>Ga0302324_100016731_pt1 | contig 14593 bp, 11 predicted proteins | sample Palsa_T0_1_FD_201949 | JGI IMG/M metagenome (GOLD analysis project Ga0302324, IMG submission 201949) | Peat permafrost microbial communities from Stordalen Mire near Abisko, Sweden - Palsa_T0_1 | ecosystem: Environmental > Terrestrial > Soil > Palsa > Peat permafrost | place: Sweden: Abisko...
GACCTGGCTGCGCCGGTCGGCGGCCGCCTGGACATCCGCTTCCTCCTGCGCCTGCGCCAGCACCCGCGCCCGCAGGATGCGCATGGCCTGCTCCTTGTTCTGCAGTTGGCTCTTCTCGTTCTGGCAGGAGACCACGATCCCGGTGGGCAGGTGGGTGATCCGCACCGCGGAGTCCGTGGTGTTCACGCTCTGGCCGCCAGGGCCGGACGAGCGGAACACGTCCACCTTCAGGTCGTTAGGATCGATCGTCACCTCGACCGGATCCGCCTCGGGCATCACCAGCACGCCGGCCGCGGAGGTATGCACGCGGCCCTGCGACTCGGTGACCGGCACCCGCTGGACTCGGTGCACGCCGCCCTCGTACTTCAGCCTGGCCCACGTTCCGTCACCGGAAGCGGGACCGCGGCCGGCGGATTTGACCGCGACCGTCACGTCCTTGTAGCCGCCAAGGCCGGTCACCGTGGCGGTGAGTATCTCCGTCTTCCAGCCCTGCCGCTCGGCGTAGCGCAGGTACATGCGGAGCAGGTCCCCGGCGAACAGCGCGGACTCATCACCGCCCTCGCCCGCCTTCACCTCGAGGATGACGTCCTTGGCGTCGCTGGCGTCGCGCGGCACGAGCAGCTGCTGCAGGCGTTCCTCGAGCTCGGCCCGGTGGCGGCCGAGTTGCTCGGCCTCGGCGGCGAAGGACTCGTCCTCGTCGGCGAGCTCGAGGGCGGTCGCCTGGTCGGCGACGGTCCGCTGCCAGTCCTGGTAGGCGTGCACCATGGAGCTGAGCTCGCCGTAACGCCGGCCGAGTGCCCTGGCCCGCTCCGGATCGGCATGCACCGCCGCGCCGGAGAGCTCACGTTCAAGCTCAGCGTGCTCACTTGCGAGATCCGCAAGCCGCTCGAACACCGGATTCCTCCCCAGGCGCCCCGCGCGGTGCCCGGCTGACATGGTGGCCGGGCACACCGCGACAGCGCCGGCGTGATGGCAGCTCACTTTCTGCCGCGCCAACCGCGGACGAGAACTGAACCGCTCGTAGATGAGCCCTGCCCGCTAACCGGGCAGCCGAACCAGGCCCGCCTGCCGCGGGCCCGCTTGCCGGGGCTTACTTGCCGGCGGCCGGCTTCTGGTCGGCCAGCTTCTGGTCCGCCGCGAGCTTCTTGCCAAAGCGCCGCTCGAACCTGGCGACGCGCCCGCCGGTGTCGAGGATCTTCTGCTTGCCTGTGTAGAACGGGTGGCAGTTCGAGCAGACATCGGCGTGTATCACGCCATTCTTGGCGGTACTCCGCGTGGTGAAGGTGTTCCCGCAGGTGCAGGTCACCGTCGTCACCACGTAATCGGGGTGAATATTGCGCTTCATGTGAAGACTCCTGGTTCTGGCAGTCGCCGGGTCGCCCGCTCTTGCTTACGTGGGCGTGAACCGGTACCGCGATGTTTCGGTTTACCAGTGTGCCAGATGCTGCAACGCAGCAACCGGCCTGCTGATTCCCGGCGTTCCCTGGGCCGGCGACCCCGGCCTGGGGTGCTAGCGGTTCTCGGTCGTGGTCTTCTGGACCTGCAGCAGGAACTCGGCGTTGCTCTTGGTCTTGCTCATCCGCTCCATGAGCACCTCCAGTGCCTGCTGCGGCTCCAGCGCGTGCAGCACCCGGCGCAGCTGCCAGACGATCCTCAGCTCGTCCGGCGTCATCAGCAGCTCCTCCTTGCGGGTACTCGACGCGTCCACGTCAACCGCCGGGAAGATCCGCTTGTCGGCGAGCTCGCGGCGCAGCCGCAGCTCCATGTTGCCGGTGCCCTTGAACTCCTCGAAGATGACCTCGTCAGCGCGGGAGCCTGTCTCGATCAGGGCGGTTGCCAGGATCGTGATCGAGCCGCCGTTCTCGATGTTCCTGGCCGCGCCGAAGAAACGCTTGGGCGGGTAGAGCGCGGTCGAGTCGACGCCGCCGGACATGATCCGGCCGCTGGCGGGCGCGGACAGGTTGTAGGCGCGGCCGAGCCGGGTGATCGAGTCCAGCAGGACGACTACGTCGTGGCCCATCTCGGCGAGCCGCTTGGCCCGCTCGATGGCCAGCTCCGCCACCGTGGTGTGATCCTCCGACGGCCGGTCGAACGTGGAGTAGATCACCTCGCCCTTGACCGAGCGCTGCATGTCCGTGACTTCCTCGGGACGCTCGTCGACCAGGACGACCATGAGGTGGCACTCGGGATTGTTCTTGGTGATCGCGTTCGCGATCGCCTGCATGATCATCGTCTTGCCCGCCTTGGACGGCGACACAATGAGGCCGCGCTGGCCCTTGCCGATCGGCGCGATCAGGTCGATGATCCGGGTGGTCATGATGGTCGGATCGGTCTCCAGACGCAGCCTTTCCTGCGGGTAGAGCGGGACGAGCTTGGAGAACTCGGGGCGCAGCTTTGACTGCTCGGGGTCCAGGCCGTTGATCTTGTCGAGCCGGACCAGCGCATTGAACTTCTCCCTGCGCTCGCCGTCCCTGGGCTGCCGCACGGCACCCTCGACGACATCACCCTTGCGAAGGCCGTACTTGCGGACCTGGGAAAGGGAGACGTAGACGTCATTGGACCCGGGGAGGTACCCGGTCGTGCGGACGAACGCGTAATTGTCCAGCACGTCCAGGATCCCGGCGATCGGGATCAGCACGTCATCCTCGGCGATCACGGGCTCGGCCTCGGTGCCGCGCTCCCGCCGCCTGTTGTTGTTATTGCTGTTGCCGCCGCTGTTGCCATTGCGGTTGCGGAACCGGTCCCTGTTTCGCCGGCCGCCGGGGCCATCGCGATCGTCGTCGCGGCCGCGGTCGTCCCCGCCCTGGCCGCCCCTGCTGCCCTGGCCCTGGTTGTCGCGGGCCTGGTTGTCCCTGGCCTGGTTGTCGCGGCCCTGGCTCTGGTTGTCCCGGCCCTGGCTGTCCCTGGCCTGCTCACGGTGATCCGAGCTCTCGCTGGCCGCCCTGGGCTGCTCGTCGCGCCTGCCGTTCCCGCGGCGCCTGCGCTCACCGCGCTGGTCTCCGGCGCCCTGCTGGTCCGCGCCGCGCTGCTGATCAGCGCCGCGCTGCTGATCGGCGCGCTGGCCGCCGTCAGCCTGGCTCGCATCGGACGGCGCGCGGTCGGCGACCAGCTGGCCGCCAGCCGCTCCGGCGCCAGTCACTGAGCTGACAGTGACGGAGCCGCCCGCGACAGAGCCACCCGGCGATTCACCGCCGGCGGCAGCGCCGCCATTACTCACCGCGGGACCGCCGCTGACCGCGGGGCCGTTGCTCACCGCGGGACCGCCGCTCACCACGGGACCGCCGCTCACGGAGTAACCAGCGGCTGGCGACGATGGCCCGGCATCGGTCCGGCCGACCCTCGCGCTGGCGGTGAGGCCACCGGCATAGGCGTCACTGCCCGGCCCGGATGGCGTCGATGTCTGTCGTTGCATGGCGTCCTGCTCAACCGGGCGAGACGGGCCGGCTCCCGCAGGCGCGCTCCGCTGGAATGAATGGTCATCCGCTACGTCCGCACTGCCACTGCCACTCCCACTGCCACCACGGCCGACCCCGCGGCCGCCGGCCGCCTGGCCGCCGGCCGACTGGCCGCCGGCGCCCGGGGCGGCACTCCCGCCGCCCTGGCGCTGCTGAATCGCCGTCACCAGCTCGCCCTTGCGCAGGCGGCCAGTGCCGGTCATGCCCAGCGACTGCGCGAGTCGCTGCAGCTCAGGCAGCAGCATCCCGCCGAGCCCGCCGCGGCCGCGGGCTCCGGCGCTGTCCTGGCCGCCGTGGCCCGGCCGCGAGCCAGCACCCGCCGAATCGGGCAAGCTTCCCGCTGAGCCCGTCGTGCTTCCCGCTGAGCCCGTCGTGACCGGCGCCTGAGCTGGCGCCGGGAAGAGGGCAGGTGATTCCTCGGTCCCGCCCGGGGTGCCGGTAAAAATTTCGGTGGTGTCGCTCACGAGGGTCCTTCCCAAGGCGCGGGCGCCGACTGCGCTGGCGGCCGGTATATCCGCTGTCGCGACCCGGCTGAACTGCCGGGCCATGTGCTGCACTTACTGCTTTCCCCCGTGTTTCCTCCCGTACGGTTTCCCGCTCGTTCTTCCCCGCGGTTCCCGCTCGCAGCCATCCAGCGGCTCCGGCCGGGCGCGCGGCGAGGTGATTCGCGGCGAGCCGAGACAGCAGGGGCAGCCCGCCCACGTCCCCGTGTCAGCGGCCCGGGGCAGTCAGTCCCCGGGGTCCCCTGGTCACGCACCGATACGCGTTCGTTCCACTCCTGGCAGGCGCGGAAGTCAAGCGATGAGTTAATTCCTGTGGGAAGTGCCAACCGTGACCGGCTACAGCGCCGGACAGACGGCGAGTGGGCGAGCGCCAGTCCCCATGGGGGGGCATCTGGTGCAGCACCCAGCTTAACACCAAGAGAACCCACGGCATTCCTCAGAGCTATCCGTCACTGGCGGAAGGGGCCGACGAGGCCGGTGCGCACGACCGGGGACCAGGGCACGTTCTCGCGGCGCGGTCCACCAGGTGCGCCGTCGCCCGCCGCATGCCGCGGCCAGGACCCCGGCAGCATGTCCTGGGCAATCGCGCCTTGGCTGTCGGCTTTCAGGGGGCTTACATGCCATGCGGTACCCATTTCGCTGGCTGTTGAATCCACTACGCCGCGCCGGGAGTACGTACCCGGCGGGCGAGGGTGGGCCGGCGCCATCCATGCGGCGCGGCGGCCCGCACTTTCAATACGTGGCCGCATCACCCGCGACACTGCCGATGATCACGAAAAATACTTCAACCTGGCGATTCCCACAAGCCCCCCGATACTGGTTCCGCGCCAGCCGGCCCGTCCGCCCGGCGTGTCACAGCCGCGGCGGCGCCCGCACGCCGGTCAGCTCCCGTACGCCGAGCAGGTTCAGTCCGGCCGCCAGCGCGGCCGCGGCGGCGTCGGCCAGCCACAGCCGCGCGCCGGCGGTCACCGCATCGCGCGGCGCGGACCGCCCGCGCCACGGCAGCGCCGGGCAGCTCGCGGCGGCGTCAAGATAGGCCCCGGCCAGCTCCTCCAGGTACCGGGTGAGCTCATGCGGCTCGCGGCGGCGAGCGGCCCCGGCCACGCGTTCGGGCAGCCAGGAGATGAGGCCGAGGAGCCGGCGCTCCGCCTGGCCGGCCAGCAGCCGCGGCGCGAACCCGGCGGGCTCGCCGCGGCTCAGGCCGAGGCCGGCGGCACGGGCCGACGTCGCCGACGCGTCCGCATGCGCAAGGCTGACCGCGTAGAACGGGTTTGCCAGCACGTGCCGAACGGATTTCGCGGCGTCGATCGACGCCGCCCGGCCGGCCGGGATCCGGGCGAGCGCGTAGCGGACGGCATCGGCGCCCGCGAACGCGATGGCCGGTCCCGCCGGACCCGATGCGGCCGTGGCGGCCGGACCGGCTGCTGGAATCCGTTCAGAATCCGGGCAGAACGTCACGCGGGCGCCGGCCGCCTGCGCTAGCCGGCCGGTCACCATCGCGGCGAGCCGCTGCCGCGCCTGCACCCAGGAAGCGGCCGTGACCAGGTCGGCGTCGCGGGGGGCGCGCAGCGACGCGCCGCGCAGCGCGTCGCCGCGGGCGCAGGCCGGGCCGGCCAGGGCGACCCGCACGGCCAGCCCGGCCAGCGCGTCGCCGGTTACCGTGACGGTCAGGTAGCCGGCCCCGGTGACGGAGGCATCGCTGATCCAGTCGCGATCACCGAGCCCGGCCGCCAGCAGGGCGGCGACGTCACGGGCATCGCGGCCGGTGCGGGCAGCCAGCGGAAACGGCAGCGAGGAGGAGTAGCTGCCCGGCGCGCCGGACCGGGCCGGGCGCCAGGTGCCGGCGGCGCTGGCCTGGCGCCGGCCGGGCAGCCGCGGCCCGGCCAGGGCGTCGATGGCGGGCACCAGCGCGGCGCCGATGTCGCCGGGAAGCACGGCACCGGGCCGTCAGTCGAACGCGTGCGGCGCGCCGGCCAGCTCGCGGACGACGCGGATCATCTCCGCCGGGTCGAACGGCTTGGTCAGGTAGGCGTCAACGCCGATCTCGCGGCCCCTGGCCCGGTCGTCCTCCTGCGCCCGGGCGGTGATCAGCACGACCTTGATCGCGCTCGTCAGCGGGTTCCTGCGCAGCTGGGTGGCGGTCACCCAGCCGTCCAGCCGGGGCATCATGACATCCAGGGTGATCACGACCGGGCTGGCCTGGGTGACCTTGTCGAGGCAGTCCTGGCCGTCCACGGCGGTCTGCACGTCGAACCCCTCCAGCGTGAGGTTCACCGCGATGAGCTGCCGGATGACCTCGTCATCGTCGACAACCAGCACCCGGCCCAGTCCCTGTGTCACTCGCGCGAGGTTACCGGCTCAGCGTGCGCTATGCGCGCGGATCGAGGCCGTGTCCGGAGGCGTTCCGGGCTGATACCCTTGCACCGCGCCCGCCCGCGCCTGCCGGTGCCGGCGGAGCAGGCGAGCCCCCATAGCTCAGGGGATAGAGCACCGCCCTCCGGAGGCGGGTGCGCAGGTTCGAATCCTGCTGGGGGCGCCTTTGCTGGGGGCGCCTTGCTTGGGGCGCCTGACCGAGGCCAGGGCTGTGCTCTCCGGGCGGCCGTTGAGCCCAGCGGCGGTTCTATCCGTCTGCTATCTGCTGCACCTTGTCCTGAATGCGCTCGGCAGCGTCAGCAGCGCCTGAGCAAGATCGCTTGGTCACATGCCTGGCGACGCACGCGATCACCGCCGACCAGGCGGTGACGTAATGGACCTTGCCCTGGTAGAGGTAACGGATCTTGAGTCCGGCCGCGTAGTAATACCCAACGGCGTTCCCGGTGATGCCGAACACGATGTTGTGCTGGCCGTGGCCGATCGGCCCCAGCGGCCGGTCGGGAAAGACAGGATGAGTGATCGGCCAGCCTACGGCGTTCCCGACTATGCCATTGGTCGTGCTGATGGCCACGTGCGCAAGCGTGCCCGTTGGCGCGTAGCCGGTGACCGGCACGATCGTGGCCGACACGAGCGTGACCGGCGTTGCCAGCGGGTTATAGACGAACGCGGTGAAGTCCGCCGACTGACCCGGGGCCACCTGCACGGACCCGCCCGTCACGGTGGGCTGGCCCCGCACAGACAGCGCCTGAAGGGGGCCAGCAGAGTTGCTGCTGAACGAACGCACCGCCAGGAAGCCCGCGGCGGCCACAACCACCAGGGCACAGCCGATGATGGCAACCCGGCGGCGCGTCATCAGTACCCTCCGCTGTCAATGACCGCAGAGTCAATATCCCTTGGCCACGGCACGATCGGAATCGAATGACCCGTCCATTGGACTCAGCGTAGTGTCCGCGGCGGGTATCGCGCTGAACGCCCGGAAGCGCGGCACTTTGGTGTCAATGCTCTGACTGCGTGGTCTAGGCCGTACGGTTGCGTACTTTTCCGTACGGTTACCATGCTATTGTTGCCGCCATGACGACGATCAGGGCAGAGGACGTGCGGATCCCCCTGCATGCCCGGGAGGCTGTCGCCAGGCACGAGCAGGTGACTGTCATGAACCGGGAGCGACCCGTCCTCGTCATCGTGCACCCCGACGACACCCCCGCTGTCCCTCCCCCGGCCCCCCGCGGGCGGCCGCTGCGGGAGGCACTGGGCATCCTGGCCAGCGCGGCCCTGCCCGACCCCGGCTTCGCCGACGACATGGCGGCCGTTCTCGCCGATGTGGGCCCGGTACCGGATGAGCCGTGGGCACGCTCCTAGATGCCACCGTCTTCATCGACCTCGAACGCGCCGTCCGGACCCTGCCCGCGAACAGCGCCATGACCGAGGTCAGCGCCCGCCTGGTAGCACAGCTCGGCGCTGATGAGGACGTCGCGATCGCCGCCATCACCGCGTCCGAACTGCTGCACGGCGTGCACCGCGCCACCCCGCAGCACCGGCCCCGCCGCGCGGCTTTCGTCGAAGCCGTCCTCACCGCGTTCCCGCCCGTCCCCTTCGACATGCTCACCGCCCGCGCCCACGCCCGCATCTGGGCCGAACTCGCCGGCACCGGAAAAGACGTCGGAGCCCACGACCGGATCGTCGCCGCGACCGCCATTGCCGCCGGATGGCGCGTCGGCACCGCGAACACCCGCCATTTCGATCGCATCGCCGGCCTCGACGTCATCCCGGTCACCTTCACCAGCTAATGCCAGCTCACCAGCACTCCGCTCCGGCCTTGAGGCCTGCTGGTTGAGGGCGTTTCCGGCTCAGCCCCTGGCGATGTCGGCGAACTCCCCGGTGAGCGCATCGACGCTCCGGAGGAGCGGCGTGCAGCGAAGGCGCCCGGCGATGCCTCGTGCTTCGCGGACGGCGGCGTGGGCCGCGGCGGACTGCCCGCTGCGGGCGAGGTAGGCGGCGTGGTCGAGCAGGCCCCAGGCGAGTCGGTAGGGGCTGGCGGCGCGGCGCTGGGCGGCAACGGCCTCGCTGAAGGCACGCCCGGCGTCGAGGTCGCTGGCGCCGGCCCTGGCCCGGGCGCGGGCGAGGTCGTTCTCGGCCCGCAGCAGCGGTGGCAGCCGACCGGGCGGCCGGGTGTCGAGCAGGGCGAACAGCTCGGTCAGGGTGGCGCTCCTGCCGAGTTCGGCGGCGGCACGCGCTGCAAGTGGCCAGGCCCAGCGGACCTGTTCGCGGCCGATGCCGATGGCCGGCGCGTGGGACAAGGCGCTGCAGGCGTGTGCCAGCGCGTCGGCCGGGCGGCCGAGCGCGGACGCGATGAACGCGTCGAGGAGGGCGGCCCATGCCCGGTCGTCGATCCGATCGGTGCTGAGCAGCGAGCTGTGCGCGGCGAGTATCGCGCTGGCCCGCTCGCCGTCGCCGCGGAGGGCCGCCAGCCATGCCTGCGCCCACCGGACCGATGCGTCGTCGCCGAGGCCATCGGCGTCGATCGTCGCTGTGAGGAGAGCTGCGACTTCGTCCCACTCGCCGAGCTCGAGCAGGGCAATGCTCAGGTTCCAGGCGCACCCGCCGAGATAGCGGCGGGCGCCGATCCGGCGGGCGTGCTCGGCAGCAGCCCTCGCCGCGTCCGCCGCGGCGGCCGGATCGAAGCCGCTCAGCGCCTCGGACAGGTTCCCCAGCGCGGTGCAGAGCCGCAGACCTTCGCCGGCGCGCTCAGCGAGGCGGGCAGCCTCGCGATAGGACGAGGCTGCCTCTTCCGTCCGGCTGGCATAGATCTGCGCGTTTCCCTGGGTCAGGAACAGCCAGGCGAGCAGCCCGTCGCCGACCTCGAGGCCTTCGCCCATGGCGAGCGCCTCGGCGGCGAGCCGTTCGCCGTCGTCCGGTTTCCCGTCGAAGAGCTCGAGGTTGGCCAGCCCGGCGAGCGCTATCGCAGTGTCCGCGTCGGGTTCGCCGCGGAGACCGTCGAGCGCTGCGGCGAGGTACGTCCTGGCCTGGGCGTGGCGCCCTTCCTGCAGCAGAGCACGCCCGGCAACGACCTGGACGCGTGCCGCGCTACGGGCGTCGCCGAACTCGAGGTAGCACCGCCGGGCCGCGTCGGCGTGCTCGACCGTCCGGTCGTGCTGGCCGGCGACGAAGTCGGCACCTGCGGCCCGTTCCCACAGCGCCGCGGCGCCAGCTGGCTGTCTGCCGGTGCCGCCGGCTGGGCTCCGCTCATTGCCGCGGCCGGTGAGGGCGAGCTCAGCGGCGTCGGCGAAGCTCGCGGCCGCGCGCCCTGGCGTGCCCATGCGCTGGGCACGCTCGGCGGCTCGCACCAGCATGAGGAGCGCCTGCTCGCGCGTTGCCGCGGCGTCGGAGGCGTCGGGCTCTGCGCCGAGGGCGTCGAGGTAGTGGCGGGCGATCACCTCGGCAATCTCCTCGCCGTCAGTAGCGAATGCCTGGCGCAGATGCGTCGCGACCGCGAGGTGACGTGCCTTGCGCTCCCGCCGCGAGAGGGTGTCGTAGGCGACCTGGCGGAGCAGTTCCTGCGAGAAGCGGTAGTCACCGCGCTGGGGCGAGCGCAGGTCGGCGGAAACCTGGAGCACATTGCGCCGGACCAGCTCGCCCAATGAGGCACGGACCTCGCTCGCCTCGCGCCCTGAAACGGCGATCAGCGCTTCCGGCGGAAAGGCCGAGCCGAGCACCGAGGCCACGCCGACGAGGCGCCGTGCCGACGGGCCGAGAGCGTCGAGGCGGGCGGCCAGCAGGGCGTGCAGGCTGTCGGGCACCGTGAGCTGGTCGAGGTCGCCAGTCAGGTGATAACCGCCTTGCTCATTAACCACGACGACGCCGGCATCGATCAGCGACAGGAGCATCTCGACGGCGAACAGCGGGATCCCCTGCGCCCTTGAGGTGATCATCTGGAGCGCCGGGCCGGGCATGTCCGGCACCAGCGCGTCGATCAGCTGGCCCATCGAGGCCCGATCGAGCGGATCGAGCGAGATCATCCAGCGGTTCCGCCCGGCTCCGAAACCCGGTCTTCGCTCGCTGAGTTCAGCGCGGGCAAGTACCAGGACGAACACCGGCAAGTCGCGGATCCAGTCGATGAGGTGGTCCAGGAAGTCGAGCAGGTTCTCGTCGGCATGCTGGGCGTTCTCGATCAGCAGCACCACCGGGGACGCCGCCGCCATGCGCTCGATGAAAAGCCGCCAGCCCGCAAACAGCTCCTCCCGGGAAAGGGTCGTACCGCGCTCGCCAGGGGTCTCGGCGGCCAGCAGACGCGCCAGGCGCGCCCCGACATAGTCCCGGTCTCGCTCGGCGACGAACTGCGCCACGCCCGCCTTGAGCTTGGCGCCCGCGACGTCGATGGGGTCATCCTCGGCGATGCCGAGGCGCTGCCGGATAATCTCCGCAAGCGGCCAGAAGGCGACGCCCTCGCCATACGACAGGCAGCGTCCACGGTGCCACAGCACCGTGTCGGCGACCCCGTCGGCATACTTCTCAAATTCCCAGCCGAGGCGGGACTTGCCGACGCCGGCCGGACCGCAGATCACTACCAGGCGCGGGCTTCGCCGCTCGACCGTCACGTGGAAGAGCTCTTTCAGGGCATGCAGCTCCATGTCACGGCCGATCAGCGGGGCCTCAGGGCCTTCAGGGCGCTGACGGCCGCCCACGCCGGAAATCACGCGCACAGCCCTGAAGAGCTGCTCGGGCGCGGACGTGCCCTTCAGCGCGTGGCTCCCCGCGTCGTCGAAGGCGATGGCACTCGCAGAGAGCCGCCTGGTCGCAGCGTCGACGTAGCAGCACCCCGGCAGTGCCGTGGCCTGTATGCGCGCCGCGGCGTTGACGCGGTCGCCAGTGACAAGCCCTTCTCCGGGCCGCTCGACTGTCGCAACGCTGCCCGTCGCCACGCCAGCTCGCGCCGCGAGCTCGACGCTGGCAGAGCTGCCGTACGCAGAAACCGCCGAGACGAGCTCCAGCCCGGCGCGCACCGCCCGCTCCGCGTCGTCCTCCAGCGTCACCGGCGCGCCCCAGACCGCCATCACGGCGTCACCGATGAATTTCTCGACTACCCCTCCGTATCGTGCGACTACCGCCTTGGCCAGCGTGAAGTACCCGGACAGCACCTCCCGCACGTCTTCGGGGTCGCGCAGCTCCGCAAAAGGCGTAAAGCCGACGAGGTCGCAGAAGAGCACCGACACCTGGCGCCGCTCGGGCCAGGGCCGCTCTGGCTCGAGCCGAGCCACCTCCGGGACCGCTGTCACAGGGGTTCCCGGCGCTGCGGCGCGAGCGCCTAGCGGTGCCCCGCAACCGCCGCAGAAGGGCCTTCCCGTCTCGACCAGATCTCCGCAAGCGGAGCACGTGGCCGGAAGAGGAGCGCCGCAGTCTCCGCAGAAGCGCTTTCCTGGCGCATTCCCCGCCCCGCATGCCAGGCACCCCAACATCGGCCCATGCTAACGGGCCGGGCGGTGCACGGGAGCGCCATGCGCCGTCCGCTCGCGCGCCGAGTGCAGCGTTCGGCCAGCCCCGGCAGCTCCGGAGGCCTGCGCATTCCGCTGCGCCGCGTGAGGGCGGGTTGTCAGCTGCCACCCTTGGGCGCGGAATCCCAGAGTTCCTGGACGGACGGATAGATCAGCTCCTGGTCCCGCGACAGCGACGCTTTGATGGACCGGGTCCGCTCGCCGACGAGTACCTCTGCCTGGCCTGCCTCGACGGCGTCGAAAGCCTGCCGGGCGACCGTTTCCGGGCTGATCTTGGGCGCGTCGACCATCGCCGCCATGTCGGTGTCGATGAATCCGGCATGCACCGCGACGACCAGAGTGCCCTGATGATGCAATTCGAGCCGGATGCCATTGGTCAGCGACCATTCGGCCGCCTTCGATGCCCCGTAGGAAGCGTTCATCGGGTTTGTATAGAAACTGGTGACCGACAGCATGTTGACGACGGCTCCCCCGCCGCTGGCCCCGAGTACCGGCGCGAACGCGCGGCACATGCTCAGCGTGCCGAAGTAGTTGGTCTCCATCTCGCGCCTGGCGCCGTCCATACTCGGAGCGCCCAGGAAGGTACTGGACGTCATCACTCCGGCGTTGTTGACCAGCAGGGTGACGTCGGAGCACTCCGCTGCGACCTGAGCGATCCGGTCCGCATCGGTGATATCCAGCGCGACCGGCGTCACGCCGGGCTCGGTAACCGCGGCGCCGTCGCGGGCGGCTCCGTAGACCTTCGCCGCGCCCCGCCTGAGCAGGTCGCGGGCAAACACCCGGCCGAGGCCTCGGTTGGCGCCGGTGACCAGGGCAACCGATCCGTCAATCTGCATGCTTCTCCTCAGGTCGCGGCTGCTGGCCAGGTTAGTCGCGGCTTGCTGGCCAGGTTAGCTGTGCTCACTGCCCGAACTAGCGGAGGCCGTGATCACCTGGCCCCGTAGTCCGGCACAGCACACGCTGTCGTGCAGGCGGCGAACTCGGCGCGGTGCGCCGAGCGGCGTGAAGCCAGCCCGGAGGTCAGGCTTGCGCTCGCTTGTGGCCGGTTCGGTAGTCGCTGGCTACCGGCAGAGCAGGCTCAGCGGTCACGCCCCTTGTATCGAGCGTCGCGGTCGTGGTCAGCCGAGCGTGATGAACTCGAGCTGGATGTTATCCGGGTCCCGGAACACCACCGTGGAGTAGGCCAAGGGTTGCTGCTCATCCCTGATACCGGTGTGCTGGATGCCGAGCTCATCGAGCTTGGCCGCCCAGGCCGCCAGCTCATCGCGGGTGGCCACGCCGAAGGACAAGTGGTCCAGCCCCGTGCGGCACTCATCGAATGCTTCCCCGCGATTGGCCTGGTGGAAGTCCAGTCCAATCCCTATGCCTAAGCGCGGATCGAGGAGCATTACACCGTAGCCGGTTTCCTCCTGGCCGTAGTGCCGGAAGGTGAACGGTATCCGGTCCATCCCGAACAGCCGCTGGTACCACGCCACGCTCGCCTCGACGTCGGTGACCGTCGCAGAGACATGATGGATACCGGTAATCCTGGGTACTGCGCCCTCCGTCATGCCCGCCTCCCAATGGCCTGGTACATATCCCGACCTAAGCGAACACTATCGGCAAAAATGTCCGCCGGTAAGAACGGCGCTCTCCAGGAATTCTCCGCCAGGACTTCAGCGGCAGCCAACGCCAGCCGAGCGCATCGGCTGGCCGTGACGTGGACCCGGGCGGCGCGCCGGCTCAGCCGGGCTGCGCCGGTTCAGCCGGGCGGTTGGCGGACGCCGGAGGGACGGAACGCCGGGGCGATCTGGAGAGGTACTTCGCCCCAGCGCCGGGCCAGTTCTGCTCGCAGTCGCGTGGCAAACTCGGCGAGCGCTGGCAGCGCGACGGCGTTCCTGGCGTTGCCGAGCCGGTGCAGGATCACCGCCCGGCGGGTCGGCAGCCCCGCGGCCGCGTCATGGAGCGGCCGGTCCTCGCCCAGCGCTGCCCCGAGGAACCAGGACACCGACACGAACGCCCAGCCGGCCGCGGCGAGCGCGACATCCTGCTCGTCACACAAGCCCGTCAGCGCCGACACGGCTCCCGTGACGAGTCCCGGCATCGCCGATTCAGGAACCGTCCCGCCAGAGCGGGCCGCGAGCTCAGCCCCGAAGGCGTCCGGGAACATCTTCACGATCAGCATCTCCGGCCGCGCGTCGCCGGGCCTGACCACGCGCACCCGTAGCACCTCAGACCGCTTTGTCCGGCGCAACATCCCGGCCTTCTCGATGCGCACGCCGGGCAGCAGCGCCGCGGCGGCGCTGAGCGCATCTCCCACGAACGCCCCCTCCCGCCCGGCCGCTCCCGGGATCGGCTCCCGTCAGCTGGCACTGCGCCCATCCTGGTGAATCATGACCTAGTGCGAGTGACGGTGCTGGGCGCGGGGATCACCGGGTTGACCACCGCGGTGAGATTGCTCGATGCCGGCTGCGAGGTGCACGTGGTGACCGCATCGCCGATCGAGGCGACGACGTCGTACCTCGCCGCGGTCCGGTCGGTGAGCCGGCACATGCCGTTTACAGTGGGCGTATGCCTTCTCCACGGCGGGCGGGAGTTTATGTTTCCGGGCACGAACGGCATCGGCGCCCGCAGGGAGCTCAGTCGTGCGGCGTGGACCCCGAACGTTATGACCGGACCCGGCCCCCGTATCCCGGCGCCCTGGTGGAGCGGATCATCGCCACCAGCCCCGGAACAGACTTCCTCGACGTCGGCACTGGTACCGGCATCGCAGCCCGGCAGTTTCAGGCGGCCG
>Ga0302324_100016733_pt1 | contig 14592 bp, 12 predicted proteins | sample Palsa_T0_1_FD_201949 | JGI IMG/M metagenome (GOLD analysis project Ga0302324, IMG submission 201949) | Peat permafrost microbial communities from Stordalen Mire near Abisko, Sweden - Palsa_T0_1 | ecosystem: Environmental > Terrestrial > Soil > Palsa > Peat permafrost | place: Sweden: Abisko...
ACCAATCTCCTTTACGGGGTCTGAGCCCCAACATCGAAATACAGCCTGTGACCTGTCTACTCCGGAAGTTTCCTTCCGGAGCTTACCGCCGATCGTCGGAGCTAGATACATTCATCTCATCTCCTTTTTTAGTGAGGCCGCTTTGAATGACGGCAAGCCGTGCTCGGTCTCGCTGTGGCTGAATGCAGCTTGGTTACCACTCGGGATGTCATTGAAACGCCATGCGATCTTGGCACGAACTGGCCCCGGCTCAGGCAAAATTTGCCGCCTGTACTGGTACAAAGCGGGCTAACTAAGTATCCGGGCTCTAGGACAGATGTCTATTCCCGCCCCATTGCAAGGCGTCCAACTTTCGAGTGATAATGCGCGCAGGCCCCCTCGGCATCCCGAAGCGCCTCGGCACCCCATGGAATCCATTGTCGGCCAGACCGTTGCACAATACGCATTCCTGGAAAAGCTGGGCGCCGGCGGCATGGGCGAGATCTATAAGGCGCGCGATTCACGGCTGAACCGGATTGTCGCGGTGAAGGTTCTCGCGCCCGGAAGAACGCGCGATCCCGAGCGCCGCCGCCGGTTCATTCAAGAGGCCCAAGCCGCCTCCGCGCTCAACCACCCCAACATCATCACCATCCACGACATCCTGCCCGAAGGCGACACGCAATACATGGTGATGGAACACGTCTCCGGCAAAACCCTGCACGAAATGATCGCGGCGGGCCGTCTCCCAGTGCCGCAAGTGCTGCAGATTGCCACCCAAATGGCGAACGCGCTCTCCGCGGCGCACGCCGCTGGCATCATCCACCGCGACCTCAAACCCGCCAACGTGATGGTCACTGGCTCCGGTCTGGTGAAAGTGCTGGATTTCGGATTGGCGAAGTTGATGGATCCCGGCGCGCGCATGCGATCGGGCGATTCCAGCCAGACGCAAGACCCCCTCACCGTCACTGCGGCGCCACTCACTGTGGAAGGCGCCATCATGGGCACCGTCAACTACATGTCGCCCGAACAGGCCGAGGGATTGAAGGTGGATGCGCGCTCCGACATCTTTTCGTTCGGCGCGGTGCTATACGAGATGGTCACCGGCCAGCGCGCCTTTGAAGGCGATTCGGGGCTCTCCACGCTCTCGGCGGTTCTACGCGACGAAGTGAAGCCCATACCGTCCATCGCGCCCGACGTTCCCGCCGAATTGGACCATCTCATCGCGCGCTGCCTGCGCAAGAATCCAGCCGAGCGCTGGCAATCGATGATCGAAGTGGCTTCGGAGTTGAATCGGGTCCGAGCGCACTTGGAGGCTTCGCCCGCTCCGCCTCCCTCCTCTTCGCAGGTCACTGCGCATCCTGTCTCGGCCATCGCGAAACCGAAAGCTAGGAGTGTAATTTGGCTGGGCGGAATCGCCATCGTCTTGCTGGCCGTGGCTCTCGCGGGTGGCTGGTGGAAATTGCATCGTCCAAGTGCCGTGGCGCCCATAGAACCCGCTCCAGCAGCAACCGTCGCCCCGCCCTCGCCGGCGCCCCCACCCACGGCACCCGAGACAAAGAGCGACGCCGCGGACACAGTCTCACCGGCAGTGTCGCCGGCACTCTCGCCAACAGCAGCGCCTCCTCCGTCCACACCCTTCGTTCCGCCCGCCAGCAAATCGAAGACGCCGGTACCGCCTCCAGTGGTGACAACCACCCGTGCTCCCGTTGCGGCCGCGCCCCTTGCGCCGCCTGCGGTTGTGCCCGTTCCCCACGCTCCTCCTCCGGCCGAAATAGTTCCGGTGAAGCTGAATGACGGCGTACCCTTCCGCGTCGCATTGCTGGACGATGTTCCCGCCGACGCCGAAGTAGGCCAGGCCCTACGCTTCCGCGTTTTAGACGGTCTCGAAGCGGGCGACATCGTGGTAATCGCCAAGGGGGCTATCGTCACTGGCGCCGTAACGGCATTGGGCGGGAAGCGCAGCTTTTTCGGCGAGCGCAGCAAGATGAGGTTCCGCCTCATTTCAGCGGCTTCGGTGGATGACGGTAAGATCGACGTGCGTGCCACGCCCGCTTCGAAGGCTGGCGGCGACGAAACCCGACCATTTGAAACCCCCAAGGGCTCCAAGGATAAGAAACTGATCGCGGTCAGCGGCGCCGAATACGTGGCCTATGTTTCCGGAGATCAGACCGTGAACGTGCACAAGTAGCCGGGCTCCAGTTCGTTGCGGTGGCGGCCTAGTGAGCGATCCGGTTGTACTTCTTCAGAACGGTCACCAGTTGGTCGTGGGGTAAGCCCATAACGGTTCGACCTTCAATTCCGGTCATTGTGTCGGCTGCCACCATGGCATTTACGATCGATTCTTCGGTAGCCTCCACGGTGGCTTCAAAGAGCGGATCCATGGCGTCGTTCAGAAGCATCTTGGCGTCCTTGACGGTATCTTTCCCGCCTTGCGCGGCGGCAGTTTCATTCGCTGTGGAGAAAGCGAGAAAGAGATCGCCCGAGCCGTTCCCTGAGATGGAACCAGTCCTGGCCAGTCCCATGGTGGCGCGCCGGGCTAGCCGTTTGAGCTGATTGGGTAGCAACGGAGCGTCCGTTGCGACAATGATAATGATCGATCCCAGCTCCTGCCCGTTCGGCGCAATATTCATCCCGTAAGGACCTTGGCCCCCGATTTCCTTGCCCACCGGCACGCCCGCAATCATGAGCTGTTGGCGCCGCCCGCAGTTGCATTGCACCAAAACCCCGACCGTATAACCACCGGCCGCATCCGCCAGTTTGCGCGATGAAGTCCCGATACCGCCCTTGAATCCATAGCAGACCATTCCGGTGCCGCCGCCCACCGCACCTTCGGAAACCGCGCCCGATTGCGCACCGTTGAGCGCCGCGAAGACGTGCTCTTCTTTTACGTGAAAGCCGTTAATGTCGTTCAGGAATCCGTCCCAGGTTTCCGCGACGATCGGAAGCGACCACAGAGGCATGGTGCGATGCCCCCTGCCGGCCTCACTCACCTGCCACTTGATGACCGAGTCTCTCACCACTCCCACGCTGTGTGTGTTGGTGATGGCGAGCGGGCCTTCCGCGAATCCCGACTCTTCCACCCACGCCATGCCGGTCATTTCGCCATTGCCGTTCTGCGAGTAGTATCCAGCGAACACCGGAGCTGGATTGCTCCCCCGCGGCAGGATGGCGGTCACGCCAGTGCGAATGGGGCCGACGCCTTGCTGTAGTTTGCCTTCTCCCGAAATCAGCGTGGTGTGCCCTACCGCGATCCCGGGAACATCGGTGATAGCGTTGAGCGGGCCTGGATTCCCGTCGAAAGGCACCTGCAGGTCCCGCGCGCGAGGCCGCGTCTGAGCATTGAGAGTCAGCGTCGCCATCAGGATGGGAAGAAGTACGAGTGTCGGTCGCAGCATTCCGCTAGCTTAGCGAAAATAGACGCGCGGCGTTTTCCTTCAAAATGAGCGGGCGCACTTCATCGCGAATCGCGATCCCGGCGAAATCCGTCATCCATCTGTCCGGCGTGATCAGCGGATAATCCGAGCCGAACAGCATTTTCTTCTTCAGCAGCGTGTTCGCGTACTGAATCAGGATGGGCGAAAAATATTTGGGCGACCATCCGGAAAGATCGATATAGACTTGCGGTTTGTGCAGACAGACGGAAATCGCTTCGTCCTGCCACGGGAACGAGGGATGCGCCATGATGATCGGCATGTCGGGAAAATCCACCGCCACATCGTCGATATCCATCGGATGCCCGTATTTCAATCGCACTCCGCCACCGCCCGGCATGCCTGTGCCGATACCACTGTGCCCGGTATGAAAAATCACCGGCAGCTTCGCTTCCGCCACCACTTCGTAGAAGGGGTACGCGGCTTTATCGTTGGCATGAAACTGCTGCAGAGGAGGATGCAGCTTGAAGCCGCGAATGCCGCCGGTGGCGATCAATCGGCGCGCTTCCTTCACCGCCTCCGGGCCGCGCATCGGATCCACGCTCGCGAAGGCCATTACCATGTCGCTGTTCTCAGCGGCGAAGGCGATTACTTCGTCGTTGGGAACCTGCGGCCGTCCGGTGAGCCGCTCGTCGACGGAAAAGACCACGCAGCCGATGTTCCGCGACCGATAGTAGTCCGCCAATTCTTTGCGGCCATAGCTGACGCCGGTGTTGCCGAAATACTTGCGGGCTGCTTCTTCTGCCGCATTGCCGGTCGGTTCCGGCTCAATGTGGACGTGCGTGTCGATAGCAACTAGATTGTCAAGTTTCATTCTCTTCCTAGATTACGATCACTCTGGCCGTCGGCTCGGCTGCGTATAGATCCTCCACCAGCGCGGCACGATTGGTGAGCACCGCACGTTGATTGAACGAGCCTTTATCGGTCACCTCATGCTTGTCAATCGACGGCGGCTCTTCCATCAGCATCGCGCGCACCACGCGGTTGGAACTGCCAGTGCCGGATTCGGCGAGTTCTTGGAGCAGCTTCTGGAATTTCGCTTGAACCCTTTCGCTGCGAACCACCTCAGCATCCGTCCCGCCCACCACCAGCGCCCGGCACGCCTCCACATTCGGAAAAATCAGCGCCGCCACGTAAGGGCCATCGTGTCCGGCAAAGACCACGTCTCGCAGATAGGGCGCGCAGTGGCCGAGGAACTTGGCGCGCAAGGGTCCCACGCTCACCCAGGTGCCAGTGGCAAGTTTGAAATCCTCTGCAATGCGTCCATCGAAGATGTATCCTTTGCCCGGATCGGCGGGATCCACGGCCACCAGCGCGTCTCCCAGGCAATAGAAGCCTTCCTCGTCGAACACGGCGCGAGTGAGTTCGGGCTGGCGCCAATAACCGGGTGTGATACTCGGACTGCGCAGGCGCGCTTCGGTTTTCTGGCCGGCCTTCACCAACTTTAGCTCCACGCCTGGAGCCGGCAGGCCCACGTGTCCGGCGCGATCTTCCTCCCAATACGGGAACATGGCCGAGGGGCCTGTTTCCGTGGAGCCGAGCCCGGTATACATCAAGATGCGCTCGCCGCAGGATTCCACCGCCAGCTCCTGCAGCTCATCCCAAACCGGCTGCGATAGACCCGCGCCCGCATAATACATAAGGCGCAGCTTCTCAAAGAATCGATCGCGAAACTCGCGGCTGTCGCGCAGAAATGGCAGGATCATTTCGAAGCCGCGCGGCACATTCAGGAATATATTAGGCTGGACTTCTTTGAGATTCCGAACCGTAGCCTCAATAGCGCCCGCGGTCGGCCGCCCGTCATCAATGTAATACGATCCGCCGTTGTACAGCACCAATCCGAAATCGTGATTGCCCGCGAAGGTGTGGTTCCAAGGCAGCCAATCGCACAGCACCGGCGGATCGTCCGCTACGAACGGCAGCATGGTTCGCACCATTTCCTGATTGCTGCACAGCATGCGCTGCGTATTGATGACGCCTTTGGGCGAGCCTGTCGATCCAGAAGTGAAAAGAAACTTCGCTATGGTATCGGGACCAACCGCGGCGTGAGCGCGATCCACGGCTTCCGTCGCAGCCCTGTTTTCCAGCATCGAGAATGGCGTCGCGCGCAGCGATCCGGGATCGCCGCTGACCACCAGTTCCGCATCCCGCGGCAGCACCGCCTCGATCGCCTTGCGAAACGGCGCACCGGCTGAAACAAATACCAGCCCCGGTGTAAGAATGTCGAAAATCAGTCGCAGCTTGCCGAAATCGGAAGAGACCAGCGAATAGGCCGGCGAGATGGGCGCAAAGGGAATACCCGCGTACATCGATCCTAATGCAAGTGTCGCGTGCTCAATATCGTTGCCGGAAAGAATCGCGATCGGGCGTTCGCCGGACAGCGGCCGGTGGAGCAGCGCTTCCGCCACATTCCGAGCCGAAGCGCGCATCTGCACGTAGCTAACGGTGCGCCATTCGCTATTGCGGTCTCTTTCAGCCAGGAACACGCGATCGGGCGTGGCGCTCGCCCAGTGATCCAGCCGTTCGGTCAGCTTATCGGGATAAGGGCCCAGCGGATGTTTCGGGCGCACCACAACGGAACCATCGGGCCTGATGGACGACTCCACATCGGCTGGAGGAAAGCGCACCTGGCGCACCGGAGCCGAAAGATACCGTTTGCTGGTAGGAGCCGAGGTCATCTAAGCGACCGCGACAACCTGTTCCCGTGCCGCATCATACGCCGCAAACGTCTCGCCTTCATCCGCCAGCTTGCTGAGCAGCGGCGCCGGTTCCCAGAATTCGCCGTGCTCTTTGTGGAATTCGACAATCCGGTCGCGAACCTTTCTCAAGCCAACCGTATCCGCGTACCACATGGGGCCTCCACGATAGCCAGGAAAACCGTAGCCGGTGAGATAAATCACGTCGATATCCGCGGCGCGCAGCGCGTAGCCTTCTTCCAGGATCTTCGCGCCCTCATTAATCATGATGTAAATGCAACGCTCGATAATTTCTTCGTCCGTGATATGCCGGCGCGGGATGCCTCCTTCAGTCGCGGTTTTTTCGATGAGCGCGTGAACTTCCGCGTCCGCGGTCGGCTTGCGATTTTCGTCGTAGCGATACCAGCCCGCGCCGGTCTTCTGTCCATACCGCCCCAAATGAAACAGCTTTTCAAGCACGATGGGCATGCGGATCCCGGGCTTCTCCAAATGCTTGTACTCCTGCCGGACGCGCCACGCCAGATCGATGCCGCCCATATCGTCGACGGCGAAAATACCCATCGCCATCCCGAAGTTAGTGAGAGCACGATCCACTTGTTCCGGCGTCGCCCCCTCCTCCACCAAGAACTGAGCCTCGCGCATGTAAGGCAGCATCATCCGATTGCCGACGAAGCCCCGGCAGTTCCCCACCACCACGCCCACCTTGCTGAGCTTCTTCCCGAGCGCCAGCGCCGTCGCCACCACTTCCTTGCTGGTCGCCTTCCCGCGCACGATTTCCACCAGCCGCATCACGTTCGCCGGGCTGAAAAAGTGCAGCCCGATCACCATGCCCGGCCGCGAAGTCACCGAAGCAATCTCATCCACATCGAGCGTTGAAGTGTTGGACGCCAGCACGCAATCCGGCTTCGCGATTTTATCCATCTCGCCGAAAATCCGTTTCTTCAGCTCCATGCTTTCGAAAGCGGCTTCGATGATGAGGTCGGCTTGATCGAAACCGTCGTAAGTGAGCTGGGGATGGATCAGCGCCATCCTCTGATTCATTACTTCCTGAGTAAAGCGGCCCTTTTTGACGGAATTCTCGTAATTCTTCCGGATGGTCGCCACGCCCCGGTCGAGCGCCGCCTGCTCCACCTCTTTCAGCACAACGGAAATGCCCGCGTTGGCGCAAGCCATCGCGATACCGCCGCCCATGGTTCCCGCGCCGATAATGGCCGCCTGGCGGATGTTGTAGATCGCCGTTTCCTTTGGAATATCGGGAATCTTGGAGACCGCGCGTTCGGCGAAGAAGGCATGGATCAGGGCGCGCGCTTGATCGGACGCAATGCACTCCTCGAAGATCTCGCGCTCCTTCTGGCAGCCTTCGTCAAAAGGCAGATTCACGGCGGCTTCAATGGCATCCACGGCCTTGAGCGGCGCCAGCATGTTGCGGCGCGTCTTGCGCGCCTGATCGCGCCCCGCCGCGAAAATAGAAGCGTCTACGAACTCGGAGCCCAGCTTATCGTTCTGCTCGCGTGTCTTGCGAAATTTGCCGCCTTGATCGGCAATTTCCTGGGCGAATTTTATGGCGCCGGAAAGCAAGTCGCCTTCAATCAGCCGGTCAATCACACCCAGCTTCAAGGCCTCTGGCGCGCGAACCGGTTTGCCGGAAACGCATAGATCGATGGCCGCGGCCACACCCACCAGGCGCGGCAACCGCTGCGTGCCTTCGGCTCCGGGAATAATTCCCAAATTCACTTCAGGCTGGCCAACCTGCGCGTCGGCAACCGCTACGCGATAATGCCCGGCCATCGCTACCTCCAGGCCGCCGCCCAGCGCAGTCCCGTGGATAGCCATTACCACCGGCTTGCTGGTATCTTCGATACTCGCCAGAATGTCGTGAAACTTCGGTGGACCGCTTCCCCGCCCCGACGCCGCCAGTTCAAGCTCCTTGATATCGGCTCCCGCGATGAAGGTTCGCCCGCCGCCGATAATAACGATGGCGCGCGCCGACGAATCTTTCTCCGCGGCGTCCAAAGCCGCCACCAGTCCTTCGGGCACGCCGGGGCTCAGCGCGTTTACAGGCGGATTATTGATGGTGATGACAGCGACGCCATCTTGCGTCGTCAGATTTACAAGTTTGTCCATGGTTGTCTCCCCGGTCCGGCGCAGACCAAATCGTGCGCCCCACCGCCAGGCAGCGGAAGCCGTTATTATACTGCTGCGGGAATCCGTATCAGCGCCGCACCCGGCACACCACTCAGGATGCTGGTGTCGGAGAGCGCGCTTTCCACATTATGTCTGGTCATGCGCGAATGCTCCCGAGCCAATGCTTCCGCGCGGGTGCCTTGCCGATGCTCGATGGCGTCGACAATGGAGCGGTGTTGTTCGTGGGAAACGGCAAACATATAGGGCGCGCGGGGCAGCTTCGCGCGGATGTACACCAGGGCGCTGGGCGACGCAAACGGCACCGATGTCACCTGCCCCAATGCCCGCCGCAGCATGGAGCTCTTCGATAGCGTGACGATCTCGGAGTGAAAGGCCTCGTTCAGATCCAAATAGCGCGCGAAAGTTTCGATGTCCGGCTCGGCGAACTGGTACGGGTCGCTTTTTTGCCGGATCATCGCATCCATTTCGTCGCGATATTCGCGCAATACAGTAAGTTCGCTGGTGTGCTCCAGACGTTCGGCGGCCAGCCGCGCAGCCGCGCCTTCCAGCACGCCTCGCGTCTCGATTGCGTCCCACACGTCTTCGATGGTGAAGGCCCGAACCACAAACCCACCCGTCGGCGACGCTTCGAGCAAGCCCTCATGCGCCAGCCGATCCAGAGCCAGGCGAATGGGAGTTCGCGAAACACCCAGACGTGCCACCAAAGGTAGCTCGGAAATTCGCTCGCCCGGTTGAAAATCCCCGCGTAACAACATTCCCCGCAAGTTCAGCAGCGTGCGGCCCGTTTGGGACTCGTCTGAAGTGCTGGTTTTCGATTTAATTTCGGTACTTTGCACTGCCAAAATCCTCCTGGCCAATCTGATATGGCACCATGTTACCACTCAAAGAATCTTGCATGCAAAGCAGACTTAAGACAGAATGCAGAAGTCAGAATTCTGAATTCAGAAGCAGTCATTTCAGAAACAGTCAAGGAGATCCTTCTTATGTGGAAGTGGAAAGCAACCGCAGCAACGCTCGGCGTAGCTTTGACGATTGCGGTATTCGTGCTTCAAGCCAAGAGCTCCAGCCTCACGGCTCTCGATTACATCCAGATCCAGCAATTGGCCAATCGCTACGGGCAGACCATTGACACCTGCTCTAACAATGGTTACGACTACGCCGATCTTTATACCCCCGACGGCGTCTTCATCGACAAGTTCTCGCCCGACGGTTTCGCCAAGGGCGGTCTTATTCTGGCCCAAGGCCGTGAGAAGCTGGCGGAAGTAGTGGGCGGCGGATCGTTCGGCTGCAAGCGTCCAGTCAAAGGACCCACTGCAACTCCCGGTGACGGGCCTGTCGCCTGGAACGGCTGGAGCCATCTGGCGGTGAATCACGTGATCACTCCTACGCCCGACGGAGCCACCGGCCGAGTCTACTTGATCATGCTCGGCGTGCAAGGGCCCGGAAGCATAACCCGCGATGGGGGATACGAAGACGTCTATATCAAGACAGCGGCCGGATGGCGCATCAAGTCCCGCACCCATGTGCGCACCCGCGCCTGGCACAACCCGCTGCTGCAAACTCCAGACCTAAATTAGCCGGTCAGCGGCTCGCAGTCTTTCAGTGGCTCGCAGTATTATTGTTCCGCGCCAAGTAGGCGCCGATGGCGTCCAAATCCGCATCGCTGACCTCCGTCTTGCGGAAGAAAGGCATGATGGAGACGCCTTTGCGTACGAAGATTTTCGTCACCGCCGGAGTAAGATCGGTGCGTTCGCTGAGCATGGCCGGTTTCTCGCCCTTATACTTCACGCGTAAGGCAACCGTGCCGGGCAGCGCGCCGGCCCCGTGACAAGTGGCGCACCAATAGTCGAAGACCTTTTCGCCTTTTTGAATAGTGGCTTGGTCGGCGCCAAATGCGCAGCTCGCCAATGCCAGAAAAATGAGCAACCTCATGCCTTGGTCCCTCGCAGATGCTTGGGCCAGATCCCGTAACGCCCGGCCGAAATAATGCCGTTGGGATCCACCGCGTCCTTTACCGTTTCATGGAAACGCCGCAGCGCGTGATTGTTGAACGAGTACGTATTCATCACCTCGTCCTGAAACGCGGGAGCGGTTCGATACTCTCCCCATCCATGTTCCGCCGCCACGCGCACAATCTGTTTGAAATTCTCGCGATTCTTTTTGTTGGTGGCCACGTCGTGCGTGATGGGGAAGCCGAAAAGGAAGATGAAGGCGCGCATCCAATAGGTGGTCGGCAAGCTGAAAGAGAGCAGCGGCAAGCCAAAATCCTTCGCGGCCTGAGCGAACACCTTGTTGGCCTCAAGCACCGCTTCGCCCGTTCGAGGGATGATGGGCGAAAACCAGATGTGGCCGTTGCCTGGCGTAGGATTGAACGGCGATCTCGCGCCGATGGAGAACATTTCCAGGCTCGGAATGCCCATCTCCGGCTTATGAACTTTGTCGAACTGATCCGGCGTCAGCGGGAACTTGTAGAACTCGTCGTCCTTGAACTTGGCCCCCGGAATCGCCGAAAACTTCTCCTGCGCATACTCCCATTGAGCCCGGATAGCTTTGGCCGGCCCATAGAATTTGACCGTGCAGCTCCAGAACGGAACGCCTTTGTCCTGCGCGTATTTATGCAATTCGGGTGAAGCTACGCCGTTCTTTTCGAGCAGAGCGGTCACCTCCGGAGCGCGCGGCGGCATCATGAAGCCTCCCAGGATTGGGCTTCCCAAACCGGGCATCCCGTTCGACACACCCGAATTCTCGAGGAACGTCAGGATGTCGATCATAGCGATCAGGTCTTCGTATTTCGGCACCGTCACAGTGCCGGTGAGATAAGCATCCGGCTCCGGCATGAGCCAGAAACCCATTTTGGTGACCACCCCAAAGTTGGATTGCGAGAACATGCCATCCACCCAGGGTCCGTACCCGAATTTGTATTGCTGCCAGGTTTCGGCGCCCGGCATAGCGCCCATCCCCGTACGCATCACTTCTCCATTCGCAAGGACGACTTCCATTCCGCAATGCGAATCGAAATGATTGCGATACATCGGCTGCAGATACCCGCCGCCATGATCGAGCGAATTGCCCACCGGGCTGCCCCAACCGGGATCGGGAACGTCCACCCACACCTTCAGCTTGTGCTCCTGGATATAGCGGTAAAGGTCAAAGTAGCTGACGCCCGGTTCCACCAGTGCCGAGTGGTTCCGCTCGCTCACATCCAGAATGCGGTTCATCCGCTTCAGATCCAGCACTACGCTGCCCGATAGATTCGGCGCCGAACCACCGTAACCCAGATTCTTTCCTGTGGAGATGGGATACACAGGAATCCTATATTCATTGGCAATCTTCATCACCGCCTGCACTTCTTCCACCTTGCCCGGCGCCACCGCGGCCGATGCCACGCGCTCTTCCGGCTCGCCCCAGAACGGTGAATACGCATCGCGATAGAGCGCCACGTCTTCATCGCTGGTGAAGACCCACTGTTTGCCGGCAGCGCCTTCAAACTGCTTCAAGGCGTCGGCGAAATCTTTTGCATTTACGCCAGGCGGCAGCATGTCAGGCACGCTCCTTCGGAGCTTTCTTTAAATCGATCACCCAGGCGATCAGCGGCTCGCAGTCCTGGTCCCGGCTCCCCTGCTCTACGCGCGAAACCACGCGCATCCCGTGATCCCACGCCAATCGCTCCAGGCAGAACAAAGGACCATGCGCGGTCAAGCCTGCAATCGCAACCGGCTGCTTCTTCCACTGAGCGTCGAGATCGTGGAACCAGAGATCGGTGATGTCGCCACGGATGCCATGCACCGGCGCGCCTCCCGCTTTCCATTTCTCGCCGAACGCCACGCTGGCCGGAAATCGTTTGTCAAAGATCACCTTGTAATAGGAAACGCGCGGCGCCGGATCTTGCGCCGCTGGCTCGATCGCCTGTATCCCGATGGGCAAAAAGGATGCTACCAGTCCTGCATGCAGAAATTCTCTTCGACTTGCCATGCGCCCACTTTACATCTTTTTCTTCAACAACGGACGTTTGATAGCTCAAGCTTTCCATCCAGCTCCCGTGGCGCTTCACCCATACCCGAGTGACGTGTAGCGGCCTCCCTCGATCGGGCTTGTGCTCGGATCTCATCAGCACCGCGTCGCCGAAATCGAACATGCTCGCAGCCACCAGCGGCGTGGGCGCAACCCCGCCATTCTTCGAGTGATCGAAATCTTCCATGCGGCCGCGCTTGTCGTAAAGTTTGTTGCTATTCGAGCTGGCTGCGACAAATTCATCCGCCACCAGCGTCGCAAAAACCGCCGAATTGTGAGCCATGGCCGCCGTTTCGAGTTTCGAGTATGCCGTCACCACCTGCTGCTCGGTCGCATTCTTCGCTTGATACGGCACCATCTTGCACGGGTTCTCACAATCCTTCCCCGCCCCCGGCGCAAAAGACGGAGGAGTATCCCGCGACATCACTTCCTGATAGACGATGATCTTCCATCCGCCGCCGCGTTTAACCCAGACGCGCAGCACGTGCATGCGCCCCAGGTTCTCTTGAACGTCTCCCAGTTCACCGTACGTGAATTGCTTCAACTCTCCCGGTTCTCCCGCCCGCGGCGCGTCCACTGGAATATCGCTCAGCGTCTTTCCCTGAAAATCCGTCCAGGTAAAATCTCGGTCTAGAAGCTCATGGAGCGCCGATTTATCCGACGTATTTGCGGCCCGGACGAACGCACCATCGGCCGCCAGCATGGCCGGGTCCTGTGCCGAGAGTGCAGTGGAGAGTGCAGTAGAGAGACCAGTGGCAGCAAGCAGACCGCCGCATAGGATATAGTACGCGGTAACACTTGGCATGCAAACATTATGACCACAGCCTCCACCCAGAGCGCGCGCACCAATCAGCCGTCGAACCAAGCCAAGACCAGCCTGGGCTACGCCTGGTACGTGGTTATTGTCTTGACCGCGCTCTACATGCTGTCCTTCGTCGACAGGACCATCCTGAGTCTGCTGGTCGGTTCCATCAAGCGCGACCTGGGCATCAGCGACACGCGCATCGGCTTGCTGCAAGGTCTCTCGTTCGCGCTGTTCTACACCATCATGGGTCTGCCCCTCGGCCGTTTGGCGGACACGCGCAGCCGCCGCAATCTGATCGCTGCCGGCGTGGTGGTTTGGAGCCTCTTCACCAGCGCCTGTAGTGCGTCGAAAAGTTTCTGGTCGCTATTCCTGACGCGCATCGGCGTCGGCGTGGGTGAAGCCGGACTCTCGCCTGCCGCGTACTCGCTGATCTCCGATTATTTTCCGCCTGAGCGGTTGGGCGTCGCCATCAGCGTCTATTACATGGGTGTCTTTCTCGGATCCAGCCTGGCGCTTCTGGTCGGCGGCGTGGTGGTGGACACCATGACGCGGATTCACACCGTGACGCTGCCCCTGCTCGGCACCATCGCGTCCTGGCGCGTCACCTTCCTGATCGTCGGCCTGCCGGGCCTGCTATTCGCGCTGCTGGTGTATACCATCAAAGAACCTCTGCGCCGCAATATGCTGCGAAGCGCGCAGGGCGAAGTAGCACGGGTGACCTTCGCCCAGTCATTCGGACAAATGCGAATTCGTTGGCAATCCGTGGGTGGCATATCGCTGGCCATGGTCTTTCAATCCATGGCTAACTACGCGCTCATCTCCTGGGGGCCCACATACTTTTCGCGTGTGCACGGTTGGACGCCCGGCCAATCCGGCAAGGCGCTGGCGGCCATCCTGCTGATAGCGGGCTGCGGAGGCATGTACACCGGCGGCCGTCTCAGTGACCGCTGGCAGCGGCGCGGCCTGGATGAAGCGCCCATGCGCGTGATGGTCCTGGGCGCCATCGGCACCATCCTGCTGTTGCCCATCGGCACGCTGCTCCCAGACGTCCGTTGGACTCTGGCACTGCTCTACGCGGGCGTTTTCTGTCTCGCCCTGCCGATGGGCATTTCAGCGGCTGCATTGCAGCGCATCTTTCCCAATCAGGTTCGCGGCGTCGTGTCGGCGCTCTATTTGTTTGTGCTGAATATCGGCGGCCTCACCCTCGGCCCGCTGCTGCCCGGTGTGTTCAACGACTATTTGTTCCACAACGGCAAAATGATCGGCTATTCGCTTTCCATCACCATGGGCGGCGCAGCCGTTCTGATGCTGCTCACGCTGCTCGCTGCTTATCGCCACTATCGCCGGCATTATCAATTGATGCTTACGACCACCGCCGCTTAGCTCCTCCCTGGAACCTGTTGACCGCTATAAAGTTCCTGTATACAACTGCCGAAATTCCGGACATAGCTGTAAACCAGAACAGGAGGGTTGCGTTTGAACATGCAGGCCAGCTATGTCAGCTCCGGCATCCCGCCACTCGACG
>Ga0302324_100016734_pt1 | contig 14592 bp, 14 predicted proteins | sample Palsa_T0_1_FD_201949 | JGI IMG/M metagenome (GOLD analysis project Ga0302324, IMG submission 201949) | Peat permafrost microbial communities from Stordalen Mire near Abisko, Sweden - Palsa_T0_1 | ecosystem: Environmental > Terrestrial > Soil > Palsa > Peat permafrost | place: Sweden: Abisko...
CCAACGGCAAGCTCACCGGTTTTGCCGGCGGCCTTACAATTAAAGCGTTCCTGTTAGGTCTCGAAGGAGCCCGCACGCCGACGATCTAGTGCGTGAGCGCAATCATCCGCTCCGAGCCTGCAGGTTGCGGCGGTGAATCCAGTGGGGCGCGCTGTCATGGCGGCCATGACGGCGACGCCGGTCAGTGATGCTTTTCGCTCGCGACGAGGTCGGTTATGAGCGCGATCAGCTCGGGCTGGCCGCCGGCCTGACCGACGTCGGTAACGTATTTTCCATTGACGATGATGCGCGGCACCGAGTCGACGTGATAGCGGCTCGTCAGCTCCTCGGCGCGGGCGAGGTTCGAGCTCACCGTAAAGGAGTCATAGGCTTTCTTAAACGCATCGGCGCTGATGCCGTGCGCCACCGCGAATTTCTCCTGCAGGCTGTAGGTCTGCTGCTCATCGTTGCCGACCATGGGATTTTTCTGGTCGTGGATCGACTCGAATACCGCCTTGTCGAGGTCTGAACGCTGCAGCGCCTGAAGTGTGTAGTAGAGACGCGCGTGCGCACGATGCACGGGTCCCCACATGACTGGCACGCGCACGAACTCGACGTTGGCGGGCTTTTTGGCAATCCAGCTCTGGATGTAGGGCTCAAGGTCAAAGCAGTGCGGGCAGGCGTACCAGAAAACCTCAATCACCTCGATCTTGTCGGGTCCGACGCTCGTGGGCTGCGCCGGCACGACGGGCTGGTAATTCGTGCCGGGTTTCCATTTGCCGCCCGGCAGCGTCTGATCGGTCGGCATCGCAGCCAGGTGCTCAAGGCCGCTGTCCGCGCGCTCCTCGGCCGTGGTTTCGGCGGGCGCCTGGCTGCGCACGGGTTCTGATTGTGCGCTGGCAGGCGGTTCGCTCGCCGGTGCTGGCGGCGCGGCCGATGGAGTTGCAAGCGACACGGATGCCTGCGGTGTCGCATGGCCGCAGCCGATGAGACCGAGTGTCAGGAGTGCCGCGAGGGCATAGGATCGAATCATATTGGAATGCCTCATCAGCGCAGACCCTGAACATAGGATGCGAGATCGCGAATCTCATCGGGCGTCAATCGCTTGGCGATCGTCGCCATGATGTAGCCGTTGGGGCTCGCCGGATTCGCCGCGGTGGCGCCGGCATAACGGCTGCCCTGAGCATAGTCGTTCAACTGCTTCACGGTGTAGACCGATTCCTGCGCACGAAGTGCCGGGAAGCCTGCGGCGAGATTGCCGCGCCCGATGGGCCCGTGGCATGCCATGCACGCCGGAATGGCGCGGCTCGTGTCGCCCCGCTCGTAAAGCGCTTGTCCGGCTTGCCAGTAGGACGGATCCGCTTCGAGCCCGGCCGGTGTCTGCGCGCCGAAGAACACTGCCAGGTCGTCGATATCGGCGTCGGACAGAGGCGCCGCAAGCGCGGTCATCACCGGGTTATCGCGCACCTTGGAGCGAAACAGGCGCAACTGCGCGGCCAGGTACACCGCGTTCTGACCGGCAAGCGTCGGCCACGCGGGATTTGAGCTGTTGCCGTTCGGCCCGTGGCAGCCAAAACAGACGGCGGCCTTGGTCTGGCCATTCTGCACGGTGCCATGGTCATACGGAGTCGCCGCGGGTGAATTTGTGAGTGTGAATGCCGCAACCAAAGCGCAGGTGCTGACAGCGATCTTTCTCTTCGACATCGTAGCGTTTCCGCATCCTTAACGACTTGTGCAACGGTCGCAAATTGTACACTAGAGTCGTCAACCGCTTGGCAGCCCAGATCCCGCTCCGATGAGTCGATTCCCCGATGCCCGATTTCTCGTGAGCGCGGCCGCGCCGGCGCAGTTTCCGCCGGATGAAGGTGCGGAGGTTGCGTTCGCCGGTCGTTCGAACGCCGGCAAGTCAAGCGCCATCAACGCGATTGCGCAGCGGCGCGCGCTCGCCCGCACCAGCAAGGCTCCGGGCAGGACCCGACTCCTGAATTTCTTCGAGCTCCTGCCCGAGGGGCGCATCGTCGATCTGCCGGGGTACGGATACGCAAGCGCTCCGGAGAGCGAGCGGCGCACCTGGGCGCCGCTCATTGACGCTTTGCATGCACGCCGCTCACTGCATGGATTGTTTCTGATCGTGGATGCGCGCCGCGGAATCTCGGCAAGTGACGAGGAGCTCATCGCCTGGGCGAATCCGCACACCTGCAGCGTTCATGTGCTCTTGTCAAAAGTTGACAAGCTCACGCGCAACGAAGCCGCGCGTGTTCTCAAAATTGCGAAGGGTCAGGTGTCCGAGGCCGTGAGCGTGCAGCTTTTCTCGGCGCATGCCTCCACCGGTGTGGCCGAGGCGCAGGGGAAGCTTATCGAGTGGCTGGACGGGGGTACAAATAAAAAGACCCCGGTAACCTCAAACGAGGTCACCGGGGCAGACTAACCCGGCACATATTCGTGAACCGGGTCGACCCGCCTAGGGAGGGAAGCGGGGAGCGCCCGAGGGCGCTCAAAAAATTAGACGTGGCGCGATGTGCAAAGTTCCGCCCGACGGGGCGGCGAATATTGCCATCATAATCAGTCACTTCAGCCGCTAACCGTGATCCTTGCCGTTACAGGAAGGTCCAGATCACCCCGGCGGTATACATGGCAATGCCGTCGGTATGGCGGACTTGGAAGCCGTCGTATTCGAGGCGCGCTGCGAACGGTCCGAAGTTCGCCTGCAGCCCGCCGCCATACGCAACCTGCGTGCCGCGATCACTGAATGCAAAAAGCTGTCCTTCCCCTCTGATGTTGCCGTCCAACTGCCAGCGCGCGACCCCCGCTTTCGCATACAGGTCAAACATGGGCTGCACCGGCAGGAGCGCCATGCCGTAAGCCGCAAATGCTTTGGAATCCGCGCTTGCAGTGCCGAGACCAAAATTTTTGGTCTGACTGCCGAAATCAAAGTAGTCCGCCTCGACCGCGAACCAGTCAATCGGGCGAAAGCCGGCCGCGGCCTTCCAGGCGACGTCGTGCGGATGCAGGCTGAAGTCCGAATCGAAGATATTGTCCACGTTGGCCTGTCCCAAGCCTGCACCCACGTAAACGCCGTCGGTGGCATGCGCTGCCGCTCCGGCCACCACCAAAGCTGCTGTCAGGAGAAGTTTTCGCATGACGAATTCCTTTTAAATCAATAGCTTCTGTCGACTGTCGAGCTTGCGGTCACGCCACGACGGTGTGCGCTAGTGGGCTTCGTCCCAGTTCAGGCCGACTCCTATGTGAATACGCAATGGCACCTTGAGTTCCGCGGCGGCCGCCATTTGTTCGCGTAGCGCATCTGCCACCGTTTCGCGCGCACTGTCGCGCACCTCGAGCACGAGCTCATCGTGGACCTGCATGATGATGCGCGCTCCGGTATCCGTCTCGCGGCACCACGCATCAACTCCAATCATCGCGCGCTTGATGATGTCGGCGGCCGTGCCTTGCATAGGCGCATTGATGGCGCTTCTTTCTGCGGCCTGGCGCAGCTGCTGGTTGCTGGCGCGAATATCGGGCAGGTAGAGCCGGCGGCCGTAAACCGTTTCAACATATCCGTTGTCGCGCGCCTGCACGCGCGTGTTGTCCATGAAGCGCTTCACGCCCGGATAGCGCGCGAAGTACAGATCAACATATTTCTGGGCCGCGCCACGATCAATTCCAAGCTGCCGCGCAAGTCCAAATGGCGACATGCCGTAGATCAGTCCAAAGTTGATCGTCTTGGCAAGTCGGCGCTGGTCGGGAGTTACGGCATCGACCGCGACATCAAACACTTCCGCGGCGGTCGCGCAGTGCACGTCGAGATCGGCCGCAAAGGCGGCGAGCAGCCCCGCATCATCGGACAGATGCGCCATGATGCGCAGCTCGATCTGCGAGTAATCCGCCGCCATCAGCACATAGCCTGGCGCTGCGATGAATGCCTGGCGGATGCGCCGCCCTTCGGCGCGACGGATCGGAATGTTCTGCAGGTTGGGATCGGCGGAGGAGAGCCGTCCGGTCTGCGCCACGGCCTGGTGGTAGGACGTATGGACGCGCCCGGTGCGCGGATTGATCTGCTGCGGCAGCTTGTCGGTGTAGGTCGATTTCAACTTCGCAAGCGTGCGGTAATCGAGGATGGTGCGCGGCAGGTCATATGATGCGGCGAGCTCCTCGAGCACATCCTCGGCGGTCGAGGGCTGCCCCGTCGGGGTTTTCCTGAGGACGGGCAGCTGCAGCTTCTCGAACAAAATCTGCTGCAGCTGTTTGGGCGACTCAATATTGAAGGCCACGCCTGCCTGCGTCTGCGCAAGCTCTCGCAGCTCGCCGAGCTGGGTTGCGATCGAGCGGCTTTGCGTCTCCAGCAGCGCGCGGTCGATGAGGACGCCGTGATGCTCGATATTGAGGAGGATCGGCACGAGCGGCTGTTCAATTTCCTGATAGAGGCGTTCGAGCGCCGGAACCTCCTGGATCCGCGGCCAGAGCGCGCGGTGCAGCTGCAGGGTGACGTCGGCGTCCTCGGCGGAGTATTCGGAAGCCCGGTCGACCGGTACTTCATTGAAGGTCAGCTGCTTCGCGCCCTTGCCGGCGACGTCCTCAAATTTGATGGTACTGACGTTGAGGTAACGCAGCGCCGCCGAATCCATGTCGTGGCGCGTCGCGACGCTGTTCCAGACATAGGACTCGAGCATGGTGTCGAAGCGCATGCCCTCAAGACGGATGCCATAGTTCAAGAGGACGTGCGCATCGTACTTCAGATGATGGCCCACCTTGGCAACCCCGGGGTTCTCGAGGATCGGCCGCAAGGCGGCGAGCACCTGCGCGCGATCGAGCTGCTCGGGCGCGCCCGCATAGTCGTGCTGCAGCGGCACGTAGGCTGCGAATCCGGGCTCTACACAAAAGGATACGCCGACGATCTCGGCCTGCATGTAGTCGAGGCTCGTGGTCTCGGTGTCAAAAGCCATGAGTGCCGCATGGCGGAGCCTTTCGAGCCAGCGCTCAAGATCGGGCCAGGTCGTGATGGTCTCGTAGTGGTGCGGCAGGCGCGGTACCGCCGGCGTCTCTGGCGCGGCGGGCATGGCGCCCGCGCCGCTGTCCTCGCCTGCGGGCGCACCTTCGAGGCCGCGCAGCAGCGCGCGCAGCTCAAAGCGCGCGTAAAGCGCGCGCAAAGTTGCGATCTCGGGTTCAGCAGGTTTGAGTTGCCCGGCCTCCGACGGCAATTGAAGATCGGTGCGCAGCAGCGCAAGGTTCCTCGACAGAGCGAGCGTCTGCAGACCCGCGCGCAGGTTCTCTCCGACCTTGCCCTGGATCTCCGCCACGCGCTCGATCAATACGTCAAGCGTGCCGTACTGATTCAGAAGTTTGGCGGCGGTCTTGGGGCCCACCTTGTCGATTCCGGGAATGTTGTCGGAGCTGTCCCCGACGAGCGCCAGGTAATCGACAATCTGCTCCGGATAGACGTCAAATTTGGCCTTCACTCCGGCGCGATCGAGCGTCGAATTGCTCATCGTATTGACGAGCGAGATCGACTCGTTGACGAGCTGCGCCATGTCCTTGTCGCCCGTGGAGATGAGCACCTTCTGGCCGGCGCTCGCCGCGCGGCAGGCGAGAGTGCCGATGACGTCGTCCGCCTCGACTCCGGGGATGCGCAGCACCGGCAGGCCCTGTGCTCGCAGGATTTCAAGCAGCGGCTCGATCTGCGAGCGCAGGTCGTTTGGCATGGCGGGCCGGTGCGCCTTGTACGCTTCAAATAGATCGTCGCGAAAGGTTCTTCCCGGAGCATCGAATACGATCGCAATGTGCGCCGGTCGATACTCCTTGATGAACTTCAAGAGCATGTTGAGAACGCCCAAGAGGGCACCCGTAGGCTCGCCACGCGAGTTTGAAAGCGGCGGCAAGGCGTGAAAGGCCCGGTAAAGATAGGACGAGCCGTCGACGAGGACTAGATCGGCAGGAGTGCTCATAGTGGATGCGCGAGTGGAACACGAGAGTATAGCGAATGCGCTCCTTCGTCCCCCGCCCGTGTCAACCGGGCGCGCCGCTCGCGCGCTGTACGGATCATTGGGTTATTAACGGGCGCAAGACATGGCCGACTCCGCACGAGCTGCGATCGCCGTAAACCGCTACGGGCTGGGAGCCCGTCCTGGCGAGCTCCTGCACGCGGGAGAGGATCCTGAGGGCTGGCTCGGCGCGCAATTGGCCGCAAGCCCGCCCCGCGTTGCGGGCGCGGGGCTGCGCGCCTCGGCGGACATATTGTCGCAGGCGCTCGAGCTGCGGCGCGAGCGGCGCGCGGCGCGCGCCGGGGATGCTCCCGCGAGCGCGGATGCCGCGGTCGTCATGAAAATCGGACAGCTCTTCAGGCCGATCTATGTTGATGAAGCGACCGCGCGGATCCGCACGGCACTTGCAACCGACCGGCCGTTCCTGGAGCACCTCACGTATTTTTGGACCAATCACTTCGCCGTTTCGGTCGATAAAGTAGCCGTGCTGGGAGTTGCAGGCAGTTTCGAGCGCGAGGCGATCCGGCCGCGGGTGCTCGGCAGCTTCGCAGATCTGCTGCTCGCCTCGACACACCATCCGGCGATGCTTCTATACCTCGACAACCAGACCTCGGTCGGCCCGAATTCACTGCTCGCGCAGCGCGCCGAGCGGCGCGCGAGCGAGCGTCGCCTGGGGATCAATGAGAACCTTGCGCGCGAGATTCTCGAGCTGCACACGCTCGGGGTCGCCGGCGGCTATACGCAGAAGGACGTCACGAGTTTCGCGGAGGTTCTCACGGGCTGGTCGATCGGCGCGCAGTTCGGGCGTCTGCCGGGAGGCGTTCCCGGACAGTTTACTTTTCGCCCCGAGATGCATGAGCCGGGTGCGAAGAGCGTTTTAGGCAAGCGCTATGCGGACGACGGCGTCGGCCAGGCGGTCGCGGTGCTGCAGGACCTTGCGCGCCATCCCGCCACCGCGCATTTCATCGCCACCAAGCTTGCGCGTCATTTCATCGCCGATGAGCCGCCGCCGCAGGCGGTCGAGCATCTGCAGCGCGTTTTTTTGGACAGCAGCGGCGATCTGCCGAGCGTCTATCGCGCGCTCATCCGTCTCAAGGAATCCTGGACACAGGCCTTCTCCAAGTTCAAGACGCCCGGCGAATACATCGTCTCGAGCTTGAGGGGACTTGAGATACCCGATGACTATGCCCCCAAGGCGTTCGCCTCGTTTGCGCTCCTCGGACAACGCATCTACGCGCCCGGCTCGCCTGCGGGCTGGCCGGACAGAGGCGCAGATTGGGACGGTGCATCCGCGGTGATGAAGCGCATTGAGTGGGCGGATGCGCTCAGTCAGAAATTGGGCTCGCACCGGGATGCCGCGTCGCTTGCGCCGCAGTGGCTGGGAGCCGGGATGAGCACGGCGACCCATGCTTCGATCGCGCGCGCGGCGAGTGCTTCGCAGGCGCTCACCCTGCTTTTGACCGCACCGGAATTCATGCGCCGCTAGGAGAGTGTCAATGCGCAGCATCAAACGTCGCGATTTTCTCTGCACGGGCGCGCTCGCCGCCGGCAGCGTGCTCTTCACGAGCAGAATCGCCTTCGCGGGCAGCGGCACACGTCCGCGCTTTGTATTTGTCATCCTGCGCGGCGCGCTTGACGGGCTTAGCGCCGTGCCGCCGTACGCGGACCCGGACTACGCGCGCCTGCGCGGTGAGGTGGCGATTCCATCTCCCGGAGCGGCAGGCGGTGCGCTCAAGCTCAACGGTCTCTTTGCTCTGCACCCGAGCCTCGCCTTTCTCAACGAGTGCTATGGGGCGCAGGAGCTCATCGTGTTCCACGCCATCGCCAGTCCCTATCGTGAACGCTCGCACTTCGACGGCCAGGACGTGCTCGAAAACGGCTGCGCGCGGGCGCACGCCGTGCAGACCGGCTGGATCAACCGGGCGCTTGCGGCGCTGCCGGCGCAAAGCAGTGCGCGGCGCGGCGAGCTTGGCATCGCGCTCGGCCAGAACGTGCCGCTCGTGATGCGCGGGCCGGCGCCAGTTGCTTCCTGGTCGCCTTCCAAACTCGCGGCGCTCGATGAGGACACGCTGCAGCGCATAACCGATCTCTACTCGGCCGATCCGCTGCTCTCGCAGCGCCTTGCGGATGCGCTTGCGACCCAGTCGGTTGCCGAGGCGCCGCAGGATGAGCCGATGATGGCGGGCGCCGATGAGCACGCGCCGGCGCAGTTGCTCGCGGCTCGCGAGCAGCCGAATGCCAAGGGCGGCGCCCCTTATAAGGAGATCATCCATGCGACGGCACGTTTTCTGAAGAGCGACGATGGACCGCGGGTTGCGGTATTTGACGCGCTCGGCTGGGACACTCACGCGAACGAGGGCGGCGCACAGGGACAGCTCGCCGCGCGCCTCGCGGGGCTCGATGCCGGCTTACGCATCCTGAAAGAGGATCTGGGTCCGGTGTGGCGCGACACGGTCGTCATGGTCGTGACCGAATTCGGTCGCACCGCGGCCGTCAACGGCACGCGCGGCACCGATCACGGTACGGGCGCCGCCGCCTTTCTTATCGGCGGAGCGGTGCACGGCGGTCGCGTGATTGCTGACTGGCCGGGGCTCTCGGCACGCGCTTTATATCAGGGGCGCGACCTTGCGCCGACGACAGATCTGCATTCGGCACTGAAAGGCGTGCTCGCCGATCATCTGCAGGTGTCGACGCGGGCGCTTGAGAGCACGGTGTTTCCGGACAGCGCGGGCTCCAAGTCCTTGCAGGGTTTGCTGCGCGCCTAAGGCTAGGGCGTCGGCGGTATCTCCGAGTCGTCTTTCTTCTGCGGATCGATTTTTTCAGGCGGTGTCGCAGCCTCGGGCGAGGGCGCGACGGGTTTTGCAACGCTGCTGCCTTTTTTATCGGGCAGATACAGCGGGCCCTTCTGCCCGCAACCCCACAGCAGTGCGAGTGCAACAGCGGCGCAGGCGATCTGCCATCGCCGCGGATTCATGAGCTGATCGTTGGAGGCGTGCATGGCGCTGTCCTGCCTGCGAAGCTTTTCATTGGGCCTTGGCGGCGACCACCGCCATCGTGATGCGTGAAACGCATACCAGCCGCTCGCGCTCGTCGCGGATCTCGATCTGCCAGACCTGACTGCGGCTGCCCCGATGCAGGGAACGCGCAGTCGCGGTGACAGTGCCGGAGGCGACCGGACGCAGATGATTGGCATTGATTTCCTGCCCGAGACACACCCAGCGTTCTGAGTCGACGCACAGATTGGCTGCGGTACTTGCAACCGTTTCAGCAAGCGCGACCGATGCGCCGCCGTGCAGTATGCCCATGGGCTGGTGGGTGCGCTTATCGACCGGCATGGTGGCGCGCAGGTAGTCCGCGCCGATGTCAGAAAAGCGTATGCCGAGCCATTCGACGAGCGTGTCGCCCGTACGCCCCTGGAGCTGCTCAAGCGTCGCGGCGTTGCGCCAGATACTCATGGCTCGGTAGTCTACTGCCGATGAAGCTCTATACCTATTATCGCAGCTCCGCCGCCTATCGGGTGCGCATCGCTCTTAATCTAAAAGGGCTCGAGTGTGAATCGCTGCCGCGACACCTGACCCGCGGCGGCGGCGAGCACCGCCAGGCGGAGTATCTTGCTGTCAATCCTCAAGGACTCATTCCATTCCTCGAGGATGGCGAAGCGCGGATCGCACAGTCACTCGCCATCATCGAGTATCTCGAGGAGACATATCCGGATCCGCCGCTGCTGCCGCCCACTCCCATCAAGCGCGCCCTAGTGCGCTCGCTTGCGTTTGCGATCGCCTGCGACATCCATCCGCTCAACAATCTGCGCGTGCTCGAGTATCTGCGTGGACCGCTCGGCCTCGGCAGCGCCGCCGTCGATGAATGGTACCGTCACTGGATCGCGGCGGGATTTCGCGGGCTTGAAGCTCAGGTCGCGCGCAACGGCGCCGAAAGCCGCCACCTCGTGGGCACCACGGTGACGCTTGCGGATGTGTGCCTCGTGCCGCAGATGTATAACGCGCGCCGCATGGACTGCGATCTTGAGCCGTATCCGCACCTGCGCCGCATCAGCGCGCATCTTGAATCCCTGCCGGCCTTTGCGCGCGCCGCGCCGTCTGCGCAGCCGGACGCGGTTTGAACCCGATCAGCGTTTGAGGGTGTCGCGCACGCGCTGATAGGCCTCGCGGAACGGAATGCCTTCGGCCACCACGAGCCGGTTGGCTTCCTCGGCCGCATGAATCGTCGCATCGAGCCTGATGCGCTCCGGCCGAAACGTCAGAGCGCCGATCGCGGGCGGAAGGATCGCAAGCGTCGCGAGTGCCATATCGATGCCGCGAAACAGCGGCCCCTTCAGCAGCTGCAGGTCGCGCTGATAGCCCGACGGAAGTTTTGCGCACAGCCCGAGCGCTTCGTGAAGACAGGCCTGCGCGCTCGCGGAGCGACCCCGGATGAGCTCGAAGACATCGGGATTCCTCTTCTGCGGCATGATCGAGGAACCGGTCGTGAATGCATCGGCGATCGCGAGAAATCCGAACTCCTGCGTATAGAAGAGGAGTACGTCGGTTGCCAAGCGCCCGAGGCCCTGCATGAGGAGCGTGATTTCAAAGAGCAGATGTGCCTCGCCCTTGCCGCGCGAGAGCTGCACCGCCGTCACCGGCTCCTGCGTCGTCGCAAAGCCGAGGCTCTTGCGCGTAGCCTCGCGATCGACCGGCAATCCCGGCGTGCCGTAGCCGGCCGCGGAGCCGAGCGGATTCTGGGAGAGGCGTCTCTGCGCAAGATTCAAGCCTTCCGCGTCGTCGCGCACGAGCGCCGCGAAGCCCTGCGCCCAGAGGGCCACGGAGCTTGGCATCGCCTGCTGCATGTGGGTGTAGCCGGGCAGAGGAGTGCCCTGCTCGCGCAGGGCAAGCTCTTCCAGACTCTCTGCGACCCGTGCAGCGTGCGCGTGCAGCTCCTCGATGACATCGCGCAGATAAAGTCGCAGCGCGGCCAGCACCTGGTCGTTCCTCGAACGGCCGAGGTGGATGCGGCCGCCGACGGCGCCGATGCGCGCCGTCAGCCGTTTCTCAAGCGCCGTCTGGCCGTCTTCATCGGCGATCTCGATGCGCCATTGCCCGCGCGCATGCTCATCCGCGAGAGCGGTGAGCGCGGCGCTGAGCGCTTGCAGATCCGCTGAGGTCAGGAGTTTCGCGGCGTGCAGCATTTCTGCGTGTGCGATCGAGGCGGCGACGTCATAGCGTACGAGCCGCGCATCGAGCGCGTAATCCTCACCGGCCGTATAGCGCAGCACGCGCTCATCGAGCGTTGCGTCCTTGTTCCACAGAAAGCTCATACGACCTCGCTACTCGCTCGCCGTGATCTCTGCCGGCGTAAGTGCGTTGACGTCGGCAACGACGAGGGTTCCTGTGCCTTCATTCGTGAACACCTCACCCAGTATTCCCTCGGGAGACTTGTAGGAGACCACGTGCACCCGGCGCACGCCGCCGCGAATCGCAGTTTCGATCGCCTGGGCCTTGGGCAACATGCCATCCAGAAGCGCTCCGGCCTCGCGCAGGCGCTGCAGGCCGCGCAGATCCGTGTAGGAGATGAGCGATGCGGGATCCGAGGCGTTCTCGAGAATTCCCGGCGCGCCGGTGCAGAGGATGAGTTTTTCGGCGGCGACCGCGGCGCCGATCGCGGCGGCCACCGTATCGGCATTGATGTTGAGAAGCACGCCATTGTCATCCGCCGACAGCGGGCTTACGACCGGCATGAGACCGTTATCCAGCAGCTTGCGCAGCACCGCGGTGTTGACCGCATCGACGTCGCCCACAAAACCATAATCGATCGTGCGGTCGCTGCCATCGTCGAGCTTCACGGGTGCGCGCCGGTGCGCGCGCACGAGGCCTGCATCCACGCCGCTGATGCCGACGGCGTCGATATCAAGATCCCGGCAGATCGCGAGGATGCGCGTATTGATCAGTCCGTTCAGCACCATCGTGGTCACTTCGATCGACTTCTCGTCCGTCACGCGCCGGCCGTGCACGATGTGCGTCGGCAGGCCCAGGGATTCAGACAGCTGCGTCAGCTGCGGTCCACCGCCGTGCACCATGACGACGCGCACGCCGAAATAATGCAGGATCGCCAGCTGCTCGATCAGGAGCCGCGTGGAAGCGCCGTCGGCAAACACGCCGCCGCCCGCCTTAACGACAAAGGTTTTGCCTTTGTACATCCTGATGTAGGGGGCGGCGCTACGCAGCGCACGGATGGCGAGGGCGTGATCGCTGCGGTTCATGATCATGGGACTCTTATACTCCCCGAAGCATTTGATAGAGGACCGCCATCTGTGCCGGAAGGCGATTGGCGGCTTGTTGCAGCACAATGCTGCGCGCGCCATCCAATACTTCATCGGCAACCGCGGTGTTGCGCCGCACCGGCAGGCAATGCATGAGCCGGCATTCTCGTTCCGTGCGCGCGAACCAGCTGTCGCGGACGCACCAGTCGGTGAGCGTCTTCCTCAGGCGCGCATCGCCCTCGGCATCGCCGTAGCAGTCGGTTGCGCCCCATTCCTTGGCGTAGAGGATCTGTGCACCGGCGAGCGCATCCGCGCGGTCGCTGCTCTCGCGAACGGAGCCGCCCGAGAGGGACGCCGCCGCGCGCGCCTTGTCCATGAGTGCGCGCGGCAGTGCATAGCCGTCCGGCCGCAGCACGACCACCTGCATGCCGCGCAGCGCCGCCATGTGCAAGGCGGCCGCGGGGACCGCGAGCGGCAGCGCGCGCGGATGATAGACCCAGGAGAGGACAAATTTTCCGTGCTGCGGCACCGCGAAGTCATCGAGCGTCTTCCAGTCGGCAAGCGCCTGGCAGGGATGATTGGCCGCGGATTCAAGATTGATGAGAGGCTTCGTAACGAGGCTCGCCATCGCGTTGAAGGTGGCTTCGGCAAGATCCGCGCGCAGATCCTTGCCGTCGGCGAAGACGCGGATACCGAGCGCATCGCAGTACGAGGCGAGTACTGGGATCCCTTCGCGCACATGTTCGGCGGCCGCGCCGTTCATCACAGCGCCCGGGCGGGTCTCGAGCTGCCAGCTGCCCTGGCCCGAGGAGATCACAAATGAACTGCCGCCCAGGCGCGCCATCCCCGCCTGGAAAGAAGCGACGGTTCTGAGCGAGGGATTGAAGAACACCATCCCCAGGATCTTGCCGCAAAGCGCCTGCGGCTCCGGATGCGATTGCAGGCGCCGCGCAAGGCCAAGGAGCGCCTGAATCTCGTCGCGGCGAAAATCTGCAAGGTCGACGAAGCGTTTCATGAATGATTCGTGCCCGGCGCGCGCTCAGGCGGCGATCCCCGCGAGCGCGTCGCGCAGCAGATCGACGTGCTCTTCTTCAAGAATATAGGGTGGCAGGAGCCGCAGAATCTCTGGATCAGCGCTCGTGCCGGCGAGAATGCCGCGCGCCAGGAGCGCCGCGTGCACCTCCTTCGCCGGACGGCTCGTGCGCAGGCCGGTCAGAAATCCCGCGCCCTGGTGGGCGCGCACCGGACCCACCATGCAGGTGTTGCGAATGTAGGCGCCGACGCGGCGCACGCGCTCGAGGAGGTTTTCCGATTCGATCGCCTCGATCACAGCCTCGATGGCGGCGCTCGCCATGGGGCCGCCGCCAAAAGTAGTACCCAGGCTATCGAGCGTCAGCGCCGCGGCGACGCGCGCCGACATCAGCAGCGCCGCGCACGGAAAGCCGTTGCCGAGCGCCTTCGCGGTCGTAATCATGTCCGGTGTTACGCCATAGAGATTGGCGGCAAATGGGTGCCCGGTGCGGCCGACGCCGCATTGCACTTCGTCAAATATGAGAAGCGCGCCCGACTGATCGCAGCGCTCGCGCAGCGCCACAAGGAACTCGCGTCCCAGGTCGAATGCGCCGCCGACGCCCTGCACCGGCTCGACGACGACGGCGGCGGTGTCCTCGTTGACGTGCGCGGCAATGGCGGCGCTGTCGCGCCGCGGAATGAACTTCACCTCAAAGGGCGCGCGCGGAAAACCGTACCACTTGTGCCTCGCGCCCCAGGTGATCGCGCCTGCGGCCGCGGTGCGACCGTGAAAGCTGCCTTCAATGGCCGTGATCTCGCGGCGCTGGCTGATGCGAAAGGCGAGCTTCAATGCATTCTCGATCGCCTCCGCGCCGCTGTTGACGAAGAAAACGCTCGTGAAGGGCAGCTTCGAGAAGCGCACCAAGCGCTCCGCCGCGCGGCTGCGCACCGCCATCGGGACGGCATTGCTCTGAAAGTTGCAGGCCTGGGCCTGGGACGTCAACGCCTGCGTCCAGCCCGGATGCGCGTAGCCCAAGGCTGCGACCGCGTGTCCGCCGTACAGATCGAGAATGCGCCGGCCGTCGCGTGTCGTGAGCCATACACCCGCGGCGCCCGTGACCTCGATTGGGTACTGGGCGAACACGGGCGCGAGATAGTCGGCGGCGCTCATGTCCATCCCGGCGCGGGCGCCGCAAGTCCCGTGATCTCCGGCAGCGCGAATATACGGTTCATCCATTGCACGGCACCGCCCGCCGCTCCCTTGTTGAGGTTGTCGATGACGCAGAAGACCGCCACGGTGCGGCCGTTGGCGACGGCAAAGAGGTGCGCGTAGTTGCTCGCGACGACGTCCTTCATGCGCGGCGGCTGGTC
>Ga0302324_100016735_pt1 | contig 14591 bp, 11 predicted proteins | sample Palsa_T0_1_FD_201949 | JGI IMG/M metagenome (GOLD analysis project Ga0302324, IMG submission 201949) | Peat permafrost microbial communities from Stordalen Mire near Abisko, Sweden - Palsa_T0_1 | ecosystem: Environmental > Terrestrial > Soil > Palsa > Peat permafrost | place: Sweden: Abisko...
GATGGGCATTAGCGCGGTAACTCTGGACAATGCTCTCTACGACGCTTTCGGGCAGCGCCAGGTCTCCACCATGTACCGGCCGCTCAACCAGTATCACGTGGTCATGGAGGTTGCCCCGCAGTTCCAGCAGACTCCCGAAGCGCTGCAGAACATTTATCTGCGCTCGACTGCCGGCACTCCAGTACCGCTGGCGGCATTCACCCACTATGAGTCGTCGAACACGCCGCTGGCCGTGAATCACCAGGGGCAGGTACCGTCGGCCACCATCTCATTCAACCTGGCGCCGGGAGTTTCTCTCGGCCAGGCTACCGACGCGATTGAGAACGCCGAGCGCAGCATCGGTTTCCCGTCCACGATTCAGGCCAGTTTTCAGGGAGCCGCGGCGGCGTTTCGGGATTCGATTTCGGGCGAGTTAATCTTGCTCGTGACTGCCGTGGTGACGGTCTACATCGTGCTCGGGATGCTTTACGAAAGCCTTGTTCATCCCATTACGATTCTTTCCACCATACCGTCAGCCGGCGTGGGAGCGCTCCTGGCGCTGCTGTTGACCCATAACGAACTCAATGTGATCGGGATGATTGGCATCATCCTGCTGATCGGCCTGGTGAAGAAGAACGCCATCATGATGATCGACGTCGCGCTCGAGGTGGAACGCAATCAGGGTAAGAAGCCGGCGGAGGCAATTTATGAAGCCTGCATTCTGCGTTTCCGTCCCATCATGATGACCACCATGGCCGCGCTGCTGGGCGGGCTGCCCCTGGCCTTGGGTACCGGAACCGGTGCCGAACTGCATCGGCCGCTGGGTATTACCATCGTCGGCGGCCTGGCCGTCAGCCAGATGCTGACTCTGTTCACCACGCCGGTCGTGTACGTGTATCTCGATCGGGTCAGACTGTTCTTCCAGGGAAGCGAGCAGGAGTCTCTGCCCGAACCTTCGTCCCCCGCCGGTCCAAGTCCAAGTCCCGCGCACTGACCGGTGCCTCTCGGCAGGGCCTTCATTCCTGGACTGCAAATCGACTAGACTGGTGGACTCGTGCAACCTCGCCGGCAAGCTCCGGCATCGCAGGAGCTATCGGAGCCAATCAGGACCGCATGCCGGATGCGCGAGGGGCAGTTTGTCCCGTATGATAGAGGTTTCGTGTCATAGCGCTTGAGCGAGAGTGTTCGGCCCGCGTGTTGCCGGGTGCCGGCAATTTCCGGCTTTTCGTTTTCAACAAATTCCTTCAGGAGTTACGGATGCTAAAGAAAGCAGCGGCTTTGTTTCTGGTTGGCGCAGGCCTGGCCTCGTGGGTGGGTTGTGGGTCTACCAGCAGCCGTTATCTGTACGCTTCCATTCCCGCGGCCAACGAAATTGTTGCCTTTCGCGAAGACCCCAACTCGGGTGTACTCACGCAGTTGGTGGGAAGTCCAATCACCGCAGGCCAGGCAGTCCAGGTTCTGGCCCTGCATCCGTCCGGCAAGTACTTATACGCTGCAAATTCCGGCGAGGACGACGTTTCGTTGTTCACGATTTCCTCCTCCGGTGTCCTGGAGGAAGTGCCGCCGCGCGCCTCAACGGGAACCGGTCCCACCCTGCTTACCATCGACGCCGCGGGAGCGTATCTCTACGTTGCGAATTCCGGCTCCTTTAACCTTTCGGTGTTTTCCATCGGTTCCAATGGCGCGCTGACCGCAGTGGGAAATCCCACCCCGCTTGGAATGACTCCGATCAACCTGGCGCTGTCGCCCGCCGGAATTCTTTACATCACGGGCAGCAGCTCAAACGGGGTCAGCTCGACTGGGATCATCCAGGCCTTTACTCTCAATCAGGGAGTTCCTACCCAGCTGCCAACCGAGCCTTTCTATAGCGGAACGAATCCTTACGGCCTGGCCATCGCCCCCGGCGGCGGGTTTCTTTACACTGCCAATAACGTGGATGATTCGCTCTCGGAGTTCACCATCGCGTCAGGGGGAGCGCTTACCGCACTGGCGGGCTCCCCAATCGGGGAGACCTACTCGGCTCCAGTTGCCCTACAAATCAACCCTTCGGGATCTTATATGTACGTGGCCGATGAAGGATCGGGCAATCTCGCGGCGTTCTCCATCGGTTCCGATGGCGCTCTGACTCTGCTGACGTCTTCCCCGTTCGGCACGGCGGCGCAGCCGGCCACGATTGGCATGGATCCTTCCGGAAAGTATCTGTTTGTAGGGAATCAGAAAAGTCCGGCGATTCAGTCTTTCAGCGTGGACAGCGGCGACGGGGCACTCACTTCGGTGTCGTCCTACGGAGTCACAGCAACGCCCACGTCGATTGTCGTAACTCCCTAGCGGTCGTTCAGCCCAGCGGTGAGGGCCCTCGGAGTTCGACACCCGGCAGCCTGTGTTGGATTTGACAGACGGGTGACAATTCGGCCGGGCGACATTGGGACAATACGGTGGAAGGTTCTCGAGGACACGGGCACGGGCCGCAAAGTTAGCCCGGCTGTCTGTGCCTGCAAAGCCTCGATGTCCAGCAGCAACGCTGCTGGCTTCTGCCGGGACTATGTCAGAACTAGGGGTCCACCTAAATGAAGATTGCCAGCGCCGCGAGCGCTTTCCCCAAGCATTATTATTCCCAGAAATTCCTGCTGGAAAAGCTCCAGGAATACTGGGGCGACCAGCTGAGGAATCCGCAAATGCTGGCGCGGTTACATCGCAACGTCGCCGTGGAAGGCCGCCATCTGGTAATGCCCCCAGAAAAGTACTACGAGATTACGACCTGGGGCCAGGCCAATGACATCTGGATTCAATTCGCTCAGGAACTGGGCGAACAGGCCCTGTGCCGCGCTCTGCACCATGCCGGGCTCAACCCCGGCGAACTGGGCGCTCTGTTTTTTACCTCGGTCACCGGTATTTCGAGCCCGTCCATTGATGCTCTGCTGATCAACCGCATGGGCCTGCCGGCAAACATCAAGCGCGTTCCGATTTTTGGACTGGGATGCGTTGCCGGTGCGGCGGGAATCGCGCGCGCGGCAGATTACGTGCGCGCCTATCCCTCGCAGGCGGCCGCGCTCGTCTCCGTCGAGCTTTGTTCGCTGACCATTCAAAGAGACGATCTCTCGGTCGCCAATCTGATTTCCTCGGGACTGTTTGCGGATGGCTCGGCGGCGGTGATTGTCACGGGCGATGATCTCAATGCTGCCGGCCCGGAGATTCTGGCGACTCGATCCGTCTTTTATCCTGACACGGAAGAAATGATGGGATGGAAAGTGACCGAGAAGGGTTTTCGCATCACGCTCTCGCCAGAAGTTCCGGTGCTGATTCGCGAACACCTCGGCCACGACGTGGACGCTTTCCTTGGCGAACACGGGCACAAGCGTGGAGACATTGGAAGCTGGGTCCTGCACACCGGTGGGCCCAAAGTTCTGGAGGCGACTGCGGCGGCGCTCGATCTGCACGATGGACAACTCGATGCTTCCTGGGGTTGCCTGAAGAAAGTCGGGAACCTGTCATCCGCGTCAGTGCTGGTCGTGCTCGAAGACGTGATGAAGAACCGGCGTCCTGAACCGGGCACGCTGGGAGTGCTGGCGGCCATGGGGCCGGGATTTTGTTCGGAACTGCTGCTGCTGCGGTGGTAAGGTCAGAAAAGCATGAGTCAGAGCCTGCCAGACGCGACCCCATACGAGACGGACGTTTTCGTAGTTGGAGGCGGCCCTGCGGGTCTGGCGGCCGCCATCGCGACCCGAGAGCGCGGCTTCCGCGTGCTGGTGGCGGACGGTTCGCAGCCCCCGATCGACAAGGCTTGCGGCGAGGGCCTGCTCCCCGATGGACTCGCGGCGCTGGAGCGCCTTGGGATTCAGGTGCCCATGGCCGACGCGCATCCCTTCTGCGGGATTCGATTCGTGAGCGCTGCGTTGTCGGCCGATGCTAGCTTTCCCGAGGACGGCTGCGGCCTTGCGGTCCGCCGTACTGTGCTGCACCATCTCATGATGGAACGCGCGGAGCAACTCGGTGCTGGCTTGCTTTGGCGAACCGTGGTGACGGATATTTCTTCCCGGAGTGTTCATGTCCGTGATCAAGAGGGCGATCGCGTGGTTCGCGCCCGTTGGATTGTGGGCGCGGACGGCTCGAATTCGCGGGTGCGACGCTGGGCCGGGGTGGATGGTGGTTCGCGGCCTCGCTTGCGCTATTCGTTTCGGCGGCACTATCGCGTTGCGCCGTGGAGCGACCACATGGAGGTCTACTGGGGCGAGCACTGTCAGGGTTACGCCACGGCAGTGAGCAACGACCAAGTCTGCGTCGCGCTGGCCTCGCATGATTCCAATCTGCGTCTCGAGGACGGCCTGCGCGCCTTGCCGAGGTTGAGTGCGCGACTGGCTGGCGCCGAAACAGTATCTACCGAAAGAGGAGCCCTCACCGGCAACCGCACGTTCGCTCGCGTGTGGCGAGGCAATGTAGCGCTGATCGGCGACGCGTCTGGGACAGTCGACGCCATCACCGGGGAAGGACTTGGACTCGCATTCAGCCAGGCGGTTGCTTTGGCGAGGTATCTTGAGTCCGGCGACTTGCAACGCTATCAGATCGAGCATCGGAGGCTGGCCCTGCGTCCGCTGTGGATGGCACGGCTGATGCTCACTCTCGATCGGCGCCCTTGGCTGCAACATCGCACATTGCAGGTCTTCCAGCAGCGGCCCGAGGTCTTCCGTCGGTTCCTTGAACTGCATGTGGGAGTCGTTCCACCTCTGCATGTGGTGAGGGACGGACTGACTCTGGGATGGGGGCTGCTCACTGCATAGGGCCATGCAACTCACCCACCGTAAGGCTCCCACGCTTTTTCCGAGGCCCAGAGTTGTGCCGGCTGTTCTCATTCTGCTGGCAGCTGCCTTTATTTCAGCGGCGGCTCAAGATACTTCATTCCAGCTTGATCCCGCGCAAACGTCCGTCAAATGGACGCTGGGTGACGTCCTCCACACGGTGCACGGAACTTTTCGGTTGAAGCAGGGAGCGCTGCAGTTCGATCCGGCTTCGGGAAAGATCGCCGGCGAGATTGTGGTTGACGCCAAGAGCGGCGAGAGCGGCAGCGGGATGCGTGACCGCAAGATGCACAAGGAAATTCTGGAGAGCGATCGTTTTCCGGAAATCACGTTCCGTCCCGACAAGATTGAAGGCCCGGTTGCGAATCTGGGAAAGTCTTTGGTGAAGGTTCACGGCGTGTTCAGCATCCACGGCGTCGACCGCGAAATCATGGTGCCCGCCGAGGTTGAAATTTCCGCTGACCACTGGACCGCGACCGTCCACTTCACTGTTCCCTACGCGAAGTGGGGCATGAAGAATCCGAGCACTTTATTCCTGCGGGTGAACGATTCGGTGGAGATTGATCTGGCCATGGCCGGAACGGTGGCGAAACCATCAGCCGCTGCGCACCCTCAGTAACCGTCGTTATTAATAGCCGTTATTAATAGCCATTCTGCGGGACGATTCCTTTACCTTCCGTGCACTCATAGCAGCGTCCCGCCGAAAGATTCTTGTACTCTTCGGTTCGTCCACTCGGCCAGTCGATCACGACGCGTTCAATGCGGTCGCGTTTTTCCAGACCAAATGTCACGGGCAGCTCAGACTGCGACAAGTAACTGGACCCGCCCTTCACCATTCGAGATTGTGTCAAGCCGCCGGCAAACGCGCGCACCGTCGCGCCGATTCCGTCACGGTTTGACTTGGTTCCCACCAAACGAAAACGAATGCTGCGGTTCCGGTTGAGAAGATCATTGCGGTAAAGATATGCGGGACCGTTGTTGGTGGTGAGCAGAAGATCGAGGTCGCCGTCGCGATCAAAGTCCCCATAGGCGAGCCCGCGGCCGACTTTCGGCTGGTCGAAGCCGCCCCCGACTTCTGCCGCGGCGTCGCGGAAACTTCCATGGCCATTGTTGAGAAAAAGTTCAGGGGGCTGGGCATATCCCACGTTGCCGCGAATGTTGCGCACTGTCTCGTCAATGTGTCCGTTGGCTACGGCGAAGTCGAGCCAGCCATCCAGGTTGACATCCAGAAACGCGCAGCCGAAGCCGAGGCTGTTTCTGGAAGCAAGGCCAACCCCGGATTGCGGCGCGATGTCTTCGAAGGTCTTGCCGCTCATGCGGTAGAGCCCGATCATTTCGTTGTCGAAGTTGGTGATCACGACGCCAGCCGCGCCTGAGTTGTCGAAATCCGCCACGTCAACGCCCATGCCCGCGCGAGCCTTGCCTTCACTGCTGAAAGCGAGTCCGGCTTCCACCGCGGCGTCTTTGAACGTGCCATTATGCTGGTTGCGATACAGCTTATTGGGCTGCGTATCGTTGGCCACGAGCAGATCGGGCCAGCCCTCGTGATTGGCTTCGTTGTCTTCGAACAGCGCCACTCCCAGCGACTTGGAACTGCTGTCGAAAATCCCGCTCGCCGCCGTAACATCTTCAAACGTGCCGTCGCCGCGATTGTGAAACAGCCAGCAGGTTGCACCGCGGTAGGCTTCGGGGGTACAGTACGACTTATGTTTTCCATCCAGGCTGCAGAACACATCGTGTTCTGGCGACCACTTCACGTAGTTGCACACGAAAAGATCGAGCAACCCGTCGCGATCGTAGTCGAACCACAGAGCGGACGTGCTGAAGGCCTCGCGCTTTCCCAGTCCGCTGGTGCTGGTGACATCGACGAACGTGCCTTTGCCAGTATTGCGGAATAGCCGATTTTGCCCCACACAAGTTATGAAGATGTCAGGGAAACCATCGTTGTTGTAATCACCGACGGCCACGCCCATGCCATACATCTCAACGTCCAGGCCCGCCCGCACGGTCGCATCAGTGAAGGTGCCGTCCCCGTTGTTGTGATAGAGGCGAAGCGTGGAGCGGTTCTTTTTGTGGCCCGGCCAGTCGGCGCCGTTGACCAGCAGAATGTCCTGCCAGCCGTCGCGATCGTAGTCCAGAAACGCGCAGCCGGAGCCAAGAGTTTCGGGCAGGAACTTGCCCCCGAAAGCTCCGCTGTTGTGTTGAAAGTGAATTCCCGCCGCACCAGTCACATCGGTGAACCGAAAGTCCGGAGAAGCCGGGGTTCGCGTCGCCGCCTGAGACGCCGAACTGCTCAGGCGCGACAATTGCGGCCACGCCGCCATTCCAGCCATTCCATGCAGGAAAGACCTGCGATTCACGGAACCTTTCACGGAACGCTCACCAGCCCGGCGCGGATCGCGTACACCACCAGTTCCGCCGTTTTATGAATTCCCAGCGAGTTCATAATGTTCGCGCGGTGGACAGCAATCGTGTTGGCGCTGAGGTCGAGCACGACCGCAATCTCCTTGTTCGACTTGCCATCAACGATCATCTGCAGCACTTCCAGCTCGCGGTGCGTGAGAGCGGCGCTGCGCTCACCCTTCAGCGTCGACCGCGGCTCGACCTGCGGATCGAACACCGTTTCTCCCGCGGCCACCTTACGGATCGCTGCCCCGAGTTCCAGGTCCAGCGCATTTTTCAGAACGTACCCCTTCGCCCCGGCTTCGGTCGCTTGCCGCACCCACGTGCTCTCGGTGTGCATGCTGAGCATCAGAACCGCGATTTCTGGCGAGTCCTCAATGATCTGCCGCGTGGCCTGCAGACCGTTCATGCCCGGCAGAGCGCAATCCATCACGACGACTTGCGGACGAAGTTCTTTCGCCAGCTTGATGGAATCCTCACCCGTACCTGCTTCGCCGACCACCTCCATATCGGGCTCATCTTCCAGCATCCGCCGGAACCCGCGCCGGACGAGGCTATGATCATCCACCAGCAATACTGTGATCTTCTTTTCCATAAAACTCAGCTTTCTCCCTGGGAACAGTTAAGTACACGCGGGTTCCACCTTCCGGCGGACGCGAAAAGGCAATCCGCCCGCCCATCAATTCAGAACGCTCGCGCATCGCCACCAGCCCAATCCCGCGTTTGTTCAAACGCTCGGGGATCCCGGCTCCATGGTCCTCTACTTCCAACTCAAGCGCATCGGGCAGAAACCGCAACCGCACCGACGCGGCTGTGGCGCCCGAATGCCGCGCCACATTATTCAGCGCTTCCTGCAGCACGCGATAGACGTGCACCCCCGCGCGGCCGTCCACGGGAAAAGGCACACCTGCTTTCTCGTAGGATATGGCAATTCCGGTTTGTCTTTCTATAGTAGGAATGTACCAGTCGAGCGTGCTCTCGAGGCCTGCCTCATCCAGCATCACCGGATGCAGCGCCTGCGAGAGGCTGCGAACGCTCTCTAAAGTGGTCTGCACAGTCTGCAGCACTTCCTGCAAATCCGCCCGCAAGGACGACCCTTCGGGTGCGTGTGTTCCCGCGCGGCGCAGCATGGCCCCAACCGCAGTGAGAATCTGGCCGAACTCATCGTGCAGTTCGCGCGAGATGTAGCGCAGAGTCGATTCCTGAGTGGTAATGAGGGTCTGCGCCAGTTCGCTGCGGCGTTCGGAAACCTCGGCCAGGCGCGCAAACAGCCGACGGTTCCAGCGAATCACCGAGAGTCCGCTCAGCAGAATCGCCAGCAGGGTCGCGCCCAGAAAAACGTAAACCTGCCGCTGCACCCGGTCGTAGATCTGAACAATGCGCTGGCCGGCCTGTTCCTCGTTTTCGCTGTTCTGCACCAGCAACCTGGCAACGGCCGTGCTCAGAGCCGCTTGCCGCTCCTGCAAGGAAAGCTGGATCTGTTCGCGGGCTTCTTTTTCCTCGCCATCTCGCGCGAGCGCGAACACCCGGTCAACCGCATCCCAGAACTGATTGAAGTTTCCGGCGAGAAAGGCGCTTTGCTCCGGAGTTCGGCTGGCGGCGGCAAATCCCGCCTCCCGCCGCATCGCATCGTCCAGGTCCGTCCGGATCCGCTGGAACTGCGCCGACCACGCCGTTAAAGGGTATGGCTCATCACTGCTCACCATGTCGCGCATGGCCACGGCCAACAGGTTGAGATCATTCTGGATTCTAAGCAATTGCAGAGAATCCTTGCGGTTGCGGTCCACCAGTTCGGCCTGCAACTGGCGCAGTCCGGTCACTTGCCAGGTAATGTAAGCCGAATACGCCACTACTGCGGACAGCGTGATGAGCAGGCCCAGCAGCAGGCCCAGAGTCGGTGAACGGTCCGGCGAAGAAGGGCGGGACACGCCCCGAGCATACAACGCCGGCCTGCCGCCTGTCACAAGCCACTCGCCCGCCAGATGTGTGACAATGCATGAATAAATGAAGCCGATCCGGTCCCGATGGAGTCAAACAGTAGATTGAGTTCTCCAGCGAAAGAAGCCACGAAGCCCCCGAAGATCCAGCGTCTGAAGGCCGTCCTGCCGGAAGTCTGGCAGCTGATGCGCCCGCGCCGCGGCCTGCTCGCGCTGGGCTTCGTCTTGATGGTGATCAACAAAGTCGCCGGATTCGTTCTGCCCTATTCTTCCCGCTATCTGATCGACAACGTCGTCTCCAAGGGGCAAATCGGGCTGCTGCGGCCTTTGGTTCTGTCGGTTCTGTTGGCGACGCTCGTGCAGGGCGTTACCTCTTTTTCGCTGACCCAACTGCTCTCTAAGGCGGCGCAGCGCCTGATCGCCGAACTACGCGAGCAAGTTCAGAAACACATCTCGCGCCTGCCGGTCGCATTCTACGACGCCAATAAATCCGGGGCGCTAGTATCCCGCATCATGAGCGATGTGGAAGGCGTTCGAAATCTCCTGGGAACAGGGTTAGTCGATTTCGTCGGCGGCATCGTTGCCGCTGGCATTGCCCTGGTGCTCCTCCTCCGCACCAGCGTGCCGTTGACGCTGATTGCAGTCGGCTCTTTGAGTTGCTTTGCTTTGGTGTTGGGCCGGGCGTTCAAAACCATCCGTCCAATTTTTCGCGAGAGAGGCAAGATCAACGCCGAGGTAACCGGGCGTCTCACGGAATCCCTGGGCGGCGTGCGCGTGGTGAAGGGATATCACGCAGAGGAGCGCGAAGAGAGTGTTTTTGCCATTGGCGTGCGGCGTCTGCTCGAGAACGTCATGCGCACCCTGACGGCAACTTCGCTGATGAGCCTTTCCGCCAGTGTCCTGTTGGGCGTGGTTGGAGCCGCCACGATGTATATCGGCGGCCACCAGATGGTGAGACACACGCTCACTCCCGGCGGCTACATTTCCTACAATCTCTACCTTGTTTTCCTGGTAGCCCCCATCCTTCAGGTGGTTTCGATCGGAACTCAAATTACCGAGGCCATTGCCGGTTTGGAGCGCACCCAGGAAATCATGCGGGAACGGCCGGAGGATCAGGATCCGAACCGCACAGTGATTCTGCGCGACATCGTCGGCACGGTTGAGTTCGACAATGTGACGTTCAGCTACGACGGCACTCGCGACGTCCTGCGCGGCATTTCTTTCCGTTCCGAGCCCGGAACCGTGACCGCTCTGGTCGGCTCCTCGGGATCGGGGAAGTCCACAACCATCGGCCTGATCTCGGCTTTCTATGTCCCCTCGAGGGGAACTGTCCGCGTGGACGGTACGGACTTGAGCACGGTGCGGCTCGATTCCTACCGCACGCGCTTGGGCGTCGTGTTGCAGGAATCGTTTCTGTTTGACGGCACGATCCGCGAAAACGTCGCCTTCTCGCGCCCGGAAGCCAGCGAAGAAGATGTGCTGCGCGCCTGCCGCATTGCCCGGGTCGACGAATTCGCCGAATCATTTGTGGACAAATACGATACCGTCGTCGGCGAGCGAGGAGTGAAGCTCTCGGGCGGACAGCGGCAACGCATCTCCATTGCCCGCGCGATTCTGGCGGAGCCGCGCATCTTAATTCTCGACGAAGCGACCTCCAGCCTCGACTCGGAATCGGAACAGATGATCCAGCAGGGCCTGTCTTACCTGATGCAGGGGCGCACCACCTTTGTGATCGCACACCGTCTCTCGACCATTCGCCGGGCTGACCAGATCATGGTCATGGAACAAGGGCAGATCGTGGAGCGGGGCACGCACGCGCAACTGTATGCCGCACGCGGGCGTTACTACGATCTGTATACGCGGCAGCACGGCGTCGAAGAGAATCTGTTCCTCGCCCCCGGCGAAGGCGATGCGGTCGCGGCAAACGGCAACGGCACTTCCGCCAAGAATGGCGACGTCAAGTCCGGCGACGCGCTGCGCGTGCTGCGCGGGGAGATTCGCTAGCCCCTATGACGGCAGCCCCAGCAGTTCCGCCCGCCCGTGGCACTATCGCCATTCACAGCGAGAATCTTTGCCGCCATTACCGCATGGGCGACACTCTGATTCGTGCCGTAGACGGCGTCTCGCTCCAGGTTCGCGCCGGAGAGTTTGTCGCGCTCCTCGGGAGTTCTGGCTCCGGCAAGTCTTCCGTGTTGAATCTGATTGCCGGGCTCGATCGTCCGACATCGGGAAGCGTCGTGGTTCAGAATCGTGATCTGGCGAAGCTCTCGCGCGAAGAACTGGCCAAGTACCGGCTGCATGTGGTGGGCATGGTGTTTCAATCGTTCAATCTGATCGCCAGCATGACACTTGCAGAAAACGTCGAACTGCCGCTGCGTTTTGCCGAGGTGGATCGCAGCCAGCGCCAAAGCATGGCTCGCGAAGCCTTGGAGCGCGTGGGACTGCGCGCCCGCATGCACCATCGTCCCAGTGAACTTTCCGGCGGCGAGCAACAGAGAGCAGCCCTGGCCCGCGCCCTGATCAACCGTCCGCAGCTGCTTCTGGCCGACGAACCCACCGGCAATCTCGACAGCCACACCGGAACGGAAATTATGGACATGCTCCGCCAATTCAACCGCGAACTGGGAATGACCATCGTGATGGTCACCCACGAACGCGCCTTGGCGGAGCGCTACGCGCAACGCATGATTTTTCTGGCGGACGGAAAATTAGTGGATGATCGAACCAATCCACTTGCTGCTGGCGATGCAAACGCCCCAGGAGGACGCCCGTGAAGATTCCCGACCTGGCCGAACTCGCTCTGCGGAATCTGCGCGAGTCGCTGCTGCGAAATTCGCTGACCACGCTCGGCATCTCGGTGGGCGTGGCCTCGCTGGTGGCGATGCTTTCGCTCGGCATCGGGCTGCAACAGCTGTTCTCGAAACGCCTGGCGAAATCAGGCTTGTTCGACACAGTGCTGGTCACATCGCGGCGCAACCAGGGCGGCATGGGGCGCGAGCGCAACGACGGTGGTCCTGCTCCCGGCGAAAGCCGCATCCTTGACGAACCTGCGCGGCAGGAAATCGAACGCCTGCCCAACGTGCTCGAAGCCTATCCTGACATTCGCTTCGTGAGCGAGCTGCGCTACGCCGACAAGCCGCACCGCACCGTCATCTCCGCGCTGCCTTCTTCGGCGAAATCCAATGACGCCTTCGAAGGCATGCAGGGCAGCTTCTTTTCTGCCGACACCGCGGCCGAAGTAATCCTGCAAAAGACCTTCGCGGAAGAACTGATGGGCAAGACTCCGGCCCGCGGAGTGGACGAGACCAACGTCGCCGATCTGGCAAAACCCTTGCTAGGCAAGGAACTGACAATGCTCTACTCGCAACGTGTAGCCAGCGCGAGCGCGCCGTCACCGCTCGCCCCTGATGCGACGACTTCCGCGGACGGCGACATTCTTGGGGCCTCCTACTCCGTGGTTTCTCGCGAATTGAAACTCAAGATCGTTGGTATCTCCGATCAGGATCCGGAAAGCATGCGCGGTCCCACGCGCGCCAAAGTCTTCCTGCCGCTCAAGCTGGCGGAAAGCCTGCACGTGATGCAACCCTCCGACCTGCGCGAGCTCTCGCGAGCCGCGAGCGATCAGCCGGTCTATTCGTCGATCAGCGTGCGCGTGAAGAATCCCGCGCAGGTTCAACTGGTGGAGGACGCCGTCAAGAAAATGGGCTTCGGCACTTTTTCGATTCTCGATGCCAGCCGCGGTTTGCAGCTGGTCTTCCGGGTGCTGTATGCGTTCCTCGGAGTTTTCGGCAGCCTGGCGCTGATCGTCGCCTCCATTGGAATCGTGAACACTCTGGTGATGGCAATTCTTGAACGCCGCCGCGAGATCGGCATCATGAAAGCCATCGGCGCCAGTGACGGTGACGTGAAACGAATCTTTTTCGCCGAGGCTGGCGTCATGGGAATCTTCGGCGGCGTTGCCGGAGTCGTGCTGGGCTGGGCCATCGGCCAGGTCATCAACTTCGGCACCAATATTTACCTCAAGCGCCAGGGCTTTCCCCCGGAACATCTGTGGGCGGTTCCGCTGTGGCTGGTCGCCTTCGCCATTCTTTTCGCGTTTCTGGTGAGCCTGGTGTCCGGCCTATATCCCGCGGGACGCGCCGCCCGCCTTGATCCCGTACAGGCGCTGCGCTACGAGTAGACTGACCTGCATGATCCGCGCGTTTAAGCTTGTTTTCTTCTTCGCTCTGCTAACCGGAGCCTCGGCCGCCGCGCAGAGCCGCATCGACTGCAGCGCCCTGAATAGCCGCATCCTCAAGCAAGTCGTTCACTATTGCGTTTACCTGCCTTCGGGCTACGATGCGGGTGCCGCGCAGCATCCTCCGCGGCGTTATCCGGTGCTGTATCTTCTTCACGGTCTGGGGGACAACGAGCAAACTCTTTTCAACAATGGCGGATGGACTTTGCTCGACGATCTGCGCAGCCAGCACAAGATGAGCGACTTCCTCATCGTCGCCCCGGAAGGCCGGCGCAGTTTCTACATCAACTCCGCCGATGGTTCGGTGCGCTACAGCGATTTCTTTCTGCAGGAATTTCTTTGTCACGTCGAGCACAAATACCGGATTCTGCCCGGCCGCGCGGCCCGCGCCATCAGCGGAATTTCCATGGGCGGCTTCGGCGCGCTGCGCTTCGCCTTCGCGCATCCCGAGCTGTTCTCAGCCGTGAGCGCGCAGAGCGCCGCGCTCATTACCCAATCGCCGCAGGCGCTCGACGCCGCGTCGCAAACCGGATCGCCGCTGGCGGGAGTGCTCGATGCAGTGTTCGGCAGGCCCATCAACGTGCCGCACTGGAACGAAACCAGTCCACTGCTTCTTGCCAAGAAAAATGCGCCGGCTCTGCGGCACATGGCAATCTATTTCAACTGCGGCCAGGATGACAATTACGGCTTTGAAAAAGGAGCCGCAGTCCTGCACAACGAACTGCAAAAGGAAAACGTGAAGCACGAATACCATGCCTACGCTGGCGATCACAGCCTGGCCTATTTTCTTTCGCACTTTGCCGAGGTCATGGAATTCCATTCCCGGGCGTTCGGCCTACTGGGTGGTGGGTCGGTTTGAGAAACGATTCGCCTCAGCAGCTAAAAAGCCGCATTTGATTCTTCGTAGTTTACGGCACGGCTCGAGCCGTGCCCTTTCAAAACAATTCCAAACTGACCCACTACCGCCTTCTGTCGTAACTCTGCGATTCAGCGCCCCTGTTGTAGACTAAGTACGCGCCGAATCGCGTCTGGCAATGCTGCAACAGCCGGAGAGGTGGCCGAGTGGTTGATGGCTCCGGTCTTGAAAACCGGCGTACCCGAAAGGGTACCGGGGGTTCGAATCCCTCCCTCTCCGCCATATTTTCAATCACTTACGAGACCTGCGATCCGCTCTGCAATCCGTTAGTCCGAATTGCTCAGTGCCAGCCCTACAACCTTGGAGTGTGCCTGGGCCATTTCATC
>Ga0302324_100016740_pt1 | contig 14590 bp, 10 predicted proteins | sample Palsa_T0_1_FD_201949 | JGI IMG/M metagenome (GOLD analysis project Ga0302324, IMG submission 201949) | Peat permafrost microbial communities from Stordalen Mire near Abisko, Sweden - Palsa_T0_1 | ecosystem: Environmental > Terrestrial > Soil > Palsa > Peat permafrost | place: Sweden: Abisko...
CCATCGCTCTGCAAATTCCGTAAAAAGCATGACACCTCTTTGGACGGCCGACCATTCAACATACTCATCGACCGCATGAGCCTGCGCCAGACTTCCGGGTCCCCAAACGAGAGTCGGCGTTTGCTGCAGCTCGGCCCGCAGGCCCGCTTCGCAGCCGGAGTTGAACCCCGACCAACCGGTCCATCGCTCGCATTCTGGAGAAGCCTGATTCGGCGATTTCTGGTTCAATGAGACGGCCGTCGTCTGGGCAATATGGCAAATCGCGTGATCCGCACCCGTACGGTGTCCACTATATACCTCGGAGAACTCCACGTTAACCCCACCGGACTCTTTTCCAGAATCGGTCAGCATCTTGTGCAGTTGCCCGCAAAAACTAGCCTGCATCTGATCGAGGTTATCGCTGGGAAGTAATTCGAGGTACCCCGCGCAGGTGCATCGATCGCACACCATTCCCTGCCACTGCCCGCCATGCACGCAATCCACGGTGATGGGACGGGCGAGCGGATATGCGGCGAAAAGCGGATCGGCCTGCCGATCGTTCCAGTTAGATTCCATCCGGGCCAGGGCATCGAGCACGTGTCGCATCGTTTGGATTGCGTCCGTGCCGAGCCATTTGACGGTGCCGTGAACCGCTCTTCCCAGACAAGTAATTTCAAATCGGCATCCGCCGCGGGAGGCACAACGCGGGAGATTGTCCGTCGGCTCCAGAACGATCACGCCATCGGCACGGTGGCCGCGATGAAGGCTGGTGAGCGTGCCAAGGCCGACGCAGTCTTCTTCTCCTGGGACCAGTTCCAGGGAAACATCTCCGGGCATTCCGCTGGGGTGCGACTGCTTGATCGCCAACATGGCGCCGAGCGCGGCAGCCAGCGGACCTTTAGTATCGCAAGCGCCCCGACCATAGACGCGGCCATCGAACTCCACGCCATCAAACGGTGCAAAACGCCAACGCCCAGGCTGCGGAGCAGCAACGACATCGGCGTGAGCGTTGAACAAGAGACTGCGTCCGCCACCACACCCGCGATGGGTGATCACAAGTGTCGGACGATCTTTCAGCGGCAGATGTCTCGCCCGGGCCAGCGGATAATCCGTCAGATCCGCCTCGTTCGATTGCCAAAGATCAACTTCAAACCCAACCCCAGATGCCCAATCCGCGATGAACCGGGTGAAGGCGCATTCCTGGCCGCTGATGCTGGGGAAACGCAGCGATGCTTGCAGCAGGTCGCGCAGGTCATCCGCGCTAGTTCCCACGGCGTCTTGAACACCAGGCTTGGTTAGTACGTCAGCCATGTCGCTCAGGCGGAACGCGGGGCGATCAGCACATCGCCGTTCCCGACGGCGGGCAAGGCCGCAGGTGATGCCGCCGACCACGCCGCCTCCAAGGTTTCCGCCACATCATTCAAAGTGACAAACGGCGTGAAGGGAATCGCCTCGCGCGTCAGCGCCTTTGCCAGCGCCGCCTTGGCAAACACCGCGGTTGCCTTGCGCGAGGGGCACAGATCGCTCCTGCCGTCGCCGATGTAGATGGTCTTGCGACCGATCTGCAACAGATCTTGGGCGGAGGCACATTTGCAATGAGCGGCAGCGCACGAACAGGCATCGCTGCTGTGGGGGCAGCGAAGTGAAAGTCGGTTGCCGCGGTGCGTCAACGTGTTGGATCGAACGGTTAAACCGGTGACACCATTGCGCGCCAGAATCGCGCGAATAAAGTGATCGATCCCATCGCTCAGAATCGCGACCGGAACATCGTACTTTTGCAGCGTTTCCAAAAGCGGCTGGAGGCCCGGATCGACATCGACTCCTTCCAGAAATTCAGCGAGCTGGGCTTTTCCAATGCGGATCAGATCAAATTCCTGAATTAAACAATCTCGCGAGCCAATAATCCCGGCCTGCCAGCGTTCTTCGATGAGCTTCCACGAATCGCTGATGGCGTAGCGCTGGATCAGATCATCCAGCACATCGCGGCGCGTGATGGTGCCGTCAAAATCAATCCAGACCTGTGCCGTACCGGCCGGGGGGACCGGTGCGCACGCATGTCGATGTTCGCCCAACAAAAGATTCTCCACAACAATACACGGATCAGCCCACGCGACATTCGCGTGGGTGTGCTGGCCTAAGAGCAGCCTATTCTAGCGCAAGGCTGCCATGCTCTGTCAAAAAACCATAAAATGTTCGCCTGTACAACGTCCTATAACATATCGGTAAAACGCGGCCAGAACACGAATAAGAGCCCAGAAAGCAATTTTCGCTGCGTCAAATCGCCTTTGCGCCCAAACAATGCCGATGGTTGAACGTGGCTGCCTCCGCTCTTGCGTTGCTGGCAGGTTGTATCGCTTGTGAAACCGCCGAGCAATTGCTCTACCGCGGCAGCACCGGCCGCGCAGGCTTGCGGAAATTCGGCGAATTTCTCGCGCCGGCGATCGCATTTCATCTGATCCGCATTTCCCTATGGCTCTGGCTTTTGCGCCGCATGCCGCTGGGGATTGCGCTTCCGCTTACGGGCCTGACTTCCGTCACGATCGCCCTGGCGGCGGGATGGATCTACCACGAGCAGGTCGGCCGACGTCGCTGGGTGGGGATTGGCCTGGTGCTCGCCGGGTTTGTGACGATCACCGCTTTCCGTTCATGATCGTCGCTTGCTCCCATGGAACTGCAACCAACGCAATTTCGCCCGACCCCATCCCGTCGCCTGCCGCTTGCGTTCTTTTGCATACTGACGCTGCTCGATACCACGGTCTTTGTTCTGGACAAGATGGCCAGCCAGCACGCCTCCATCGTTGGCGGCCCGTTTTACCTGCGCGTGATCACCCAGCCCTGGATCTGGCTGGCGTTCACCCTGGGGCCGCTGCAATTGTTCACCTGGACCAAAATCCTCAAGCGGATCGATCTGAGCCTGGCCTACCCTCTAACCACCATCAGCTATCTGGCCACGATGCTGGTCTCGCAATTGGTCTTCAAAGAATCCCTCGGGCCGCGCGTGTGGGCGGGCGCGATTCTGATCTCGGTCGGCGTCGCGGTGCTTGGACGGGGGCAGGACTAAAGTCATATACCCTTCAAAGTGTTACGCCAGCTTCGCCAAAAATGGCGGCTTTGCGGTGGCCGCTGCGGATTCATCGCCATTTTACATCACGAGAAATTGCCGCCGCCCGCTGAGTTCTTCAGAGAGGTTTCGATTATGTGTTGATCACCTCGCGTCACATCGCCCGGAAGCGTCCATGAGATGAAACAGGTGCCTACCTTCTTTTCTTCACCGGACCGCTGTTTTGATCCCTACCCCTGAACAACCAGGTAACCCGGCCGACCTCCGTTCCGTGGTACAACTGACGGATCGCGAATTCGTAGGAGGATGATCGATCCTGTTGGGGGATGCTGACGAACAATTGGCATTGGTGAGTGCTGCGGGCTTGCAAAATGACGACTCCCAAACGTTGCACCCCCGCAGGATTGAGCGGCAGGCGGCCCTTGAGTCGTTTTGGATCGTTGACAACCTCGGTCGGACGAAAACGCAACACCTGGGCAAGCGACGCTGGCATATCGATGAACGCGCGACTGCCTTTGGGCAGATGGCCGATCGCTTCTAGTTGGAATTCGTGACTCGTGTCAAACGCTCCGGACACCGCAAACTGCAGTTTGTGAAAACCCGGCGGCTTACCGGCCGAGGGGGGACCCGCAATGACGTTAAAGTTGTGCCATGCAACGTTGTTGTTGTTTTCCACGAACTCGACGTACTGATCGAAGGTCGTGAAGGAAGAAAGGTTGGGCATGGGATCAAGGGCATTGCCGGCAACGGCGATGAAGCAGTAATGACCGGGCGCTGGGATCAAAGCGCTGGGCCAAGTGAGGCCGTTGGCGACGGTAAGCACCTTGCCGGTCGGCACGGCTGCCGCCTCGGTCGTGCCGATGAGGTTCCATTGGGCCGGATTGATCAGCGTGGCGGGGGGCGACCAATAGACATTGATCGAAACATTGTCCGCAACCGCGCCGCCGCGATTCAGTAGACGCACGTAGACAAAGTTATCTTGACCGGCCAGAACAGCCTGAGATAGCGAAGGATCGTTCTCCGTGCCGCTTCCCTGACCGTAGGCTGCCTGCGGGTTGGCGACGGCGGCATTGACGACAATGATGTCGGGGCTGGCCGATACGATGCCGGTGGTTGGGTTGCCGGTATCGCCAACATAGTCGCGGATATAAATGTCAGGCAGTAAATTCAACGCGTTGTTGGTGATAATTGCGCGCAGGTTCGGCATCACGCCGATCAGATCGGTGCTTGGGGTTGCGGAGGGCGTGCCGTTGGCAACAAGGATGCGCCTTAGTTCCAAGGGACTAAAGCGATATCCCAGTGCCGCCTGAGCCATTGCTTGTACGACAACCGCCGCGCCCGTCACAATGGGCGTGGCCCCGGACGTTCCGCTGAAGCTCATGGTGTAGGAGCTGTTATCGGTACCGACGGCGGTGGTATTGGTGGTCGTTGTCGAGGTAATGTTCTCGCCCCACCCATAGCAGTCGATTCGGCTTCCATAGTTAGAAAAAGAGAGTCGTGTGTGAGGGCTTGCAGAAGATCCCGCGCCAACCATGATCGCGCCGGAGTCACGAAAGTCGGGCGAATTTCGGTTGAAGATCTGTTTTCCCGAAAGGTTTGCATAGGTATCGAGAGCATAGCCGCCGTTGCACCCCGCTTCGGCCACGACGATCCCTATTGCCGTTACCAGACGGATGGCGTCATAAGTGGCGTCGGCGATTTCGACGGGCCAATAATAGGTGCCGCTGACTGGGTCGGTCTCTTGGGCCTCAATGATGATAACGTCGCCAAACGACAAATGGGCGGCCGCGTCGAGAATGGCGTCAGCGGTGTTGTACGAGGTCGTGGTTCGCCACTGCGATACCACGCGTCCCGTCGAGGATGGGGCGATTCCGACGCCCCCGATAGTATTATCCACCATCAACATCTCGCCCAGTACAGAGGTTCCGTGGAATTGGTAAGCGTCGTTCACACCCGAAATGAGCACGATATTGGCGGCAACGAGATCCTGGTGGTTAAGATCCCACCCCTGCTCCACGTCGATTATATTAATCCCCGCGCCGTCGCTTCCGGGAAGGTTCAAGGCCCACCCGTATAACGCATCAATCCCATTGGGCGCGGCGTCGAGATAACCTTGATTGCCACTGAGCGGATTTTGCCCCGGGTCGACCGGGGGCGATCCCGGTCGCATAACATAAGCGGTCTGCACCTCTGGCAGAGCATGCAGGGCGCGGACAAGCTCGTCCGGATCGACGCCGCGGGGGGTTAGAATTTGACACCACTTGGAAAAATCAGGCGGGACATAATCGGGATCATTGGCGCGAGCACGATTGACGAGTTCGGCGATTTTGGTTGTTTGAACAAGAGGCGTCAGCGGGAGTTGGACAAGGGGTTGACCTGCCTGAGCGAAGAATTTCTCCAAGCCGGCCACGTGCGCCGGTATCCGGGCGACGCGATCATTGAACCTTACCGCAATCTGAAGCCGCGGAGTCGGCTCTCTATTGCCCGTGACACCTTTATTATGACGTCGAGCCATGGCGATCTCCCTGCTTTTTTCCTGTCCTAACGGATTTGGGGCACTGGACGCTGAAGCGCGTGATCATACCGAGCGTGCAACCCGGACGTGAGCGATTGATCGAAATCTGCTCAGATCGGAATCCGCTCACGCCCGGTTTCATGCTCCAATGCGAGATCGCTTATATACTACCGATATCGCTCGCACGCGAAACGCTACCATCGTAGAAACTTAAGGCGCGACGTTGGTCGCCCGAGGAGGCTCCCGTGACGTCTTGTTGCCGAGCGCTTGTTGGTTTCCTGGTTCTCAGCGCAGTTGCCCTCAATCTCGGATGCCGCAAGTCGGCGCCGTCGCCCGAGGCGGGCGGCGAGAAACCGACGGTTCCGGCGTTGGCTGGTCTGGAAAAGCTGGCCATCGCTCCATCCGTCCCGGTATCGCAGGTGATCGGCGCCGAAGGCGGGACGCTCACCAGCCCCGACGGCGGCAAACTGGTCGTCCCGCCGGGCGTCTTTCGCGATCCCACGAAGTTGCAGGTGTCGACGGTGAATCTCAATTTGCCGGCCATGGCCTTCGACGTGAAAGAGGCGCGGGCATTCGTCATGTCTACCGCCGGCGAAACCGGCAAACTTTCACAGCCGGTGGTGCTGGAGATTTCCAAGCCCAGCGCCGCGGTGACGGTAATGGAGTTGTCTGACGGCAGTTGGCAAGTCCGCAAAGTGCCGGCGGGAGCGACGACGCGCATCGAGATCACCCATTTTTCCGATCCCACTTACGGGGTCGTGGAATGGTTCTCCGCCACGAACCTCCAGTTGAATCAGGCGCTGGCGGAAGCGGACAATTCCAAGGACCCGATTAAATACCAGCGCACCAAGATCGAAAAGGGAACCGGCGACGTAAAAGCCTTCTACGGCGTGGGAGAAAGCGGCGGCCGGTCGGTGCATGATAACTGCGCCGAAATTCAGGCGATGCTCAGCGCCACCGCCAGTCCCGGCCAATTCCAAGTGCCGGACAACCCGGGGCCCGGCGTAAGCACTTTGGCGCTGTTTCTCCACTCGGCGGACGTACCCAAGGCATTCGGCGGCGTGTGGTACGACATGGTCAAGGGGTCGCAGGATCAGATTGCCAGCGCTTTGACGAGCCAGAGCGCGGAACTGACCCCCGCGCAGTTTCTGAAGATTTGCATCGATGCCAATGGCGGCAACATATACCTGGGAGTGTTGGCCGCCCACAATTACCTCAAGGATATCACCTATCGGGGACGCGATTCCTATGATGGAGGCCATGGGATGCCGGCGGACGCCGCCGCCGCCAGGCATCTGCGCTCCTGGCGACCGAACTCGAATATCAGCGAAGGGGGCTATTACGACAAGATGGGTCCGATTTATCACCTGTTTGCCGCAATGACCGCCGAGCTCTGGGGGACCCATTTGCTCGGCGCGGTGGCGGTGAACGGCGAATCGTTTTTGCGAAGCGCTCGCATCGGGGCGGACAAGCCCGACCTGGATAAGGCGCAGGCGGACTCCTGCGGGGAGCAAATCGGCAGTTGGATCAGCCAGCAGTCGACCAGCGAGAATTGGACCGGCACCTGGACCGATGGATCGACCACCGTCGAACTCACCGGCACTGGGGACCATGTTGAGGGAACCGACCGGTGGGTCGGGGCGCCTGGGCAGGGCGACACCAGCACTTGGAAGGACTTCAAGCGCACCGCAACCGGCACTCTCCTCGGATCGCGAGAATGCCATTACTTTGACGGCGACAAAAATGTCACACTCAAGCAAAGCGTCGAAATCTCGTTGCACGGCGACGAACTCGTCGCGAAATTTATCAACCTTGAAACCGGCACGGTAACCCATTGGACAGATAAGGTGACGACGTACCCCATGTATCCCTGGGCACAAAAGGACACGGCGACAACCGTCCATTTTGAGCGGAAGTAGCTCGAAAGGAACCTCAATGGGCACGGGGTGGGGCAATGGGTGTGCCTTAACCATTGGAATGAATAAGGTTACAAATGCACCTTGCAGGGCTCGAACCTGCAACCTGCGGTTCCGTAGACCGCCGCTCTATCCAATTGAGCTAAAGGTGCTCCCAAAATCCGGACCATGCATGCTACAGCCGATGCGCCCAAGCATCAACCGAGTGATGTGCGCGGGATCGCCGACAAACCAACGCCGGGATCAAAAATCTCTGCGGCAAAAGATCCATGCGGCTAGGCCGACCATCACGGCTTCAAATCCCAGCGAAGTGCCCAGGATGTAGGTGGTGGAGCGGGTGGCCAGGATTCGTTGGGTTTCCATGCCGGCGCGTCGCATCAGTTGGCGGTTTTGGAACATGCCGCCATTTTGCTGAGGACGGTCTTGTTCCTCCTCCCGATCTTCGCGGCGAATGTGCATGCGCTCGCCGAGTTCTCGCCGGATCAGGGCCACCGTCTCGGTGGTTTTAGGCAGAGGATAGGTGAGCGCGAACATCAATCGATGCCAGCTCGCGAAAGGATCGGAGTCATCGGCGCGGTCCTTCTGGGCTTGGGTCAGATTGAGTTGGGCGATTTGCAGTTGGCGGTCCTCGGCCGTGACGGGGCGCGTGGTATCGCCATCGGGTGCGTGCGCTCCGCCGGCTACGAGGTGACTGATGATTTGCTGATCGCGCGAAATCTCGCCATCGTACATTTGCATTTCGAATTGCTTGCCTGTGCTCAGATTCAGCAGCAACACCTCGGTCTGATGAAATGCGAAGGTGCCTACCCAGCAGAGGATGGTTAGCAACAACGCGGCAATCGTGCTGCGGGTCAACACTCCGATCAGCACCATGATGGCAAACAGGTAGCTGAAAAACAGGAGGACAAAGGGCACGGCGACGAAGATCGCCGGCTCCCAAACGCCGCCGCGCAAGCCGATCACGAAGAATGATCCGATGCAAAAAACAAGCACCTGCAGGGCGACGAAGATTAGGCCGGTGATGTATTTGGTTAGGAAGAGGCGCGGCCTGCCAATCGGTTTGGATAGATACAGATCAACGGCTCCGCCGGAGAGAAATTCGGGAAAAATCCCCGCCGTGGAAACCAGCGCCAGGATGGTGGCGATGAATGTGAGCCACCAGTCGATTCCCAATTGCGAAAACATCCATTTGTAAATCTCCGCGCGGTCCAGCGTCGTCGTATTGAAAAAATCATTGGGGAATGTCTTCCAAAAGATGACAATCCCCTCCCTATTGATGCCCACCGCACCAAATCCGGCGGCGATCAGATTGGAGATCACCAGCACGATCCAGAACAAACGCTTGGCGTTCAGTTCACGGTAGGCATCGACGAAAATCGCGGCGGTCTGCACCAGCAGGCGATTTGGTTTGAATTCGGCGGAGTCGTCGTTCATTCGTTCCAGTTCTTCACCCTGTGGCGGCCAAGAGGCATCCCACTCCCGAAAACCGCGATTTTCTTCAGATTTGGCTGAGAATCTATGCCCCGGCCATTTGCCGCGCGCCATTGTTGCGCTTGTTGACGGCTTCGATAAACAAATCCTCGAGGGTCGGCCGCATCATTTGCAATCTTCGCACCGTCAATCCGGCGGCGCGAAGCTGGTCCAGCGGCTGCTGAATCAATGACGCCTCGGTCGTGCCGATTCGGAGGATTGTCCCCTCGAGTTGCACCCAGATATTGCCCGGCAATGTCGCAGCCAGATGCGAGGCGCCCGATGAAACCGGCTTGAAATCGATTGCCAGCGCCCGTCCCACCATATCCGCCAGCGGCGCCACGCCGGGCTGACCCGCAAATTCGATTTCATATCGCTGTCGCGCGGCCGACAGCTCATCGAGCGTTCCCTGCGTCGCCACTTCACCTCCCAGCAGAATGGCAACGCGATCGCAGATCAGTTCCAGTTCGCTCAGAAGATGGCTGTTGATGAAGACGGTGACGCCGCGGGCTCGCAATGCCCCCAGCACATCGCGAATCTCCCGCCGGCCCATCGGGTCCACGCCATCGGTTGGTTCATCCAAAACGATCAGCTTCGGATCGTTCATCATCGCCTGCGCCAAGCCCACGCGCTGCATCATCCCCTTGGAATAGAGTCCAATTCGACGATCGGCCCATGGAGCCATGCCCACGGTATCCAGCAATTCCGCGGCCTTTGCCCGACGCCTGACGCGGGGCAGGCCGGCCATCGCGCCGAAGAATTCCAATGTCTGTCTTCCCGTGAGATATCGGGGGAAGCGGTGATTTTCAGGGAGATAGCCAACATCGGCCAGCGTGCGTTTATCGCCGATCGGCTTGCCCAACAGCGATCCTTGGGCGCGCGTGGGTTTCACCACGGTCATCATGATTTTCACCAGCGTGCTTTTGCCTGCGCCGTTTGGCCCAAGCAAGCCGAAGACCTCGCCGCGGTGAACGCGCATATCGATGCCGCGCAGCGCGAAAACCCGGCGGCCGTAGGTCTTCTCAACATGGTGAAGATCGATGGCGAAATCGGTCATGACCTGAATCAATAACCAATTCAGCCCCGCATGTACATGCGGGGCTTGGCCGTTGATTTGGCGGGGCTATGGCTTGGAGATAGTGTCAGTCACCAAACAGCACCGATGCAAACCGTTGTGCCACGCTGCTGGGCATGGTCGTTGGCTTCCTGGCGCTGATGGTCATTGCCGCCAACTGCCCCTGCGCCTGGGCTTCCTGCACCTTTGCCTGCACGGTCTGATCACGCAACCGATCGCGCTCTGCCGTCAGACTGGAGATCTGAATCTGTGCGTTATCGGCACGCTGCTGGGCCTGCTCAACCAGTGCCGCCGCCGCCGTCAGGTTGTGCGTCACGATGCCCACCGTTACCGATGCGCCCACGAGCAGAATCGCGGCTGCCGCCCACGCGCGACGGCTGGATCGCCTCGCCGCGAACATGTCGGCGCGAGCGGAGAGAACCGTTTCTTCATGCGATCGAATCACGACCATCATCGCCTGTTGGGCCAGTTCGCGGGCTTGTCCGCCGTTTATTGACTGGTCGGTCCCCCGGTCGGTTCCCCGGTCGGTTCCCCGGTCGGTTTCCCGGTCGATGCCGTGGTCGATCGATCCGTCCTTTACCGTCGCGGCTTGGGTGGCCTGACCGACATTCGGAGCGGGTAGGCAGACAAGCACGCTGCGTCTGCCGTTGGCGTCCACGCGGCTCTCCAACTGGCCGCTTTGGATGCGACGAGCGACGCTGCGCGACGAAATTCCCAGCCGCAACGCGGCTGCTTCAACCGATAACCATTCATTCACAAGATTATTGACAGCGTTGGCGACAGTGTCTGACATGACGTCCTCCATGATGAGGGGCGGGCCACACCATCCATGACGTGGCAGACTTCTTTCCGACGTATCGGACGATCATGGTGTACTTGATGAAACCGTGTCTGGCAAGGGCCGTTTTGAAAGGCAGAAGGATGAAGGCAGAACAGAACTCCATTTTTGTGGAAAGTCTAACCGAACGCGATACGGCACCGCAGTTCGTGCCCATGAAGACGGCGCATATACGCGCCAAGGCAGTTGCACTGTCGCTACACCGCCCTTAGGTGGTCCTATGGGTTCTGGGAACCCTTTAGGCTGGACAGCGTGCACAGCGGCAGGTATCTTGATCATGTATTCGTTCACCGACATAATTGGATGGTGCCAAACGGAAGAGGATCGCGTGCGCGTCTCATTCCTGATTGTTACGCTCGCCGTGGCGAACCTAGCTCAAGCCGCCGATTCGACACAACCGGCTGGAGCAACTCCCGGCCGAAACCATCCGAGACTTTCCGCCGATGGCTGTGAATTCCCTGAGATTACTCAAATAGTCGCGGACGAAAAAACTCCTAAATCACCTCAGCTCGCCGAGTTACGCAAGCTCCTGATGCACGACCCCGCGTCGCTGGGGTTTAAGGTATTCAACGCCCACAAAAGTGCGGACGCCCTAAATCGACGACTTGCGTATTTCGTTCCCGGTCCCGATCAGATAACAGTTTTGCAAACTGCCCTCGGACCATCAGAACAAGTGACACACACTACCACGAAGCACTTGGTGGTATTGCATAACAAGTGGTTTGCAACGAACGTGGCCAACGCAGATATCTGCGGTATCGACCTTGACGATGGCGTTGTTTCGAGCCTCTGCCTTGTCTATCAGTCAAAGGTCGCGGCTGGGAAAATTATTGATCGCGCATTCCCAGCCGGGTTGGACAACAGCGGATGGCACGAGCGGATGGAGGGATCAGCTACTATTCTTGAGTCGGATGTAGTCCAAGTGCTAGGGACCGACGAAGGGCGCGCCAATGTTAGGTCCGGCAGGGGTGATGGAGGCCCCCGGGCGGGCGCGCTAACCACGCCCCCAGGGCTTTTCGCCTCCGGAAGTGGCTTTTTTATCACGCCTGATGGTTATTTCTTGACCAACAAACACGTCGCTGGCGAAGAGGGCTGTATTTTCCACGTTCGACTCGAGGATGGAAGAGAGAAGGCAGCGCGAGTTGTCGTGATAGATGATCAAATCGATATTGCTCTCATGCACGTTGACGTCGATAAGCCGACGCCATTCCTAAAGCTGTCGGCCGCAGATTTCCCCAATCCGGCGGCAGAGGTGATGACCTTGGGCTACCCGGGAGGTTCTGAGCTTCGTTTCAAGATGCAAGTTGCGACGGGCGACGTAACCAGTGTCGACGAAAATGACGAATATCCAGTCGTCCTTACGCTCAACACCACACACGGCAACAGCGGTGGCCCTATAATCGATAAGGACGAAAATGTCGTTGGTATTTTGAGCGCAGGGCAACAAATCTATAACGCAAGTTATATCCGCGCAATCAGCGTTGGGCAGATTCGGAAATTCCTCGCTAAAGTCAAAAGTCGCCTTCCAATGGCGCTAGAAAAAGGGCCTTCTACACGGCCAACCTTTGAAGGCGAGTTGTTGGCTAAGGAGGCACGCCAAGCCACGTTGTTGGTCCTCCTCTACCACGCCAACCCGCAGGAGGAACCCAACCAAGTGCAGGAACCGTAGTTTGCAATGCGCGTGGAACCGGGACGTGGGCGCGTGGAATCGGCAAGCGAGCGGATTTTTTGACGCGCGTAGCTGATGGCGGAACCGTAATATCCACTTCGTGAAACTCGCTCAGGTCCAGGTTCGCAGCATTCTGACCAGAACCAGTGGATTCCTGACGACGGTCTGCTCCCATTCGCTCCAGCCCTATTGCGGGTGTGCGTTGGGAAAGAGTCTGTGCGGAGCGGGGTGCTATGTACGCCACAACGCCTACCTCACCAAGGGCCGGTCATGGGGAGATTTTGTTGAGATTCGCACCAATGCCGCCGAGGCGTACATCGCACAATTTGATCGCGAGCGCGCCTGGGCGCAAAGCAAAGCGGGACGGTTCGGCATCTTTCTCTCCAGCTCAACCGAGCCGTTTCAACCAATCGAACGCAAGGCGCGGGTCACCCAATCTCTGCTGGAGGCGATGGTGGATCGGCCGCCCGATTTTCTCATTTTGCAATCGCATTCGCATCACGTCGCCGATTACCTGGATCTGTATCCGCAATTGTCAGCGCGCACCGAATTGCGATTTCATATCAGCATCGAATCCGATCGGGACAACCTGCCGGGATTGCCGCCCAGTGCCAGTTCGGTGCAGAAGCGGATGGGGGCGGCCCGTCGTCTGAGAGATGCTGGTCTGCGCGTGATCGCGACGGTCGCGCCGCTATTGCCGATCGACCAACCAGAGGTGTTCTTCCGCAATTTGCGTGAGGTGGCCGATGCCGTGGTCATCGACCATTTCATCGGCGGTGATGGTTCAGCCGATGGATCGCGAACGCATCGCACCGAGCTGCCCAGGGCAATGGCCGGTGTGGCGCCGGAATCGGTCACGCTCGACTATCGAGATCACATTGTGCGGATCGCCCGGAATTATTTTCCCGGTGCGGTGGGGGTGCATATCGATGGATTTGCGGGGCGATTTGGCTGACGCCGTGATCGCCGATTCCAGTTAGATCAACTGGCGGGCATTGTCTTGGGGAAGCCCGAGTTGTCGGTTGTTGGCATCGGCTGGCGGTCGCGGTTACGCTCGGGGTCTCGGAGGTTTTCCGGCTTGGCCGCCCCCTGAATCGGCTCCAGCGGCGCTTCCAGAATCACGCGCGCCCCCTGACCGGAGCTGGATTCAATGTGGATTGCTCCGCCAAGCGATTGCAATCGCTCGCCGATCCCCGGCAGTCCAAGCCCGCGCGGTCCCTCGCGGCGAGGCAACTCCAGCGGATTGAATCCCGATCCATCATCATCGATCACCACTCGAATGCGCGCCGACTCCCAGTGAATGGCAATGACTATTTCCTGTGCTTTTCCATGCTTTGCCGCGTTGTTAAGCAACTCCTTAACCGCGCGAAACAGGTAATGCGCCACGGTGGTGGGCAACGGCCGTCCAAGGCCGTGCTCGGTCACGGTCACATCAATGCTGACACGCATGCCGAAATCGCGAGCGTAACCGCGGAGCGTGGCGGCCAGGCCCAGGTCGTCGAGCATCGCGGGATGCAAATCGAACGTGAGGCTGCGCGTTTGCTTGATGAGCGCATCCACCATTTGCACCGCATCGACGATTCGTTCGCTGGGGCGGCCTTCGCCCGCGCGCGATACCGCCGCTTCAAGGTTCATCTTGAGCAGCGAGAGCATCTGTCCCAATCCATCATGGAGGTCGTGGGCAAAGCGGCGCCGCTCCGCGTCTTCGACGGCGGACAACTGGGCGGCCAATCCCCGCACGGCGTGTTCGGCGCGTTGCCGCTCGGCAACTTCGGCACGCAACTCGGTGGTGCGCTCATCGACCATTTTCGTCAGCCGCTCGCCCATCATCCTCCACGAGGAGAGCACGGGCACGGAAAAGAGAAAAAAGGCGAGCCGCGTCAGTGCGTTCCAATAGGCGTATTTGATGTCCTGATAGGTGTTTTGGCCACACACCTCAACCACCAGCTCGGTTAGAGTGCCGACGCAAGCCATGATGTATCCACTGCGCCGGCCAAGAAGCCAAGTCGCCATCGCCACCGGCAGAATGTAGAATGGCGCAAAGGACAGATCCGCGGGGGTCACGTA
>Ga0302324_100016741_pt1 | contig 14588 bp, 9 predicted proteins | sample Palsa_T0_1_FD_201949 | JGI IMG/M metagenome (GOLD analysis project Ga0302324, IMG submission 201949) | Peat permafrost microbial communities from Stordalen Mire near Abisko, Sweden - Palsa_T0_1 | ecosystem: Environmental > Terrestrial > Soil > Palsa > Peat permafrost | place: Sweden: Abisko...
GTGACCTTCGAGAGGATCGCCCACCTAGTCGACAAGATCACCCTGGTGACCGCAGACCTGCTGGACGAGTCGTCCCTCATAAGGGTCCTGCGCGAACACAAGCCGTCAGAGGTGTACAACCTTGCGGCTCAGTCGTTCGTGATGACCTCCTGGGCACAGCCGGTGCTGACCGGGGAAGTCACGGCCCTTGGTGTGACACGCCTGCTCGACGCGATCCTGATGACCGACCCGACCATCCGCTTCTACCAGGCCAGCTCCTCGGAGATGTTCGGCAAGGTGGTCGAGAGCCCCCAAAACGAACGGACGCCGTTTTACCCACGCAGCCCCTACGGGGTCGCAAAGGTGTACGGGCACTGGGCGACGGTCAACTACCGGGAGAGCTACAACATGCACGCCAGTTCGGGCATCCTGTTCAACCACGAGAGCCCGCGTAGGGGCCTCGAGTTCGTGACCCGTAAGGTGACCCATGCCGTTGCCAGTATCAAGGTGGGCCTGGCTGACCACGTCGAGCTCGGCAACCTTGATTCCCAGCGTGACTGGGGTTACGCACCCGACTTCGTCCGTGCGATGTGGATGATGCTCCAGCAGGACTCCCCCGGTGACTATGTGATCGCGACCGGTGAAACGCATTCGGTGCGAGAGTTCTGCGAGATCGCCTTCGACCACGTCGGCCTCGACTGGCAGAGCCACGTCCGGGTGGCAGAGCGTTACTTGCGGCCCGCCGAGGTGGACCTGCTTATCGGCGACGCAGCTCGCGCTCACGAGGTGCTTGGCTGGAAGCCCGAGATCACCTTTGAGGATCTCGTCCGCATGATGGTCGACGCTGACCTGGCTGCTCTCAAAGCGAGCTCTTGACCCCTTTTAGGAAAGGTGGTGCCGGGACGCGCCGCTGCGTGCCGTACGGACGCGAGCGGCCTGGTAGAGCGATCGGTGGCACACGATCGCGACCGCCCTCCCAGGCAAGCTCTCTGGCCCAACCGCCTCCAGCTGGGCTGACGGCGTTGCGTCGCCGAAGGTGTAAACCCGCCCGCTCGTGGTGAGCACGTAGTAGCCCCCGTTGTCGTAGGTGGGTGCGACCGCGGCGACCCGGGCGTTGATGCCTTCGCTCGGCAGTGAACCCAAGAAGCGTGCATCGCCGAAGGCGAATACCCCACCGTCCTTGGCGACAATGAAGTACCCCCGCCCGTCGGCACTCGGCACGATGCCGGTGACGGGCTCATTGAGCCGCCGTTCCCCGACCGAGCCATAAAAGCGAGCGTCGCCGAAGGCGAAGATCCCTCCGTCGCTCGCAACGAGCCAGTAGCCACGGCCGTCGGGCGTCGCTGCGATGCCGACAATCGGTTTGTTCAGGTGGAGCTGGCCGGTCGAGCCATAGAAGCCCGCATCGCCGAAGGCGAAGATCCCTCCGTCGCTCGCCACGAGCCAGTAACCACCACCGTTGGGGGTCGAGGCCATCCCCACGACATGCTTTGCCAGGTGCAGCTTGCTGGCGGACCCGTACCAATTGGCGTCGCCGAATGCCAGGACGCCCCCGTTGCCGCCGACCATCCAGTACCCCTTGTAGTCCGGGGTCGCCACCATTCCCCTGACGATTCCCTCCAATGAAGTGCCCGCCGCTGTACCGTACGATTTGGCCGCTCCGAAAGCGGCGACGTCGCCCTCCGAGTTGACCACCCAATAGCCATTGTCGGGGCCCAACGGGGGGCCTGGCGGCGCCACCTCGCTCGGACCGGGACTAGTGGTAGTCGTCGCCGAAGCGGGGGGCGTCGTGGTCGTGGTGGTGGATGGGACTGTCGAGGTCGTCGAGGTCGTCGGGACGGTAGATGACGTCCCGCCTATCTCGAACCAGTCGCTCCGCAGGGTGAAATCGGCTGCGAACTGGTCTCCGGACAATGAGACCGAGCCCGCGTCCCCGACTAGTTCCATCTCCTCGACGCGCCCGCCGAAATGCCCGAGCCCGTTGCGTTGCGTCACTTCGACCTGCTCGAGAGCGCCGATCGAGCTGAAGGTCGACTCGATGTCGCTGACTGGCACCTCGGCGGTCCACGAGTGCACAGGGTTGGAGGGAACGGAGTCGCCAAGGTCCGGGACGGCAGGGAACGCGCCGCCCGCGCTATAGCCACCCGTCGACGCCGAGTACTCTGCCAGCGCCACGCTTCCCGCCGGGCCGCAGTTGCTGCCCGCGTTGCAGTAGAGCACCTGGCCCGCGGTCGCATCCACAGCGTTATCCGCGGTCAGCCCGTACTGGTCCGGGAGCCCGTTGTACATCTGGCAGGCCGTGGTGTCGCAGATAACGCCAGAGGATGCGATGAACGCCAACGCGTAACTACGTGCTGCCACCGCCTGAGCCTCGAGCGCTGCCTCCCCACCGGTATTGGCCCAAGTCGGCGGGGACTCGGCTGGCACGACCCCGTCCAGGTAGTCCTCCAGCGGCAGGACGTTCTGGGTCTGACCGTTGGTCTGGGTCACTAGGTCTCCCTGGTAGACCCGCGTGCCGAGGCCGGGGAGGCACGCTTGCAGCTCGGAACTGGCGGTACCGGCGGCCTGCGGGGGGCTCGTCCCGGGTTCTGCACTGGCTATCGTCACGAGCTCGGAAGTGGTCGCCACCGGCTGCCACGGACCGGCGCAGCTCTGCCCGGAGTAAACCGACTCGGTGCCCCCTGAACTGGTTATCTCGAAAGCGGGCGCAGCGACGGGCGTGGTCCCGGCCCATGTAGCCACCACCTGCCCTCCGTCAGCGGACGTTGCGATGGTGTTGTGGCCGTCAAGCTCCAAAATGTGCACCGTAATGTCGGGCTCCGGCGACGGCAATGTCCCAAGGGTCGCCCCGCCGTAAAAGTGCTCCAAGATCTGTTGGTAGCTCCAGCCGTACATCGAAGCGTACCCGTACGCCCCCCATTGCCCCATCCCCCGGCCGTGGCCATAGCCCAACCCCGAGATCTCGAGGCTAGTGGAAGAGGAACCTGCGGCCGAGGCAGGTGTAAGCGAGCTACAGATCACCAGTACGCTGCTCAGGGCCCCAGCGACTACCAATACGGTGGCCAAAGAGCCGTAGGCCCTACGACCGGTGCGGGGCCCCCGAAAGTTGGCCGATGACCCCATAAATTTGCGAAGCAATGGTTCTCCCGGTTTGTAGACGTGCACGGGCGGGCCCTCCGGGCCCGCCACCTCGTCCCCGGCCCAGTCCCGTTAACTATATCGACAAGATCAGGGGGAAAATTGAGCAGAGCCTAACTCGCAGCGAGTGCCGGATCGTGGACCACCTCACGAAACAATGGCCACCATAGGTGCTGATGGGTGCGCCGAGGTCGCCGCGACCTCGAAGGGGGCTTTACCGAAGCCGAAGATTTTCCCACCGGCTCCAGCCAACCAGTACCCACGCCCGTACGGGCTAGCGGCTATACCCACAATCGGGCTGGCGAGGTGCTTGGTCATTGCTGGCCGATAGAAAGTGGCGTCCCCGAACGCAAAGACGCCTCCATCCGCGGCGGCGAGCCAGTAGCCGCGGCCGTCGGGCGTGGCCGCAATACCAACTATTGGCTTGGTGAGGTGGTACTTCGTAGCCGAACCATAAAAATGAGCGTCGCCATAAGCGAAGACTTTCCCGTTCTTGTCAACAAGCCAGTAACCTTTGCCGCCGGGGGTGGCTGCCATACCGATTACCGGTTCACTGGCGTAGAACTTGGCGCTCGAACGATAAGAACGAGCATCTCCAAAGGTGAAAACGTCACCGGCAGAGCTCACGAGCCAGTACCCGAGACCGTCGGGGGTTTCAGCGGCGCCCACAATCGGGTGTGACAGTGGAAGGTCGATGGACCCTTCCCCGGCTGCTACTCCCGAGCTATAGACGCTACCGTCGCGCCCGACTAGCTGATAGCCGTCGAGAGCCCCTGGGAGCGTGCCGGAAACAGCCGCTTCGACGGCCGCGCCCACGTTGAGCAACCCGCCGTCGATCTTCGTGCCGCCAGGTGACAGCGTGCTGGCTGTTTGGCGCAACAGAGTCGCCACCTCGGGCCCGGACAATGAGGGGTTCGCCGCCAGCACAAGGGCAGCTGCGGCTGCAACCAGCGGAGCGGCGAACGAGGTGCCGCTTTCGACCGCATAATTGCCGTCCCACCAGGTGGACAGGACACCGATCCCGGGAGCGGCGATATTCGCTGCGTTGCCGTACTCAGAGAAATCGAGCGCCGGGCCCCCGTTCGCCGGGTCGACGACTCCGCCGTCCGTGCTCGCCGCGACCGAAAGAACACCCGGGTAGGCGGCAGGGTAGAGGGGTTCGTTGGAAGGGCCCTGGCCGGGCTGCGCGTTGCCGGCCGCAGCTACCACTACGACCCCGTGGGAGATCGCATACTCGACCGCCTCCTCTTCGTCGGTGTTCGGCCCGCACCCTGTGGGGTCCGCCGTGCAGGGGAGGCTCGCGAAGGACATGTTGATCACCTTGGCCCCCGCGCTCACCGCTTCGTAGATGCCAGTTGCTTCGTCCGCTGTGTTGCCGTTCCCCGTGTCGTCAAGCACCTTGAAATCGATCACCTGCGTGTTCCATCCCAACCCAGCAATGCCGAGGCCGTCGTTTGTGGCCGCAGCGATCAACCCCGTTACGAAGGTCCCGTGCCCGTTCTCGTCGTCCGCTGAAGCGCAGAGGGGCCTGTCGTCCTTGCAGACGTCCTGGCCCACGACGACCTTTCCTATGAGTTGGGGATGTTCAGGGTCTACGCCCGTGTCCAGGACCGCGACGAGCACGTTGGGGCTACCGGTGGTGACACCCCAGGCCTCCGGAGCGTCGACGGCCTGAAGGTCGGTCTGACCCCCAGGATGCCCGATGGTCGCTCCCGGCCCACCGCTTGGGTCCTCAACAACTATCGGGTGCCCGGCATCGGGGCCACCGTCGACTTGAGCCGGCCCACAGGCGGAAAGGTAGCAAGGGTTGTTAGGCACCAGTTCCGTTCCCGCTGCCGCGCGGATCGCGCGCACCGGCGAGACGTAGTCGACCCCGGGAGCACCTGACATTTCCGCCTCGACGTAAGCGGCTTCAGCAGAAGGTAGGGAGGTCGACCAGCGCCGACCCGGGAGAAGCTGGGGGACGGGGCCCGGCAGGCCCACAAGCAACGAGGCCGGGTGCGCTTCGGCGCCCTGGCTCAGCTGCAGCACAAGCTGCTCCGTTTGCACACTGTAAGGCGTTGCGCCCGCCGGAGCTGGGCATGCGAAGACCCCGACAACTACGAAGGCTCCGGCCGTCGCGAGCAAGCACCGCGCTGCACGCCACCTCAGGACGCTGGCGAACGGGCCAACGTTCCTGAGCTCTGTGTGCAGGTACAAAGGCCGGCTGCTTTTCAGCGGCCCCTGAGCCGCCGTACCAACAGCGACTTACGCAGGCCAAGACGGGACCTAGCCCGCTGCCCCAGTGTCGTAGTCGGTAGCTCTACGACGGTCAGGTTGCGACCTCCGCCAGGGCCATAAAGGCCGTCGGTCGCCGGGCCGGCACCCTCAGGAAGCATCGGGTAAGGGTCGACCTCGTGGACGGTCACAATCCCCCGGAGGGCCCCATATCGCAACACCAGGCGGTCTGCGTCCTCACGGCTCGCGACATGGATCTGCTCGACGGAGCGTGCGAGAACCCTCATGCACACCGGGCTGACCCCCGGGTCTTCGCCAACGAGAAGGGTTGCCCCGCGGAAACGGTGCATCGCAACCGCGAGGCCGAGGGCGGTGGCCAACTGCTCGAGTGGACCAGGGCTGGAAAATGGCACGCCCGACTGGAGGCCCAGCACAACCTGGGCAGGGCCGCCGAGGTGGCGCCTGACCTGTTCCAAACGCCAGCCCGCGAGCGGGCCGGTCACAGGGACAGCCAAGGTCGCCGCCCCGGTCCGGTACGACACTACCTGCACCTGCTCACCAGCGTCCCAAGCCCGCCGGACGGCCGCAATGGTAGCTGCCGTGGCAGGGCCGGGCATGGGAGGATAGCTACCGATGACCACTACGTCACAAACCGCCACGCCAGCGAACTTATCAGCCAGCCGGCCCCGGGTAGGCTCATGGACCGTGACGACCTCGAAGACAGTGCTGCGCTCGGCAGTCGACCGGCTGCTGCGGCCCTACTTCGTCCAACTGACAGACGAGCTCACAGCTGAAGTGCGATCGCTCCAGAGCAAGATAGACGCGACGAGCGTCGAGATCAGGTCCGAAGTAAACGGCACGATTACTCGCGAGCTTGCCGACAGGTTGGCGACGATGAGCGTCGAGATCAGGTCCGAAGTAAACGAAACGACCACTCGCGAGCTTGCCGACAGGTTGGCGACGGTGAGCGTCGAGATCAGGTCCGAAGTAAACGGCACGATTATCCGCGAGCTTGCCGACAGGTTGGCGACGATGAGCGTCGAGATCAGGTCCGAGGTAAACGAAACGACCACTCGTGAGCTTGCCGACCGGTTGGCGACGATGAGCGTCGAGATCAGGTCCGAGGTGAACGAAACGACCACTCGCGAGCTTGCCGACCGGTTGGCGACGATGAGCGTCGAGATCAGGTCCGAGGTGAACGAAACGACCAAGCGCGAGCTTGCCGACAGGTTGGCGACGATGAGCGTCGAGATCAGGTCCGAGGTAAACGGCACGACCATTCGCGAGGTTGCCAATAGGGCAGGGGAATTAAGCGTCGAGATCAGGTCCGAAGTAAACAGCACGATTATTCGCGAGATCAGCGCATTGGCGGCCGAACTGTCGGCGAGGTACTCCGCTGAAATGGATGCTCTTCGAGCCGACTACGTCGAGCTGACACGGATGTTCCGCATGCAGGGTGACGCGGCCGACCAGGTCGCTGAGGCCTTGGGCCGCACCCTGACACGCTTGACGGCGGAGCTGGAGTCCTTCGGCGGTGGCCTGGAGGAGCTCGAGGAGCACCTTGAGGCGGACCATGCCGACCACGGCCGCTCGGAGGGGGCAAAGTCGCGCTCATGAGGCAACGGCGCTCGTGAGCCGGTGGCGGCCGTCGTGACTCGGCGGGGGGTCATCTTCGACCTCGTGGCGGCGCAGAGCCCTAGCTATCGCGGGAGGGGCATCGCGCGCTACAGCACCGAGCTCGTGCGGGCAATGGTGCAATACCACCCTGAGCTCGTCAGCTCGATCGTCGTCCACCCCGAACTCGGCGCGGCCGAGGGGACCGAGGACCTGGGCGAATGGGTCACGAACAGCCCCGATTGGGCTGAAGGCTCCGTGCTCCACATGAGCTCGGTGATCGAGCCCGAAGTCCCGGTACGCGTGTACTGGCCCCGCGAGGCGTCGTCGCACCGGCTGTTTACAGCCGTTACCTTGTACGACCTCATCCCCGAGCTCTTCCCTGGCTGGTACCTGCAAGACCCGGGGCTCCGCCGGCGATGGCGCTCCTGCCTTGAAGTGGTCCGCCAAGCGGACGCGGTCCTGACGCTGTCGGAATCCGCCAGGCAAGACACGATCGGTTTGCTCGGGGTACCCGAGGAACGTGTCGCCGTGGTCGGCTGCGGGACCTCACCGGCGTTCCAGCGCCCTGAATCCCGCAAAGAGGCGTTCAAGGTGGCGCGCAAAGGGGTCAAAGGGCTGAAAGAGGGCTTCCTCGTCTACAACGGCGCTTTCAACCCGCGCAAAAACGTCGACGGCTTGGTCCGGGGCTACGCCTCCCTGCCACCGGAACTCGTCAAGCGGCACCAGCTGGTGATCGTCTGCGAGGCTCCCCCCCTGACGCGCAACCACTACCTGGTCATGGCCAAGGAGCTGGGCGTGGAGGGGCGTGTGCTCATTCCCGGGTTCGTGCCAGAAGATGTGCTGGTCGCTCTCTTCCAGTCCACCGAGCTGGCCGTCTACCCGTCCCTGTACGAGGGCTACGGGCTCCCGGTGATCGACTCCCTGGCCTGTGGCGCCCCCACGATCGCCGGCGACAACTCATCGCTGCGAGAGATCCTCCCCCGCGAGGCTCGCTTTGAGCCAACCGACCCGGGCGCGATCGCCGGAGCCATCGTGCGCGCTCTCACCGACAAACCGTTCCGGGAAAGGCTTATGGCGCTGACGAATATTGAGCCACCGTCTTGGGAACCTGTTGCGGACAAGGCGGCAGCGGTTTTCGAGGAGCTGCTTCGGCGATCTCTCCGGTACCGCCCTGCCTGGCGCAAGCGGCTCCAACTTGCCCTCGTCGGCGTACCGTCCAAGCTCGCCACCGCTCTCGAGCCCCTCGCGTCGGTGGACCAGTTCTGTGGCGTCAGCGAGGTGCCCAGCGAGGGCCCGCTCGCCGAACCCCCGGACGGGCCCGATTGCGACGGCCAGCCGATATCGTACGCCGCCCTCAACAGCCTCGACAGGTGGAGGGGCGGGTATGACGCGATCGTCACCTGGGTGCCCGCCCAGCCGATCACTCCGCAGACGGGGCCCCCGCAGACGGGGCCCGCTGAGACAAGGCCCCCGAGCGCCGTTGGGCCCTACGTGGGGGGAATTGAAAAACTCGCCCGCGCCTGGCCAGGACGGACCATGGCCCTCGTCGACGACAAACTGGACGGCGCCGAAGGCACCTCCTCCGTAACGCCGACCGCCCTGCGGCTCGAGGGCGCCGGCATAACTGTCCTTCCCGTGAGCGAAGCTGCGGGCTGGGACGACATCGCACGCCGGGTCGCCGAGGCCACCCGGGACGCGGCCTTCTGAGGCCTGCCGCTTGAAGACAAGCGTCGTTGTCGTCTCCTACCGCCCCGGGGAATGGTTGAGCCCGTGCCTGGCCTCGTTGAGCAGCCAGGCCGACGAGGTCGTGCTGGTGGACAACGGGTCATCGGGCAAAGTTGCGTCCGAGATCGGCCGCCAGGCCGGCGCGAGAGTGCTCCGGTTCGAGTCCAATACCGGATTCGCCCCGGCGGCTGACGCGGGTGCCGGCGCATCGAGCGGAGAAATCCTGGCTTTCCTGAACGACGACGCAGTTGCCGGGCCCGGTTGGTTGGCGGCCGCTACGAAAACGCTGTCGGACGAGTCGGTCGCGGCGGTAGGCCCGAAGGTCGTCCTCACCACCCGGTACCGCGAGATCCGCTACCCCGACGAGGATTGGACCGCCCCGGGGGACCCCCGGCCGCTGGGACGGCAGATCCGTTCGGTGAAGGTCAATGGCACCGAGCTGGTCGGTAGGGCAGCCGGGCCCGGCCTGTACCGCCTCGAAACTGACAGCGGGGGCGACCGCTGGCGCTGGACCGCGGGAGCTCGTCCCTGGTACGTGCCGCTACCGCATACTGACGGCGCTGCAGAGGTGATCGTGGACGGGCAACCCGCCCCGCCCGGCCCGGTAGTGCGGCTCATCAACAGCGCGGGGGCGTTCCTCGACACCAGGGGCTACGGGGGCGACATCGCTGCCGATACGCCCGACGACGGGCGCTTCGACGAGGTCGCTGAACGCTTTGCGATTTCCGGCAGCGCGTTCGTGACCCGGAAGGCGACTTGGCACGAGATCGGCCCGTTCGCGGCCCGCTACTTCGCCTACTACGAGGACATGGACTGGTGCTGGCGAGCAAGACTGGCAGGCAAGCGGATCCTCTACGACCCCAGTGCGACCGTCGAGCACCGCCGTTCCGCCAGTTCGGGGGGCGAGCACCGACCTTGGGTGCGCGTGATGTCCGAGCGGAACAGGACGCTGACGATGGTCCGCAACGGGCCGCGCCGCCTCGCGGTTAAGGCGCTCCGCGACCGAGTCGCAGAGGGGCCCGACGGAGGGGTTCGCGCCGGGATCGCCCGCCTGCTGCCCTGGGCGATCGCAAGCCGCGCCAGCCTGTCGCGGCGCTGGGCGGTGCCGCCTGAGGAAGTCTGGGAGCGCTGGGCCGGGCACGGCACGGGCTCGGCGGCTACAGGCTGATCAGCACTCGGAGTGCGGAGGCCGGTCCCAGGGCTTGCCCAACGATTTGAGATCCGCCTCTATCCGGTCCAGGACCTGAGGCCACTGGTAGTTCTCCATCACGTAGGCGTGCCCGCGCGCGCCCATTCTGTTGGCCGCCTTGGGGTCGGCAAGTAGGGTCCCCAACAGCTTCTCAAGCTCTTCGGAGGTGCCGAACGAACGCCCTCCGCCGCAACGCGAGCAATGCCACTCGACAACTTCGCTCCCGGAGCGGACGAGCACCGGGCGGCCAGCAAGCCAGGACTCCATGACCGTGCGCGAATAGCTCTCCATGAAGCTCGGCTGCATATAGGCCAAGGCGGCTGCAAGAGCGTTGTTGCGCTGTTCGACCGTGAGGTACCCGACGTCGATGACCCGCCCGCGAAGGCGCGGTGGCACGTCAGGATGGCCCGCCCCAGCGCTCACCAGTTTGACCGGGGTCTTGGCCCCGGCGAACACGTCCATCAGCCACGGCCAACCCTTGTCCGCCTCACGGCGGCCGAGGTACAACACGAACGGGCTGTCCAGGCCGTACTCGGAGCGGAACTCCTCGGGATGGTATTCCTTGGGCACGTCCATCCCGGACCCGATCACGCTGTGATGAGGCGTGACAGGGCCGAGGCGGTGCGCCAGATCGTGTTCCGGGCCGGAGAGGAACCACACTGCAGCAGGCAAGGAGAGCACGTGCCTCATGACGTCGAGGTATGCGTAGACCTCGTCGTGGAGGCATGGCATGACGACCGCCCGTTCGGCGACGACCGTCATGGCGACCGTTGTGGGCCAGAACAGGTAGGGAGCGAAGACGACCGCGTCGTAACTCCGCCCTTCCTTTAGCAGGACCTCGAAGAGGCCCGGCGTCCGGAACAGCGCCTGGAGCCACGTGACCTGGTCGTCGAGCGTCGGGCTCTCGCCCGCGTAAATTCGCCCGTGGACCATGTGCTCCCTGCTCGCTGATGTGGCGAGCACGTTGGCAAATCGGCGGACGAGCACCCCGCTGTCGACTTCGGTCCCCTCGGGCAGCTCGTTGGCCCAGGTATACGGGCTTACGGCGCATGTCGTGAGCACCTCAACATCCCAGCCCCGCTCGACGAGGCCGAGCGCGACATCGCGCACGACCGCCTCAGCCCCACCTACTATCTCCTCGCCGAAGCGAGGGCTAACGAAGGCGATGCGACGCGTCATCATCCCCCAAGATATGCGGCACCACCATTAGAACCGGCCATCCCGGGCGGTAGCATAGCCGGCTGTGCCAACAAGCCGCTCCCGACGCAGCTTGCTCGGGCAATCCTACCTAGCTGTCGAGCGTGGCCTGAACGCAGCAGCCGCAAGCTGGGCGGCATGGCGCCCTTTTGGCGATCTCCGGGCGAACGTCGCTGAAGGTGACCGGGCCGCCACGATAGGCGACGTCGTGAACTGCTACCGCTTGCTTCTCGGGCGCCAACCCGACCCCGATGGCCTCGGCCACTACCGCCAACGGCTCTCCGCCGGCACCATCTCGGTGCGGGACCTCGTCGGAGAGTTCATCGGGAGCGTCGAGTTCGTTCATGCGCACCCCCACGGGCACGAGCCGCCTTCGACCGAGATAGTGACCACATGCGAGGGCTTCCGCATGCATGTCGACCCGGGCGACTACGCAGTGGGGCACACGATCGCGCGGACTGGTAGCTATGAGCCGGAGGTTTCAGCGGCTCTGCGAGAGCTGCTCGGCCCCGGCGGCACCTTCGTCGACGTCGGGGCCAATGTCGGATGGTTCAGCCTGCTGGGCGCTTCGCTCGTGGGGCCCTCCGGCAGGGTCATCGCCATCGAACCGAACCCCCTCAACGTGGCCCTGCTGCGAGACAGTGCCAGGGACAACGGCTTCGACAACATCGACATGCTGACAATGGCCCTCGCCGCACAGCCGGGCGCTATCGCCCTCGAAACAGATGGCAGCAATGGGCGGATCACCCCGATCGACGGTCCCCCGGCCGAGCCCATCGAGGCCAACTTCGTCGTCGCGGCCCGCCCACTCGACGATGTCCTGTCAGACGCAGGGGTGACCCGGGTAGATGCGATCAAGATCGACGTCGAGGGAGCCGAACCGCTCGTGCTGAAAGGAGCCGGCAACACCATCACCCGGCACCGACCGGTGCTGATCAGCGAGTTCTACCCCCTCGCGCTCGACAGCTCGCCCTGGGGAAATGCGCACGGTTACCTCGCAATGCTGCGCGCGTTCGGCTACCGCCTCTCGGTCATCGGCTCAGAGGGGGACCATGACGACGAGACCATTTGGTCCATGGCCGGCGGGACCGAGCACGTCGACCTGCTTGCCCGCCCTATCTGATCGCTCGTCGGTCGATGTCTGACAACCCGATGTTCGTCTATGACGAGGCAATGGCGGAGGCAGTGTTCGATTACTGCCGTTGGCGCCTGTCGCTCGACCCGGTACCGCTCGACCACACCGTACCCAGGGCGACGCTCGAAGCCGTCTTATCAGGGTTGGTCACCGCAGAAGGAAAGGACCCAGTCGAGATCCTGTCGATTTTCACCGATCGGGTCGTTACGTCGGTCATTTCCTGTGACAGCCCACGGTTCCTGGCGTTCGTGCCAGCGGCCCCCACCAAAGCATCGCTCCTTTTCGACATGGTCGTGTCGGCGTCGTGCCTGCAGGGCACCTCATGGCTAGAAGCGGCCGGGACTGTCATAGCGGAGAACCAGGTGCTCAGTTTTTTAGCGGAACTGGCTGGGATGCCGCCGAGCTCAGGCGGGTGTTTTGTCTCGGGCGGCTCGGCGGCCAACCTGTCCGCCCTAGTCGTGGCCCGCGACCGCGGCCGCGCCCGCCTGGGCGGACCGACGGCGCAAGTCCGTGTCGCTCTCGGCGAGGATGCCCATTCCTCTGTCAGCAAGGCGCTGCACGTGATCGGTGTCGGCGAGCTGATGGTGCCATGCGACGACCACCGGCTGACCGGCCCCGGGTTGGAAGAAGCGCTGCGTGCTGACCCCGACCCGTCCGACGTGGTGGCGGTAGTCGCGAGCGCCGGTACGACCAACGCCGGGCTCGTCGACGACCTGGCCGGTTTGGCAGAGGTCGCGCGGCGACGCGGCCTGTGGTTCCACATCGACGCCGCGTACGGGGGCGCCGCGCTCCTGTCGAGGTCCGCCGGGGTACAGTCGGTTTTCAAGGGGTCCGAGCACGCCGATTCGTTTGTCGTCGACCCCCACAAATGGCTCTTTGCGCCCTTTGACTGTGCGGCTCTTTTGTACCGGGAACCGGCACTGGCTAAGGCCGTCCATTCCCAACAGGCGGCTTACCTCGACCCTCTCCATTCGGGTGAGGACGAGTGGAACCCAAGCGATTACGCATACCACCTCACGAGACGCGCGAGAGGGCTCGCCCTTTGGTACTCGCTCGTGACGAACGGCACCGACGCTTATAGGACGGCCGTCGACGCGGCTCTGTCGACTGCACGGCTGGCTGCCCGGATGGTGGAGAGCGCCCCGTACCTCGAGCTCGTGCGTGAGCCGGAGCTTTCCGTTGTGCTGTTCCGGCGCAAGGGCTGGGGGCTGGCGGATTATTACAACTGGTCCGCCAAACTGCTCGACGACCAGCTGGCATTCGTAACCCCCACCAAATGGGAAGGGGAAACTGTCGCCCGGCTTATTTTCCTTCACCCCGGCACGACAGAGGAAATAGTGCGCGAAGTGATAGCGACAATGGCCTGAAGGAGCTGGCGGCGTTGAGGAGGGACCTGTAGCCTCCTCCGCATGAGACTCGGCAATATGTACGGGCCCGACGCCACTTTTGCCGGGGTACCTCGGGCCGATCTCGACAACCCCGCCAGTTTCAGCAATGCCGGCGCGGTCATCCTGGGTGCTCCGTTCGACGGTGGGACCACTCACCGGCCAGGTACCCGCTTTGGTCCTCAGGCGATCCGGTTCACCGATTACCTGGCCCACGATGGCATGCGCCCCCACTTGGCTCTCGGCGTGGATCCCCTGACTGACCTAGGGGTGGTAGATGCCGGAGACGTCCAAATGCTGCCAGGCGAGATCGAGCAAGCCCTAGCGCGACTGGACCAAGCCGTAACCACCATCGCTCAGGCTGGGCCCATACCGGTGGTGCTCGGCGGCGACCATACGATCACTTTCCCCGATGCCACCGGCGTCGCTCGTCACGTCGGGTGGGGACGCGTGGCTCTGGTCCACTTCGACGCCCACGCCGACACGGCAGATACCCAGCACGGGTCTCTTTACGGTCACGGGACCCCGATGAGGCGCCTGATCGAGTCTGGTGCCGTACGGGGCGACCGGTTCTTCCAGATAGGCCTGCGCGGGTACTGGCCCCCCGAAGACGTGCTCGACTGGATGGCCGGGCAGAACATGCGCAGCTACGAAATGACCGAGGTAGTCGAAAGAGGCCTCAACACCTGCCTCGACGAGGTCTTCAGCCTGGCCATGGACGGCTGCGACGCGGTCTTCTTGTCGGTCGACATCGACGTTGTCGACCCGGGATCGGCTCCCGGCACCGGCACTCCCGAGCCGGGGGGCCTAAGTGCCCGGGCACTCCTCGATGCCGTCCGGCGCATTGCGAGCGAGCTCCCCGTAGGCGGGATCGACGTGGTCGAGGTCTCCCCGCCGTACGACCACGCCGAGATCACTGCCTACCTTGCCAACCGGGTCGTCCTTGAAGCCCTGTCGGGTATTGCCTGGCGACGCAATTCGGCTGCTGGCGGGGCGGTCAGGGTGC
>Ga0302324_100016742_pt1 | contig 14587 bp, 14 predicted proteins | sample Palsa_T0_1_FD_201949 | JGI IMG/M metagenome (GOLD analysis project Ga0302324, IMG submission 201949) | Peat permafrost microbial communities from Stordalen Mire near Abisko, Sweden - Palsa_T0_1 | ecosystem: Environmental > Terrestrial > Soil > Palsa > Peat permafrost | place: Sweden: Abisko...
CAGATACCCGAGCGCCCGCGAGCAGTACTACCCCCCGGACAGGGCACCTGTGGGCCGATGCCGGATGGCGGCTTTCGCGCGTTGCTCACGGGTTATCCGGCCGCCATCCGCGCGGTTGGCGGATCGCGGGTTTCCGTGCCGGTGACTGTCCAAAACGTGGGCGAGTGCACCTGGCCTAGCCGGGGAGATCGCGAGATGAAGTTCTTGGTCCATCTTGGCAACCACTGGCTCACTCCAAAGGGCGAAACTGTAGTTTGGGACGATCGCCGGCAGCCTCTTCCGTACGATCTTCCTCCGAGGGCCTCAATCCAGATGGCCATCTCTGTAACCGCGCCCCTCTCCGGGGGCAAATACATTCTCGAATTGGACATGGTGCAGGAAGGGGTGGCCTGGTTCAAACACAAATACTCCGCCACCGCCCGGGTGCAAGCTGAGATCGAACCGCCGCCGATGCCCGTGGCCTCAACGGCGGCCGGCGCTCCGCCGCGCATGGAGATGTATGGCGTAGAGAGGGACCAGGTGATAGGCATCCTCGCTTCCGGCGGAGCTAAAGTGCTGGATATAGTGCCGGACAGCTCCGCGCCAGAGTGGATCGGCTTCCAGTATCTCGCCACCAAACTGTGATGCCCAAGAATCATGGTTTGCGGATTCTGATAGCCACGGTCAGGGTTCCGTTCGTCAACGGAGGCGCCGAAATACACGCCGAGGGATTATGCCGGGCGTTGCGGGAAGCTGGCCATCGGGCCGAAATCATAGCAATACCGTTTAAATGGTATCCACCGGAGCGCATCGTCGATCACATCCTCGCTTGCCGGCTCCTCGACCTGAGCGAGACGGTGGGGGTGGCCGTCGACCGCCTCATCGGGCTGAAGTTTCCCGCCTACCTGATTCCGCATCCGCGCAAAGTGATCTGGCTGCTGCACCAGCACCGGCAGGCATACGACTTATGGCAACACCCGCTCAACGACCTTAACCGGTATCCGAATGGGGATGACGTGCGCGCGGCCATTCATCGCGCCGACTGCGAACTGATTCCGCAGGCGCGGCGCGTGTTCGCCAATTCGCGCAACGTAGCCGGACGCCTGGAGAGGTTTTGTGGCCTGCTGGCCACTCCCCTGTATCATCCTCCGCGGGATGCCGCCCTTTTCCATAGCCGTCCGGCGGAAGATTTTCTGTATTTTCCCAGCCGCATCAATCCATTGAAGAGGCAGGATCTTGTGTTGGAAGCTCTGCCCAAAACCCGCTTGCCGGTGAAAATATGCTTCTCCGGATCGGCGGAGGAAGCGGCTGTCGAGAATAAATGCATGGCGCTGATGCGCAAGCACGGCTGTGCGGACCGGGTGCAATGGTTGGGGCCGGTGTCGGAGGAGAAGAAGCGCGACCTTTATGCCCGCAGCCTGGGAGTGCTCTTCCCGCCCATCGATGAAGACTACGGATATGTCACCCTGGAAGCCATGCTGGCCCAAAAGCCCGTCATCACCTGTGCGGATTCCGGCGGTCCACTGGAGTTCGTAATTGAGCACCAGACCGGCATTGTGGCGGAGCCCACACCGGAAGCCTTGGCGGCGGCCATGGACAATTTGTGGGAGGATCGGGAACGGGCCCGGCGGTGGGGCGAGGCAGGCCGGCAGAGGTATGACGATTTGGGCATCGATTGGAGCCACGTGGTGGAGAAGTTGCTGGCATGAAAGTATTGGTGGTTACCTCGGGCGTGCCATTTATCAGAGGCGGCGCGGAGATCCTGGCCGAAAATCTATGCCAGGCGCTCTCTTCCGCCGGGCATGCGGCCGAGTTGATCTTTATCCCGTTCAAACATTACCCGCCAAGCCGCATCCCGGACCACATATTGGCTTGCCGGCTCTTGGATTTGACCGAGAGCTGTGGCGTGCGGATCGATAGAATGATCGGGCTGAAATTCCCCGCCTACCTGATCCCTCATCCCAATAAGGCGATCTGGCTGCTGCATCAGCATCGCACGGCTTATGAACTCTGGGACCATCCGATTGCGGAAGATCTGATTCACTATCCCGATGGCCCCGTCGTCCGGGAAGCCATTCGCCAGGCCGACCGCGAACTGATCCCGGAAGCCAAAACGGTGTACGCGCAATGCCGCAATGTCGCGGACCGTCTGCGCCGATTCTGCGGCATAACCGTGGAATCCCTGTATAGTCCTCCGGCTGACGCTTCGCTGTTCCATTCTGGATCTTCCGGCGACTATTTTTTCTTCCCCAGCCGCGTAACCGGAGTGAAGCGCCAGTTGCTCGTCATCGAAGCGCTGGCGAGATGCCAGGAGAGAACCATGGTCCGTTTCGCCGGCGAGGCGGACAGCCCCAGGGAACTGGCTGCCTGCGTGGAGGCGATACGGCAGCTCAAGGTGGAGGACCGGGTCGAATGGCTTGGCTGGATTTCCGAAGAGCAAAAACGGGAATTGTACGCCAACTGCCTGGGCGTTGTTTTCCCGCCCGCGGATGAGGATTACGGTTATATAACGCTGGAAGCCATGTTATCTTCGAAACCGGTGATCACCTGCTCTGATTCGGGCGGTCCCCTGGAGTTTGTTGTGGATCGTCAGACGGGATTGGTGGCGGACCCCACCCCGGAGTCGTTGGCGCGGGCTTTGGACACTCTGTGGGCCGGCCGGCGGGGCGCGGTCGCCATGGGCCAGGCGGGACGCGCGCGCTATGCGGACCTCAAAATCTCCTGGGACAACGTGGTGGAGAAGTTGTTGTGCTGAAGATCAACTGGTTTTCGCCGCTGCCGCCGGCGCGCAGCGGCATCGCCCAAAACTTCGCGACGCAGCTCTTGCCTGCGCTCACACGGCGTCACGAGTTGGTGTTATGGACGGACCAAGACCAGGTAGCGCCGGAAGTGCAGAGCATGGCGCGTGTCGCCCGCTATGTCCCGGCCGCTCCTCCCTGGCGCGAGATCAATGACAGTACGATCTCCATCTATCATTTGGGAAACCAGCCGGACCTGCACGGCGGTATCTGGCAGGTGAGCGCGCGCCAGCCCGGGCTTATCGTGCTGCACGACCTGCGTCTCCACGATTTCTTTTTCACGTATTGGGTGCACTACCGGAAGGATCGGCCTAGCTATCTTGCCGCGCTGGAGCGATGGTATGGCGGAGAAGGCTGGCGTGCCGGGGAGGCATTCTGCAGAGGCGGGATCAGCCCCGAGTCCATGGCACGCGAGTTCCCGCTTACCCGGGAGGCCACCCGCGGAGCCTTGGGGGTCGTTACACACTCAAGCCGGGCGCTGGCGGAGCTCAAGGAGACGCCGGAATGTCCAACAACCGTTCTGGACCACCCGTATGTGGCTGCCGGGGAGTCGCGCTACCGGCAGTGGCTGGCTGCCAGGAGGGCGGCGCCGCACCCGCCATACCGTTTGGTCGTTTTCGGTTATCTCAACCGGAACCGGCGCCTCGACGCAGTCCTCGAAGCATTGGCCGGGATTCCCGAGCGTGAGCAGTTCCGGCTGGACGTGTGCGGGCAGCTTTGGGACGAGGGCCATATCCGGACACAGATCGAACGGCTGGGGCTGAGCGCGCTGGTGAGACTGCTGGGGTTTCTGCCGGAAGGCTTGGTAGAGCAAAAGCTGAGCACCGCGGACTTGGCGATCAATCTTCGGTACCCATCGATGGGAGAAGCTTCCGGTAGCCAGTTGCAATTCTGGGACTACGGGCTGCCCACGCTGGTGACCCGGACAGATTGGTATGCCTCGTTGCCGGAGGAAACCGTCGCATTTGTCCGGCCGGATCGCGAGGTCGAGGATATCCAGTCTCATCTGCGCGCGTTTCTCGTCGATCCCGCCGCCTTTCGCGCCATGGGAGAACGCGGCCGGCAGTCGCTTGCAAACCACGATCCTGAAAAATACGTGGATGCCTTGGTGAACTTCGCAACCAAGGTGTTACGCCGGCAGCCCCTCGCGGCCGCTCTGGCGCTGGCCGGACGGATCGGCGGCGATCTGAGCACTTGGCTGCATCCGGCGGCCAGTGCGTACCTGATGGACCGTGCCAGCCAGGAAATTGTGACGACCTGGCGCGGCAAAACCGGCGGTCAGGACGAATGACGGATTACCACGGACGAAAACTCCCGCAGCCGGATTCCACGCAGGTATCGCGACTCATCCGCCCTTAGAGATGCCACCGTGAAAGACGTAGCATGGTTAATCCAATGGTCGTGAAATCCGATCCTGCGCAGTTCAGCCAGCGCCACCGTCACAAAATATATGCCCTGTGGCAACGCGCACTCCGCCAGGAACGCCGCGCGGCATTCGCGGCCTGGCTCGTAGTCGATCTCCAGGTAAGAGCTTGAGGTGTCTGTGCTCCAAACCAGATTTTCGGTCATGTCGACGACCCGTATGTCGAGGCTGAGTTCTGCAATCGGAACGCGTGTTGTAAAGGTGACGGCGATCTCCAGCATCCTTGAGGTTTCGTCTCCCGCCCACTCGGCGGATACGGATTGGACTATAGCCCGGCGGTTCGGATTGCTTGCGGGACAAGGCACGAAGTGGTTCGGTTCGACGCCGTCCGGGAACTCCGCACCGGACAACCCTCCGGCCCCAGCCTCGCGTGCATGCTCGCGGGCATGGAAAAGCTCGACTGCGTACTTGTACAATGCCAGGTCGACCCGGTTGCGATCCAGCAGAATTTCCATGGTTTGAGAATCGATCCCGCCAAACCGGTCCTCCGAGGCTGTGCGGTTTTCATGCGGAGTAGCAGCCGGAGCACGCCACCCCAGTTCGGCGCAAAGCAGACTGACGGATTGTGCAAACTCTTCGCAGATGCCCACAAAATTAAACGCGGCCAAGTTTCGCTTAGCGGCGCCCAGCAGGGCGGATTCGCCGGCGGGGTACGCCCCGTAGTCTCTTCCAATGGCGGCAAAGTGATGGGTATAGGGATTGCAAACGATTGCCGGGCTGTCTATGAAATAGCGCACGAAATCCGCAAAGGGCAGCTCTTTTGCTTTGGCTGTCCACGGGTTTTCGGGTTCGGTCCGCCAGAAGGTATAGGTCGAAAAGATTCGCCGGATAGGCTCCCGCAGCAGTGTCATGCTATAGCGGCTGCGGCAGACCCCCGCCTGGGCGAGGACGCTGAAATGGCCTTGGATGAGCTTGTAGTGTTCGAATCGCGCCACCGGCGCGAGACTAATTCCGCCGCCTCCCAAATGCGGGCTGATTTCCGCGGGCGCCAGATTGCCCCGGCAAACGGCCAGCAGCGAGTTTCCGCCGGTCTTCGGAATGTGATTGAAAATGTAGTGTTTTGGAGGCAAGGCGACTTTCTATTATACGTGCGCCGGAGGGCAGACCGGACCCCGGTGAACCGCATGTCATACTGGGGACGTGAACCCATCCACTGGTGAAACCCGGGTTGCGGTACTCGGGCTGGGATATGTCGGGTCGGTCACGGCCGCCTGCTTGGCGCATCTGGGTCACCGCGTGACCGGCGTTGACCGGGATGAGTACAAAGTAGCCAGCATCGAGACCGGCCGGGCGCCCTTTTACGAACCCGGGTTAGCGGAGTTGATCGAGGAGGGTCGCGCGAACGGCCGCCTGTCGGCCACCACCCTCCTGGAACCGGCCCTCGAGCAAGCCGAGATCGCGCTGATCTGCGTGGGTACGCCATCCGAGCGAAACGGAAACCTGGGGCTCGATCAACTACGGCGAGTCTGCAGCCAGATCGCCACAGCCTGGAAAGGAGAGAGCCGGCTGTTGATCGTGGCGGTGCGCAGCACGGTTTTTCCGGGTACCTGCGAGGAATTGACCGCCGAGTGTCTGGGAGGTCCTGATCGCTTTGCGGTGGTGTCGAACCCGGAGTTTTTGCGGGAAGGCAACGCCATTCGCGACTTCCTGGAGCCTTCTCTGCTGGTGGTGGGCGGCGCCAGCCGGAACGCCGTGGAAAGAGTCGCGGAGCTATATCGGCCGCTCGGAGTGGAAGCCTGTTTGGTGTCTCTGCGCACGGCGGAGATGATCAAGTACGCCTGCAACGCCTTCCACGCCCTGAAGGTGGCCTTCGCCAACGAGATGGGCGCGCTCAGCGGCGCGCTGGGCATCCCCGGCGCGGAAGTCATGCATACCTTATGCCGGGATACGAAGTTGAATATCTCGTCTGCATATCTAAAGCCCGGCTTCGCCTTCGGCGGGTCGTGTCTGCCCAAAGACCTGCGCGCGCTCGTGTACCGCGCCGGCCGGCTGGATTTAAGAGTGCCGTTACTCGAAACGGTCCTACCCAGCAACGATGAACACCTGCGCCGGGCGATACGGAAGGCGATGGATCTGCCGGCCACCCGGATCGGCGTATTCGGGCTGGCCTTCAAAGAAAACACGGACGACTTGCGCGAAAGTCCGGTGGTTGCCTTACTGGAGCACTTGATTGGCAAAGGCCGCCAGGTCCGCGTGTACGATCCGCATATCCGCCTGGAGGAGATTTACGGCAGCAACCAGCAGTTCGTGCTGGCCGCCATCCCGCACATCGCCAATGTTCTCGAATCCAGGCTGGAGAATATGCTGGAATGGGCCGGCCACCTGATCGTTAGCCAGCGGCCAGCGGCCGCGGCTGCCACGCTGATCGAGCGTAGCTCCGTTCCGGTGCTGGACCTGACCGGCTCTCCGGATCTGCCGTCACTGGGTGTATGTGTATAGATCTGGCATACGGAACCAGCGGTACGATGCGGTGTTCCACTGAAAATTTGAGTTGATTGCGCCGGTCGGCAGCAATTCCAGGGATTGGGTAGTCTGTTTGCCGTTGATGTTCCCGCTCAGAAAAGCGTAGTCGCCGTTGGCCAGTAGCTGCGCGCTGCCGAAAGAGGGAGAGTAGGAGCCCAGATTGGGTGCCATGACCACTGTGGCCGTCATGTTCGTCTCGTCCAGCGAGAACACATACCCGCGGCTCTTTCCGCCGCCCAGGCCCAACGGGGGCGGGGCCACGCGCGTGTTGCCGTTGTCGAACACTTCGTAGTTGACCCCGTCAAATTCAATGTCGTGTTGATGCGAAAACCAGGGCCACGGGTTGTTGAAATCGATGCTAAAGTTGCCATCGTTGCCCAAGGTCCAGATCAAGTCGCCATTGCCGGTTCCGTTTTGATAATTAATCTTTACAATCCAGTCCTGGTCGCGCAATGAGAACAGCAGGTTTCCGTCGGAGGTATACAACAGCGAGTTCCCGTGGGTCCAGTCGTTGGCTGTCTTTGCCAGCGAAAGTGTGCACTCACCGGTGTACTTCTCGTTCAGCGGGGCCACGCGGCTGGTGTTCAAAAAATTGAAGGCGTTCCAGGTCCAGGCGACTTGGAAGTTTTCATCGAGATCGATCACCATGTTCCCCACCACGTCTACCTCCCCGGGGCCCTGCACATTGTCCAGAAGCTTTTCCACGGAACCGATCGTCACGGTATGGCCGTTAGGCAAACGCAAGCCCTCGTGAGAAAGACAAATGACCTGATCCTGTCCCATTGCGGCCAGTTGCGTGTTGATCGGGTGCTTGTTGGTTTCCCGCACGATGTTGCCGGCGAAATCGACCTCGCGCAGGGCGTTTTGCGAGCCTACAAGCATAAGCATGGTGCCCCCCTGTACCGGCCGAGTCACGTATCCGTCCTCCGGGCTCGTCGGATATTCAGGATCCCAGTAGTACCAGATCACGTTGCCCTGCAGGTCGAAGGCGGCGCCGCTAGGATAAAACGGAGTTTGGTTATGCAGCGCCTTGAAAGCCATCAGCATGATGCCGTCGGTGGTGCTCGATTGGCTGTTCGGCGGGGTCAGGATGCTGTAGGATGGCAGGGGATCGTTGACCGCGCCCGTCTTGAAACTCAGTGGCCGTCCAGGGTAGCTTTGATTGTCGATCACGGTCGTTTGCTGGATCGTGTATTCCGCGTTAGCCTGCATCCCCGCCACGTAAAAGTTCAAGCTCAGTCCAGGCTGGCACGTCTGCCCGGGAGTCGTCTGCGGCGCGGTTGTTCCCCCGGTAGGCCAGAACGAAACAGTCATGACGCCGGTAATGCAAGGCGGCGCGCTGTACAGCGCCACCAGGGGATTATTCGTTGCGGACACCACCGGAATCCCAGCGGTGACCCGCGTGGTGAACTCGAAGCCGACGGTGTCCTCATATTCCTTCGGGCCCCCGGAAGTCACCACCAGGGACACCTCATAGGCGCCCTGTTGCAGCATGGTCCACGGTAACGTATTCGTCAGGCTGAAGTCGCGGACGATATTAAACGCCGTGGCGCCTTGGGGCCGCACGGAGAAGCGGTAAAGCGGAGTTCCCGTCAGGCCGGTGACGGTGGCGTGCCACATTATGGATGTCCCGACCGGCTGCGGCGACTTTACCGACGGCGCCAGCGTTACCGTAACCTGTGCCGGCAGGCTGGAAGATAACACACCAAACGCTAGAAGCAGGAGCACAAATCTGGATAGCCGCGGCACGACCGAGTGGAATGGCATAGCCGAGGTATAATACGCCGCCAAAGCACAAGTCAAGGTTTCTCCCGAGGTTCCAGTACTGGGTGGAATAGGCCTTGCGCTGCCAAGTGGGGCGACCGGTGGGTGCGCCACGCTAGGCACCCATATCCTCACGCATCATGTTGAAGGGATTCGTCATGCGGGGCGCCAGCTTGCCGAATTTGATCTTGCCGTTCTCAAACCGCATGGTGACCCGGCCGCTTAGGGCTTTGAGCCTCCAGGCGGCCAGGCGTTTAGAGCTTACCGCGCCGTCCACGACCACCGTATCGCCGTCTACCGTCATGGAGTTCATCTTGATCATTTTCAGTTCGGCCGCGAAGCGGTCCTTGTGCCAGTCGGTCAGACCCTGCCGGCCCGTATAGATCGTCTTGTTGAAATCCACGGTGGCGTCGTCGGTGAAAAAGTCCAGGCAACGGTCCATATCCCGCGCATGAAACGCATCCAGGTAGGCTTGCGCCAGTGTTTTCAAATCGGTTTGGGGTGCAACTTGATTGTCCATATCGTTCATCCTCACATCATCCGCACATCATGCACGATGCTGTTCCCAGATCTCCACCGCCACCGGGCCTTCTTTCGTTACCGGATCCTCGGTCCTGCCGGCGGCCTCCATTTTTGCCGCGATCCAGGCTTCCAGCTCTCTCTCCATATCGGCCGCCAATTGCGGTTGGTCCGCCGCGATATTGTGGTCCTCGCCCGGATCCGCTTCCAGGTCGAACAGCTCCCGGTCCGGATTTCCGAGCAGGTCCGGATACCGGGCCAAGATGAATTTGTAACGGCTATTACGCAGATAGTACTTCGATTGCCAGGTGGATTCCAGGCCGACCACCTGGTCGTAACCGGAAGGTTCTTCCCGTCCCACCAACTGCGGCAGGAAGCTCTTGCCGTCCAGATCCTCGGGCAGTTCGCTGCCCGCCGCCTCCAGTAGAGTCGGTGCGATATCCGATAATTGCCGGAAAGGCGCGAAGCGCGTGCCCGGCTTCACATTGCCGCCCGGCCAGCGAATGATCGTGGGCACCCGCACCACACAATCGTGCAGCCCGTAATGGTCGTAAAAGATGCGGTGGTCGGTCATGCTTTCGCCGTGATCCGCCAGCAGCACGACCATCGTATTCTCGGCCAAGCCCTGCTTGTCCAGCGCATCGCTCAGCGCCGCGATGCCTTCATCCAGATACCGGACTTCGCGATCATAGAGCGCGGTGACGTAATTGGGGTCCGTGATCAGCCCGTTCGCGGTCCGCAGCCAGGTGTCCCGCGCCATGGCGCCCACCGGATGATCCCACCATTCGTCCAACTCGTGATTGTCCGGATCGGTAGGATTGCCGCCTTTGTAAAACAGGCCGCGCATGCGGTCCGGCGGCGTGTACGGATAATGCACGTCCCAGTAGTGGATGAACATGAAAAACGGCCCTTTCGGAACCGTCTTCATCCAGTGGATCGCTCGATCGTTCAGTTCTTCCTGCGTCACGGACGCATAGAAGAGATGGTGCAGGCTGGGGTCGATGATGTACTCCCACCCGCGCCCGAACCAGATGCGCTCGCGGAACAGCGTGTCCACCGCGCAGGTGGTATAGCCGTTTTCCAGCAGGATTTCCGAGAGGAACGGCGTCCCCCGGCCCAGCTTCGCCTTGCCGCCATGCGCCACCACGCCATGCGTCACCGGATGCTGGCCGGTGAAGATGGTGGTATGCGAAGGCTGCGTGGGGATGCCCGGAGCGAACACTTTCTCAAAGAGCGCGCCCTGGCCGGCGAAGGCGTCGATGTTCGGACTGGTGGGGAGCGTATAGCCATAGCACCCCAGGTGGTTGGCGCGCAGGGAATCGGCGCTGATCAAAATAATGTTCGGTTTTGCCTGCATGGATCTAAACGGTTGCCGGACGGTGAAGGCCCGGCGGACTTACTCGATATATCCCAATTCGCGCAGCCGCTCCACAACCAGGGCTTCGTCTTCCGGCCGGAGCACCTGCTCGGGTTCATTCGCGGCGTCGGGGGCGCCCCCCGGGCCTTCCGGCTTGGCCGGCGGTTCGGGGATAGCGGCTTCCGCCAAGGCGTGTTTCTGGGGTTCCTGCTGCATAGTAAAGTAGACCGATGTTGTTACGATAGCATGGGTTGAGGGGAGAAACCAACCGGCGCGCCGTGTTTTCAACGGGGCAATAGTACCAACGCCTAGGGTGACCGGCATTGAGGTCGCGGGGTTAACGCGGGAATAGTCACCGTTGGCCCTAGTTTAGCCCAGCCTCGTTCCTGCGTTTCCGCCTCGGTGCCCGGGGGTAACTGCTGAATCCGTCGGAGTGAGATTCCCGTCGGGGCCGTGGGTGTGGCGGCTATCTTCGGGGCGTCACTTCGAAACCTCTCGTCCCCACTTGTCGACCTCGCAGCCGCAATTGTGGCACGTACTCCCCCCCACAACCACTGCGCCGTTGACTTCGGGGCCCCGAATTGCGGGCATCGCTGCACGACAGCGCGGGCAGAGGGACCCATCCAGATTGACTCCCCACTTGTTCTTTACCGCCGTTCCGTAGATCACAAGGACAAGGCCCGCCAGCAGAAGTGCGAAGAAGGCAATAGCAACGATCGTCATCGTCCAATCACTCCACCAGCACGACTGCCAAAGAGCACCGACGACTCCAAAATCCAAGGGGTAAACCAGCCAAGCCCAAAACCAACAGATAACCAAATCAACCAAAAACCAAACCAAAGATGGCCGTGTCGCGATTCTTCTCGTGGCAATTGTGGTTGTTTGCATCCTCGTGAGCCGGCTTAGGCCGTCACGTCAAATTCGCCCGGCGATTACGTCGTGTGCCTGGCGCGCCGTCGCAGGTAGGTTCCAATGCTTAGACAGCACAGTGCGCCGACCGAATAGGAGATGGCCCGTAGGGAGAGGCTCGTGAAAAGAGGATAATACGTACAACCGATTGTGCTCCTGTCGTAGACGCAGCCGAGGCCGGACATTTCCCGATAGATCGCGGGCGACCCTGCCGCCCGCAGGCGAAATACTCCCAGGCCAAACCAGCAGACTCCCGCCACTCCGACCCACTGCCACTGGGCCAGACGCCATCTATAGTAAGCAAAGTAGCCTAGCCCGGCCGGAACTATCGCATCGAGAAAGTAGCTCATTCGGAGCAGCTCCGCCATGGCCGGCCTGACGACTCCGTAAACCGGGGCCTCGGCCGCGGCTGTTCCTATAACCGCGACGAGCAACCCAAGCAAGAAAGCCCCGACGCTGCGAATCGGGTGGATAATCTCCTCGATCCGCGGCACCGACTCCCCCTTCACTTTGGCGCCCCGCCGGCCTTGCGCCTCCGGAAGGCGTTGTGGAGTACCCGCGCCCCTAGCAGCAGCCACGGAACGGCGAACATCGCCACCGGCAGCGACCTTCCCCGGTTAGCGTAGGTCAGAAGAACCAGTCCCGCGAACAAGTAACCCAGCCCGAAGATAATGAGCCCGATCCGCTGGACAGCCGTCGCATCCGGGGAGCCCTTCCAGAGGAGCCTGCCCACCAGCCGGCTGTTGGCCTGCGGGCCCGGCCAGACAACGTTCTTTTGCCTGTCCCTCATCCCGTCGGCGAACCGCTCCCCCGCCGCGTCTCCTGCCCGCCGTGACTTCGTCATCTGGCCCCCTTTGTCAAAACGCCATCGCCAAGCACTGGGCAGTGGCCGCGAAAAGAACGAATCCCAGCGCCATGCCATCGGCCTCGGAGGCGCCGGATTGGCTCCCGTATAGGTACCCTCCCTTCGGTGCCGCCGAACCTCCCGGTGAATACACGGCCCAGTTGCCGCCTCCGTATGAGTCGCTGCTTGGTGCGGGTGGCCCATAGATAGGATTGCCGACGGCCCACTCCGGGTTCGTGAGGCATAACGATACCGGCGGCTTGTTCGGTTGCGGCTTTGGCGTTGCCACCATGACGGGGCCGCTCGCCTGAGGGGTTTGTGGAACCGCCAGACGAAAGAGATTGGAGAAGGGCACTGGCTGCAGAAAGATCCCCAGCACGGACTGATAGTCTTCGTAGCTGTCCGTATCCGTTACCGTTACAGACTGAAACACCAGCAGTTGGACCCAGCCCGAGTACATGTTTTGATTGGCGTAATACTCATCGTCGCTTACGCACTGGGTCGGGTCCGCGCCACCCGAGTTGTCCGGCGCACAGTAGAGCAGCCCCAAAGGGTCGATATTCGCAAGGGGGTTGCCCAGCGCGTACACATACCGGTTCCAGCTCTGCGGGTTGGTCGGATCGACCGCGCTTGTGCCCGCGGGGTCCGGCGAAACCCAGCGCCCCTGCGTCGGCTGGTACTCACGGTAAAGGAAATCGTAGAGCGGCGCGGTCGCTCCCGGTGTCAGATCCTGATTCTGGCCGGTGAAATTGCGGTCCGTCGTGCCGGTTTCCGCGTAATTCTCGCCGAATGGCGCGTATGCTCCGTCGTAGTAGAGGGTGCGAGTGGTCGTCGAGGCCACGCGGGAACTGCCCAGCCAGTCGGGATGGCGATAGTAGGATAGGCCGCTCGAATTGTAGACAGCCGTAGCGCCGCCGGAGAGCGGAGCGAATACTTTGGTCACCGTCTGGCCGCTTATCAGCGCCATCTTATTGCCGCCGGGGCCGTACACGATCTCGGTGTAGGCGCTGCCGTTGTATTGCTCGACACGTCGGCCAAGCGCGTCATACGTTTCGGCGTTGCCGCCTAAAGTGGCCAATTTGCCTTCGCCGTCCCAGGTGTAGTGATAGAACCCGTCGTAAGTTAGTTCCCGTTGTTGTCGTAAGTGGGCGTGACCGTCCCGATGGCCGTATAACGATTCGTGGTGGCGCTATATGTAGGCCCGAACGACTGGGAACCGGATTTGGCGATGTTGCCGAAGGCGTCGTAGGTGAAGCTTTGGCTCCAGACCGTTCCGCAGCCCGCCGAACTCAACCGCGCCAGACCATCGTATCCGTAGGTGCAGCTCTGGGTGTCGGCCGAGTTGAGGCCATCGGTGATACCCAGGGTGCCCAGCGTCCAGTTGGCGTTCCACGTGAGGCTGCCGGACATTGCCGCGCTGCCGACATTGGCTTTGTATTGCGTCATGCGTCCGGTAGTGGGATCGTAAGTGAAGGCGTCGGAATCCGCCGAGCCAAAGGTGATGCCCAGGGGCTCGCTGAAACCATTATACGACGTGGCGGTGACGGGATTCTGCTGGCCGCCAATGGACGAGGAAACGGCGTTGACGCGGCCTTCCCCATCGGGTCCGTAGGTCCAGTTGGGGATGCTGCTGCCCATGTTGGGGGTGAGCACATCCAGCAGACCCTGCGGCGCCCAGTAGGTGGCGGCGATGTGATAGTAGCCGCTGGAGTGCGGGGAGGACTGGTAGGCGGTGGCGACCTCGCCGCGGTTGGTGTAGCTGAAGCCCAGGTCGGTGGTTTTGGATGCGCCGGTGTAAGCCTCCGCCAGGCGGCCCTTGGCATAGCTCATGGCGGCGCCGTCGACGGTGGCCGAATCGTAAACGTAGTACTTGGCCGGAGTGACACTGGAATAGCCGCCGCTGGGGTAGGTGGCGCTGGTGAGGCGATGCAGACCATCGTAGGCATAGCAGGTCACGGTTCCCTCCGGGTCAACCCGCTTCACCAAGTCGCCTCGGTAGGTGGTGTTGCACGAGGTGCCCTCGGTATCGAAGGTGTAGGCGTATGCGGTCTGGTTGGTTTCCGGGTTCTGCTCGGAGGTCATGCGGCTCAAACCGTCGTAGGCGTAAGTGCGGGTCTGGTGGGTGCCGGTGCCCTGCGCGCTCTGCGTGACGGTGAGCAGCTCGTTGAGCACATTGTAGGTGTACTTGGTCCAATAGCCGATAGGCTGCACGCTCTGGGCGCAGGTTCCCGAGCCGCTGGCCGAGGTGACTTCGCAGACCGACGTGAGCTGGCCCAGCCCGTTGTACTCGTATTGCCGGACGAAGTTCTGGCCGCCGCTGGCCGTGACGAGCACGTCAAAGCCCACCTGCGTGTGGAGCCTGGCGGCTGGGTGTAGTTGTAGGTGGGGGTGCCGCCGCCGCCGTCGGTTGCCGTCAGCGGGCGCAAGACCCAGGGCGGAAGCAACTACGATTCCGTCGAGACGGACTACAATGCCGAAGGGCTGCCGTCCATGGTCACCGTGCCGTACACCGGAACGGCCGGCGAACTCGA
>Ga0302324_100016743_pt1 | contig 14587 bp, 11 predicted proteins | sample Palsa_T0_1_FD_201949 | JGI IMG/M metagenome (GOLD analysis project Ga0302324, IMG submission 201949) | Peat permafrost microbial communities from Stordalen Mire near Abisko, Sweden - Palsa_T0_1 | ecosystem: Environmental > Terrestrial > Soil > Palsa > Peat permafrost | place: Sweden: Abisko...
GAGCGCCTGATCCGCGCCGCCGGACGAGAACCGATCGAGCGGGATACGCTGTATCGGTCGGTAAGGCGGACCGAGACCTCAGTCACGGTCGCCGTGTAGGGAATCTGGGGCTATTCGGGTCCGACTTGATTCTATCGTTCTGAATCTCTCCGCACGGGGAGAACCAGACCGGAGTAGGGATGATTCTCACTCCAGCGGTTGCGACTGTCCTTACAGCTTCTCGAAGAATTCGCAAGCCGAGCAGGAAATATAGATCCCGCCCGGTACTCCGCGCTCGCGGTCTTTCATGCGCTTGACGATGCGTGTCGACTTGCCACACTTGGGACAATCCGTGCTCTTGCTGGTGTCCATGACCTTCTTACGGTCCGCTGTTTTTGCGATCTTCGCGCCTACTGCCATGTTTCGTCTCTCCTGATCTGTTCAATGTGTGCGGAGCGATCCGCTCGATTTCCCGCGCGGGTGGTTGTGGATGGATGTTTCAGAAAGCCCAGCCCGGAAAACTCAACCTTGAAAACTTGGCCCCCGTAACCCGGGATCCGCTCGGGAAGACTCTGGTGCTGCCTCTCGTTTCTCTTCCGTCGGTGTTTATTTTACCGTAACGGTGTGCGGGCTGTCTTGGCCGCCCGGTCCCCGCGCTCACAATTGCTGGTTCAGCGGCGAGGTGTTCCGCGAGACCGTTCCGTCGGGTTCGTTGCTAGACCGCGCAGCGACACAGTAGTCGGCGTCCTGGTCTCTGCCCCGCCGGTCTGCCTGCGCCAAAGCGAAGGCTCCGCCGCCTGGGGTGTTTTCCTCACTTTGCTGCTTCCCTCCGCTGCATCCATCTCCACGCCGTCGTGACGATCTCATCCAAAGAGCGCGTTGCTTTCCAGCGCAAAAGCTGCTCGGCCAGCGCCGGATCCGCCACCAGCGCCGGTGGATCTCCGGGCCGGCGGGGAGCGATGCGCGTGGGAACTCTGCGTCCAGCTACCTCCTCGATCTTGTTCAGCACTTCCCGCACGGAGTAGCCCCGGCCAGTGCCCAGATTTAGCGCTAGGGAGTTTCCTCCACCAGACAAGTGCTCGAGCGCTGACACGTGCGCGTCCCCAAGGTCGTTCACGTGAATGTAGTCGCGGACGCAGGTGCCGTCAGGAGTCGGATAATCGGTGCCGTACAGTTCCAGTTCTGGACGCGCTCCAGTCGCCGCCAGCAACGCCGAAGGAATCAGGTGGTTCTCCGGGTCGTGCAGCTCGCCAATGTCTCCGCTCTCATCGGCGCCGGCGGCGTTGAAGTAGCGCAGGCTGGCGAAACGCAAGCCGTAGGCGCGGTCATAAGCTTCGAGCGCCTGCTCGAAAAAGAGCTTGGAAACGCCGTAAGGATTCACCGGCTGCCGGGGCGTTTGCTCCGGAATGGGCACCTTGGTTGGAACTCCGTACACGGCGCAGGTGGAGGAGAAAATGATCCGGCGCACGCCGCAATCCACGCATGCGTTCAACAGGACGAGACCTCCCTCCACGTTGTTGCGAAAGTATTTTCGAGGGTTCTCGACCGATTCTCCGACAGAAGCGCTCGCGGCAAAGTGCATGACTGAATCGACCCGGCGCAAGGCAGCGGAGAGCGTCGTTGCGTCCGCAATGTCGGCGCGCACCAGTTCGAATCCGGAGGCCAGAAACGCGTGGCCGGTCGAAAGATTGTCGTAGATCACAACCTCGTGCCCACGCCGCCGCAATGTGCGAGCTGCATGACTTCCGATATAACCCGCACCTCCAATGACAAGAACGACCAATTGTGTTCCTCCGCTTTCTGGCAGATGAGAGACCGGAACTCCCGGAGCGTCTCGACATTTTGAGATGCGTCAGTCTACTGATTGATGATTGTCGATTGTCCTAACACTTGCCTGCTTCCGAGCTCGCGCGCGGAAAACCCAAAGGCTGGCGGGAATCGCAGGTGCCCAAGGCCCTCTCCGATACTAGCACTCAGGTGCCATTTACCGACCGTAGCCCTTGAGACTAAAGTCTCACCAACGACGTACTCCGAGCGGATGGCCTTTTATGGTCCACCCCGTGTTGAACAAGTTAGAGCCCACTTCATAGCGGTTCGCGGAACTAGAAATCCCCTGATTCTTTGTGTCGCCGAGAGTGGAGAGGCTTGTGTCCTAGTGCGCTCCGAGGGTTGGAGCGGCGAGTAATGTCTGATGAGCTGCCTGTCATAGAGCGGAGGAGAGAATGGCTCAACATGTGATTCCGGCGCCGGGGAACTCGGAGAAGATCCGGGTGCTTACCGCTGACAGTACACGGATGAGCAGCCAGTTGCTCGCCGAGGCGTTGGCCCAGGACCGCCAATTTGAAGTCACAGGGATAGAGCCCAAAGGGTCGTCAATCCTGGAGGCAGTCGCGCAAAGGAAGCCCCATGTTGTGCTGGTGAGTTCAGTCTTGGAGCAATCTACCACTCTGGGGTTTGATCTGACCCGCCAGGTCCGCGCCGCCTACCCCGAAACCCGGGTCATACTTTTGATGGACACGTGCAGCCGTTCCGCCGTGGTTGAGGCTTTCCGTTGCGGGGCGCAAGGGGTTTTCTCGCGCACCGAATCCTCGAAAACGCTTGCCAAGTGCATAAACAGCGTCCATCAAGGCCAGGTGTGGGCGAGCAGCGCAGAGTTGTGTTACCTGATCGAAGCTTTTCGGGAGTCCGCACCTGTGCGGCTGATGGATGCTCGCCTTGAAGCGATTCTCTCCAAACGTGAGCAGGATGTGGTTCGCTGCGTGGCCGAGGGATTGTCCAACCGCGAGATCGCAAAGCGGTTGAAACTGACCGAACACACTGTGAAGAATTATCTGTTCCGCATCTTCGACAAACTGGGGGTCTCCAGCCGGGTGGGGGTTGTGCTTTATGTCTTCCGTCTGCGCAGGGACTTGACGGAGTCTTCTGTGAGCGATGGCGCGCACGCCGCCGGTTCGAAGCCCGTAAGTCGGGCTGCAAAGCCAAACAGCAGGGTAGTGCCGAACGCCGTGGAAGCCGTGAGAGAGTTGGCGCGCCGCAGTCTCGTCTAAGGCCAATTTCGTTAGATATAGCTATAAAACGTTACTGCAACCCGGAACAATCCTTCGCTGTGCTTACGATGGTGCGTCCGATGACCAGGGAAGCTGTCGCCGCCGGGGAGGGAACGTTGAGGACGTGCAACATCCTGCCAGAAGGGACAAACTGAAAATCGTCCACCAGCGTGCCATCGCGCTGGAGGGCCTGGGCACGCACTCCAGAACCGCCGGGGATCAAATCCTCGGCGCGCAGCTCGGGGAGCAAGCGCTGCAAGGCGCGAACGAAGGCGGGCTTGGAAAAAGATCGGTGAAATTCGTCCAACCCGCTGCGCCAATGCTTCGCGGCCATGCGCCAGAATCCGGGAAAAGCCAGCGACGAAGCCAGGTCGTGCAGGTTGAAGTCGGTTCGCCGGTAGCCTTCGCGGCGAAAGGCGAGAACGGCGTTGGGGCCGGCGTCGACGGTGCCGCCTACCCGGCGCGTGAAATGGACGCCAAGAAACGGAAACCGCGGGTCGGGGACGGGATAGATGAGGGCTCGCACCAGCGACGAACGCTGGGAAATCAGATCGTAGTACTCGCCACGAAACGGAACGATGATGACGTCCGGCCGTCCGCCGGCCATGCCGGCAATGCGATCGCTGAACAGTCCGGCGCAGTTAATGAGATAGTTTGTGGAGAACGACGGGCCACTGGTCTCTACCACCACTTCGCTTGTGAGATGCCGCAGGCCGGTCACTGCAGTGGAAGTCAGAATCGTTCCACCCTGGGCGCGAATCAGCTCGGCGTATTTCTCGCAGACCATTGCGTAGTCAGTAATTCCGGTAGACGGAACTACCAGGGCTCGCAGTCCGCTGGCGTATGGTTCGATCTCGCGCAACTGTTCAGGTCCGATCATTTGCAAGCCGGTGAGTCCATTCATCTCACCGCGGCGCCGCAGCTCTTCCAACCGTGGAAATTCCTCCTGGCGTATGGCCACAATGACTTTGCCGCAGACCTGGTGCGGGATGTCGTGCGCGCGGCAGAATTCGATCATGGCCCGCGCGCCCTCCACACATAGCCGGGCCTTCTGCGATCCGGGCTTGTAATAAACGCCAGAGTGAATGACGCCGCTGTTGTGGCTGCTCTGATGCTGGCCCACGCGATCTTCTTTCTCCAGCAACAGCAGGCGAAGACGGGGGAAGCGCTTGGTGATCTCGAGCGCGACGGCAAGCCCGACAATGCCTCCGCCGATGATGACGATGTCGCAGCGCGAATCATTCATGACCGATGATCATAGCGCGACGGTTTTGTTCTTGGGTGTGCGTCTTCGCTGATTCACGGCACTGATCTACGACCCTGCCTCACGACACCACTAGTTCACAACTAGGGCTACGGTGGAAGGTGAGCATGCCCGAGATGCCAGTGACCATGATGGGTAGGTGCCGGGCTGCTGGCCACCGCCACCCCACCGCCGCCATTGCTTCGTCCTCCGCCACCAAGAGAGGCTCGCCGACCGTAGCGTAGTGGAGATCGTCATTACGACAGCCGCTGAGCTGCTGCCAGGAGCCACCGGCACCGGGTTCGTGGTGGAGTGCCTGTACAATCTCCAACAAGTTCTTATGTTTCGTATAAACCCATGGAGGTAGGCTCCAATGAGGCACGATCCAATGTTGATGCGGCGTTTTACATCGCTTGGTTTGCTAGCTTTTCTGGCGTTGGTTTCTGGAGTGTCGATCCCGCGGACCGACGCCGCGGACCGCGAGATCAACGTGGCGGCGGCGGCGGACCTGAGCGCCGCATTGCAGGAAGTTGCCACGAACTACGAAAAGCGAACGGGCGTTACAGTGAAGCTTTCTTTCGGCGCGTCCGGGGCGTTGACTCAGCAGATCCAGAATGGCGCCCCATTTGACGTTTTCTTCTCGGCTGACATGGAGTATCCCAGGCAGTTGATCGCGGGCGGTCAGGCCGAGAGCGCAACGTTGTATCGTTATGCCGTCGGGCAGTTGGTGCTGTGGGTTCCGAGGGACTCGCCCCTCGATGTTGAGCACAAGGGCATGGATGTGTTGTCCGATCCGGCCGTGAAGAAGATTGCAATGGCGAATCCGCAGCACGCGCCTTACGGGCGCGCCGCCGCCGCGGCGCTGAAGCATTATGGTTTGTATGAAAAAGTCGCCGACCGGCTGGTGCTGGGAGAAAATGTTTCGCAGGCGGCGCAGTTCGTGGAGTCCGGCAATGCGCAGGTAGGGTTCGTGGCTCTGGCTCATGCCATAGCTCCCGCGATGCAGGGGAAGGGGCAATACTGGGTCGTGCCGGCCGAGGCATATCCGCCTTTGGATCAAGGAGTGGTGCTGATTTCGCGCTCGCCGCACCGGCAGGACGCAGAGGCCTTCCTGGAATTTGTGAAGAGCGCGGAAGGTACGGCAGTGCTGCGGCGCTACGGTTTCAGCCTGCCCGATCAGAAAGACGAGCAGAAGTAGGGAACTGGCAAGAAGGGCTGACTAGAATGTTGATCGATTGGCAGGCATTCCGGCTCACCATAGAACTAGCGGTGGTTGTGTCGGGAATCCTTTTTGTGGTCGCCCTGCCCCTGGCCTGGTGGATCGCTTTCTCGCCCTGGCGCTGGAAATTCTTCGTGGAGGCGATGGTCGCCTTGCCGATTGTTCTGCCGCCGACGGTGCTCGGATTCTACGTGCTCGTCGCCCTCGGCTCCCGCAGCCCCCTGGGACGCTGGTGGCAGTCCTTGACCGGACACACTTTAGCGTTCACGTTCACCGGGCTGGTGATCGGCTCGATCTTCTGCAGCCTGCCATTCGCGGTGCAGCCCTTCACGGCCTCTTTCTCATCGGTCGATCGCAAGTTGCTGGCGGCCTCGGCCACGCTGGGGGCCTCAGCGCTGCGCACCTTTTTTCGCGTAGTGGTTCCGCTTTCCGTGCCGGGACTGGTCACGGGCGCAGTCCTGGCGTTTGCTCACACCATGGGCGAGTTTGGAGTGGTGCTGATGATTGGAGGCAATATTCCGGGCGTGACGCGCACGGTTTCCATTGGTATTTACGATCAAGTGCAGGCTTCCAACTATGCCGCAGCCAATGCCATGGCGTTGCTGCTGCTGGTCTTCTGCTTCGCCGTGCTGACGGTGGTATACGCGCTGAACCGGCGAACGCTCGGTCCAGGGACGCCCATGCCAAGATCATGGACGATGGGTCCGGTCAAATAAACGAGATTCGATGCCCATGCCTGCGGAAGCAAAACCGGCAAACCCAACTCTGAGCGCACGCATTCGCAAAACATTTCCCTCGACGGAGCGCGAGTTCTCGCTCGATGTGGATTTCAACGCCGCACCGGGATTCACCATATTGTTTGGCGCGTCGGGAGCAGGAAAAACCACGCTGCTCGACTGCGTGGCCGGCCTGGCTACTCCGGACGCAGGGCGCATTGCCGTGGGCGAGCGGGTCTTGTTTGAGGCCAACAAGAATGACCCGCACAAGCTCGACGCGAACGCTCGGGTGGATGTTTCGGTGGCGAAGCGCGGCGTGGGTTATGTCTTACAGGACCTTGCGCTGTTCCCGCACCTGACGGTCGAGCGGAATACCGAATACGGCCTCGCGCATCTGCCGCGCCAGTCCCGCAAGCTGAGAGCCGCAGCGATGCTACAGGAGTTCCATATCGAGCACCTGCAACAGCAGCGCCCGGGGGAAATCTCGGGGGGAGAACGCCAGCGCGTCGCGCTGGCGCGAGCTTTGGTGACGGACCCATGTGTACTCCTGCTCGACGAGCCGCTTGCGGCTTTGGACGCCGCAACCAAGGCGAAAATTCTCGACGATCTGCGGCGCTGGAATCAGGCGCACCGCATCCCGATTCTGTATGTCACGCATAGCCGCGAAGAAGTGATTGCGCTGGGCGAACGCGTGCTGGTGATGGAACAGGGCTCGATCATCGCGCAGGGCACGCCCCATGAGGTGCTGAGGGCTCCGCTTCAGGAAAGCGTGGCGCAATTAGCCGGGTTTGAAAACATCTTCGATGCCACGGTGGAATCAATCCATGAGGATCGCGGCACCATGCTTTGCCGAATCACCGGGTGCCGATTGCTTGGAAGGGAAGCCGAGGCCGGCCTTGTTCTCGAGACGCCTCTAATTCGCGCCCAAGCAGGCTCGCGGCTGCGCGTGGGAATTCGTGCGGGCGACATTCTCCTGGCCATCGCAAAGCCTGTAGGATTGAGCGCCCGTAATGTGATTGCGGGGCGGCTGATCTCCCTGGAAAGGCGCGACATGATTGTTTCCGCGCGGGTGGATTGCGGAGTGGAGATGGATATTCACCTGACTCTGGCGGCCCGCGACGCCCTGGATCTCACAGAAGGCCGCGAAGTGTGGGTGGTGATCAAGACCTATTCGTGTCACCTAATGGAAAAGTGAGAAGTCAGCACGGAGGAGTCAGGCTCTTCTTCGCGACCCTTGCTTTGCGTCCTTCGCGATTAAGAGTTTTTGACCGCAACGAGCGCCAAGAAAGCCGCAAAAGGACGCGAACAGACTCGGGATTCGTACTCAGTTTTGCATTCTGACTTCTGCATTCTGTATTTCGTCTTTTTCCACTTCAATCACCGCAACCCATTGCCCCTGTCGTTCTTCCGAAAATACTACCCGGCCGCCGAGAATCTTTGCCGCGGCCGCGGGCGGCAGATCGCGGTGGAAACCGAAGTACCGTGACTTCAGTTTCGTCCAGGTCGTCCAATGATCCCACCACGCGGGCCCGGGCTCGTATTTCGTCGAGAAGATCATGGCGACTTCATAGGTGGCGGAAAAGTTCGCGCGAAAGTCGGCCGCAGAAAGCATTTCATCCAGGGAGAAATTCTCGATGCGCACCACGCGCATGGGCCGCGTGATGTAGCCTAGCCAGGGCTGGGTTAGTTCGTCCGAGGCTGGCCATGCTGTGAGCACCCGCGCCATCGGGTAACGAGCCTCCAGAAAGCGTTCGCCATCTTGATGCAGCACGATGTAATCACGATAGGCAAGATTGTCTTCGGGCGAGAATCCGTAGTGTGGATTCCAGAACCAGGCCGCAACGAAGGCCAGCGCGACAAATGCTACTGCCGCGGGCCAAAAACTCAGTCTGCGCCACAGTGTCGAGATCGAAACAATGATGACCAGGGGAACGGCTGGGAGCATATAGCGAGCCAGGACCGCGCCGCCAATCAACGCCATCGCGACTACATAAGTGAGCACGACGACGTAGAAAATCATTTGTATGGGAAGGCTGATCCGCGAACGTTCGGAAGCGGAATCACGCTGCGGCGGCAGCAGACGCATCGCCAGCAGCATCGCCGTAGTCAAAACCCACAGGTGAAGATAGCCTGCGACTTGCCACAGCCGCATGGTCAGCGCCAGAAGAAACCGAGTGGGGCTGAGAGTCGCTGCCACGTTGTAGCGAAAGAACTCCGGATTGCCGAAGACGTATCCGGTGCGCGCGTAGTGATAGACATACCAAAGGCCGAGCGGCAGCGCCGGGATCAGAAGTGCAGCGATGCGCTGCACGGGCCTGGGGTGCGATGCCCGGCCATTGCGATCGTCATTACCAACCAGATCGCCGTCGAGCCACAGTTTTCGCAGCGAACGCTTTCCCGCAAGCAATCCGATGATCTCCCATCCGGCCAGGGCAATGGAAGCGAGAATCGCGGTCTCCTTCGCCAAGGCTGCGAGAGCGAACCAGAGAACGGTTGCGACGGCTTGACGTTCCACATAGGCCGAAAGGGCCCAGAAGGTAAGCCCTGCGGCGGCCAGGTCTAGTTGGGCCAAAGAGCTTTGCGCGAAGAAGACAGGATACAGTGCGGTGCACAGCGTGGATGCGATCGCAACTTTTATGTTGGCGACGCGTTCGGCAAGACGAAACACACCGAGAAGCGAGAAGGCTGCGAGCACCAGCATGGCGGTGCGAGTCACGACGGGAGCGTAGCCCAAGACTTTCCACCACAGGGCCAGCCACGCCATTACCAGGGGTGGGTGCGCGTTCGAAACCGTGGAATGAGGGGTCAGACTGCCCGTGAGCAGGAGATCGCGCGCGGCGGGAACGTAGTAGCCGGCTTCGTCCCAGAAGTAAGGCAACTGCAACAAAGGCAGGTGCAGAAGAAAGATGAATACAAAGATGACCGCGAACACCAGGGCCAAATAAGCGCCTGACCATTGCACGGGACTACTCTGGCCGGACGATCTCTGGCGTCCCGTCGGCAAGCAGTTCAGTGCACAGGCCCGGCCGGAGTCAGGCGCGGGTCCAGTTTGATTTCGCCGAAGGCGCTCTCGTAGCCGGAGACGTTCTGCTGCAGCAGTCCGAGCAGCGCCTTAGCCTGTTGCGGGCTGAGGTAGATGCCTTGAAAGTTGCGAATCTCGACGTGAGTTTCTGTCTGCTGTTGCAGGGTTCCGAAAACCATGAAGAAGTCCCAGACATTCACTCGCATCTGCACGCTGTTGGCGTAGGCTTCGCGGTAGTCAGGAGCATTCATCAGCTTAACGTTCGGTTGAACAGGAAGGCTCATAGAAAAGCAGTGTAATGACTTTAGGGGTGAGAAGGGAAGACATGGCCGTAGAAATCCTCTGTCGCGGGCAGCGGCTCACTGCCAAGTCCGTGAAAGACCAATGCGACCGACAAAAAATGTCATTCCGTTTACGGGTTTTTGGCCGGATGCCGGGGAGGGAGTGCCGCGAAAGGTCATGGTCGTAAGCTACTTTGCTGAAACCAAAGGGGTTGTAGGATATCTCTGTGGGTGTCGAAGGGTGTTCGAAATGCTGTCGTTGATGCGGTCTCTAAATTGAAGTCTGCGAGTTATCTATGAGCCACAAGCCTGAAGACGCGGCGACTGAAGAAATCATTCTTCCCGAAAACCTGGTCTCCTTGGGATCTGTGTTGGAAGAAGGCATCACGCCGCTGGACGTCAACATGGTGTTGGCGAAAGTGTTTCGTGTCCAGCACGCCGAAGTGGCACTGCTGCGGCTCGAAGGGGGCCTGCTCAAGTTCATTTTGCCCGAGCACCTGCGGACTACGGGAGCTATTCCGATTTCCAGCAAGGCGGTGGCAGCACATACCGCGTTGAGCAAGAAAGCCGAGATCTTCAACAATTTTGCCCGTGTAAAACACGCCAGCATCTTCGAGACCATCAAGCCGGTTGGAGCCGAACTCGAGGACGCGCAATTGCCCGCGCCCATCCAGAAGCTGATGTCGGTGCCGATTATGGATCGGCATTCGACCGTACTGGGTGTCATTCAGATCTCACGCAAAGGATTGGATCCGCGCTTCACCGAGGATTTCAGCCGGGAAGACCTGCACGACCTGGAACTCGCTGCCGGGGTGTTGGCGGCTTCGCCCGTGATGCTGACGAATTGAAATCGCCGGCGGAGCTTTGTGCGGACCGTCCTCCGAAGTTTGATGCAGGCGCGAACACTACTGGACCCACCGCTCTGAATCGCGCGCGTCAATGCCTGTCAACGCTGTTTCCCGGCTGCGCTACTCTCTGTTGCTGTTGCTTTCAAGTGGTAAATCCACAACTGAATATAGGTTGCCCCCAATAGTTCCCAGTTCGCCACGACGGGAACCAGATTTAAATTTCCGCCACAATTAGGTCATTCTCCAGCCCGTGCTCTCAACAACTGCGTCCTGTTGGCACCCGAGTCGGGAGTGAAAGCATAAAGGAAAATGGCGCGCTGCTAGATTTCGGCCGCGACATGCTCAGATAAATTGCATTGCTGCCACTCGAAGAGATGCTCGTGAAAAAGCCGGGGTCCTGTGCCCCTCCAATCGAAGCGGAATGGGCCACGAGGTGGAGCGCGGGTTCAGGCGATGTCTGCAGCTTCCACACTTGCACCGTCAATCCACCGCTGCTGACTGCCCGCACAATCGAATCGCTGGGATCTAGAAAATTAGGATGGCCCGCACCAACAGCCACTGATCGAATTCGTACCCAGGTCGTTGTCCATCTCGCCGGAGTACCCACCCCCGGCTGTCTTCTTTTATGTATCAAGAAGGAACATCATTTATGTATGAAGAACATCGGAGGGCCGATTCAAGATCGGCCCTAAACTAAAAGATCGGCCCTAAACTATTGGTGCGAAAGGGGGGGACTCGAACCCCAAGGGGTTTCCCCGCCAGATCCTAAGTTCAACTCGAACGATGAAATCAATCGCGCGAGAAGTCCGCCTGGAAAAGTGCAAAACTTTGCGTCTTGACAATAATTCCGCCCGACTATATTGTTGCGCAATTCGCCCTCCCCGGGTTGTGACTGCTGTAGAGCACTGTTGTTAAGTGCCGTTGTCAAAACGCTGGCCCGCCATTCAACGTTGGTGCCGTTTCCCAGGGAGATCACATGACCCAGCCTGTCGGCTCGGCGTCTCGCGCGTCGTTCCTAGACCTGTCCACTTCTTCCACCAGCACAAATGACCGCCGCTCTGGCGCGGTACGCGCTCGCGAGGCAAACATCGCCCCGACTCCGATCGCCGGAAAAACGGCGGCTGGGAGTTTCAGGCGCGCGCTGTGTGCGCTGGCGGTGAGCCTGCTGGTCCTCGGCACTGCCTTGCCCAGCCTGGCCGGGAGCGCTAGCGTGCCGGCTGTCGCCGCTGCGGGCAACACCGATTGCACCGCCATGGCGAAGGCCCGCATCACCGTCGAACCGGATGAAGCGGTGCTCACGGCGCTGAAGGGCAACGTGCATCCGTTGGCGCGCGCCGAATTTGACCGTGGCGCGGTGGCGGACAGTCTGCCGATGGAGCATATCATCATGCTCCTCGAGCGCACGCCGGAGCAGGAAGTGGCGATGCAAACGCGTATCGACCAGATGCACAATCAGCGATCGCCGCTGTTCCATCAATGGCTGAGTGCGGAGCGGGTGGGCGCCTGCTACGGGGTGGCCAATGAGGATATCGCCGTAGTCAGCCAATGGCTGCAAAGTCACGGCTTTAAGATTGACGCTGTGCCCGCAGGCAAGACCGTGCTGATCTTCAGCGGAACTGCGGGACAGGTGCGCGAGGCTTTCCACACCGAGATTCACAATCTCGAGGTGAAGGGCGAGAAGCACATTGCCAACATGAGCACGCCGCAAATTCCGGCGGCGCTGGCGCCGGTGATCGCCGGGTTCCGCTCGCTGCACAACTTCTTCCCCAAACCGACTATGCACGTGGCCGGCTTGGCAAAGCGCAATCCCAAGACGGGCAAATCTTATCTGGAACCGGTTGGCAAGCAGCCATCCCTGGGCAAATTGTCGGTCGCTAAGAAGCAGCCGGGTCCTGATGTTACATACGTCGGCTCCTGCGAGGACGGAGGCACAACCAACTGTGAGTTTCTTGGACCGCAGGATTTCTACACCATCTACAACGAGAAGGCGTTATTGACCGGCACGTCGTGCGACGGTGCAGCCTGCAACGGCGCGGGGCAAACGATCGCCGTGATCGAGGAGACGGATGTATGCAACGGCCAGGCCAGCAGCACCCCCAACGATTGCGCCGGTGCGGACGATCTTACGGCGTTTGATACCCAATTCGGCGTGGGCCCCGTCAAGGTCAACTATTATTTCGGAATCCCGGCAGGCAGCTATTGCAGCGATCCGGGCGTTCAGGGACCGGCCGGAACTGGCGAGGAAGGCGAAGCGGATCTCGACTTGCAGTGGGCCAGCGCGGTGGCTCCAGGCGCGACGGTTGACTTCATTGCCTGCGCTCCGACCGGGAACACGGCCGGCGTGGATCTGGCCGCCACGTATGCGATAAACGATCTGGCCAGCTCGGTTTCGTCCTTCAGTGTAAGCTACGGAATTTGCGAAGCCGACTTGCCGTATTATGGAAGCGACACCAATGCTTTTTACAACTCCCTGTGGGAACAGGCGGTGGCTCAGGGACAGACGGTTGTAATCTCCGCCGGTGACAGCGGCGACGATACTTGCGACCGGGGAGCGGAGGGCGCCACCTCCGGCTGGAACGTGAATGGACTGGGCTCCACGCCCTTCGACGTGGTGGCCGGCGGCACCGATTTCAGTGACAATTATTCGAGCAGTTTTGCGGCTGCGCCCAACACTTACTGGAACACCAACGATACCTCGCCGTATGAGTCGGCACTTTCCTATATTCCCGAGACGACCTGGAACCAGACCTGCGCCAGCACATTGCTCGCCAGTTATGTCGGTTTTACGCCCGAGGAAGTATGCAATGGAGATTCGTCTTTCGGCTTTAATTTTACTGCCGTCAATGGCAGCGGCGGCGGCGGCATAAGTTCGATTTATAGCCTGCCAACCTGGCAGAGCGTGTACGGCGTGGGGTTAGCGTCCAACTACACCTCTTCGTCCAAGCGCAATTTGCCCGATGTTTCTCTGTTCGCCTCTGTCGGTCCCTGGAATCACGCCCTTCTGTTCTGTGAGTCGGACTTCCAGACCGGGACCGGCGGCGGCACGCCGTGCGATTACGCCGATGCCAGTGAGGGCGGGGACATGGCGGCTGGCGGCACTTCCTTTGTATCGCCGCAGCTCAATGGCTTGATGGCGCTGATCAATCAGCGCTGGCCTTCGGGCAGTCCCGCCCAGCCGACGCGCCAGGGGCAGGCCGATTACACGCTCTACGCCATGGCTGATCACGAGTACGGCACCCCCAGCGCGGAGAACACTTCCACCAGCGCGCCCAGCGTATATACGTGCGAATCCAACGCGGATGCCATCAGCACCTACAGCAGCGTTTCTGCGTCTTGCGTATTCCATAACATCAACCGGACACCCACTACCGGCAACACCTCCGCCGCCGATTGCGCCGGCTCGAACAATACCAGTTGCCTGCAGGATGGAAATGTCATGCCCTGCGTGAAGGGCGACACCGATTGCTACACGGCGACCGCGAGCGACACCTATGGACTGCTGTCGATTTCGAAGACCAGCTTTGAGCCGGCCTGGCATCAAAGCGCCGGATACAGCGACGCCGTGGGCCTGGGCAGCGTCAACATCGCCAACCTGGTGAATGACTGGACCAGCAGCACCTGGATCACGCCGTTTGCCAGCACCACAACCGTCACAGCGACTCCCAGCACGATCAGCTCGTCGAGTACCACTACGCTTGCGGCCAAGGTGACGGCGACCGGGCGCGGCGGCGTGGCCCCGCCGATGGGGACGGTCAGTTTCTACAACACAACAAGCGGAGGGACTTGCAGCAGCGGTGGCGCCCTGGTCGGCACCTCCGCTTTAGTGCCGGCGAGCGGCTGCACCACCAGTTGCTCTGCGACCGCTTCTTTGATGCCGACTGGAACCCAGATTGGGGGCGCTGGCGCTGGCCCGCAGACCATCACTGGGTGCTTCAGCGGCGACGGCGCCAATGATGCCACCTCCAGTGGCACTACTTCGGTCACGGTTACGCCAACACCAACGCCAACACCAACACCAACGCCAACACCAACGCCAACCCCAACCCCGACGCCAACCCCAACCCCGACGCCAACACCAACACCGACGCCGACTCCAACCCCAACGCCAACGCCAACACCAACGCCGACACCGACGCCAACGCCAACGCCAACACCAACACCAACACCAACGCCGACGCCAACGCCGACGCCGACGCCAACACCGACTCCAACGCCAACGCCGACACCGACGC
>Ga0302324_100016745_pt1 | contig 14587 bp, 18 predicted proteins | sample Palsa_T0_1_FD_201949 | JGI IMG/M metagenome (GOLD analysis project Ga0302324, IMG submission 201949) | Peat permafrost microbial communities from Stordalen Mire near Abisko, Sweden - Palsa_T0_1 | ecosystem: Environmental > Terrestrial > Soil > Palsa > Peat permafrost | place: Sweden: Abisko...
GCTGCCCAACGTCGTTCAGCCGCGCGGCATGGGTAGAACGGGCCTCCAGCACCCGGACCTCTTCCGCGCGCATGGCGGAAATTACCTGCCGGATCTCGGTCATCGTTTGCTTGCCGCCGTCTCTGTCGACGATTGCGAGAGCATCATCGAGGCGCCCCGCGGTCCGCAGGTCGATGGTCTGCTGCAGCTCAGCCATTTTATCGTCGACGAGCTTCCGCAGGCTCGTCATCGCGTTCGTCTCGCCAGGGCTGCCGGCGATGCCGGAGGACAGCCGGTCAAGTTCACCGCCGAGAACGTCGCGTGCGATCTGATGCGGTTCGAGATAGGTCTGGCGTCGGGTGAGGAGATAGCCTCGCTGCCCGGTCTCGGCATCGGTGATCAGCGTTTGGATGCGGTTCAGTTGACCTTCCGCCTCCAGCGTGTGGCGCACGGCGGAAGTGGCTTCTTGCTGTTGAAACGACAGAAACACGGCCGCCGCGCCGGTCAGCAAGAGCAGGGAGAAGCCACCCAGCAGCGGCCAAAGGGAGCGGGGGTAAATTCGCGATACCAGACCATATGCCAGAGTAACAGCGTTGCGGTTCAGCCGGAAACCGGGAACCTTCGGCCGCCCGGTGCGGACCCACGGAACTGATTCAGTTCTCTGGACCCGAATCGAACCGTCCCAGTCAAATGAGCGCGGAGGTACTGACCATGGCCACTGAAGGAAGTGCGGCTATACCGCACCGCCGACAGGGCGACGGTCGCCGACTGATCGCACGTCGATCGGCTGTTCGGCGCGCACAACCTTCTGGCAGGTTACGACAGCATCTCGCAGAGACGTCGCGAAGTAATCCGCCTCGATCGCGGCACGCAGACGATCGTCGTTGAGTACCGTTTCGTCCGTGGGCCAAATCCCCACGAGCACCGGTACGCCCGGCATGCGAGCGCGGAGGCGGCGTAGAAGATATCGCAAATGCGAAGGGCTGCCACTGATCTCCAGATAGCACAAACAGATCATCACGACACCGCGCACGTCGAGCGAACGGATGGTGCCCCGGCCAGCGGCTTCGTGAGAAACCGTGCGGCCCTCAAGTCCGCTTCGGCTGAGAAGTTGCGCCAGCATAATCGAAGCCGCCCGGTCCAACGGGCCGCGACCGGCCACGCACAGAATCCGAGCGTCGGCCGGACGATCTACCGCCGAATTTTCCGCTTCACTGGTCTCAGTCTGATCCACATCAGTCACCGCGATAACATCTTTATGGTTGGCCAATTCGCCTACCACCTCCTCAAGGGCTGCTTCGATCGAGAGGATTTGATCCGACGTCAGGACTCCCCGTTGGGCGTCGTACGCCGCGAGAAGCAGCCCTTTGAGAGCCACTTCGTCATAGTACGAAGCCAGCGTCCGATCACGCAGCAAGATCTCCGCATAATCTTCAGCCTCGTCGGGGTCTCCCGCGAGCATCCTTTGATAGAAACTCTCTACCGCTGTGAGCGCCCGTTGATCGCCCAGAACGACGTCGAAAAACTGCATCCGTTTAATGTGACGGCCAAGCACCACGAGACAGAGGGTGAGCGGCATGGAAAGGATAAGGCCGACGGGGCCCCAGAGCCATCCCCAGAAGATGGCCGAGACCACGACGGACACGGGCGAAAGGCCGGTGCTGCGGCCGTAGACCATAGGTTCGACCACCTGACCCATGATGGGTTCTGTCACCAGATAAAGCGCAGCCGTCGATACAAGCGTCGTCCAGCCCGGATCGACCGAAGCCGCGAGGAGGAGCGGTAGACTGGCCGAGAGATAGCTCCCCACATAGGGCACAAAACGGAACAGCGCGGCCACGATGCCCCACAATATCGGATTGGGGACGCCAATGATCAGCAGTCCGGCGCCTATGATGACTCCGAACGCCGCGTTGAGGGCAAGCTGGGTGAGGAAATACCGGCTAAGCCGATAGGCCGCGTCGTCCATGGCCTGGGTAGAGCGGTGCAGGTCTTCGGTCCCAAACAGACGTATGATTCGATCGCGCAAATCCTCCTTCTGCAAGAGGATGAAGGTCGCGACGATGAACACGATGGCAGCCGTTGCCAGCGGCGACAGGATCGGCAGAAGGATTTGCTCAGCTATCGCGAACGGTGAAGCCGGAGGCTGGTGCAGCTCGACCGGCATTGGCGCCTGGGGCGCTGGGCCGGCGTTGGGTCGTTGAGCGGAGGCCGGCCTTTGCGCTTGTTCGAGCCTTCGACCAATTCCGTCAACGACGGAGAATAGCCGCGTGCCAGCAAAGGTGCGGACCGCCGAAATTTTTGATTCTATGGTGGTCGTATATTGAGGGATGTCGCCGGCGAGCTGGGCAATCTGATTTCCGATCACTCCGCTGATAAACGCGATGACACCCAGCGCGAGCAGGACCGCGAGGATAACCGACGGAATTCGACCAAGATGCCAGTCGCGGAGCACGCTGACCAACGGGGCCAAGACAAAAGACAGCAGCACCGCCAGAGTGAGGGGAATGCATACTTCGCGGGCGACGTAGAGGGCGGTGACCACAACTACGCACACCGCGAGCGTCATCAGACCATTCAGGCCCGGAACGCCGACCGGTGGAACCTCCTCCTTCCGCCGGAGCGGGGGTAGCGCCGTTTCGGACAATTTGAGACTTCCTTGTTACGCTGCCACGTTCCTCGAAGTCGAAAAGATCAATCAGGCGCCTTCCGCCAGCGCATAATGCCGACAATGTTGCAGGTAGGCGGCTTCGTGCGCGCCCACCAAATCAACGACGCTGTTCCACAGCCAGGACGGTGCGTCCAGAGATTTGGAGCGATTTCGTTGCAATTCGCGGCGCCATTTTTTCCGGTCAGATGCACTCAGCTGGCGCGCATGCGCACGCCCCACCACATGCGCCAGGAACTCAGCGACACCCATCGCTTCTTCCCGCGAGAAATGCTCGATTTCAAGCTTTAAATCCTGGGGCAGCAACTCGCGAATGAAGACAGACTTCTGAAGGAGCCGAGCCGCGATCATTCGTCCGCCCAGCAACGGGGACAGCTTGCGAGCTCCTGTCACGACCCGTTCACCATCGTCGGACGGCATCTCCGCGGTGGTGTGCGGAGCCGCCGGCTCGATCGCCTCCTTCACATCCATGAGGCAGTGACGTTCCGACTTGCCATTATCGATCGCGACCAGAACCGCGATCCGCAACCGGCCGAGAGAACTGCAGCCCTTTTGCCAATAAGCGGCATCCATCACCCGGAGTGCCGCTTCCTCCTTTTCGGATCGCAATGAGAGCGTGAGCCGGTGCAGATCGTTTTCCTCGAAGAGATTTTCGACAGCCGAACGCTCGGCTTTGGTGAGAGGCCAAAAGCGCTTTCCAAGTGGGATTATCGGTTCCATGCCCTCGATACGCTCGTCCGCCAGGTGCTTCCATGAACGTCCCGCCGCCTGCCGCATCGCCAGCTTGATGGTTTTCGGCATGTCGTCGCCGGCATCGAGAGCTTCGCCCTGCACTTCGGGTGCAAACGCAGTCTCGTAGCCTTCGACCATTCGTTCAACCATATGGGCGGTCGTGATGCCCGGAAGATCCGATCCCCGCGCCGCCATCGCGAGGGACAGCCCCAGACGGATAAGATCGTGAGAAGGGTTTCCGACCACGGTTTGGTCAAAGTCTCTGATCTGAATTGCCAACCTGCCGTCGGTACTGGCTACGGGTCCAAGATTCCCGGCGTGGCAGTCGCCGCAAATCCAAACCGCGGGCCCTTCAGGGAGCGGCGGACGGTCCGAGGCCTCAAGCCATTCGTAAAATCGCGTTGCGCTTCCGCGTACATATGCATGCGCGGAGGTCGCCATTTTGCGATTCCGTTCAGCGGTAAGCCTCGGCAAGCGCTCATCGCTGTCCACGGAATTCACTGAGACTGTCCCCTGGTCGCCGCTGTTTGGTGCACGACTGAGTGCACAAAGCCAAGTTTGGTGATGACCGCCGGAGACAGCACGAACGGATAGACGTCATGATTACCCATGGCGCGATTCAGGCTGTTCATCGCGAAAGTGAGCGGAAGCCACGCTCCGATTATCTCTTCCATATCATTGCTCTGGTACGGATCCAGGTCGATTTCGGTGGTTAAGGTCTCGTCTCGCGTTATGAGCGGCTGTACCCGGATTCCAAAAGCGCTGCCCATTTCGAGAGTGTCCACGATGTGCAGGTAATGTGCCCAGGTCTCGGCCCAATCCTCCCATGGATGAGACGTCGCGTAAGCGCTTACAAAGTGCTGCTGCCAATCCGACGGCGCGCCATTTTGGTAGTATGCCTGTAGTGCTGCGTTGTAATCCTTTGAATCGTCGCCGAACACTTGCCGACACTCGTCGATCAGGCCTCCGTCGCGAACCAGCACGTCCCAGAAGTAATGCCCGATTTCGTGCCGGAAGTGACCAAGAGGAGAACGGTAAGGCTCGCCCATCCGCGTTCGGCGGCGCTCGCGCTCTACATCGTCCGCCTCGGCGAGCGCGAGGGTGATCAGCCCATTATCATGGCCGGTCAGTACTTTAGGACCGGTCGGGCTCGCGCCATCGGCCAAAAAGTCAAACGCCAGCCCACTCCCAGGGTCGTCGGCCTGAGACTTTAATGGCAGGCCCAGTCGCAGCAGCGAGTAAAATAGCCAATGTTTGGCCGATTCGATCCGCCTCCACCGTGAGACATTCTGCTCGATTGAGAGATCAGGGATGGTCCGATTGTACCGGCATGCTTCACAGCGTGTCCCGGCATCGCTCGGGTCCATCAGCCAATTGCAGACGTCGTACCCGGCGTTCTCGCAGAATCGGACCTCGTGCCGTGGTTTGGCGAGCGTTAGCCAGAGGTCTCCGTCCGCGTCCAGGGCCGATAAGTTCGACGCCCAGGGCAGGTAACCGAGCCGAAAGGAGCACCGCTCGCAATGCGTGTTCTCGAAATAGAGCAGCTGCCCACAGTTCTGGCATCGAAACAATTGCATCGCAAGCGCCCCTACTGGTGCAGTGCGCCGTCAACGTTATTGCAACCGCGAAAGTTCCGCGGAAGAAACCGGGCTGCGGGGCCACAGCCGGGTAGTTTCGTCAGGGATGCTCGTCGCGCAAGCTACCGCCATAGGCTGCGGCCGCACTGGCGATGAAAGCCCCGATCAGCATTGACAAGGCTGTGAAAATAGACACCGCGGAGGCGGATTTGCGCGCGTCATCGGCAACTTGCCGAGCCTTGGTCTCTGCCGCCTTTTCCTGCGCGATCACGTCATCGACGCGTTTTTGCGCATCGTCGTGGGAAATGCCGGTCCGGGCCGCCACCTGATCCACCAGGTAGCTTCGATCATCGGCTGGAAAATCGCCGTTCTGGATGCCTCGGGCGAGAATGCGCGTGGTTTCGGTTTGTGTTTGCTGATTGGATGAAGCGAGCACTGTCTTCTGACCACGGAACAGACTGTCAACGTCATAGGCCCGCGCAGCACCCTGGGTCGCCCCGGAGGCCACCGTCCCAGCGGCCTGCCCTGTGGTTCCGACGGCCGAGGATGCGGCCGACGCGACGATGAAGGCCCCAAGGAGGGCGGCCACCGCCCATGTCAGAAACCCGTGCGCCGTGTCCCGGAAGAACACCTCATGCGTATGGAGGTTGACCCATTTCGCGCGCAGCCGCCCCGTTATGAACCCTCCAATGCCGGCGGAAAGCCACTGGACGACGATCAGCCAAATGCCGGCGACGATCGTGAATGTGGTGGCCGTGGCTCCCGCGCCAGGCCAGGGCGAGATTGCCGCGAAGCCGAGACCGGCTCCGAGTACAACAAGCACCACGGAGATAGCCGCCGTCGCGACAGCGCCGCCCAAAATGGCTCTCCAGGACACCGCGGGGACGGAGGAGTCGTTCGTGATGTCTGGGTTCGGCCGAAGACCATCAGGGCCGATGGCAGGGCTGGTAAGCATGTCAGTGCCAGACCAAAGCGAGCAAAATGATGACCGGGATCGGTACGCCAAGCATCCAGAGCAGAATTCCGCGACCCATTTTGTCCTCCCATTTTTACGCGTATATATAACGTGCGGAGGCCGTTTCGGTTCCGTAGCTTTGCTCCAAACGCAAAAAAACCCGCCCCGGCCGAAGCCGAGGCGGGTTCACGAAAGGTCAGCGGACTCTGTTATTCGGTGGCAGATCGTGCCGTTTCGGGGCTGCGAGCAAGCATGCCTGAGGAGACATTGACAGATGGGATCGTTGTTTATTGCAGATGTGGTGATTTGACGCAAGGGAAATTGAGATCGCCAATGATCAAGTGCGGCGTCCATGCTTGCCGCGGGGCATCGCCCTGGGGTCCGAGTTACGATGTCATCTTCGCCGACGCCGACGATATGAGAGTCTCCAGGCGGTCGAGACGATAACGCTCGGTACTCTGATGAAAGCCAACTGTGAGCCAATCACGGCTGGTGTCGATAAACCGCAGCGCCGCCTCGTCGCCCGAGCAAGGATCGTCAGGCGATTTATCAAGCCAGTTAACCAGCAGGATGACGCCGTCAGCGGCGAGGGAGTGCTTGCACAGAGCGACGAGACTCAGACTGTCCTCCGACGAAAGAAAATATAACACTTCCGACAGCACGATCAGATCGAATTGACCCTCCGGCCACCCGCGTGGAACCTGAACATTCCGGAACGATACCCATGGCTGCTTCCCGCATGTAACTCGCGCCGCGGCCAGAGCCTTGTCGATGAAATCCACACCAAGTAGCTGATCGCAGCAATCCGCCAGCCGGTGTGTGAGCCGGCCGATCGAGCAACCCACCTCAAGTCCGGATCGAAAACGCCGCCGAGCGAGCGCCTTGATCACGGCATCACGCTTCGCCCTTTCGTAGTCGCTGTTCCTGTAGTTCCAGGGATCCTCGCTTGCCGCGTAGATACGCTGAAAGTGCTGTGGACCGTGTGAGCTCATGGTAGCAGGAATGCTTCAAAACGGCCCGTGAACACTTCCCAGCCGCGGCGCTGCTCATCCGCCCGCATCATGGCGCGTCTCGGGAGGGGCGGTGCGCGAACCATGAGGCCGCTTCACTCAGCACCTCGTCGGGAGCCGGTTGCCGAAGATAGGTGCCAAGATCGCGACAAATGCGTTCCGCCGCGTGACCGTGGCGAAAGGCTGATAATCCCAGTGAGCGCTGTACTAAACGCATGGCGTCCAGACAGGCTGTCTCCACCGCGATGCGTGCCAGGCCGACATAGGCGACTGCCTCATCTGGTTCGGCGCGTTTGTCTTCGGCGATGAGGGCCGCATTTCGCACCCACAACCGCGACGTCTCGCGTGCGATCATCGTATGACCAAGGCGAGCGAGTTGATTCGGCTCATTGATGCGATCCCTTGCGTTCAGCTCCGCGATCGCGACATCGAGCAAAGCACACAGACCGCCGAGAGCAACAGCGGATCCGCGCCATGCACCGCAGGAAAAGTCGGGCTCGCGCATGTAATCACCAGGGCGTCCCAGAATGGCCTCGCGCCCCGCCGCGACACCGGTGAAATCGACGGTGCCGGTCACCGCCGATCGCATGCCCTGCATTTGCCCCGGGAGGAATGTTGCCCGCTCCCCACGCCCCATTGGAAGGATCAGCATCTGTTGCTCGCCATCCGTGGTCGACGCCACGACGACAGCGTGTGCTACATGTCCGGCTCCCGAACAGAACATTTTTGCGCCGGCCAGTTTCCATTCATCGAGGGTCGGGATCATTCGCACACCCCCGGCGGTCGCATCGGTCACCCACAGCGCATGAAGTTCGCCCCGGGCGGCGCCCTCGCGGGCAGCGTTTCGTTGCGAAATCGTCCCATATCGACCAATCAATTGCAGTGCGTTGACATGCGCCTCGAAGAGGCGCCCGACGGAGAGATTTCCCGAGCCAATCAATGTCAGCAGCGAAACCAGCAGTTCGGTCGTCGCATCAACATCGCCACCATCCATTGGCAGAGGAACGGCTAAGGCACCCACCTCGCCGAGCACGATCATATCCTCCGTTGGAAAGGTCGCGGCCTCGTCGAGAGGGGCCGCGTTCCGCCGCATCACTGGGAGCTGAGCCGATACCCGCTGGACCAGGTCGTCGGTCATGGGTGGACAGGACATGACAGATCATGCCGCCAAATATTCCGCTCCCCAGTACCGTTCCTTCCGAGCAACTGGTGTGCGAGGCCGATCTGACGTGGAAGGTCGACAAACCTGACCCGCCGCCGCAGAAGGACGGGACTCTCCCGCTGCACGCGCGCCCATGCCATTCCAAAGAACGGCTTCGAGAGGACCAGGCTTAATCGCGACGGTGTCAACCGGAGGTCGGCCGCCAGATCGCTTGGAGCTTGGCTGTTCAGCCACGCGACGCGCACACGACGGCGGAAATCGGCGCGCCGATAGGCGTCGGCCGCGGGTTCCACGAGGTCGTCCGCGTATTCGTCCTGCTGGCGCATGCGGCGGCGGATAGTATCAGCCATTCCACCGGGAGCCCGCCCGTCCAGCCGCCCAGAGACGACGACCTCGATTTCGCTGTCATGCCGGACGCGGGCGTCCATCATCATCAGCGCATTCACCAGGGCCCGGTCCTCGCCGGACGGCACCTTCGGCACGCCTCCCACGCGACGGAAGTTCTCGGTGGAAATCGCCAGACTCGCGCCGGACGCCTGGACGTGGCGCGGTCGCGGGTCATGCGGATCCGGGTCCAACCCGAACGCGATCTCATCGAGCAACTCAAGCGATTCGCACTCAAGCAGGTCGTCGGCATGTAAATGATCTGGAATGGCCAGCGCTTCGACGGGGTCGACGACGATGCGGCCGCATACGGCGTCAGCTCCGGCAGCCAGGGCTGCGATGTTGCGGGAGACCCAATCATGAGCGACGACCGCATCCGCGTCGGTCGTCAAAAGCACGCCTTGGTTTCCCGCGATCCTTGATGCATGGTGCATCGCCAGCCGTCGAGCAGTCCCGGCATTGGCCTGTTTGGGCGCAAGTTGCACTGAAATAATCTCAAGTGAAAACGGCAGATGCCGAGCCATTTTCTTGGCTGCGGTTTCGCTTCCGTCGTCGCAATTATTGAACAAAAGAACGACGGTGTCCGGCGCTTCCGATTGTGCCGCCAGGGCAGCCACGCACGATTCGATTCGATCAACCTCGTTCCTCACGGGGATCGCGACGACGACCGAACCCACGAAGAATAGCCGGCTATTTCTCTCCAGCAGTGACGCGCCCAGCGACAAACCCGATCACGGCCGCCACCAGAACCGAAATCAGCGGCCGACTACGAACGCCGCCTGCCACTGTGCCAGAATACTCGCGAACCTGGTTCGATCCATACATCGCCGACGCAGCCGCCTTCGCGACTATCTCCGCCAGGGTGGGAGCAATGGTATCGCGAATCATTGTTTCGATCTCGTCCTGCATGCGCTGGACCTGAGCGTTGGCTGATTTTCTAAGGGATGAACCTGACATGTTTTTTTGCTCCGAACTGGACTATAACAGCCGCGCCTTTAGCGGCCACTTTTCGTATCAGAATGAAAATCCTTGATGCTGGTGAGAATAGCCGAAGGGTCGGCCGGTCGGGTCATTTTATTTGCCTCATGATCAACCCGGTCGCTGAGTGATGGATCGTCTCGGCGAAACTCCTCCAGCAGTTGGATGATTTTGGCTGTCTTGTGCTCGCTGGATCTCACCAGCTCCAGGATCAGCTGCTCTCGATGGAAGGCCAACCTGTCCTCATGTCTCTGCGTCGCGAGGATCATGATGACCATGAAAAGCGAGGCAATGGAGACAATCGCGCCGAGCCCAAAAAACGGAGGCGGGTCGAACGACCGGTAGCCTAAAAAAGATCCGAGAAGACTGGCGGCGATCCAAGCGAGTATAAAAAGAAGGACAACGCCGATCGCGAGGGGGGTACTCAAAATCGCGGTCGCGTCTTCGACCGCGCGTTGGAACGTCGTCGCATTCTTTCGATGCTCCGAATGCAGATCCGCTACCGCCTTTGTCGTGTCCTCAACCCGGTCGTTGGAACGAGGTGTCTGATCGGTCATCGCTCGAAGGGCCGCGTCACTTGTTGTTGGTGTCCCGGATCTGCTTGCGAAGGGATTCCTCGTCCAGCGTTTCCAGGACAACGCTCAGCTTCGTGTCATCCCTTTCCCCCGGAGCGAAGTGGCGCCCGTAGCCTTTACGCAACGTGCCGATCAACGTGTTGCCGTGCTTGCCGGAGATCCCCACGTTTTTATCTCGGTGCGGTTGGTCAAGGCCGGGTTGCTGCATGGTTGGGTTTCCTTCGGGGGTGGCCACACTGAACGTGGCTCCCGGGGCAGTGGTTCCGAACTCCCGGAACAAATCGGTGAGCGCCGCGTTACCACAAGCGTTTAACCTTCGGGAGGACTACATGAAATATGCTTTCGCGGCCGCCGTCCTGGTGATGGGGACGAGCGGAGCCTTTGCTCAGACCACGGCCAACCCCAACGGCCACACCTCGGCCGTTGCGACTTCGACCACGCAAAACCCTGACGCGCCTGTCGCGGGCAAAAACAGCTTCACCGAGAGCCAAGCGAGGTCCCGGATCCAAGCTGCCGGATATACCGGCGTTTCCGGGCTGATGAAGGACAAGGACGGTGTGTGGCACGCGAAAGCGATGAAAGCCGGCGCGCGCCAAACCGTGAGCCTGGATTTCCAGGGCAACGTCACTGCGAATTAACCCCTTAACCAGATATTAGGAGCGACGAATGACGAAAACCGTATCTGCTCTCTACGACACATACAACGAAGCCTCATCCGCGGTGAGCGCGCTAGAGGTAGCTGGCGTCCCTCATTCGGACATCAGTATCGTCGCCAACAACTCCGAAAATTGGCACAAGCAATCCAACGCCGGGACTGGCGCTGAGGCAGGCGCAGGGGCTGGCGCAGCCGTCGGCGGCGTCGGAGGCCTTCTCACCGGCCTGGGCATCATGGCGATACCGGGCGTCGGGCCTGTGGTCGCCGCTGGCTGGTTGGTTGCGACAGCGGTCGGGGCTGTGGCTGGTGCTGCCGTTGGCGGAGCCGCTGGGGGCCTCGTTGGCTCCTTGACTGGCTCCGGTGTCCCCGAGAGGGATGCCAATGTGTACGCCGAAGGCGTACGGCGCGGCGGCACGCTGGTGACAGCCAGGGTGGATGACGCACGCGCCAACGAGGTTCAGGCAATTCTCCAACGTCAGAAATACGTGGACATCAACGCGCGAGGCGAAGCCTACCGGGCAAGCGGGTGGTCGGAGTTCGACGCAAAAACCCCAGCTTATACTGCGGACCAAGTGGCGAGAGAACGCGCTCTATATCGTTGAAGGACCGAGGGCGGTAGCGATACCGCCCTCTACGCGCTGAGCTAGTACGCCTCGCCGGAAGTTTGAACCCTGTTGGGCCTGTTTCAAGCGACCAGCGGTTTTCCCTTCATCGTCCAGCGGAAGGGTTTGGCCATGGTCGTGTTGAAGTAGGCGATGAAGCTTTCGATCCTGTTTTGAAGATGGTCCTTTGAGGTGAAATTGCCGCGTCGAAGCAGCTTGCGGACCAGGATCGAGAACCAGATTTCGATCTGATTGATCCAGGAAGCATGCTTCGGCGTGAAGTGGAATGTGATGCGGTGGTCGGGGTCGCGGAGGAACGCCTCGCGCGTGCCCATGGACCGGAGAACGCCCGATTTTCCCTTCTCGCCGAGATCGTCCCTGATGCCACACATCTCAGCCACGAGGCGGACGACGCCTTCTGAGAGGTGCGTGTTGAGGTTGTCACACACCACCCGCCATGGCGCGGCCGGCACCGCGACAAACAAGCTCTTCATAAAGGCAACGAAATCCTCTTCGGTGCGGGTATCCCCAACCGTGCCACGGACCGTGCCGGTGGCGACATCAAAGGCGGTGATCAGGGCTTTGGTGCCGTGCCGGATATACTCGAACTCGCGACGCCCGACATGCCCTGGCTTCATGGGCAGGCTTTTCGCGGCACGCTCCAGGGCCTGAATTCCGGTCATCTCGTCGACCGAAACCGTCTGAACGCCTTGTTCCGCGGCGGCAGGTGCCGTCTGGTAAACATCACAGATGCCAGCGCACTTTTTGTCAAAGTCGGGATCCGGTCTGGGGGTCAGCCAGTACCGGATGAGCGGCTTAAGATCCGCTTCTTTTTTAAAAAGCGCCCGACGGAGCCGTGCGAGATGCTTTCGACGATGCCACGTTGGACCGCCTGGCGGGCCAACTCGCTCTGACTCCAATGGCTGAGCGGGACATCCAGCGTCTCCGGGTCCTTACAAGACAGAGCAACGATCTTGCAGATCACCTCGGGTGTAAATGTCGCCGGCGCCCCGGATCGCGGTGCGTCGCTCAAACGCGTCGCCACGTCCAACGTCGCGTCCGCATCCCGCCAGCGGCGGCGCCAGGTGCTCGCCGTCTTGCGCCAGACCCCCAGTCTCCGGGCCGTCTCATCGACCCCAACGCCGCTTGCCGCGAGCAGAATGACCCGGGCTCGCTCCGCGAGCTTTCGTGGCGTTGAATGCGCCCGGACCACGGCGTTCAGTTCGCGTTCATCCTCAGCGGACAACGGGATCGGTGAAGCCTTGCGAGCCGCCATGGGGCCGCCTCCCTTGATCTGGCGGCCTGTTGGCATCGATCTCCGATTCCCAACCCCATTGGGATCGATGAACTTCACTTTTCTGGCGGGCTGCGACAAATACGACTCGGTTCACCGACTAACCGAGTCGTCACTTCCGGCGAGGTGTACTAGGCTGACCCCAACGGCATCTTAAATACAAAACGAGTTTCCTCCGGCGTTGACGTGACCTCTAGTACACCACCATGTGCGCGGGCGATCTCAGATGCGATGTAAAGACCAAGCCCCAAACCTTGCTTGCTCGGTTGCACATCGGCGCGGAAGAAGGGCTGGAACAGACGCTCAAGCGCCACCGGCGGGAGGGGCTCGCCCGCATTAGATACCGACAACTCGAATAGACCATCGAGGGTGACCGCGCGCGCCCGAACCGGCGTACCCGCCGCCCCGTGCGTCAATGCATTGCCAAGTAAGTTGGAAAACAACTATCCGACCCGGCTCGGATCGCAATCGACCCCCTCGGTGAGGAGAAATTCGGCTTCGATCACCCGTTGAGGGTCGGTCGTACGCAGTTCCGCGATCATCTGATGCAGGATCGGCAGCAACGTTTGATTCGCATTGCGTGCGAGAACCAATCCACCTCCCAGCCTGCCTCGGGCGAAGTCGAGAACGTCGTTGATCAATTCCGGCATCCGCGACGCGCTATGGCGGATCAGGTGGACGATCCCTACCGACTGATCATCCAGCGGTCTTTTCAAAAGCATCGACGCGCCCGCGTCTATGGACGCCAGTGGGTTACGCAGATCGTGGATCGTGGCCCAGCACGGCCATGAATTGCTCCCGTAGAGTCGCCTCGCCGATTTCGTTGGACAGGCGCGCCTCGCTCCGGGCCAGCCTCTCGTGAGCGTCCAGATGGAACGCGATCAGCTCGGCGAAGAGTTTGAACATGCCAACTACGGCCGGTGTGTTGAGCATACGGGGCTTCGGATCAATCGCGCAAAGGGTCCCAAAAAATGAGCCGTCGGGGAGCACGATTGGTATCGAAATATAACTTTGAAAACCATACATCTTGGGTGTCTGGTGGGTGCACCAAACCTGATCCTCCGCGACATTGTTGATGATGACGGGTTCGCGGTGCTCGCGGATTTCATTGCAAATGGTCGTCTCGACTTTCAGCTCCCCGCCGGGCTGGAGGCCAAACCTGAGGTTGTCCACGACATTGCACGCGATCCACCGACTTTCCGTAACCCGAGCGACGGCAGCGAAGCCCATTCCCGTCGTTCTGCACACAACGTCAAGGATGGTCGCCACCGCCGCGATGCGACCAATTGCATCAATATCCGCCTGAAAGTCGTGGGCCACGGTGGGAACCTACAAAGTGTCCGCCAGTATATTAGCACATGCGATTGCGAAGTTGCCTATGCAATGGAACTCTCTCTACGACCCCGACTTCACTGTGATGACCCATCCTATCTCTCCACCAGTGGTTGTGCTCGTGGCCGAGGACGAGCCGCTGCTCCGCATGCTCGCCGTCGACGCCCTGACCGAGGAAGGGTTCGTGACGATAGAAGCGGGCAGCGCCACGGAGGCCCTTGCATTGCCTCAGGCAACATTTTCCTCAGCCGTGAGGAGCTGCCTAACGGGGCGAAGTTCCTTCCCAAACCCTATGACATGCGCCGTGTGATCGGTGCGGTGCGCGAGTTGGCGGCCGTCTCAGCCCATTGAGCCACGCCGATGACGGCACAACACCCTCTTGCAGAACCAATGGGGCGTCGCAACGTTTAAACGTCGAGGAGTTGCAGAGGAGCTTTCCATGACCAAAAGCGATTGCGAGCGGACTGAGGATGAGATCGACAAACTCCTGAATGATCCAGAGACACCAATGTACCGAGCGGATTTGGGCTCTGGCTGAAGCACTCGCCGAAGACGACTGTGAGAGTTCAGGCGATCATAGCAACCCCCTCACCCAATCCGCGAGACTTCCAGGTCAGCTGGTACCACCGGAGTGAGCGTCACGGTCAAAGGAGGCGTCCTGTCGTTCGCGTTGAGCAGCCGGGA
>Ga0302324_100016748_pt1 | contig 14585 bp, 10 predicted proteins | sample Palsa_T0_1_FD_201949 | JGI IMG/M metagenome (GOLD analysis project Ga0302324, IMG submission 201949) | Peat permafrost microbial communities from Stordalen Mire near Abisko, Sweden - Palsa_T0_1 | ecosystem: Environmental > Terrestrial > Soil > Palsa > Peat permafrost | place: Sweden: Abisko...
AACGGCTTCGGGCGTGTAGCCGCGCCGGCGGAAGCCACTGATGGTGGGCATGCGCGGATCGTCCCAGCTGCGGACGATTTTCTCGTTCACCAGTTGCAGCAGCTTGCGCTTGCTCAGCATCGTGTAGGAAAGATTGAGCCGGGCGAACTCGATTTGCTGTGAATGCCAGATTTGTTTCTCCGGCGGCCGGCCTTCGTTGACCGCGTTGATGAACCAATCGTACAGCGGGCGATGGTTCTCAAATTCCAGTGTGCAGATCGAGTGCGTGACTTTCTCGATCGAATCCTCGAATCCGTGCGCCCAGTCATACATTGGATAGATGCACCATTTATCGCCGGTGTTGTGATGCGATTCGTGCAGGATGCGGTACATGACCGGATCGCGCAGATTGAAATTGGGAGAGGCCATGTCGATCTTGGCGCGGAGCGTTTTTGATCCATCGGGGAATTCCCCTTTTCGCATGCGATCGAAGAGATCGAGATTCTCCGCGATCGGCCGATTGCGATGCGGGCTCTCGCGTCCACCGGCGGTGAAGGTGCCGCGCCCTTCGCGCACCTGATCGGCGGTCTGCTCATCAACATACGCCTCGCCCTTTTTGATCAGTTCGACGGCATATTCGTACATTGTGTCGAAATAATCCGATGCCCAATATTTGCCGGTCCAACTGAAGCCGAGCCACTTCACATCGTCTTCGATGGAGCGGACGTATTCCTCTTCCTCTTTGGATGGGTTGGTGTCATCGTAACGAAGGTTGCACGCGCCGTTGTATTCGAGGGCGATGCCGAAGTTCAAGCAGATGCTCTTGGCGTGGCCGATGTGGAGATAGCCGTTGGGCTCCGGAGGAAAGCGCGTGGCGACGCGACCGTTCCATTTTCCCGTGCGCAGATCTTCCTCAACGATTCGGCGGACAAAGTCCAACCCAGCGGGTTCGGATGAATTCTCGGTCTTCTCTGGATCAACGGGCATGATTCGGTCATTCCTTTAAGATTGTCCACGAATGGCTAATGCCGTTGCGTCATCGCACGGCGAAGTTCGCGGTCCATTTCCTTCTGTTTGATGGTTTCGCGCTTGTCGTGCTGTTTCTTTCCCTTGGCCACGCCAAGTTCGAGCTTTGCACGGCCATCCTTAAAATAGATGGCGAGCGGAATCAATGTGACGCCGCGGTTCATGCATTCGCCGGCCAGTTTTTTCAATTCCCGCTTGTGCACAAGCAGGATGCGCTCCCGGATCGGATCGTGGTTGTAAACGATCGCGCTCTTGGTGTACGGATCGATATGACAATTGTGCAGGATCAGGCGGCTGCCTTCGACGCGGGCGAAGGAATCGTTCAATTGTGCTTTACCCTCACGCAGGCTCTTGACTTCGGTTCCCACCAGCGCCATGCCACATTCGACTTTGGCCTCAATAAAATAGTCGTGCAGCGCCCGGCGGTTGTTGATCCGCGGCTCGAGGTTGCGCGACTGTTTTCCATCCTTGGCCATCGCATGAGCATAGCTTCGCGGGAGTTAGAGGTGAAGCGGCCGCAGGCCCGGGATGTCACCGGCGATGCCTTGCTGAGTTTTACGAAAGCCATTGGCCGGCGGAGCGCGTCACTTCTTCCGTTTTGGATGCTGCGGCGACCATCCATCAATGGCGAGGGCGAATATCAATATTAGCACCAAAAAAGAATTGACGACTAGCGCCAGTGCCAGCGCTAATCGCGGAAAGTACCGGCCCCACCAGACGGCGTTTAATGTAATGATGAACCCAGCGGCAAAGACCCCAACCCATGAACAGTTCGTATGGCCGAGGTAGAAACACACCGCTCCCCAGCAAAGCGCTGAGGACGCGGCGATGATGATCAGCGGGTGGCCCATTGCGATGAATGACTTACGCTGCTACCAGCGACGCCCATTCTTGTCCTTCTCAAGGCGCTATTCATGCAGATAATGCATCAATGTGCCTCTGGCGTTTTGCTTCCGGCACAAGTCGTAGCTCAACCTTCTTATTAAGGGCCTCCGCAATACGGCGAAGCATGCCCAGTGAATGGCCATCGTAGTCGGCGTCTTCCAGGCGACAGATTACCGACGCGGTGGTGCCGACAACCTTGGCGAGCTGCCGCTGTGACAGGCCGGCCGCTGTCCGCGCATCGTAAATCATCTGGGCAACGTTCATCTGCTCTCGGTACACCGCGCGCTGGTCCAGATCCTCGGCGGTGGGCGGGTGCAAGCGATCGAGCAATTCTCCGGCACTAATCGATTTTTTTTTCATCTGGTTCCTCTCTTTGGTTGGTATGTCGCTTGGGATTAGCTTGGAATTTGTCTTTCCTCTTGACGGCCAAGGCCAAGTCGCGTTTGGGTATTTCACTTTCCTTCGTCAGGCCATGCGCGACAATCGCTACATTGCGGCCATGAAAAAAGTACAAGAGCCGATAATTCACATGGCCAACGCGGCCCCGCAATTCGTAAATGCCATCCCGCAGTAAATCCGCCATGGGGCGGCGTAGCTCGTGTCCAAATTGTTCCAAATGAGCGTTCATTTCCCTGCATTTGTTGTACGCACGACGATCCTGCCGATGGAGGCCGCTTAGCCATTCGAGGACCGGCACGCTCGAATCCTCTTCACAGTAAAAAAGCACATCGGTCTGCGGCATTTTGGGTCCCGAATAACACGCTTATGTTCGCAGCTTTGCGAACAACGGTCAATAGTGACGTTTTTCTTTCACGTTACCGTCGCAGTCCTCAACTCCTTCCGGCTTTTCTTCAGTAAGGGAATGGTTAATTTGACCAGAGGCTGGCTCACGCCTAAAAATGACTGGTCGGTCATTTATGACCGATGGGTCATGTAATGCCATGTTAAGAGAAAGAGCAAAAGCATCCAGACGGCGGGCGATCCTGAGCGCGGCGGATAAGCAGTTCGCCCGCAGGCCGTATCACCAGGTGCTGCTGGAAGACATCGCGGCCGACGCGGACGTGGCGAAGGGGACGCTCTATCTCTATTTCGAGAATAAAGCCGATTTATATCTTGCGTTGATTGTGGAATCTCTCGCGCCGCTGATCGAGCGGCTTGAGGAAGAGGTGCCGGCCGCCGCGGAAAAATCGGCCTGGTCGGCTATTCGATTGGTGATCGAGGAACTGCTCGAGTTCAACGTCAATCATCCGGCGCTCCAGGATGTGCTGCGGGAAACTTCCCGGGCCTCGCTGGAAGCCATCTGCGGGGATCTGAAGCAATCGCTGGCAGCACTGCTGGAACAGACGCTCCGAAAGGGTGTCGCGCGCGGCGAAATCATTGATCCCGCGCCGGAGGTAACGGCCGATCTAATCCTGGCGACTATTCCGCGCGCGACACAATGGATGTCGCTCAAACGCCCCCGATGGTCTGCCGAGGCGGCGGCAACTCATGTACTGCGTTTGTTCGGAGAAGGTTTGCTGGCAAGAAACAAATAAGGAGGTTCAACGGCGGGGATTGGACAACGTGGAAATGGAAACGGTTGAACAAGACACATTAACTTCGCCGCCGCAATTGCCACTGGGCGAAAGGGATCTGACCGCGAGGCCGAATGGCAGCGACGGCAAGAAACAGCCGATGCCGGCGCGCAACGTAGAGACGAAAGTGCCGCCGCGTCCGTTCTATCTTCGTCGAGCATTCGTGATTGGGATAATCGCTCTGGCGGTCCTGTGCGCGGGCGGCATCGTCTATTGGCTCGATGCGCGCAATTTCGAGGAAACGGATGATGCCTATATTGATGGGCACGTCATTCCGATAACGCCGCAGGTATCCGCGCTCGTGTCAGCGGTTCACATTGGCGACAATCAGCTGGTTCACAAAGGCGATCTGCTGATCGAACTCGATCCAACGGATTTCGATGTCGCGCTCCAGCAGGCGCAGGGGGCCCAAGCGTCCGCGAGCGGAAAACTGGCGGAGGCGCGCGCGAGCGTCGATTCAGCGAAAAGCTCCGTCGTGGAAGCGCAGGCGGAGCTGGATGCGCAGCAGGTGAATTTCGAGAACGCCGATCGAGAGCTGAAGCGCTATCAGGGGTTGGACGAGCGCGCCAAATCACAGCAAACGCAGGACAACATGATCGCGAATCAAAAGACGGCGCTGGCGCAGGTCGAGCAGGCCAAGGCGAAGCTGCAGGCGTCGCAATCCCAAGTGAGCTCGGCGGAGGCGACTGTTCTGGCTGACGAAGGTGATTTGAAAAAAGCGGCGGCCGATACGCGGCGCGCGGAGGTGAATCTCGGATACTGTAAAATTTATGCTCCCGCGGATGGGCGGATAACAAATAAGAACGTCGATGCTGGGATTTATGTGACACCCGCCGGCTCATTATTTGCGATCGTGCCGGCGGATGTGTGGGTGACTGCCAACTTTAAGGAAACGCAACTTAACCAGATGCAGCCCGGCCAGCCGGTCACGATTTTGGTGGATGCCTATCCTGACAGGATATTTCAGGGCAAGGTGCAGTCGATGCAGATGGGGACCGGCTCGCGCTTCAGCGTGATCCCCGCGGAAAATGCGACGGGCAATTTCGTCAAAGTGGTGCAGCGCGTTCCTGTAAAGATCGACTTCGATTCTGATCCAAACAGCGATCCGAAGCATCTGCTTGTGCCGGGGATGTCGGTGAATCCGAAGGTGCGCATCGGTGATGACGGCTTTTGATATCTCTCGCGACCGATTTTAGCCTCGGCCAGAAGGCCGTGGAATTCGTACGCGGTTCGATACGTCTCGCTCCGAATAACCTTCCGTCGGCCTTCCGGCCGAGGCTAAAACGGACTCTCAATTATAACTTTCGCGATGGATTCGCACAGCTCACACGTTCCGCTTTCGAATAGCGCTGCCAAGCCGGGAGTGAATCCCTGGATCGTGGCGCTGGTCGTGTCGATGGCGACGTTCATGGAGGTGCTCGACACGAGCATCGCGAATGTTTCGCTGCAGCACATTGCGGGAAATCTCGGGGCAGGCCGGGATGAGAGCACATGGGTGCTGACGAGTTATCTGGTCGCCAATGCGATCATCATTCCCATTAGCGGATGGCTGTCGTCGGTGCTGGGACGGAAGCGATTCTACATGAGCTGCGTGGCGCTGTTCACGATCAGCTCGTTTCTGTGTGGAATCGCGCCATCGCTCACGCTGCTGCTGGTGTTTCGAGTGTTTCAGGGAGCGGGCGGCGGGGGGCTGGCGCCCAGCGAGCAATCGATCCTGGCGGACACGTTCCCGCCGGAACAGTTCGGGATGGCGTTCGCCATTTATGGAATTGCGGTTGTCGTGGCTCCGGCGATCGGCCCCGTATTGGGCGGCTGGATTACGGACAACGCTTCGTGGCGATGGATCTTTTTCATCAATATTCCTGTTGGCGTGGTGTCGTTGTTTTTGACGTATCACCTGGTGCAGGACCCACCGGCGGCGGTGGAGGCGACTCGCCGGGAGCGCGAGCGCGGCATTCGCGTCGATTACATCGGTTTTGCTTTTGTCGTCCTGGCGTTTGGCGCGCTGCAGATTCTGCTCGATAAGGGACAGGAGGATGATTGGCTCAGCTCGAACTTCATCCGCATCTTCGCGGTGCTGACGGTGATCGGCCTGGCGGGCTTGATCATTTGGGAAACCATGATCGTGGACGATCCGATCGTGGACTTGCCGCTGCTGGTGAATCCGGGTCTATCAACATCGATGGTGCTGCAGTTTGTCGTGGGCTTCATCCTCACGGCAACGACGGTGCTGATTCCGGAATTTGTGCAGCAATTGCTCGGCTACAATGCAACACACGCGGGGTTGGTTCTCATGCCCGGTGGGTTCGCGCTGATGTTCATGATGCCGATTGCGGGAAGATTGGTGACGCGCGTCCAGCCGAAATATTTGATGGCGGTGGGGCTGGGGATCACCGCGCTGTCGATGTTCTATCTCACTGGATTCGATACGCAGGTGGATTTCCGCCATCTTGCGTGGCTGCGCGCGGTGCAGTGCATTGGCCTCCCGCTATTCTTCATTCCACTGAACACGATTGCGTACAGCAACCTTCCTGCGGGAAAGAACAACAACGCCAGCGCCATGATGAATCTGATGCGCAACCTCGGCGGGGGCATCGGCATTTCAGTCGCCAGCACGATGATTATTCGCCGGTCGCAGATGCACCAGGAGCGATTGTCTTCCACGGCAACCCGTTACTTTCCGCCTTTTGTGCATTACATGAATTCGATCGGCGGATTCACGCAGAAGAATCTGATGAGCTTCTACGGCATCGTGCAACAGCAGGCGACGATGCTGGCATTTTTGGATGTGTTCAAAACGATGGCGATCGGATGTGTCGGGATCATCTGCCTGATTCTGATGACCAAGCGCGTTCAACGGCGCGCGAAGCCGGTCGCGGTGCATTGAGATTGAAAGGCATTAGGCATTAGGGGTTGGGCGTTAGGCGTATGAGGTTGGGCGCTGGTGGCGGCGTCTGCGATTTGCCAATGCCTAAAGCCCAATCCCCAACGCCCAAGGCAAATCGCCAGCTTTACATCGACCGGCCGTTTGCTCTAATATTCCTCCCTCGCCGCGGCCGTGGCGGAATTGGCAGACGCGCTAGATTCAGGTTCTAGTATCGAAAGATGTGCTGGTTCGACTCCAGTCGGCCGCAGTAAAATAACCCCGGAAGCCACTGTTTTGCAGCGGTTGCCGGGGTTTTTTGTGTGGCGGCGGGATTTGATCCAACAAAGAACCCCCGGCGCTGGGGCCGGGGGTTTGGAAATCAGAACAGTTGGGAATCAGAACAGGGAACGCCGCGCGGCGGAGGTCTCAAGCGGACGTTCTTTCGCCGAAGCTTCCACTTGACCGATCTTACCAATCGATCAGGGGAATACGCGGGTAGGTCACGGGGATCAAAAATCCCGCAGTCTGGCTGTTGGAGAACTCACTGGTCTCCTCGCCGAAGGTGATCAGGTGAGTCGTCGGATTGAAACTAACTCGCGTCACCGTTGCCGTGGCAGTGATCACGTCGCCGATATAGTTGCCAAAGAGCGCGTCACTGAATGAGGCGTTACCCAGGATATCTGTGGTGACGGTTTCGGCGCCCAGATAAGTTTGGCCTTGCTGCGTATCGCCGGCCGGGCTGGCGAAGAGTTCGACCCGGACGGTGGTATCGGCAAGGCTGTGGACGGTGCCGACAACCGATACAAGGCTTGTGTTGCCTTCCGCGGAAGTGATCACTGGAGCGGCCTGTCCGTTGTTGCCGCCGTTGTTGAGGTTGATCCCCCTCACACCACCGAAACAGGAGATGGAGTTGCTGAGGATGGCATCATCGATGGAGCCTTGGGAGACGGAGACACCGCCGTAACTATTGTCGGAGATTGTGTTACCCTGAACTGTGTCGTAACTGGATGCAATCCCATTGAGGGATCCCAGATCGACGCCGTACCCTTCATTGAAGGTGAAAGTATTTCCTGTGACGGTGTTATTGTTGCCTGTGATGAGAATGCCGTCGCCGCCGCTGGCGCTGGACGTTCCGGTCCCGGAGACCTTGTTACTGCTGATGGTGGTGTCGAAGCCATCGACTTCAATGCCGGTTGTGGTGCAGTTACTGACCACGTTGCCGGTCACCGTGCTGTAGCCCGCGCCTACGGAAAGATCCACGCCGATTGTGTTTTCGAGGATCTGATTATCGGCAATCGTGGTCGAGGTCGAAATGCCGGTGACCACAATTCCGACGCCCGTATTGCGGCCGCCGATTACGTTGTAAGCGATTGAGTCGTAGGAACTGTTGTGCACATAGATGCCTTGAGCTGTTGCGAAGTAGATGTCGTTTGCCTGGCCCAACTGACCGATCGTGCAATGACTGGCATCCTCCACGTCTATTGCGGTTCCTAACCCGCGGTTGCCGAGGTTTGCGCCGAAGGTGTTCCCATCGATGACATCTCCACCGGCCTGGTCGTTGATAGAAATGGCCGTGTTAAAATTGTCCATTGAGAGGCCGCGAATGGTTGTGTTCCCGCCGTTATCGATAAGGCCGTAGACGCCCGCCGGAGAGGACGGAATGTTATCGCCATTGATCTCGATCAGCGGAGAATTTGTATGACCGGGCTGGCTGTAGCCGTCGATGGTCACGGCTTGTTCCAACATCGGAAGTTGCGATGTGAGCTTCATTGTCCACATTCCCGTGCTGGCGTTGTAGCCGGGGTCGGTTTTGGGGACGTTAAAATCGATGACGTTGTCGTTGCCAGCGTTCACCTGGTTGATCGCATCCACCAGCGTATGTTGGGGACTGCTGGCCGGTGTAGCGATGTCGGCCGTGCTGTTGACGGTGTAGACCGAAAAGTGCTGCCGCTCTTCAAGCATTTCGAAGGCGGGCTTGCCGCTGATGCGGCGGGCCTGACGCAGGGGACGACGGACGGAAGACGATTGGCGTGTAGCGAACATGACGTTCTCCAGTTTCATTGTTTTCAAGTCAGAGGAATGACATTCATCCCTTCGATGCGGGAAGATTAGTCAGGTCCGTCCATGCGGAAAATTGCCCTGAATGGGGCCGCCCTGAACGGGGCTGCTCCGAATGGGCGGTCACAGCTGCACTGGCGGCGGGATTTGATCCAACAAAAAACCCCCGGCACTTGGCCGGGGGTGATTACCGTTTTCTGCCTTGCTGCTGTGATTCGACCAAGTGATTTACTTGGCGAAATCCTTGAGCGCCTTGAGCGGGCGGACCTTGATCACCTTGCGGGCGGGCTTGGCCTTGAACATCTGCTCAACCTTGGTGAAGGGATTGATTCCCTTGCGGGCCTTGGTGGCGGGCTTGTTGATGACGATGATTTTCATCAAGCCAGGAACGGCGAAGAGGCCCGGTCCCTTTTTGCCGACAGCAAACTTAATCTGCTCGGAAAGGGAATCGAAAACGCTGGAAACCTGTTTGCGGGACAACTGCGTCGCCTGTGAGATGTTGGCGAGAATCTCGCTCTTTGTCGCGGCTTTTGCGGTGCTTGCCATGGGTCTGGTTCTCCTTCGCTAGAGAAAAAGGGTTAGTCGAACGGGCCGGGAATATCTACGAAACAAGGGCATTCCGCAAGGGTGCGCGCAAAAAACACTGAAATTTCCGAGATATTTTTATGGGCGGCACCAGGAAACTGGTCGCTGAAGCGACCAGTCCGCTGGATATGCAGTGCTTAGGCGGCGTCGGCGCCATGGCATTTCTTGTACTTTTTGCCGCTGCCGCAGGGGCATGGATCGTTGCGACCGACGCGCGGCGTGTCGCGAACGATCGTCTTTACCTTGGTCCCTTCGCCCTGCGGCTGGGATGCTGCCTGCTGCATTTCGCCGCCCCCGGCCGTAATCGGAATGGCGGAACCCTGGCGGAGGTTTTCTGAAACGCCGTAGGCGGTGGAGGCTTCGTGCGTCGCGGCGGTGACGTTGTAAGCGTTCCTCCGCTGCTGAGGTTGACCGCCCACGCGGGCACGGAAAATCAGGTCGGTGACCTTGTCCCGAACGCCCATCATCATCTCCTTGAAATAGCGGTAGCCCTCCTTTTTGTAAGCAATGCGAGGATCCTGCTCGGCAAAGGCCTGGAGACCGATCCCGGCCTTGAGCATGTCCATCGCATAAAGGTGATCTTTCCAGCTTTGATCGAAAATCTGGATGAGGACAAACTGCTCCAGCTCCGTGAGCTCCCGTCGCAGGAATTGGCGGCCGGCGGCGACTATTCTCTCTTTTTTCGCCGAGGGATCGCCCTCCAGATCCTTGGCCGTGAGCTTGGCGGCGTAACGTTCGTTCACCGCTTTAAGCAGCGAGGCGTCGTCGGTATTAGCCTTGAGCAACGCATCAGCTTCCTCATCAAGCCCACCGTCTTCGTAGAGCTTTTCCTGGAGTGCGATCAGCTCTTCGCGCAGCTTCTTTGGCGGGGTGGAGCGGATGTGATCGAGCGGCAACTCGACGCGGAACTTGTTGAATGCCCAGGCCCGGACGAAGTCGGCGCCATAGGGATTGTCCGTTGAAGTCCCATCGCCAAAGGCGAACGCCATCACCTGATCGATCGGATAGGAGAGCTCGCGCAAGGCGTATGCATCCTTGGCGCGATGTTGCAGGAGATCCTTGATTTCCTCGGCGGGCTTGAGATTTCCTGTTTCGCTCAGTTCCTCGGGAGTCACTTCAATGTTGAACTTTTCCTTGGCCCAATTGCATAGTTCCTTGAGGGCGTAGTTAGGCTCCAGATATTTCATCAGCCCGGCGCAATCTCGTTTATCGACTTGTTCCAAAGCGGCGGCTTTGAGCATTTCCTCGACGCCGTGCGCATCGAGCTTGCGCATTTGCGCCTGGGAAAGATTCACATGGAATCTGCTCATGGCCCACGATTGCAGTCCCTTTGTGTCCCAGGCGGATGCATCCTCGGGATCTTCGCCGGTGAATTCGGCAAGATCGTTGGTGAGGCTGGTTTCAATATCGGTGCGCGTCTGGTCCTTGATGTAGTCTTCGAGATCGGCGATCGAGTGCATTCCTTTGAGGTCGTCGGGTTCGATGGCCACGTTGAAGTTGATCCGGGCCCACTCGGCGGCGGTTGCGGCGACGTAGTCCTCGGTGATGTATTTGGTCACCGCGTCGGAGATGGCGTCGCCGATCATTCCCCAGATGATCGAATCGATCTCGCGCCCTTCGAGGACCTTTTGCCGCATGCCATAGAAGCTGGTGCGCTGTTGATCCATCACCTCGTCGTACTCGAGCAGATTCTTGCGCGCGAGGAAATTGCGTTCCTCGACTTTTTTTTGTGCACGAAGGATGCCTTTGCTGATGCGCTTGTCTTCGATGGCCATTCCTTCTTCCATGCCGAGAAATCCCAGCACCTTGATCGTCCACTCTCCGGCGAACATTTTCATCAGATCGTCCTGGAGCGAAACATAGAAGCGGGAGCTGCCGGGATCGCCCTGCCGACCGCCGCGGCCGCGCAATTGGTTATCGATTCGCCGGGCGGTGTGGCGCTCGGTGCCGATGACGTGCAAGCCGCCCGAGGCGTGGGATCCGGGGGCGAGTTTGATATCGGTGCCACGGCCGGCCATGTTGGTGGCGATGGTGACATTGCCGACGGTCTCCTGGTGTGCATTTTTGTGCTGCAGCCCGGCAACGAGCACGATCTGGGCTTCGCGCTCGTGATACTTGGCGTTGAGCACCTCATGTTCGATGCCGTACTTTCGCTTGAGCATGGCCGAGAGCGTTTCGCTTTTCTCGACGCTGGTGGTGCCGACCAAAACGGGGCGGCCCTTGTTGCTCTCTTCCTTGATTTCTTCGATGATAGCTTCCCATTTTTCGCCCTCGGTGCGGTAAACGCGGTCCTCGTGGTCGGCGCGAATGACGGGCCGATTGGTGGGGATGGTGACGACTTCAAGCTCGTAGATTTTCGCGAATTCTTCGGCCTCGGTCTGGGCGGTGCCGGTCATGCCCGAGAGGTCCTTGTACAGCTTGAAGAAGTTTTGCAGCGTGATGGTTGCCATGGTTTGCGTTTCGCTCTTGATGGGAACGCGCTCCTTGGCTTCGGCAGCTTGGTGAAGGCCATCAGACCACTGCCGACCGGTCATTTTTCGGCCGGTGTATTCATCGACGATGATGACTTCCATCTCACCCTTTGCGCCTCTTTCGACGACGTAATCCTTGTCTTTTTCGTATACCACGTGGGCGCGGAGTGATTGCTCCATGAGGTGCGGCCACTCCATGTTATTGCCGACATAAAAGCTGCCGACACCCGCGGCGTCCTGCGCGGCGGCGACACCTTCGTGCGTCAGATGCACGCTCTTGCGGTCCAGTTCCACCTCGTAATATTGGGTGACGCCCTCTTTTTTCTTCTCTGCCTGGGCCAGCTCGGCTTCGGCATCAGCGCGGCGCTTGCGCGCGGCCTCGACCGCCTTCTTGTCGCCTTTTAATTTGTCTTCATCGCCCTCGGCGGCTTTGATGGCGCGCTTGGCCGCATCGACGGCGGCCTCGGCGTTGTCCCACGCGCGATTCAGTTGCACCACCTTCCGCGCAACTTCATCGGCGGCGCGATATTTGGGGGCGTCATCATGGGCGAAGCCGCTGATGATCAGCGGCGTGCGGGCTTCGTCGATCAGGATGCTGTCCACCTCATCGACGATGGCGAAATCGAGCGGGCCCTGCACCTGCAGATCGGCGCGCTCCTTCATGTTGTCGCGCAGGTAATCGAATCCGAACTCGCTGTTGGTGCCGTAGGTGATGTCGCATTCGTACTGCTTGCGGCGCGCTTCGCCGCCGGGCTCCATGTCGCTCTGGATGAAACCGACAGTGAGTCCGAGGTTCTCGAAGGCGGGCCTGACCCAATTGGCGTCGCGGCGAACGAGATAGTCGTTCACCGTCACCACGTGACAGTGAAATCCTTCGATGATTTTCATGAAACAGGCAAGCGGTGCGACGAAGGTTTTGCCTTCGCCGGTCGCCATTTCGGCAATCTTGCCTTCATGAAGAACCAGTCCGCCGATGAGCTGCACGTCGAAACAGCGGGCACGGAAGGGGGGCCGGCTTTCGGGGTAGATGGCGCGAACGGCGTTGTAGATGACGGGGGGGATCGCGACGGTGCTCCAGGATTCTCCGGTGGCGATCATGCGCCTTTGGACTTCGTCGTAAGCTTCCCAGGGTTCGCCCTCGAGTTTATCGGGATCGAAATGGCTTTCCGGATCGAAGATCGAGCGGATGCCCATATGCCGGTCCATCGATTCGCGGATGATGGCGAAGCATTCAGGTAGAATATCCGATGGATGAAGTTTTCCGCTGGAAACGCCCGAGCGCAGTTCCTGCGTGCGGTTGCGGAGCTGGGCATCGGTGAGTTGTTGAACCTCCGGCTCAAGCTGATTGATACGGTCAACGATGCGATGAAATCGCTTGAGCAAGCGCTCATTTCGACTTCCAAAGATGCCGGTCAAAACTTTTTGAACGGTGATAGCCATGGGAAACCTCTAGCTTCGGCTGCGCCCGCAACAGGGGATCAGGCGCAATAAATTAGGGAATGCAACAAAGCGGCTGTACGAACCTTAAACAGAAATATACAACACTAAGAGACGAAGGGACGAAGGCCACGAAGAATTGCAATCTTCATCGGCGGCAGTCTCCCTTTGCGATCATCACGGGGCTGGAGGGGGAAGGCGGAATTGAAATGGCGAGAGAGCGATCGGCAAGATGATGGCCGGGGCCGGGGCGACGAATGCGGTTTGCTGGGCGATTCCTTCACGCCGGGTTTGATAAACCCGGGCGGCCGGAATGGTTCGTCGAAGATTAACGCTCAGCCGCGAGACGAGCCGGCCCGCGAGCGTGCCCGAAGTCGTCTGCGGCTGGAATGCCGGCGCTGCCGTGATTGCTCGATCAGCGCAGAGAGCGGTCGCCAGAAAGGCGACGGCGAGAACTTTTTGAGATCGGGAACGCATCATCAGAGAGACGTACTTATACCATTATACGCCAGGAATGGCACGGAGGTTGGGGGAAGTTTAGGTGGTTCGGGTCAATACAGTGCCACAGCGCTCACGGTGCCGGACGCGCTTCCCGCCGGATCGGAGTACCGATCCTCTGGGGCGCGGCTAAACAGAAGCGGTGCGCGTTTGTCCACGTTTAGCCGCGCCCCAGAGGCATGTACTCATGCCGTCGGGAAGCGCGTTTGCCGCTCGCTATGCTGACATTCCCAAGTACCAACGGACACCGTTGGCAGCGGCGTTGGCCAGAACACGTTCAAGTTCTTCCAAATCTTCCTGAACGAATTGCGGGTTCGCAATGCCGCTGCCATCGGACGTCATATATTCCAGCAGCGCCCGGATGGTGACTAAGCCATCGGTGGCCGAGAACCAGCGGCCCGGGATTATCTTACTTTCGTCGAACGTCGATGGATCCTCGGGATCGCCGCCGAGTTGCTCGATGATCGCATCTTCGCGCGACCAGCTATAAAACGAAAAGAGTTGAGGCACTTTGCGCTTCTTCGCAATCTTGTCCAAGACCTTGACCGCATGTGAGAGGCACTTCCCGTTGATGCGGTTGGTCCAGCCTCCGCTGCCATCTTCGAGCACCGGGTAAATTGCCACGCCCATAGCGACGAGGTGAGTTAACGCCACAATCCAGCGCTCGGTGCAGACATCCTGCGCCGACGAGCCGGACATAATTGACCCCCTACGCACTCGTTCGTCAAACAAAATCGCGGATGGTGGAACCGCTCCGTGCGTTGCTCCGCGTGCATCATCGTCCTATAACTCCGCCTCTTCACGGAGGAAAAGCCATGGCGGAGACATCGCGGGTGGGGATTATCGGAGCTGGCTGGCCGGGGCAGGCGCATGCCAAGGGATACGGTGAGGTTGGTGGCTTTAAGCTGGTCGCGGTCGCCGATCTCATTCCAGAACGGCGAACGAAGTTGATCGCGGAATTTGGCATCGCCAAGGAATTCAATGATGCCAAGGAACTGATTGCCGATCGCGAGATCGATGTGGTCAGTGTTTGTCTCCCCAATCATCTGCATGCGCCGGTGACGATCGCCGCACTCAAAACGGGGAAGCATGTTCTGTGCGAACGGCCGCCGGCGATCAATTCCAAGGAAGCGAAGAAGATGCAGGTGGCGGCAGAGAAATCGGGGAAGGTGCTTCTTTATGGATTGCAACGCCGCTTTGGCGGCG
>Ga0302324_100016751_pt1 | contig 14583 bp, 15 predicted proteins | sample Palsa_T0_1_FD_201949 | JGI IMG/M metagenome (GOLD analysis project Ga0302324, IMG submission 201949) | Peat permafrost microbial communities from Stordalen Mire near Abisko, Sweden - Palsa_T0_1 | ecosystem: Environmental > Terrestrial > Soil > Palsa > Peat permafrost | place: Sweden: Abisko...
CGCATTTTCTCGCTATCCTGTCGGTTGTTTTTCACCATTTGGGTGACTCCTGAAAATGAGTTGGCGAAGCGCGAACTTCGCTGCTCCATCTGTTTTACCGCAGAATTTTCAGGGGTCCCGAATGGCGATCGACCTCAGGCCCGCGCCGTCGCGTTCAGATTCCGTGCATAATTCAACTTGTACACCCGCACGAACTGGCGCGACCCCGAGATCCAGTTGAGCTTCTGGTCCCGGACCATATCCCCCTGGAACTCATAAGGAACCTCCGTCATGGCTGAAAGACCGATTTTCATACCCGCGCCCGACTCCCCGGAGTTAGTCAAAGAGCTGTCGATGCACCTGGTCTGGAACCCTGGCTTCGCGCCCGTGCAGAAGAGAAAGAACGTCGCCGCCTTGCATGCTTCTTCCGCCAAAGCTGGTTACGCGCCGTTACTGGAAGTCTCCACGAAATCCGAGGAAAAGGTCGGACAGCGGCTGAGCGCCTTCAATCTCAAGGTCCACAGCGACCGGCTCGGGAAAATGCCGCTTGAGACCGCGTTTCAAGGCAGCAAGGTGTTCGCGCGCGGAGGCCCCTATACGGACCTCTATACTGTGCCCGAAGTCCGGGATGCCAAGCGCGACTGGCTCTATGTTACGGCGCTTTATGAGCACCGGGAATGGCTCAGAAATCACATCTTACGCTATGCGGGCTTTACAGACATCGAATTCAATCCCGAGCGGTCGATAAACTGCCAAGCTCGCTCGTGCGCGTTGCTCGTGACGCTCATGAAGAACGACTGGCTGGACGAAGCGGTCGGTTCGCCCGGGGCTTTCATAAGGTTGTTGTCGAGCCGGCAGTATCGGCCCGATCATGCACGGAGCGTGGGCCAGGAAGCGATGTTCCAGCCGTAAACATGCGGGATCTGGCCGCCAAGTCCATGATCGTGGTGGCGCAGGACCCGGCGCGGGTGGAATCGCTGCGGAGGGTCGCGGCCGAGCGGGGGGTTGGCGTTCTTCGAAATCTCCAGCGTCACGGGGCAGGGACTGGATGAGTTGCGGTATGCGATGGCGGAGAGGGTGTTGGCGCCGAAGAACCCAGAATAAGCGGGACAGTTCTTATCGCGGCATGATCCCCAACTTGTCCTTGATGCGCACCACCCGGCTGTCGACCTCGGCAACCTTGCCGGTGAGCACGTCGAGCTTGTCCTCCACTCGGGTCATGCGCCCGTTCAGCGCACAAAGTACCCCACGTTAACCAAGATCCCGACCAACGCTCACAAAGGACGGGAGCCCAATCGCCACGTATAATTGTGCATCGGTCATCGTTCTACGTCTACAGCTTGGCTCTCTTCCACCGATATATCAACGCCGCGTCGTTCGATTGTCAAGCGTCGTTGGATCTGGGCCGCCGCCGCGGGGCGGCGCCGAGGATGTAACGTTGGAGATAGTTCTCGACTAGAATCCCCGGTGCCAGCGACACCAGGTCTCGATCCATGCTTGAACGGAATCGAGCAGGGCAAAAGCCTCCGACACCTGTCCTACTTCGGGATGATAGAGCTGGTAGCCGTGGAATAATGGATTGCGAATTTCCTTATAGAACTGTTCGGTTGTCGCCCATAGGCGAGGGTCGCAGCGTTCCAATACATACTCCGGATCCAGGAGCCCAGGCAGACGGTTGTAAAAAGCGTCGGCGGTTCCATGTCCACGCAAGCGAAATGGGTCTTCCATCTTCTGCGCAAGCTCGTCCGTGAGAAGGCCTCGCGCGCGCGCTTCCCACCCGACGGCGGCACTGACGCATGCCTCGACGCCGAGCACCGCCCTCTGCAGAAAGTACGTAAGGAGATCTTTTGGTAGCCCCTTCCAAATCAGGTAGGGCGTCTCGACCGGATTGCGCGTGTTCAATAGGTTCTTGCGAAACTCGTCGTCGGCCAGTAGATCCCTGTGAGTTGCGAATTCTTCCTGGATGTTGTTAATCGGAATATTTGCGAGAGCGAGTCCGAACAGCTTCCGTTCAGGTTCCACCTACTTGTTCCTCTCGCTACAGTATCCCAGCATCCGATGGTCTTAACGCAGCGCAGCCGCCAGATCTCCAGCGTTATAGGACAAGGCCACGATGAACTGCGCTATGCGATGGCGGAGAGAGTGCTGGCCGCGAAGAAGCCCTTGCAGAGTGTTATCGGAATCCCGCCGGATCAGGAGAATCCCTCCGCCAATGCCGGTATGCCGCGATCCACTCGGCACCCTTCGGCGGAAACGATGGCAGGGGCAAATCCAGGATCGGGATCTTCTGGCGTTTCGCGCCTCTCTTGCATACCGCGATAATCTCGTCCGCATCGGTCATATCGACCCGTTCGACGGTAACGTCGACCCCTAGTACCTGCGTCAAGAAGGGCATCGCCAAGTCGTTCTCCATCATCGTGAAAAACCCAGCCGCTTGCTCGGCATCACCGTAGGCATCGACGGTCGCCTCCTCAACGAGATCTTCCAGCCGCGCCTCCGTGTCTCCGTGTCGCCTCGTACCATCGACGGCTTCTGTCGATGGTGGCGAGCGAAGCTCGCCCCGCAACGTTTACAATAGAAGCATGATGCACCGCTGTCTGCGCGCCTTGGCCATCGCAGCACTCTATATTTTGGGAGCCGCGCTGGTTTGCGCTCAGGACTGGAATACTCTCGAATCCCTGCCCGCCGTCGATCTGAGCGGACTCTCCCCGGCGCAAAAAGCCACCGCCCTGAAACTGCTGCGCACCCGCGGCTGCCCCTGCGGTTGCGGCATGAAAGTGGCGGAATGCCGCGTGAAGGATCCGAGTTGCTATTTCAGCAAAGGTCTGGCGGCGGTAATCGTGACGTCCCTCAGGGCCGGCAAGGACGAGAAAGAAGCGCTGACCGACGCGGAAGCCTCCCGATTCGCGCATCCGCCCGAGCACAAGCTCCTGGAAGATCCCATCGAGATCCCCACGGCCGGAGCGCCGGAGACCGGACCCAATGACGCCCCCATCACGCTGGTCGAATTCTCCGATTTCCAGTGCCCTTATTGCAGCCTGGCCACACCCCAACTGCAGTTGGTGTTGAAGGATTATCCAACGCAAGTAAGACTGTTCTTCAAACAATTCCCGCTGGACATGCATTCGGAGGCCGCGCTGGCCGCCGCCGCCGCCGTCGCCGCGCAGAAGCAGGGCAAGTTCTGGCAGATGCATGACGCCTTGTTTGCCAGCCACAACGATCTTCGCCGTCCCACGATTCTGGCTCTGGCCTCGGCCATCGGCCTGGATATGAAGACTTTCGAAGCCGACATCGATTCGCCCGAAGTCCGCAAGGCCGTCATGCACGACCAGGAGGACGGCAGCAACGTGGGGGTCATGGCTACACCGACGCTGTTCATCGACGGCCAGCACTACAACGGCGCGATCAAACTGGAGACCCTGAAACCCATCCTGGACGCCGAATTGAAGCATCCCGCCGGCCCCATCAAGAAGACCGCGAAGACCGCCGCCGCTCCGGCGCCTGCCTCCCGCTGAGCGGCGATCGCCACGTGATCAAGACCGTCATCTTCGATCTGGGCAAGGTGCTGATCCCGTTCGATTTTTCACGCGGCTACCGCGCCATGGAAAAATTCTGCGATTACCCCGCCGCGGAGATTCCCAAACGCATCGCCGCTACCGATCTGGTGCATCGCTTCGAAACCGGCCTGGTCGAGCCGCGGGATTTTGTGGAACAACTCAGCCGCATGCTGGATCTGCGCGTCACCTACGAGCAGTTCCGCGAAATCTGGAGCAGTATTTTTCTGCCGGACACGCTGGTTCCGGAGAGCCTGCTGGCCGGGATCGGCGCGCACTACCGCCTGCTGGTGCTCTCCAACACTAACGCGCTCCATTTTGAAATAGTGCGCCAGAATTATCCGATGCTTCGGCACTTCCACGATCTGGTGCTCTCCTACGAAGTGAAGGCCATGAAGCCTTCGCCGGCCATCTACCGTGAGGCTATCGCACGCGCCCAGTGCCGGCCGGAAGAGTGCTTCTACACCGACGACATCGCCGCCTACGTGGAAGGCGCCCGCCGCGAGGGGATTGATGCCGTGCAATTTGAATCCTGCGCGCAATTGGAGCGCGACCTCACGGCGCGCGGGATCTGCTGGTCATGACCACTGGCATCATTACCGATCTGGTGCAGATACGCCTGCTGGGCGAGAAGAAAAGGCCCGAAAACGAGCGCTTCCGGCGGCACATGAAGGCGCACGATCATTCCGATCGCATCCTGCGCCGTGTCGCCGAAGGCATCCAGGAGCAGATCGATTGCACGCAATGCGCCAACTGCTGCCGCGTGGCTACCGTAAAGGTGTCTGAACGCGATGTCGATCGCCTGGCGCGCCATCTGCGCATCGCGCCCGCCGCGTTCGTCGCCGAATATACTACCGAGAGCGAGGACGAAGGCGCCATCCTCCGCCGCACTGATGAGACTGGCTGCGTGTTTCTGGATGGCACGGCATGCACGGTCTACGAGGCGCGCCCCGACATATGCCAGCGCTTCCCGCACGTGGTGCGCGGCAACGGCTCCATCGCCAGCCGGATGTGGCAGTTCATCGACCGAGCGTGTTATTGCCCGATCGTTTACAATGCGCTGGAAGCGTTCAAGGTGGAGACCGGCTTCCGCCGCTGAGATCAGCCCGGCGCACTCGCTCCTTTTCCGATTGGACAATAGAATGGGACACACAAGCGCGCTTCTTCGGTAGCTTCGTAGCGAGCGTAGCGACCATCACCTAGAGAGACTTAGACTGACGCACTACTGGAGATTCGTTAGCCCGCGAAACGCTCCATGAAGCGCTCAGGCGCGTGCAGCGGCGTGAAGCCGTACTGCGCGTAGAGACCGTGCGCATCCTTCGTGGCGAGTGTCCAGCGGCGCAGTCCGGGCAGGCGCGGGTGATCGACAATCACGCCGATCAGCCACCTGCCGATGCCTTGACCTTGAAACTCCGGGAGGACGAAGACGTCGGCCAGCCAGGCGAACGTGGCGTAATCCGTGAATACCCTGGCGAAGCCGATTTGCGGGGCTCCTTTATACACTCCAAAGGGGAGCGAGTTCTCGATCGAGCGGCGCACCACTTCAAGAGGCCGCCCCATCGCCCAGTACGCGGAGCCGCTCAGGTACTCGTGAATCACGGCGATATCCAGGCGCGCCTCGTCCGTGCTGATTACGTATTCGCCTTTCTTCCATTCGTCCGCCATGGAACCAGGATAAAATTGGGCAGTGGCGGTAATCCATCCGATACAAACCGGCTCGGTGCAGATCAAGCGCGCGCAGATGGAATCCCGTGGAAAGGGCTTGGCGCGTTCCGCGCATATTCTGTTCGACCGGGAGTGGTCCGAGTGGCTGCCGATCTTCGCATGGGCCATCGAGCACGAAGAAGGAGTGATCGTAGTGGACACCGGAGAGACGGCGCGCGTAAGTACGCCCGGATACTTCCCGGGCTGGCATCCCTACTTCAAAGCGGTGCACTTCCGCGTCGAACCGGAGGACGAGGTCGGCCCGCAGCTCAAGAAGCTGGGCATGCGGCCGGCGGATGTGCGGCAAGTGCTGCTGACCCACTTGCACTCGGATCACGCCGGTGGTCTCGCGCATTTTGAGAAGAGCAGGATCTGGGTAAGCCAGTCGGATTATGAGAGCGCCCGCGGCCGCTTTGGAGTGCTCCAGGGATATCTGCCGCGCAATTGGCCGGGGTGGTGGAAGCCGGAGTTCATCCGGTTTCAAGACGAACCGTTGGGGCCGTTCGCGCAGAGCATGGCGCTGACCCGCCGCGGGGACGTGATGGCAATTCCAACCCCCGGACATACGCCGGCGCATTTGTCGGTGTTGGTGCGCGGCGCGCCATCCTGGTTCCTGGCAGGCGACACGAGCTACAACCAGAGCTTGCTGCGCGCGGGGAAGGTGGATGGGGTCAGTCCGAATGTGGCGCTGGCTCTCGAAACCGGCAAGAAGATCCTGGCACTGGCGCGGGCGGAGCCGCTGATCTATCTACCGTCGCACGATCCGGATAATTTGGCGCGAGTGGCGCAGTGCGCAGTACTGACTTGAGCGCGTCTGATGAGTCGGAATGGGGCGCTTCGTGGGGCAGACCCCCGGGCAGACCCCCTGGTCTGCGCGGGTCCCCCTGGACCCGCTCTTTCGTTCGAAAAAAAGGCTTTCGCCAATCGCGAGAGGCCGACGAGGGCGTCGACCGCGGTCCAGGGGGACCGCCCCACAATCACTTGGGCGTGGCGGCGACCACGCGCGATTCCACTTGAAACTTGCGGTAATTGGAAAAGCTGGTCTCCGATTCGACGTTGTACTTCTTCACCAGGGCCAGCCTGGCCGACGCCTTGGCGTCAATCCGCTTGGGCAGCCAGACTTCATCGTTCACGCGCGTCATCTGCACCTCCAGCCGCGCGCCCTTGCTCAAACGGGCGATGAACAGGCCCCACGAGATATCGCCGGTCACCTCGGCTTCGGTCTTCACCCACTGATAGTCGGCCTTATCGATCCAGAGCTTCCCGCGAAACTTGGGGAATAGCTTGGCCAGGCTGCTGCGGGCATGATAGCCGGGCCGCGGCGCACCTTCGACGATCCAGGCGGCGCGGCCGTCGATTTGCCCTTCACCGGCGATTTGGAAGTTGAAGGCGTCCGGTACTTCGTCCAGAGGCTCACGCTCACGCTGCCGTTTCTTCTCCCAATCCGCGATGCGCCTGGCGCGCTCGGCCGGCGTCTCTTTCTGGCGCTGGGCGATGCTGTCGGCGAGTTTCTTCTGCTCACTGCGCTCCTCTTCGGGCGACAAGGGATGGTCGTCCTTGCCGACCAGCCGGCGGTAGGGCGAGCCTTCCAACATGGTGACGTCGTAGAGCAGTATCCTGCGGGTCTTCACATGCGCGCTGGAATCGAGTTCGCGGATTTCGGAGCGTTCCAGGAAGGTGTAGTTACGGGCGATGGCCAGGTTTTGGTCCATCACTTGAACCGAGCGCCTCACGATTTCGCGCGGATCTTGCGCGGCGGTCAGAGTGCAAGCGGCGGCCAGGAGCAACGCAGCACGCATTTACATAATTATACGCGCGGGCCGGGTACCCAGTTGCAGTCACTTCACGCCGATGAACGACAGCATGCGGCCGGCCTGCTCTCTGTCGCGGCGGTAGGAGTGGAAATCGTCTGCGCCGCACTTGGTGCAAAGGCGGGCCGCGTAAGTCTGCGGCTGGGGAACGCCCGCCGCGGCCAACTGGCGGAAGTTGGCTTCCACCAAGTCGATATGGCCCGGGCCGGTTTCGCCGAACTGTGCAGCCACCTCCGCGCCGACTTCGTAGCAGCACTTTCCGATACCTGGGCCGATGGCGGCGTACACCCGCGCGGGGCGTGTGCCGAATTCTTCCTGCATCCCGCGCAAGGCGTGCTGTACGATGCCGGCGACTGTACCGCGCCAGCCGGCATGTATGGCGGCCACCGCGCGATGCTCTTCGTCTACCAGCAGGATGGGGATGCAATCCGCGGTCTTGACGGCTACTAGATGTGCGGGCGTGTTTTCGAGCAGCGCATCGCCATCTCCCAGCAGGCCCGTCCGGCCACGCGCCGCTACACAGATATCGGAATGGATCTGGTGCAGCGTGGCAGCACTCGGTGCGGAAGTGCGGCGCGTGCCGAAACCGTGCTCCAACCACGGCAATCGTTCGAGCGGACGGACGCGGTAGATATTCTGCGAGTCCCTGTAAAACACTAAGCGGGCTTCTGGATTTGGGCGATCATGACCTGCTCCTTGAACTGCGCGAGCATAGATTCGTCCAGGCGGACTTCGGTCGGCCTTCTCACCAGCGTGGTCATCTGGTCGATTTTGCCTTGCAGCTTCAGCAGCGCGTAGAACAAGTTCTCCGGACGCGGCGGGCAGCCGGTCACATAGACATCCACTGGCACGATTTTATCGACGCCCTGCAGCACGGCGTAGGTATTGAACGGCCCGCCCACGCTGGAGCAGGCGCCCATGGAGATGCACCACTTGGGGTCGGGCATCTGGTCCCAGATGCGCTTGAGGACCGGACCCATCTTGAGCGTCACGGTGCCGGCCACGATCATCAGATCCGACTGCCGCGGGCTGGGGCGGAACACCTCCGCGCCAAAGCGCGCGATATCGAAGCGGGAGGTGCTGGAGGCGATCATCTCGATGGCGCAACAAGCCAGCCCGAAGGTAAGCGGCCACAGGGCGGATTTGCGCGCCCAGTTGAAGACGTAGTCGACCGATGTGGTGACCACGTTGCTATCGAACTGGTTTTGGATAAACGATGACACCGAAACCCTCCCTTGAACCGCTATTCTATCACTCCGAATCGCTCGCGCACTGAGGCGGCGTATTCGGCTTGCAGATACGGCCTTGGGTGAAATGGGATGCGGGAGAGGTCTGGTGGAAGCGGCAGCGATCGGCAAAATCGGCGAGCGCATGCGGTTCGGGTGTGAATGGGAGTCGGCATCGTTGAAGCGCACAGGCACGCGGAATCCATCGCCGACGCCGACGCCGGCCAGCTTTCATCGAGATCCACTTGCAGCGCCAGATGGTCGAAAGCCGGGATGAAGCCGCCGGACTGGCGGGCGACCTCGGCGGAAAGCGTTACCCGGGTGGATGTGGCTGCCCCTCCAGCATTTCGCCTACCGCTTCAAAGCCAACGCGATCCCGTCGCCGATAGCCACCAGGCTGAGCCAAACGCGATCGTCCAAGTGCAGCTTCGCATTGAACTCGCGGATGGCGCGCGTATCCTTATCTTGCACGGCGTCATCGATCACCGTGCCGTGCCACAGCACGTTATCGAAGGCCGCCAAGCCGCCGGGCCGCAACAGCTTCAGTACGCGCTCATAGTAGTGCTGGTAGTTTTCTTTGTCCGCATCCACGAACGCGAAATCGAAACTCCCGTCCGCACCTTCCCGAAGCAGGGCGTCCAGAGTGTCGATAGCCGGCGCAATGCGCAATTCGATCTTGTCCGCCACCCCCGCCTCGCGCCAGTAGCGCCGGGCGATGGCCGTGGTTTCCGCATTCACGTCGCAGGCGATCAGGCGTCCCTCAGGCGGCATGGCCAGCGCCACATGCAGCGAGCTGAGCCCCGTGAACACGCCTACTTCCAGGGCCCGCCTGGCGCCCATCACGCGCACCAGCATCCCGAGAAACTGGCCCTGTTCCGGCGACAACTGCATTCCCGCATCGGCGCGCGGCGCAGTCTCCTCGCGCAGCCGCCGCAACAAATCCGGCTCGCGCAGAGACACGCTGCGAATGTAAGCCGCCAGCTCCGGTCCGATCGGTGTTTGCAGATTAGACATTTATTTTGCACTCAACATATTCGCGAAGAGCCGGTACGCCCCCGGCACTCCAGCCGGCAACTCCCGAAACCAGGCGTACCCGCTGAAAATGTACACGCCCTTCCCATAGTGCGCGTACAGCATACCACCGGCCAGCGGTTTCTCGCCCGGATCGTGCGATTCGAGCACGGTCTGATACCGCGGGTCCCATTCCGAGGCGAAGTACAGGCCGCGCTCCTGTATCCACCCCTCGAAATCCTTCTGCGTAATCTCGTTGGGCGTACTCAGCAGCGGATTCCCCAGATTCGTAAACGTCACCGGAGCCTCCTCCACGGTGACGCGCTCGTGCCCCACCTTGAACGGATACGGCCCCATCGGCACCAGGTTGGCGTCGGTCACGTTGTACTGATCGATCAGCTTGCCGCCGTTGCTCACATAATCCAGCAGCCGCGGCAGGTTCACGCGCAGATCCGCGCGCGTGTTGTAGGCGCGCACGCCGGTCACGATGGCATCGAATTCCGCGAGGTCGCGCTGCTCCAGATCGGACGGCGACAGCAGAGTCACTTCGCAACCGAGCTGACGAATGGCGTCGGGCATCTCGTCTCCCGCGCCCATCACGTAGCCGATCTTGTGGGCCGTGACCCGCACATCCGCCCGCACCAGCTTCACTACGGCCGGCGGGAACACTGTCAACGGTGGCAGCGGCGAATGCGAGATCACCAGCATGCCCACGCCTATCTCGCGGTCGCCCATGCGCGCCACGCCGCGAAGCCACGCGGGCGGATCCGGGCCACGATCCGGTTTAATCTCAAAAGACAGCGGCTGCTGTTGGCCCACCTCCGCCTGCTCGAACGTCCGTGACGCCGGCTCGGCAGTCCATCCCGCGTCCAGCGCCAGACGTACATCGCCCACCGCCCTGGGCACATCCGCGCGCACCTCGATCTCCACTTTGCGCGCGTCGCCGTTCGGAAACAGCACCACATCCTGCGGCAGGTTCAGTGCCACTGGCGGCACCACGATGAGTGCGCGGGTCTGCTCGCCATCCACGCGGTCGACGTAACGGTGCCGCACTGGCCGCACCAGGTCGCACGCCACACCGCCGGCCTCGATTCCGAAGCGCAAATTCAACAGCGGCGGATCGTCGGGCAGCCCGGCCAGGCGCTGGTCGGAGATCGTGTAGGTATCGCCCTGCTTGGGCTCTCGCAACCAGAACGGCTGCGAATAGGGCTGGCCGGCCGGAACTGCATACTTGAGCTGCGCGTTCACCGGCTGGTTGGATGCCAGCGCGGCGTGATGCAAATCCGTGCGCAACTCGCCGCCCATGCCCTCCAGGGTCAGGCTGTTGAGCGCCATCGGAAATGCCGAACGATTCAGCGCCGTATAGCCTACCTCCACGGTTGCGCCCGGCACCACTGCATAGTTGCCGGCATTCGCATCCAGCCACAATCCCGCGCATAGCGCGATCGCCTCATTCAGTTCCACCAGCTTTTCTTCAGCCCAGGGATCGTGTAGCGCGACGATCGGCGCGTGCACTTTCAACAGCAGCGGAATGGTGCGCTCGGGGTGCTCCGGCTCAAACGTGCGCACCGCCTCTTCCAGGGTGCGCCCGATCTCCGCGCCACCCGGAAGGCGCTCCCAACTGGTGTCGACGCCCTCGAAAGCGTCATTCATAGGCGGGTTCTTGGCTAGCGCATCGCCCGCCAGCGGCACCAGAAAATTCTTCGACGGGCCCGGCCGCTGCGACGCCCCCATACCCTGGCTGCGATGCATGCTGCGGCTCATCCCGGCGATCTGGCTGTACGAAACGCCCAGCACCGGGTTGTAAGCGCCGGTATCCACTTCGATGCGCCCCGGAGTCTCAGCCGCTTCCTTCTCCATCTCCTTTGTGAAGCTGAATGAGTTGAACAGCAGGCGCCGCGCCTTCCACGGCTCCACAAATCTCAGTTGCTCCGGGAAACGGCTGGGATCGCCCGCCGCGAAAAACGCTTCTTTGCCCAGGATGGCCGACACCTGGTGCTGCCCGTGACCATCCTTCGGCGTGCCCGAAAAGCGCAGAATCACCACGTCCGGACGAAACCGGCGAATCACCCACACCACGTCGGAAAGGACCCGCTCGTGTCCCCATTTGGCGAAAGTCTCTTCCGGCGTTTTCGAATATCCGAAGTCGATCGCCCGCGTGAAAAACTGTTCTGCGCCGTCGATGCGCCGGGCTTCCAGTAACTCGTGCGAGCGAATCAGCCCCAGCAAATCGCCCTGCTCGGGACCAATCAGATTCTGCCCGCCTTCGCCGCGCGTGAGCGACAGATAACCCGTGCGCATGTGGCGGCCGCGCGCATAGTAGGCCAGAATCGCGGTATTCTCATCATCCGGATGCGCGGCAATCATCAGTACGCTGCCCAGCACCGTGAGCTTCTTGAGCGATTGCTCGATGGCCGGCGTGCCGGAAAAAGGCGCCTGCGCAAATGCGGGCACAAGCAGGAATAAGCAGAGAAGCACAGCGACGGACCTGGCGGAATGAGTGCGCATCCAAGATAATGGTAGTCCATCCGGAGCGATGAAAAGGAGACGCGCTGGAAGATCGACTGGGGCAATTGGAAGTCCGCCTTCGGCCGCCGGCCGCGTCCGCCAGCCGGCCAACCCGCGGTTGCGGTCCCGGCGCCCATGCTTCTCGGATTGCCGCTGGGCGGAGGGTTCGCGCGCGGCCTGGCACATATTGGCGTGCTCAACGTCCTGGAGCAAAATAACATTCCCGTGCGTTGTATCGTCGCAGCCGGCAACGCCATGCGGTTTAGCGATGTGGCGCGCTGGACCATCGGACGCATGGGCATCGCCGGCAGCGACCGCATGGAGCGCGTTCTGCGCAAATTGCTCAAGCGCTACAGCTTCGAACAAATGCGCATCCCGCTGGGTGTGGTGGCAACCGGCATGGTCACGGGCGCGGCCGTCATTTCCCGCGACCGCGGCGATGCGGTGCTGCCCATCCGCGCAAGCTGTTCGTATCCCGGCCTGTTCCATCCGGTGCGCTGTGGCGACCATCTGCTGGTGGATGGGGCCATCGGTATGGAGGTGCCCGCGCTGCCGGCGCGCATGCTGGTCGCCTCGCACGCGATCTCGCTGCACCCGCCCATGCCAGGCGCCGCGTGGATGCCCACGAACATGTTCCATGTGATTAATCGATGCTTCCGGATCCTGCACAGTCGCACCGAAATTACCTGGCGGCAGCACTCCGGCCTGGTCATCGAGCCGGATGTGCGCGGCATGGAATGGGATGCGTTCGGTAGCGCCACGCAACTGATCAAGGCCGGCGAAAAGGCTGCCCGGCAAGCTCCGCCCCGCATTCATGGGTGGATCGGTCCACCGGCGAATCTCGACCGCCACGCTGTGGCACCTGCCACGGGGTCAAACCGAGTTCGTTACCTGCCTGAGCGCTTCGGCCTCTGAACGTCTGCGGCTGCATCGGTCGATGTGCCGCTCTGGTTCATGTTTACTTCATACCCCGCTACGGGCACGTTGTAGCCATATTGGTAGCGCATTCCGGGAAAGGCATTGGGCGCTGCCTGAAGATTCACCGTGCCATTGCCAGTGCCCGTGGCACCGGATGTCGCCGTAAGCCAGCCCGGCAAATTCGAGACTACCCAGTCGCATCCTTCACCGGCCGTCACATTGACGCTCGCCGGTCCGCCACCTTGCGGGAACGCGATGGCATTCGTCGAGAGAGAGTAAGCACATCCGGCGGCTGCTTGGGTGATGGCGATGCTGCCCGGGCCGATGGCAATGCTGCCGTTGCGCGCCGCGCCGGTGTTTGCGGCGACGCTCACTGCCAACGGCCCGATACCGGGACCGCCGTAGCTTTGGATGGCGATCCAGGAACTGGTGGTGGTCGGGATCCAGGAACAGCCGCTGGGCGACGCGATGGAGAAATTAGCCGAGCCACCGTAAGAGTAGAAGAAGTAGGAGGCCGGGGCGGAGGAGTAGGCGCACGTCCCGGTCTCGGCGCCGATTCTGGCGACGTAGGCGGTGCCCGTGTTGGTGGTATTGCGATTCTGTCCAGTGGCGGATTGGAAGGCCCCAACCGTGGTAGGAAAGCTGGGAGACAAAGTCTCGCCCGTTACGAAGGCGTCACCGGCGGAGTTCAGCGCGACGCCATAAGCATTATCAAAACCGATCCCGCCGAGATATGTCGAGTACAGTAGCTCTTGCCCAGTGGGGTTGATCTTGGCCACGAATGCGTCCGGCTCTATCAACGGCAGCGGCATTGCATACGCGGTGCCGGGCTTCTGGGGATCCACCGCCAAGCTCGTGACGGAAGTCGATTGGAGTCCGGCTGGCGACCAGGAGGAGCCGCTGGTGGTGGTGGCGAACACGCCGGAGCAGGTGCCGGCGTAGAGGACCGCCGGATTGGAGGGCGCGATCGCCAATGCATCGACACAGGGGTTCAAGGTCCCCGTCGGCGTCCAGGACGTGCCCGAATTGGTGCTGGCATAAACGGCTCCATTCATTGCCGCGTAAAGGGTTGACGGCCGTTTCGGGTTCATCACCACCCAGTTGGAGGGGAGCGTAGTCAGTTGAGTCCACGTCTGGCCGGCGTTAGTGGTCCGGAACATTCCGCCGTTCGATGCGGCATAGACGACGCCCGGCGCATTCGGGTTAATGGCAAAATTGAAAACCACAGAATTGGCTAGCGATCCGCCGACAGGGGTCCAAGCTACTGCGCCGTCCGTGCTCACAGCCGAGGGGCCGTTATTCCAGCCGTTTGCCACGTAGACGTTCGTGGGTGTCGTAGGATCGACGGTGATGCTGTAAATCCAGCATGGCGCGATACCCGCGTAGGCCCATGTAGCGCCGCTATCCTGGCTGGAATACACGCTTTCACCGATAGCGGTGTACACAGTTCCGCTTCCCGAAGCGCCGAATGCAACAGCTTGAAAGTAGGCCTGCGCCGACACGTTGCCGGCGATGAAGGTGGGAACCCAGTGCGCTCCGCCATCGGAGCTTTGAAACAGGCCCTCACCCGTTGCCGCTATGAGGTGCGTGTCCGATGCTGGGTCCACGGCAAGCTGCAGGACGAACGTCGGGAGACCCACGTTCGCAGCTTGCCACGTCGATCCCATGGATGCCGTCTTGAAAAGCGGTGCCGTATAGCCCGCCAGGGCAGGCTGTAACGCCGCGCGACGCGGGAAGTTGCTCGAGGCAGTTTGTCCGGCAACGGTGGCGTTTCCGCCCGAGTCTACCGCGATGCCATAGGCGTAATCGTCCCCTTGGCCGCCCAGGTAGGTGACATATTGCCATGCGGTTCCGAGACTGTTTAGCTCCGCC
>Ga0302324_100016752_pt1 | contig 14581 bp, 13 predicted proteins | sample Palsa_T0_1_FD_201949 | JGI IMG/M metagenome (GOLD analysis project Ga0302324, IMG submission 201949) | Peat permafrost microbial communities from Stordalen Mire near Abisko, Sweden - Palsa_T0_1 | ecosystem: Environmental > Terrestrial > Soil > Palsa > Peat permafrost | place: Sweden: Abisko...
CCTATGTTCCGCCGAAAACGAATTGGGACGAGCGGCGACGCACCGTTCTCGATCGCGGCATGCCGGCAATCGTTGATGCGGCGATGGGCCGCTTTTTCTCGCCTGAGACACTTGCGAAGAACGATCCGCTCGTCAATTCGAGCCGCACAACCTTCCTCTCCACGAAACCCGCGGGTTACGCCGCCTGCTGCTCGGCCGTCCGCGACATGGATCATCGGGAAATGCTTCGCGGGATCGCCGTTCCCACGCTTGTGATCGGGAGCGAGCGGGACGCCTCCCTTCCCTGGGCGGGGCATGGCGAAGTTCTGGCTCGCGAAATCCCCGGCGCCAAGGAATTGCGCCTCGATACCGCGCATCTCTCCAACGTCGAGCAGCCTCAACTCTTCAATTCCGCCGTCGCCAACTTCCTCCGCAGTACATAGGCCCCTTCCCAGCGAACGAACCCCCCTGAAAATACACCGCTTAGGCGGGGTAGCTGATCGATTGAAAACAGAGCGGTTCGTTCCTTCGGGGGCGCCAAGCCTGCCTCCTACATAATGGTATTGGCCACAATGTCCCTCCCGGCCGGACTTCCCTCCGGGCGGCGAAGAGGTTCCATGCAAACACCCAGTATTTCACAACCCGCCCAGCCATCGCCGGAAGCGCGGACTTTACCTGCGCCGCAGGTGGCTGCTCCGGCAAGGCTGCCGACTCCCAGCCTGATTGCCACTATGCTGAAAGGCGCGCCCAACACCAGCGACCTCGTCTTTTCTCCCGGCAGACTGCCTCAGGTAAAAGTGAACGGAAGGCTTGTGCCAGTAAACATTCAAGGGGTTGCAATGCTCACCCCTGCAGACACCGCGCAGATCGCGGCCGATCTCATGGGGCGAAACGCGCAAGCCGCACAGAAGCTGAAGGAGGAAGGTTCCTGCGACATTTCTTACGGATTGACCAAGGTCGCGCGCTTTCGCGTGAACGTTTTCAGCCAGCGCGGCAGTTGCGCCATCGTCATGCGCGTGATTCCCAGCTCCGTGCCGGATTTCGCGATCCTGAACCTGCCCGAGCAATTGAAAGAGACGGCCCTGCTGCGCAATGGAATCGTGCTGGTCACGGGTCCCACCGGCAGCGGAAAATCATCGACGCTCGCGGCCATTTTGAACAAAATCAACGAAGAGAACGCCTATCACATCATCACCATTGAAGACCCCATCGAGTTCCTGCACGCCCACAAGACAGCCACCGTGCACCAGCGCGAACTCCATAGCGACACCCTGAATTTCGGCCTCGCCTTGCGGGCCGCGTTGCGGCAGGCGCCGGAGGTGATTCTTGTGGGAGAAATGCGCGACCGGGAAACGATCGAAGTGGCACTCGAAGCAGCAGAGACTGGCCATCTGGTCTTCTCCACTTTGCACACGACCGACGCCTCGAAAACTGTGGAGCGTTTGATCGGAGCATTTCCGTTAGGCGATCAGGGGGCCGTGCGAAATCGACTGGCCAAGGCTTTCCGCTATATCGTGTCGCAGAGGCTGATCCCGCGGCGGGATGGCACCGGCCGCGTCGCCGCATTCGAGATACTCAAATCGACGATGCGGACTCGCGAGTACGTGGAACGCGGCGAGACCGAAGGAAAGACCCTTCTCGATGCCATGCGCGACGGCGATACCGACGGCATGCAGTGCTTCGACATCGAAATCGAGAAGCTGATCCGCGCCGGCGTCATCGACATAGAAGTGGGCCTTTCCTATGCCACCAACGTGGGCAACCTCCGGCTGCAACTTGTGGACTTGCTGGATCCGCAGGGAGGAACGCCGGATGTAATGAAGCGGAAAGATACGCTACAACGACCCCAGAAAAAGGTCGAAACAACACCCGCCAGCGTGTACGAATAGGCTTACGCCGATCCGTCTGTTCAGCTTTGCGTGCCTGCGCTTAAGCGGTGGCGCTCATGGCATCGGGCGCGTCCATCAGCAATGGGCGAAGCTGCTTGCGCAATTCGTACGGGTCGTCGTGCCCGTGGGAAACGACGGCGTGGATCACCGCGAGATCGAGAACTTCCTCTTCCGAACCTGAAATTGCCACGGTGCAATTCTTGTCGCTGGGAATATGCCTGCAATCGATATATTTGCGCGCCATATGCATCTCCTATGTCCGGGAGGATAGTCCTCGAACGAATGAAAGTAAATGGAAGTCTACCGCAGACTCCGCGAGCCTGCTGGAAAGAATCGCCAGACATTGAAGTCAACGGCTCGGGTTTCAGCGATCGCTGAAAGGCTTCAGCTGCGCAGATATTTGTTCAAAAAGTCGAGCGTCCGCTGCCAGGCGAGCGTTGCTGCGGCTTTGTCGTACCGCGGCGTGGTGTCGTTATGGAAACCGTGATTCACTCCCTCGTAAATGTACGCTTCATAGGTGACGTGGTTGGCCTTGAGCGCTTCCTCGTACGCGGGCCATCCGCCGGTGAAGCGCGTGTCGAGCGCGGCGTAGTGAAGCAGCAGCGGCGCCTTGATCTTCGCCGCATCCGCGGCCGTGGGCTGGCCGCCATAAAAGGGAACCACCGCCGAAAGATAGGGGAGACGAACCGCCAGGGAATTCGCCATCGTGCCGCCGTAACAGAAACCGACGACACCGATCTTGCCGGTACATTCCGGCCGGGCTTTCAGCCACGCAGCAGAAACTACAAAATCCTCGAACATCTTCTTGCCGTCCACCGTTCGGAAAATATTGGTGGCCTTCTCTTCGTCACCGGGATAGCCGCCGACCGAAGTGAGGCCATCGGGCGCGAAGGCCAGAAAGTTCGCCACGGCGAGCCTGCGGGTCACGTCTTCGATGTGAGGGTTCAGACCGCGGTTTTCGTGGACGACCAGCACTCCAGGCAGCTTTCCGGATGCTTTCGCGGGCCGCGCGTAGTAGCCGTTGACGGTTCCGTTGCCTTGCAGCGACTGGAGGGTCGTGTATTCGGTCTCGATCCGCGGGTCGTCTTTGGGGACCTGCTGGCCGAAAGCGTAGTTGGGGCGGAGGCTTTCCCAGATGGCCGTCGCCGTCAGCCCGCCAACGGCATATTTTTTCGCCGCGTCGAGAAACGCGCGGCGGTCGATGTCGCCGTGAACGTAGCCGTCAAATATATCCAGCAATTCCTGAGGAAAATCAGACGCCTTTTTCCGCTCCATCTAAAAACCTCCCCGTGTCCATTCTGGTTTTCGGCATAAATATACCTGATCCAGCCGGAAAAATAGCTTGGGATTCGCCATCGAAATGCATTCGGGCCGCGGAGCGGAGAATTATTCCTGGACGGTGAAACGGACCGGCTCGATTAGTGTGGTGCCCCCCACCTGGATCGAGAGGTTGTAGCCGCCTGGCTTTACTTGGGGAACCTTCATCACGATCTTGTCAGCAGCCTGGCTTACGATCGTTGCTTTGTAGTCCGACTTGTCGTCCGAGAGAAATACGCCTGCTACCGCATCTTTCCCCAGGTCGGCGCCTGAAACAGTAATGCTGTCACTAACCTTTCCCGACTGTGGATCCACCTTGGTGATTTTAGGAGTGGGTTGTCCCTGGGCGAAAAGGAGCGTTGCGAAGAAAAGCGCACTAAGAGCGAGAGTTAACAGATGTAAGCGAAGACCGGCACTTCCCTTCTTCACTGGGGTGACGGATAAATTGACTCGAGAATCCGAATGACTCGCTGGGGTGGTCATTAGGCCTCCACGTCAACGCGGAACGCGGGGCGTCTTCCCGTTCCGTGGAGGTGCAAAAATACGCCCTGGCTCAGCGAGTGTCAAGCTAAGACGCTCAGTTTGCGCCCTTTGCGCCTTCGCAAACGCGCTAGAGCCGGCCTTCCGGGCGGTAGATGGCCACGCCGCTCAGCAGCTTGGGATAAAAGTCCGTGGATTTTTGTGGGAGCACATCGCCGGCGAGCGCGATATCGGCCACCTGTTGCACGCGGACGGCTTTGAGCAGAAACGCAATCTGCGCCTCGCCCCGATCGACCCGCGCAATCGCCGCTTCGATTTCCCGCTCGTAGCCCACGTTTTTTTCCGCAGCTACCGCCTCCGCCGAAATGCCCAGTCCTTTGTCGAGAATCAGCCGGTGCAGCAGCACCACATCCAATCCGCGTTGCCCTTCGGAAATATCCGGCAGCACGCTTTCAAGGTCGGCGTCGCGCCGCAAGAGAAACAGAAAAAACGACCCGCCTCCCGGGTAGACGCCAATCGCCCGGCGTCCATGGCTCTCGCCTTCGAGGTCCTTACGGAATTCCGCAAACGCGGTGGCGCGCTCCTCGGGATTCTGAAAGGGGTAGGCGTACCAATCAAAATAGGGAGCCAACGACTTGCGGAACTTCTCGAAATCGAAATTCGCAAGATTACCCACCACGCGATGCGTGGGGAGAACCGTGAGACCCTTGGAGTGGGTATTGATGAACGTCATCATCGCGAATTCGTAAGCGGCGAGCGGGTCCGCCTTGCCGGCTTTGGCGCGGCCTTCGTTGCGATAGTTCAAGGCCGTTTCGTAGCGGTGATGCCCGTCGGCAATCACGAGCTTTTTATCTTTCATCGCGCTTTGGATGCGCCGCACAAACGCCGGATCGTCCACGGGCCAGAGCCGATGGATCACGCCGTACTCGTCAGTAAGCTCGAGCGGAGCGCTTTTGCGCGCCGTGTCTTCGAGAAGGCTGTCAATGATGCGCGAGGGATCGTCATACAGAAGAAAGAGCTGCCCGGTTTGAACGCGCGTTTGCCGCAGCAATTCGATGCGGTCCGCTTTGGGCGCGGAGAGCGTACGCTCGTGGCGGAAGACGACGTGGGCATCGTAATCCTCCACGCGGCCCAGGGCGATAAAGCCGATGCGGACGCGCCGTGTTTGCGTCCCCGGCACGAGAAACTCCTGCGAGTAGATGTAAATGCCGGGCGCGGCGTCCTGCGCGAGAATCTTCTCCGCGATCCATTCGTCCACTTTTTTCGCGGCGCGCGTGTAGACGTTGTTCGCGTCGGAATCGCCCGGAAGCACGCGTCCCTTTTCGATGGTGATCAGGTTGTAGGCGCTGCCCGCGTAATAGCGATCCTGCATCTCGGGGCTGATCTTGTCGTAGGGCTGGGTGAGCACGTCCTTCAGAGCGACGCGATTGGTGTCGTAGCGATACGCGCGAAACGGTTGGATTTCAGCCATCAGGCCTCGATATGTAGTTTGGGATTACAAGAAACAGCCATTGTAGCAGCCGCCTGGGTCGCGCTAAAGCCGGCGCGATGGATTTCCTGGGCCGAGCCCGTGAACTCTACGTGTGGCAGGAGCGTATGCCCTGCTTTTCGAAGTACTGCTGGTGATATTCTTCGGCGCGATAGAACGTTGCTGCCGGCACGATCTGCGTGACGATAGGGCGCTTGAAAACGCCTTCCTTTTCCAGGATCGCTTTGGAATCGCGCGCGGCTGCTTCCTGTTCGGGATCGTGGAAGAAAATCGCCGAGCGGTATTGTGTGCCGAAGTCCGGTCCCTGGCGATTTAGCGTCGTGGGATCGTGGCTCTTCCAGAAGGTGGCAAGAAGCTCAAGGTAGGAAACCTCCTGGGGATTGAATTCGACTTCCACGGCTTCGGCGTGGCCGGTCGTTCCGGAGCAGACGTCCTTGTAGGTCGGATTCACTTTGGTTCCACCGGTATAGCCGACAGCCGTCGAGGTTACGCCCTTGAGCTGCCGGAACGCGTCTTCCACGCCCCAGAAACATCCGGCGGCAAACGTAGCCTTTGCCATAGCTTTCGCTCCTCTCAAAAATCCTACTGAGTATGTTGCCACATTACAGAAGCGTGGTCGAATTCTGCGGCCGAAGATACGAGCCAAAAGTCTGTGCTAAAGTCTTGCCGAAATGGCTGCCTCGCGCGAAATACGAATCGATCTGCCGGATGGCGACGCAATGTCGGCGCTCTTCGATCAGCCGGCCAAGCCGCGCAGCCTCTTGGTGCTGGCTCACGGCGCCGGGGCGGGAATGGCTCACCCTTTTCTCGAGGCGCTCAGCGGCGAACTGAACTCCGCCGGTATCGCAACGCTTCGCTATCAATTTCCGTACATGGAAAAACGCCGGAAGATTCCCGACAAGCCCGCCGTGCTCACCGCCGCCGTAAGAGCCGCGGTGGATAAAGCGAAGGAACTGGCTCCGAATCTTCCCCTGTTTGCGGGCGGCAAGTCGATGGGGGGCCGCATGACTTCGACCGCAGCCTCGGAACATCCGCTGGAAGGAGTGAGGGGTTTGGTATTCTTCGGTTTTCCGCTTCATCCGCCCAATCGCCCGGGGACGAAACGAGCTGACCACCTGTCGCGCGTCACCGTTCCCATGCTGTTTCTTCAAGGGACGCGCGACGCATTCGCCGATTTGCAGCTTCTGCGTCCGATCTGTGCTCAGCTGGGATCACGCGCCACGCTGGAAGTGGTGGAAGGCGCCGACCATTCCTTCCACGTACTCAAAGCATCCGGAAAGAGCGACGCGGAAGTTCTTCGCGGTCTCGCGGGCAGCGCCGCTTCGTGGACCAGTCAGTTTCTTTGACCGGGCGCTCCATCGCGGCTCCTCTTTGCTACCCGATTTGCTAGCCGAAGATTGGTGACTTATGTTCCCATTTCCCATCGAAGACAAACGCGGAAGCCTTTTTGCGTTCGCTCGGCGCCAATTCCCGCTCGCGAAGGTGATCGGGCAATTGGTGCGGCTCGCCCGGATAGCCCAGCGCAAAACCTGCGACGGGATCGAAACCTTCGGGAATCGAGAGTGTTTTGCGCGCCTCGTCCACCAAGATGCCCGCCATTTGATGGACCTGTAGCCCATTCGCCACAGCCTCGATTGCCAGGTTGGCCATCGCCTGCCCGACGTCATGGTAGGCGTGGCGATTCGGGTTGTTGTTATTCTCGAAGTTCAGCCTTGCGATGGAAATGCCGATCACCGGCGCGCCCTTGGCCCATCCGATGTTGAATTCAACGAAGCAGCTCAGCACCCGTTGAAAGGCTTCCGGTTCCTTACGAGTCGCAACGACGAAAGACCAAGGCTGCCCGTTGTAGGAAGAGGGCGCCCAGCGAGCGGCTTCGAACAGGCTCCGCAAAACCGCGGGCTCTACGTCGCGATCGGCAAAGGCTCGCGGGCTCCAGCGGTGCTTGAGCAGATTGTGGATCGGAACTTCAACGGCTGCCGGCTTTTCCATTTCGGTCGAATCCTCCCGGGGTTTTGACGCGTTGCAGTACTGCAGATTTGATTAGCCGCGCAGCCGATGCGATGCAGGTTTTCTGGCCTTAACGTATGTGAAGTTCGTAGGGGACGCGGGCTTGCACCGGGTCCATCACGCCCACGAACCGCCGCACTGTCTCTTCGATCGAGCGCGACTCCGTCACAGTGTCCTTTTCCCGTTGCAGAAGCTCTTCGAAGAGGCTCTTTTCTTCCGGGAAGCGGACGATGCGGATCGACTCGTCAGCGGGAATGTGCGCGAGTTCCTTGGCTACGTCGATGGCGCGGTCGAATCCCCCCAGCTCATCGACCAGTCCTAAATCCTTGCCCTGCGTTCCGGACCATTCGCGGCCCTTGGCAATCTTGTCGACCGCCGCCACGGACATGTGCCGGCCCTTGGCAACACCCTCGGTGAACTGCGCGTAGGTTTCGTCGAGCGATTTCTGGATGTAGGCTTCCTGGGCGGGCGTGAAATTCTGCTGGTCGGAGAAGAGCGTCGCGTTGTCGCTCGTGGCGACATAATCGCTGCTGATACCGAGCAGATTGTACAGCCCGGAAAGATTCAACTTTCCGGTGAGCACGCCAATCGAGCCGGTGATGGTATTGGCGTCGGCGATGATCTTAGCGGCCGGCGTCGCAATCCAATAGCCTCCGGAAGCAGCTACGTCCGACATGGAAACAACTACGGGCTTCTGCCCTTCCGCCAGCTCCACCTCGCGGCGTATCACTTCGCTTCCCACCACGGAGCCGCCACCCGAATCGATTCGCAGCACAATCGCGCGAATGCTCGCATCGTTCCGCGCGTTGCGAAGGTCCGCGGCCACCGAATCGCCGCCCATCACAAACCCGCCGCCGGGCGTCGCCTGGGATTCGCCGGAAACGATCAGCCCTGTCGCGTGTACCACGGCGATTTTCTGGCCGCGAAGGCTGTCCGTGCCGAGCGACGAACGGTATTGGTTGAGCGAGACCGGATTCCATCCCCCATAGCGGGACTTGAAGTAGTCCTGCACCTGGTCCCAGTAGCCCAGCCGGTCAACGATCTTCTCCTGCACCACATCGCTTGTAAGAAGAGGCCCGGCGTTCACGAACGATTCGAATTTCGAACGGTCGATGCTGCGCGCCGAGGATGCGTCGGTTACATATTGCTCGTAAATGCTGCGCAGGACCGATTCCACCTCCTCGCGGTGAGGCGGTGTGAACTTTTTCTCCGTGAACATGTTATAGGCCGTCTTGAACTCGGCCACGTGGTAGAACTCGGGGATGATCTTCAGCTTGTCTAGCGAGCCGCGGAAAAACAGCGCTTCGGCCATCATTCCCCGGATGCTCACCGAGTTGGAGGGAACCAGCCATACCTGCTCGCAGGCGCTGGCCAGGTAATATTCGGGGTTCCCGACGCCGTCATAGCCGAGGTAGCAGATACTCGGTTTGTGGCTCGTCCGGAAGGTGAGGAGGTGCGCGCGAATTTCTTCCAGCTTTGCCCAGCCCGTCGAAAGAGGCGCGATCCTCACCACAATGCCGGTGATGTGCGAATCGGTCCGCGCCGAATCGATCGCGTCCAGATAATCGTGGAGAACCGGTTCGGAGTTGCCGCTCAGACTGCCGAAAAGGCTCACCGCGGGCTGTTCTTCGATCGTTCCTTCGGCGTCAATCACAAGAACGGAATTCGGCGCGAGACGTTTGGGTTTCGAGGCGGCCCAGATAATCAACACTAAAAACAAAATTAGAACACCGACAACGATTGCCCGCCGTTTACCCCATGTCATCGCGATTCACCCTCTGCGGAGCGAGCCGTTGCCGCACCGGGCGCTCCCGGGACAAAAGTAGCATCCGGCGACCCAAAACTCCACCCACGGCTCAACACACGAGTGAGTTGTATTTGAAAATTTGCAGCCAAGCCCTGTAAGGCGCGGCTTACGTGGCGCCGCGAAGAAATCGCGCGGATTCTTCCGGCGGCGTGGGATTGATGTAGAAGCCGGTGCCCCATTCGAATCCCGCCACCTTGGTGAGCTTCGGCATCATCTCGATGTGCCAGTGATAATGATCGTTGATTTCTTCGCCGAGGGGCGACGTGTGCACCACCAGATTGTACGAGGGGAAATCCAGCACGGAGTCCAGCCTTCCGAGAAAATCGCGCAGAAGAGCGGCGAGGCTGCTGTAATAAGGCGTTGGCATATTTTCGAACGCCGAACTGTGTTGCCTGGGGAGAATCCACGTTTCGAACGGGAACCGTGGAGCATACGGCGCCAGCGCGAGAAAGTAATCGTTGCCCAGGATCATGCGGTCGCCGATATCGATCTCCTGGCGAATCATGTCGCAGAAGATGCAGCGTTCCTTCTCGTCGTAGTAGCGCTTGGCCGAGTCGACCTCCTCCCGCACGCGCCTTGGCACGATGGGCAAAGCAATTATTTGCGAATGCGTGTGCTCCAGCGAAGCCCCGGCAGGCTCGCCGTGGTTCTTGAACAGCAAAATGTAACGGAAGCGGCGGTCGTTCTTAAGGTCGAGCATGCGATCGCGGCAAGCCCACAACACTTCTTCCACGCACTTCTGCGGCATGGTGGCTAGCGTGTTCCTGTGATCGGGCGATTCGATCACCACTTCATGCGCACCGATTCCATTCATGCGGTCAAAAAGGCCCTCGCCCTCGCGGTCGAGCGATCCCTCGATTCCAAGAGCGGGAAATTTATTGGGGACGACGCGGAGAGACCATCCCGGAGTGTCCCGCCCGCTCCCGTTCCGCCCGTAGGCGAGCACCTCAGACGGCGTCTTGCCCTCGTTTCCGGGGCAAAAGGGACAGAAATTGCCTCCCTTGATTTGCACACTCCCCCGGAGAAAATCCATCGGGCGCCGGGAACGATCCGTCGAGATGATCACCCACCGGCCCGTAATGGGATCCTTGCGAAACTCGGGCAAAACTCCTCCTCAGAAGCTGCCAATCAACTGTCCACCCACTGTATCCGCCTACCTGTCCGCGCATGAACGAGAATCCGGCGAGCGGCCCCCTGCAGCGTGTTGCACAGAGAATATCAGCAAACGCGATGCCAACCAAAGTTACTGCCGGCAGAATCAGTGCAGCAACTATGCGCGAAACGCATCCTTGTGAAGGCGCGCCTTGGGTGGGGCTCCGAGGCGTGTTTCAATAGCGAGTACATCGAACCGGTGTGCCGATTCGATCCGTCGGGCACGCAGGAACTGCCTTCGCCATCCTTACCAGATTTCTGCGCTTTTCCGAGTCCACCGCCTCTTCCGGAGACGGCAGCGCTGCACCGGCGCGTAACGGTTGGGCGATGGACCGCGTTTTCACCTCGACGAAGGCCAGCACGGAACCGTCGTAGCCGGCCATATCGATCTCGCCTTTGAATCCAGGAAAGGTGTAATTCCGCGCCTCGAGCGTGTAGCCGTGCCGCCGCAGATACCAATAGGCGTACGTTTCGCCTCGGATGCCGGTGCGCCGCGCGTTCTCCTTGGGAGATGCGACAGAAGCTCGTGAGGAGTCTTCGGCAGGCGCTTCAGACAGCCCCTTGCGGGCGCCAAATTGCACCAACGCGAAGATCAAACGCGCAAACACATTCAGTCACCAGCTCGTCGCAAATTCCCTGCCCGAGAGCTTTCGCCCCGTTACTTGATGACCTCGAACGTAAATTCCATCAATTTCCCGCGCATCACAAAACTCAGGTAGTGCTCCCAGAACTGGCGAAACATCCGGCTGTGATTGACGAGAAATTCAAAACCGAACGCCCGCCAGAGTTTCAGCAGGCTCAGGTTGAGCTTCACCTCGCGCATGCGGACCTTGGTGTACCACATATCGCGGCCGTGCATCCCGCCTGGATAGAAATAGAGAAACGAATAAGTGTTCAGATGCCAGCGATGCGTGGGGTCGCGAAACGAGCTGTAATCGGTGTAATGGGGCGTCGCGAGAAAAATCGTCCCGCCGGGGCGCGTGACGCGATGAAACTCCTCCATCGTGGCGATAATGTTGTCCACGTGCTCGATAATGTGTTCCGCGCGCACCTGGTCGAACGAATTGTCGCGGAAGGGCAGGCCGCCCCGGTCCAGATTGCAGATCACATCGGCTGCCGTATCCGGATTCATGTCCAGGCCGATTGCACCGGGATACTTCTTCGGACCGCAACCGACATCAAGAATGCGCGGCAAACTCACCCCCAATGAAATGGCCGTAAGCTGCATCAATCACGAAATGCCACCACTCGGCGCGCAGAAAATAAAACGGCCCGCCGAAGCGGGCCTGCCATCGTAACAAAGCCCAGTTAGGAAGCATAGGTTACTGGGTACTAATCAGGGGCAGGGGCAGTGGCAGTGGCACAGGCACTCCTGCATGTGCGGTACAGGGCACGCAACCGAGATTGGCTGTGCCGCCAAAACATCGCAGCCTCAGAGCTTATTCAGGCCGTCCAGCGCGGCTACCTTGTAGGCCTCAGCGAGCGTCGGATAGTTGAAGACCGTGTCGCGAAAATATTCGATGGTGCCGTCGTAAGACATCACCGCCTGTCCAATGTGGATGATTTCCGTGGCGCGTTGCCCCAGCGCGTGAACGCCCAACAACCTCAGCGTGTTGCGGTCGAACAGCAATTTCAGCATGCCCGTTTCGTCGCCGAGCATCATGCTCTTGGCGAGCTCGGCGTATTTCGCCACGCCCACCTCGTACGGCACTTTTGCCGCCGTCAATTGCTCTTCCGTCTGGCCCACCATGGAGATTTCCGGAATCGTATAAATCCCATAAGGGAACAAGTTCGACATCGCCTCCGCCCGCACCCCGAACATATGGCAACTCGCCAGCCGGCCCTGCTCCATCGACGTGCTGGCCAGCGCCGGGAATCCGATCACGTCACCCGCGGCGTAAATGTTCGGCACAGCCGTCTGGTAGAACTGGTTCACGCCGACCTTGCCCCGCAGATCGGCGCTCAGTCCGGCGGCATCCAGCCGAAGTTGGTCGCCGTTTGCCTGGCGTCCCACCGCGTACACCAGCCCGTCCGCCAGGATTTTCTTGCCGCTCTCCAACTCGGCGAACACGCGGTCGCGCTTCGGGTCGATGCCGACGCGCGTCACTTTCTCTCCCAGCCGGAATACAGTCCCCAACTGCCGCAGGTGATACTCCAGCGTGTCGACGATTTCGCGGTCCACAAAATCCAGAATGACGGGCCGCTGGTCGATCAGCGTCACCTCCACACCGAGGGCCGCCAGGAAGGACGCGTACTCCAGGCCGACAACGCCGGCTCCCACAACAATCAACTCCCGCGGAAGTTCGCTCAGCGCGAAAATCTGATCCGTATCCAGGACACGTTTCCCGTCGAAAGTGATGTCGGGGGAGCGAGCCGTCCGCGTTCCGCAGGCTATGAGAATATGATCCGCGTGCAGGGCCACCTTTCCTTCCTCTCCCTGCACCTCCACGGTATGAGGATCGGCAAACTCGGCGGTGCCCTGAAAAATCGCGATGCCGTTTCGCTTCAGCTGCGAATGGATCACGTCGGTCTCTCGCTGGACGATCGTGCTTACGCGGAACGCCAGCTCCTTCAGCGAAACATCGCGCACCCCGCGGTAGCTCGTTCCGTACAGGGTCTTCACGGCCATGCCAGTCAGCTGAAAAATCGCCTCGCGCACACTCTTGCTGGGAATCGTGCCGGTATGCACGCAGACCCCGCCGAGCATGAAAGTGCGGTCGATCACCGCCACGCGCTTCCGCAGCTTCGCCGCGCAGATGGCGCCCTTCTGTCCCGCGGGCCCGCTCCCGATCACCAGCAGGTCGAACTTTGAATCATTCATAGGCTCGCACTCGATATTCAATATGACTGCAATATAGACGAAGGCCACCGCGCCCACAGTGCAGGCACAAGGCGCCCATGCATTACAGAAGGGGTAAAGAGTGAATTCGCGAAACGAATGTCCGCTATGAATCTTACAGAAAGATGAACGCGGCCGGAAATCCGCCGGCGGAATGTGCGCGCAAAGCTACACGTCCGCGCGCCAGCAGCTCATGCGAGGACAACCAGATCGATTTCCACACGGACGTCGCGCGGCAATCGCGACACCTCCACGGTCGAGCGCGCCGGGGCGTCTTTTTGCATGTAACGCGCATACACCTCGTTCATCGCTGCGAAATCGTTCATGTCCTTCAGGTAGACGGTCGCTTTCACAGTTTTATCGAGAGACGAGCCCGCCGCCTCCACGATTGCCTTCAGATTGTCGAATACGCGCGCCGTCTGCGCCGCCACATCGCCTTCAATGATCTGCCCCGTAGCCGGATCGAACGGAATTTGCCCGGCGGTGTAGATAAACCCGTTCGCCTTGATCGCCTGCGAATACGGCCCAATCGCCTTGGGCCCCTTGTCGGTTGCGATGACTTCCTTCACGGAACCTCCTGTGCGTCACGATCTTTCTTACTGCTGCGCTTCGGCCGCCTCGCCGCCATAGCGTAACCGGAAATCAGCCGGTATGTCTTTATCGTTGAGCCAGACGCGAAACAGTGCCGCAAGATTCTTGCCGCTGGACTCCTCCAGCACGGAGCGCAGAGCATCATAGCTGGTCTCCTGCCCACGCAGCAAAGTGACCATTCGCTTGAGGCCGCTTCGCATGGGTTCTTCTCCACATGCGTCCTCGATCGCCACAAAGAAGAGCGGAGCTTTGGCGAGAGCGATATTCCGCTGCTCGAGCGGGTCCGTCAGCATCGTCACACCCAGCGGGCTCTCGTTCGCTCCGCTGCGGGCTTTGTCGTATTCGCGCAGGTATCTGGCGACCCGCTGGCGCCGGCCCGCTTCGCCCTTGGCGCTTTCTTCCACCACGATCGTCGCGTATTCGGGCAATCCTTCTCCCATGCCCAGGGCCGCATCCGGCGCAAAAGAGACCTCGTCGCCAAACCAGTTGTGCGCCAGAGCGTGCGTCACGCGTTCGAGAAAATCTTCATTCCCGATGCCAAGCGCGAGCGCCTGCGAATCCACCAAAGCCCCTCCGGGAAACGCGACCGCTGCGGGGCCTGGGTCTCCGATCACATGATTTCGCAGTCCGGTGGATTCCACGATGTGCGGAGCGTGAATATTCTTGTCGAGGGGGCCAAAATCCTTTTCCAGAACGCTCCACGCACCGGTAACCGCTTTTACCGCAGCGCCCGGATCCTCTTTAAGCGGCTGAAACGTCCAGAAAATTGCATCCTGCGCCTTGCGCTCGGGCGACGATGCGACGTACTTCCCCGCGACAATGAAGGGCGCCAGATCGCCCTTGCGAAGCTCGAAGCGGTAAACCGTTTCCGCGCCGTCTCGCTTTCGGCCGGCCGAAGCTCCCCGGGCCAGCACAAGAAAATCCGGCGGCACGCGCACCGTGTAACTCACCCGCTCCGGCCTTCCCGGAGAAGGCGAAAGAAAGTGGTTTGGCGGCCTCAGTCCCGGCATCCATCCGCTCGAACCGAGGTG
>Ga0302324_100016756_pt1 | contig 14580 bp, 17 predicted proteins | sample Palsa_T0_1_FD_201949 | JGI IMG/M metagenome (GOLD analysis project Ga0302324, IMG submission 201949) | Peat permafrost microbial communities from Stordalen Mire near Abisko, Sweden - Palsa_T0_1 | ecosystem: Environmental > Terrestrial > Soil > Palsa > Peat permafrost | place: Sweden: Abisko...
CGTGACGAACCGTGCGGCGAGCACGCCGATCACGAGCCACGCGTATTTCATCGCGCTCCCCGTTCGTACAGAACGGCGAGGTCGTCGCTAGCGACGGCTTTCCAGCCGGGTGTGAGTGCCATCAGCATCGAGAGTCCACGATTCTTGCGCGCGAGCACCGCATCGATGCGATACGTTGCGAGGGTGCGGCGCCACGGTCCGTGCAGGTGAACGAAAGCCACCTGCGCGTCGCGCACGCTCTGCGGATACGCGCCGACACGCCCATCCATAAACGCGCGCGTCGCCGAATCGTTCGCGAAGGCAGCGTCGCACCAATCGACGTTCATGCACATCAGCCGATGCGGCTTCGCATCGAGTGCGAGGGCTGCCGCGAGTCCGTATCCCGGCGCCGCGGGCCGTTCGCGCGGAACGAGCGTGGCGACGAGAATCGCCGCCGCGAGGACGCCCGCGATCGCGACCAGCACATCGCCGCGCGGCGTCGCGAGCTTGCTCTCCGGTAGGGGGAATTCCGCGGCCGCCGACGCCCCGAGCAGCGGCGCGACGAGCACGCCGAACACCGGGAGATAGGTTCCGTTGGCGAGCGCCAACAATCCGGCAGCGAGCAACAGCAGAACGTCGCCCACGCGCCGTGGCCGTACGCCGACCGCAAACGCGGCAAAGAATGCGAGCGGAAAACCGAGCCGATACGCGAGCGGCGCGACCTCGATCGGATTGAACGGCACGATATCTTGCAGCCCGCGATCGAGGCGCAAGTCCTCGAGTGCGATGCCCGGAAACGCGAGGAAGCCCGGGGTCGCGAAGAGCGCGAGCGCCGTCCCGGCAAATGCGATCCAGCGCCAGCGCTGTTCGTCTTCGGAACGCGCTTCGAAACGCGCGCCGAGGGCCAACACGAGGGAGATGGCCGGTGCGAAGATGCCTTGCGGCGCGACGTTGCACCAGAGCACGGCGAGGAGCGTCGCGCCGACGGCGGCGGCCGTCCCAGGGCGATCCAATATTTCGGCCAGCGTCACCGCGAAGAGCGCCGTGACGATGCCGCCGGCGAACCCGAACGACCCGATCGCGCACAACAGCGCGAGACCGGTCGCGGCGAGACCGAAGATCGCTCCACCCACGCGACGTGCGCGACGCTCGACGAGTGCGAACGTGACGAGCGCAGCGAGCGCTGCGAAGAACGTGCTGAGGGTCGCTCCGGCGGACGCGAGCGCGTCCGTGACGACCGCGCCGAGCCAGCCGACGGCGGCCGTGGGAGAGCCCGCGGCGGAGAGCGATTCCATCCCGAGCGTGGTCGCGATGCCGTGGCCGGCGAGGATGCGCGCGCCGTCGAAATGATCGAGCGCGAGCGTGGCTTCGTTTGCGGGCGCGAAGATCACCGCGCTCACGACGCCGAGCGCGACCGCGGTGTGAACGATCTTAAATGCGAGGTGAGACAACGCTGCATCCGAGGCGCTTTGCGCCCGCAATGCCGCCGAGCTCATTCGAGCGCGAGCCGATCTCCCACGAGCACCTCGCGCCCGGCCTCGGACGCCGCTCCGAGTTCCACGACGGTAGCCGCATGGCGGCACGATACGGCGAGCTTGCCCGGAGGCACCGCGTTTGCGATCCTCAGGACGCGATTGTCCTTATCGAGAAAGAAGAGATCGATCGTGGCGCGCATGCCGATCGTGTGAACGGCGTTGCAGTGGGCGATCCACAAGCCTTCCTCCGGCGCGACCTTCGCACGCGGTAGCAAGCCGACGCCGCGGGTCCACGGATCGCTCGCACGATTGACGCGGGTCGCGAGCATCTTGCCGTTGCTCGTATTGCGCAGCGAAAACAGTTTCATGCGGGCGGAAACAGCGGGAACGCGAGCGCTGCTGCGATCGAGCCGGCTAGATACGGAGCGAAGGCGATCGGCTCCGAACGGCGCTTGCGTATCATGGCCACGAACACGGCGATCAGGCAGGCGCCGCCGAACGCGAGCACCGCCGTTTGGAAACCGAGGATCGCCGCGCCGAGCGTGACGAGCTTGACGTCGCCCCACCCCATGCCGCGACCTTTCGAGAGTATGGCTGCGATCGCGAACGGAACGAACACGATCGCGGCAGACACGAGCGGCGTATAGTTGTGGACTGCGACGGAGATGAGCAGCCAGAACGCGAGCGGTACGATCGTGAAGTAATCGGGCACGATCCCACACCGAACGTCGCTATACCAGCAGGCGACGAGCGACACCATCACGAGAGCCACGAGCACCAGGCTCGGAGCGCTCGCACCGCGCATCGAGAGCGCCAGACCCACGATCGCCGTGCCCATAACGAGCGCCGTGACCGGCGGCCGGCCGGGCGCCGGCCCGTCGTCGAACGGCACCACGTTCGCGCACACCATGGCGCTGAGCTGAATACTTAGGAATCCGACACACGCAAACACGACGGTCGCGATCACGTCGATCCACCAGGGGTTCATTCTTACCTACCGACTCTAATGCGGACCGGCGAGATACTGCGCGACGACGCCGCCGAAGATCATCACGAAGAGTGCCGGCAGCATGAAGAGCGCCATCGGGATCACCATCTTGGTCGGCATCAAATTGGCGATCTCTTCCGCGCGAACCATGCGGCGGTTGCGAACTTCCTCCGCGAGCTCCTCGAGCACGTTCGCGAGGTTCGATCCCAAGCGCTCCGCCTGGACGATCGCCGTGACCGTCGTGGAGAGCTGTTCGAGCCGCACGCGCGACGCCATCGACTTGAGCGCGTCGGAACGCGAGCGTCCCAAGCGGACCTCGGAAAGCACGGCCTTGATCTCCTCGCCGAGGGCGCCGAGCGCGGTCTCTTGCGACGACGCCAGGGCCGCGTTGAACGCGAGACCAGCTTGAACGGTCGAGGCGAGCATGTCGAGCAGATCGGGCAAAGCCTTCGTGATCTCGATCTTGCGAGATGCGACCGCGCTCTTGAGTTGCGAGAGCGGATAGTAGGCACCGATCACGGCGAGCAACACGATGCCGGCCACGAAGATGAGATCGGCCGAGTGAAAGTACGCCGCGAGGCAGATGCCGAGTGTGAATCCGAAGATCCCGCCCGCGACGACGCGGGTCCCCATCTGCGCTGGAGAAATCCTGTACCAGCCGGCCTCGAGAAGCTGCTGTTGCAGACGGCCGCGCTGCTTTTCGTTGAAAATCTTGTCGAACGCGGCTTGCCGGCTGCCGACGCCGCCATCCCATCGCAGGCCCTCAAGATCTTCGAGGCGCTTCGAGACTTCGCTCTTACCCGGTACGGCAGAGACGATGAGCAGGCCAGTCGCGATCGCGAACCCGCAGGCGATCGCGATGATGACGATCGGAATTCCAAATACCATTAGACGTCGAACCTCAGGATGCGGCTGAGCGAGTAGATCGCGAGACCTTCGAGCACGACGAAGAGACCGAGCGCGATGTGACCCGGGAACGTGTGCAAGAGCGCGCCGCCCATCGTGGGCTGCGTTGCAACGACGAACCCGCCGACGAGCACGGGAAGCGAGCCGATGATGCCCGCGCCGAAACGTCCTTGCGCCGTGAGCGCGCCCATCTTGCGGATCACGCGACGGCGATCCCGAATCGTTCCGCCCAGTTTTTCGAGCACCTTGGCGAGGTCGCCGCCGGTCTGCTGCTGCACGCGCACGACCTTGGCGAACATCTGCATCTCGTTCGTCGGCATGCTCTTGGCGAGTTCGTCGAGCGCGTCGACGATCGGCAGGCCGAGATTGGTGCGTCCTATGACGCGCATGAATTCGCGGCGCGCGGGATCGGGAACCTCCTCAGTTACGAGGATAATCGCTTGCCGCAAACCGAGGCCGACGCGCAACGCACCGGCGAGCATGCGCAACACGAGCTCGAGCTGCGTCACGAACGCGCCGACGCGGCGATCTCCGCGAACCTTGAGGTAGAACGAGCCGCCCATGATCGACAGCGCGAACGAAACCGGGAGGATGAAGACCGAGACCAGCGTGCCCGTGTGCACGAGCAACACGATAGCGAGCCACAGGATGACGGCGATACCCACGATCAAGAGCGCGAATTCCTCGGGCTTGATCGTCATATCGGCGCGATCGAGACGATCGCGAAACCCGACGCCGAGCTTGCCCGAGAAGCCGGCAAAGCTTATCCCCGAGGAGTAAAACAGAAGTGCGAGGATGCCGCATACCGAGACACCGATCGCATATGGGTAAACGCCTACCATAACGTACCTGCGGATTGCAGCTTCGCGAGCTCGCGGACGTCGAAGTGGACGCCCGCTTCCTCGAACCGCGAAGCGTAGTGCGGTTGGACGCCGGTGTATTGGAATTCTCCGACGACCTTACCATCCTTATCGACACCTTTGGCTTGGTAACGTATGAGCTCTTGCATCGTCACGATGTCGCCCTCCATACCCACGACTTCGGTGATGCTCGTGACCTTACGCGTGCCGTCGCGCATGCGCTCGATTTGAACGATACCGTCGACCGCGCTTGCCACCTGCTCGCGGATGGCGCGGACCGGAAGGTCGAACCCCGCCATGAGGACGAGCGTTTCGAGACGGGCCAGGGCATCGCGCGGGGTATTGGCGTGGAGCGTCGTGAGCGAGCCGTCGTGGCCGGTGTTCATTGCCTGCAGCATGTCGAGCGCTTCGCCCGAGCGGCACTCGCCGATGACGATCCGGTCCGGGCGCATACGCAGTGAGTTCTTGACGAGATCCCGGATGCTGACGGCGCCGCGGCCTTCGATGTTGGCCGGCCGCGATTCGAGGCGGACGACGTGCTCTTGGCTCAGCGTGAGTTCGGCCGCGTCCTCGATCGTAACGATGCGTTCGCCGTCGGGAATGTAATTCGAAAGGATGTTCAGGAACGTCGTCTTGCCGGAGCCCGTGCCGCCGCTGACGACGATATTGAGTCGCGACTCGACCATTGCTTTGAGAAGGCTCGACGCCTCGGGGATGATCGACCCGAAGCGCACGAGATCGTCCATGGTGAGGCGCTTCGTGCCGAAGCGGCGAATCGTGAGCGTGGCGCCGTCGATGGCAAGCGGTTCGATGATCGCGTTCACGCGCGAGCCGTCTTGCAGACGCGCGTCGACCATCGGCGAGGATTCGTCGATGCGTCGCCCGAGCGGAGCGATGATGCGTTCGATGATCGTGCGCAGGTGGCGATCGTCGTTGAAACGCCGGTCGCTCAAGGTGAGCTTACCGCCGCGCTCCACGTAGATCGTGTTCGGCCCGTTGACCATGATTTCGGAGACGGCCGGATCGCGCATCAGGTCTTCGAGCGGCCCGAGGCCCAGCAATTCGTCGATGATCTCTTGCTGGAGTTCGGCGCGTTCCTCGACCGATTCGATATCGGGGCGCTCGTTGAGCAGCTGGCCCGTGACTTCGCTGATCTGCGCGCGCAGTTCGGCGATCTTCTGGCCGTCCGTATGCGCGCGGCTAGCGGCCACGACGTCGATGCGTTTGGTAACCTGCTCGTGGATTTCCATCTTGAGCCGGTCGCGTTTATCCGTGCCGGCGCGCACGGCGCGCCCCGGTTCCTTGACGCCGTTGCTCTGCCCGTTGCTGTGTCCCGCCGGCAACGGAGCCGTCGTACCCGAGGCGCTAACGTTTGCCGAAGGACGCAAGCCGCCAAGTGGCGCCTCACCGGGAGCACTTGCCAGACGCTTGCCGAGGCTTTCGATAGCCTTGGCATAATTGCGATCGCCTTTGCTCGGAACTTCGGCGATCACCGTGCCGCCGAGCGCCTTCTCGAGTTCGCGCGCCGCGATTTCAGAGCGGCCTCCGCGCAGGTTCGTTGCAATCCAAATACGCGCGAGCGGAATGCCGAACTTGGAGAGGTCGCCGATCAGGGTGCGCGCGGCCGACGTTCCCAGAAGGTTCGGCTCGAGCACGATGACGTAGCGCGAGGCACGCGTGATGAAGGGGCGGATGGCCGCCGAGAACGGCGTCGGCGCATCGACGATCACGACATCGTGCTGCTGGGTGAGCTTATCGACGAGCGTATCGATCTCGTCGGAGCGCAGCATGTACGTATTGTCCAGGCTGTCGGTCAACTCGACGGCGGTGATGCCGCCGGCGTTAATCAGCGAGTAGATCCCAAGGGTCCGGTTGGCGTCGAACTGGCGGACCGAATCGAGCATGACCGACATCGTACGCCGGCCCGAAAGGTCGGCATCGACCAGCGCCACGGGACCGCCCGCGCGCTTGAGGGAACGAGCGGCCTCGAGCGCGAGCGTGGTCGCCCCGGAGCCGCCCTTCGCGTTGATGACGACGACAATTGGTGCGCTCACGTTACGCTACTTCAACTCGCCTATTGGCCGGAGATGATTTTGTCGCCGTCGATGACGGTGACGAGCGGACGCTGTGGGGGCGCGTTCCTAAGTTGGGGCACTTGGGCGGGAGCGAGCGGCGGCGGTACGTTGAACGGAGCGGGCGGCGGACCTTGTACCGAGCCCAGATCCGCAAACACCAGCTTCTCTTCCGGCAACGAGCGCACGGGCTCTTCCGGTGAACGCAGCGCCAGCCGCAGCGTTGTGTTGATGTCGGCGACGGTGAGGAGGTCGGCCTGCGCGGCGGTCACGCCGAGCGTGACGGTACCGACACCGGTCGTATCGGCCGGTGGCGGCGTTGCTCCGGCCGCCGCGGCGGCGGACTGTTCGAGCTGAGAATTCAGGGCGAGCACCATCGCACCACGGATGATCGTGAACGTCTTGGGCGGCACGCCGGGGCCCTTGTTCACGGTCGCCATCACGTCTACCCGGTCGCCCGGCTGCATGAGTCCGGAGACGGCTTTGACCCGGTCGACCGGGATGCTGACCGCGCGCTCGCCGGGTCGCAGGCGAGCCGTCAACCCGACGGTGGCCGGCGTCGCCACGTTGGTCGCGGTCAAGACGGTGTTGGCAGGCAGCGAGATCACGGCGACGTCGCCGTCGGCCTGCTTCGGGTCGGTCAAGGAGTTCGGGTCGACGTCAGTGACCGGGCGCTTTGCGACCGTCAGCATATCCGCCGTGATCTTGCCGCGAGCCGGCACGTCGACGTTCGTGATGACGACGGGCTTGAGCTCGACGGCGGCTTGCTGCGAATTCTGGTTTAAGCCTTGAAGATAACGCAGGAGCAGAATGCCCGTGCCAACGGCAAGGACGACGGCGATGATCAGGGTGATCCGGCGAGTGTTCACAGTGGCAGCCTCAAGAAGGGAGCGGCGGTATGGGATAACGCGACGGCAACCGCACCGAACGCGATCGCGCAAGCATACGGAAGCATGATGGGATTGGCCGGTGCGACCGGCTGCGTGCCTTTGAAGGCGAGCGGCCGGAGCAGAAGCGCGACGGATTTCATCACGGTCCCGAGGCGGCCGGTCGCGATCGCAAAGACGATCGCGAGTACTCCGCCACCGACGGCGGTGTAGACGAGAAACGGAACCGCATCGGGAAACCCGAGCGCCGCGGCGCCGGCAGCAAGCAACTTGACGTCGCCGCCGCCGAGCCAACCGAACGAGAAGGCCACGAATCCGATGAAGAGTACGACGACGAGCGTCGCGAGGGCGATGCCGATTCCGGCCCAGCCGCCGCTGTGGGCGTGAAACCCGAGGGCGACGACCGCGAGGGCAGCCGTCAGCCAGTTGGGTATGCGGCGAAACCGCAAGTCAGTCACAACCGCGACGGCGCAAGCACCGAGGACGAGCCACATAGCAAAGGTCATGTCCATATATCATCGGTATCGGCAGTTCGGCTTTAACCCGGTACTTGATTCGCGGAATTTTGGAGGCCGTGGTTATTGTTGCTGCCAAAAATCGAAAGGACGCTGGCGCACACGATCGCTATGAGGGCGATGATGAGGGCGTACTCGACGAGACCTTGGCCGCGGTCGTCGCGAACCATCGATCGCGCGTCGCGAACCATTGAGCGGATGACGGGCGGGTGCAGGGGCAGGGTCATGAATGGGCCGCCTTTTCGCGGTGCCGTTCGGATAAAAAAGAAAAAAAAACCGCCTGCGGTGCCGGCCGGAGCCGGACACCGCAAGCGGCGAGTTGGTCTTAGCTGAGGTCGCTGGCGGCGTTGGAGAGCGTGTTGGACGCCTTCTTGCCGAGAACCTGAAGCGCGGTGATCGCGACGATCGAAACGAGGGCGATGATCAGCGCGTACTCGACGAGGCCTTGGCCGGCATCGTCAACGAGCATGGTCTTGAAGTTGTTAAGCATGTGGAATCTCCTAGTGTGCGGTGTGTGAGTGGGTGTGGGTGTGGTTAGATGGAACTAGCGTTCGTCTTTTGGTACCACGTCGTTGGGAAGGTTGGGACCGTTCGGTGATTTCAACACGATCGTGGCCTTCGCCGAAGCTATGCCGGATACGGATGAAGCGACTAACGTGAGGACTGCGCCGTGGTAGTAAGCGGGTGCGGGGGAGACGTCCATTTTGAACGTGCCGTCCGCGTTGCTGACCACCTCGTTGCGGCTGATGGTGACGTCGGGAATGTTTTCGGAGAACGAACCGTAGAGCGTGAGCGTAACCGGCAGGTTTCCGGGCGCTTTCCCGGCGACGGTGATATCTGACTTTCCAGGTACTTGCGCGAGCGTTAGGTTCGATATCGAGCCGGTTACGTTCGCAAAGGCGGGGCCGTTCTGGACGACGATCGCCCGATCTCCGCTCGAAAGCGCTGGGTACTTGGCGGAGATCTGCCTCAGCCGAGCTAGCAACGCATCCGTGATGAAGATGTCGTAGTGGGAGAACATTGGTGCGCTCCCATCCATAGCTTCGGTACGATCGTTGACGTCAAATAGGCGTTCGCCTGGTCTTATGACGATGGTCACACCGGGCTTTGTCAGCGCGACCGCATCTTCGGGCCCGAGGTAGCTGTACGCGTAGCCCAGTTCCGAGGCGGCTTGCGTGAGGGACGTGAGGTGGGCGGCCATGACCGCCGGCGTCGCCATCATAAAGAGGGCGGCGGCGAGCGTGGGTCCGAGCAGGTACCGGTTCAAGATTATGTCCTCCGCTTCCGAGAAAATATTTACAGGCCGAACACGCAGTGTTGACGCGTTAACGCCGATAAGCCATTTACAAATGGTTTCGAGCGTTCCGGTCTCGGACCTTAGCTTTCTGCCAATACATAGCGGAGTATCTCGTGATCGAACTACGCACGCGGACGTTTACGGCGAGCGCCATTGCAACGTTCGCCCTTCTTGCCGGGACCGTCGCCCCTTCCGCCGCGGATTCCATCCAAATCCTGTCTCTCCAGACGGGACACTCGATCATCCTTAATGCCGCAGGCCTCAACCGGGTCGCGGTCGGGGATGGCCGGATCGCGGGCGTCGTGCCGATCGGCACGTCCCAGATCGTGGTCAACGGCAAGGCCCCCGGCCACACCACCATCTTCGTATGGATGGGCGGGGAACGCGTAACCTACGAAGTCACCGTCACGGAGCAGAGCTTCGACGACATCGCGAAGGTGCTGCGCGCCGCCATCGACGAGCCGAACGTCCAGGTCGTCGCGTTTAACGTAAACTTGATCGTTCGCGGCAGCGTCGCCGACGTGGCCGCCTTCAACCGGGTCAACGACGTGATCGACCGCTTCAAGGGGATCAAATTCAGCCAAGGCGGGGGTGGGAGCGGCAACGGGGTCATCATCAATGCCGTCTCGATTTCCAAGCCCCTGGGCAACCTCCAGGACGAGATCGCGGCGATCCCGGGCGGCCATAGCCTGCGCGTCGATGCCGATTCCAAGGGGAACATCGTCGTGAGCGGCAGCGTCCGCGACCAGTCGCAGGCGCAGCAAGTTCTCGATAAGGTCAACGGCTTAGCCGGTCCGTACCTGTCTGCGGACGGGAAGGTGATCGACCGCCTCGGCGTCGACCAGACGAGCCAAGTCGACGTCAAAGTGTACGTCCTCGAGGTCGACAACACCGCATCGTCGCAGCTCGGATTGCGGCTACAAGCGGGACAGCCCGGAGCGATCACCGCTCCCGGAGCCAACCCGCCGTACACGATTAGCACGACGCCCTCGTTCGTTGCCGTCAATAACACGAATGGAAGCGGCAACCCGTTCTCGATCGGCGCGTTCTCGCGGATCAGCCTGCTCGCGCCAACACTCGACCTGCTCCTTTCGGAGGGCCATGCGCGTCTACTCTCCTCGCCGAATCTCATGACGCTGCCGGGCCAAGAAGCGACCTTCCTCGTAGGCGGCGAGATCCCGATCCCGATTTCCAACGGTCTCGGCACCGTCTCGATCACGTTCAAAGAGTTCGGCGTCGCGCTCAAGGTCACGCCGACGATCCTCGGCAACGGAGCGGTCGAAACCAAGATCGCTCCGGAAATCTCCGACCTCGATTTCGCCGACGGCATCCAGATCAACGGCTTCACGATTCCGGCGCTCAAAGAGAGCAAGCTCTCGACCGACGTGATCACCGCCAACGGCGAATCGATCGTCATGGGCGGCCTGCTGCGCCGTCAAGAACAGAAAAACATCACGAAGATTCCGCTGCTCGCCGACATCCCGATCCTCGGCCAGCTCTTCCGCTCGACCTCGTATCTAAAGCAAGACACGGACGTGGTGTTCGTGATGACCCCTACAATCGTTACGAAGTAGCAATCATGATCGGGTCGGCACGGCCGCTCGATGCCCCCGGGCTCCCGGGCTCAAGGTTTAATGACGAACGAAGAAACTCGCCGGCGTAAGCGCCGGCGAGTTTCTTGCTTGCAGCGTAAAGAGTTCGTTACTGTGATCTGTCTTTCAATTTTGTCAGCAGCTATACTGACAAAATTATCGTGACGTGTGACCAGCTTCTCTGGACAGCAGCGTATGGAGCATGTGACCGAACACCTCACCAATGGACAGCCTCTTGTGTCATACTTGCTGCACCCCCAGCTTTAGTTTGCAGTTAACAGGAGAAACGTGTTAAAGAGCGTTCGCGCTTTCATGGTCGACGATGGAGGAAGTGGTACCGGCGAGTATGCGCTTATGGCCTCTTCATTCGCCTTGCTCATGATCGGCGTGACCGTTCTCGTGACGAGCGCCGCTGTCGGCCAAATGACCTTTACCTACTCCGGGCTCGACAATCGCAACGGTATAACCCCGTGAGACACATCCGTGGCAACGCCGTTCCCGAAACGGCGTTGACCGTTTCCTTCACCTTGCTCGTGCTCTACGGAATCGTGCAGCTCGCAACGACAGCGTTCTATCAGGTGAGCGCCGACGGTGCGGCTTTCGTGGGTGCCCACGATACCGTTGCCGCGGTCGGCGATCCGACGAGCGCGAACGTAAGCAGCGCCAAATCGGCGGCATCCGTCGCGTTTTCGCACATCGTCTCGACGTCGATCAGCGCGGTGAACCCGAGTAGCTCGACGTTCGAAACCGACGTGACCCAGCAGGTGCCCGGCATTTCAGCGATAGGAAATCCGCAGGCGCTCACGATTACGTCACGCCTGGTCGAAGCAACCTCGGGCAGCAGTGCTTCCCCATCGCCGCTGTTCAACTGCACGCAATCGGCCCTGCACATCGTCAACGGTGCCAACAGCAGCGTGATCTCGACCGCCTCGACGGGCTTGCTTCAAGCGACCAGTTTACTGTCCAACGCTCCGCTGTCGGCCGGAGGCTCGAGCGTGCTGCAACTCAACACCACGGCGTTAACCGGCCGGATCACCACGCTGAGCGGCTTTTCCACCGACCTGAAGAGCAGTGTTACAGATCTAGGGCTCGTGCCGAGTCTCCTCGGCGCGATACCGCTGATCTCGACGGTTTTGTCGCCCGTAACGAACGCGCTCGGAACCGATCTCGAGGCACCCCTCGCCGCGGCCCTTAGCGGCACGTTCTCGTCGACGAGCGCGCTCGCGACGATCGACGCTCAGTTGATCTCCCAGGTGCCGCTCGTCGCTGCGCTCGGCCTCCTCACCCCGATCAACGCGCTTCTTACGACGTCCGGAACCGGGGTGCTCGCCTCGAACGGGCCGCTCGCCGCTCTGAACGCCGACGCCAAGGCACTTCAAACGATCGATGCGGGGGCAGCGAAATGTTCGTAAAGAGCCGCCATGGCGAACGCGGTCAAACGATTCCGTTTTGGGCCTTCTCGATTATCATGTCGGTTTCGCTCGTGTTCTTCGTGTACAACTACTCGAACGCCGTGCGCTACCAAATTCACGCCCAGAACGCCGCCGACTCGGCAGCGACGGCCGCGCTCGCGGGCGACGCCGCGCGCCTCAACTCCGTGCAGACATTGCTGATGGCCCTCAACGTGCAGGAATTCAAGACGCGCAACGTGATCGCCGCCGTCCCCGGCCTGCTGACCGGCGGCGATTCCGATTGCAGCGGCGCGAGCGGCGTCCTCGCCAGCAGTTGCCTTACGGATCTCACGGGCGCGGTCGCCGACGTGCAAGGCGAACTGAGCAACCTCAGCAGCGTCTCGAGCGCGCTCAATACGTTCGGCGGCCAGCTCACCGGAAACAACGCGAGCAACATCCCCGCGACCGTCTCGAGCTTCTTCGCAAATAATTGTGTCGCGCTCAGCACCGACTGTGGGTTCAAGTACACGACGCAGTTGAACCTCGTCAACGGCCTGCCCACAGTCGACGAATACGCGTGCGAGACGGTTCCGACGTTCGAATCCACGTTCTTACCGAACGCCCCGCAAACGTACAAGGCCGTCGGCCATACCTCATATACCCTCGCCCCGCTCAGCGCCAACCTCAACGCCGCCAACGGCGAAGGCGGCCTCGCGGGCTCCGTGCTCGCCGAGAACCTCAACCTCTTTCCGAATATCAGCGCGAGCGCCATCACCGGCGACTTCAGCAGCCTCAACCTCGGAACGGGATATTACTCAGCCGTGCCGGTCACCTCGACGGCGAAGCCGACCCCAACGAGTTCGATATGTTAAATCAGCGCCGGCTCCACGCGCAACGCGGCCAGACGTTCGTCGAGTGGGTCGTGTTCATGCCTTGCCTCATCGCCTGCATGTTCGCGCTCATCTTCTTTAGCCGCCTCGGTGTGCTGAGCGAACGTTCGCAGTCCGCGGTGCGGTACGGCGACATGGTCTCCTTCAAGAACGGCGCTCCCTACACCGTCGCGACGGTCGAAGCCGTGATCGACGAGATCTTACACACGAACGACAACGAACTCGGACCGCTTTGCCTCGCGCCGACCGGCGCCGTCGCAACGTCTTCCGCGACCCTCGCGCCGCTTGCGACAGGCGTCGTCGCCGTTGCGAGCACGACCCTTCCTGCCTACACGCCCGCACCGCAAAATACGTCGATCGCCACACGCGTGGCCACCGACACGCAGGCGGCGCTCCTGCAGGCCCAGGTCGTTGCAACCGCTTCGCCCGCCGCTCCCTCCGCGAAGCCGTATTGGCGGCCGGACACGATCGTCGGCTCGAATTGCAATCCCGCCTCGATCGCGTTACAGAGCGGTGCCTACGGTGTCGGAAATCTGCCGGTTAGCGTGCAGACGGTCAGCATCGCGTCGAGCCTCAATATTCCGAGCTACCTCGCGCCGTATATCGTCAACGGCGAGACGAGCGCGAAGATGGGATTCCTCAACGTCGCGACGCCCAACGTGCTGCTCACGTGCGTGCCGGGGCTCAGCATCGCCCTCACCATCCTCCAGCCGTCGACCGCGGGGAAGTCTCCGCCCGCCTGCCCGGGCAGTCCCGTCGCCGCACTGTACTAGCACGCTCGCAAGCTCCTCGAATCCGGTAGCGTTTTCTCGGTCCGCTGTCGAAGGACGCGCACTCGAAAGGACGGCCGAATGAACCGAATCGCCCTCATCTTCACGGCGTGCGGGTTCGCCGCATTCCTGGGACCCGCGTTTGCTGACGGAACCTCACCGACTGCGACCACGACGACCAGCGGCGGCGTGCAAGTGATCGATATGAACCCGGCGCCAGTCGCACCGCACAAAAAGCCTGCGAAACACGTTCCTTCGCCCGCCGCCGCTGCGCGGGGAACCGAACTCGCGCGCGCTTCCGCGCTCGTTGCGAACGCGCTCGCGTACGTCGGAACCCCGTTTCGCATGGGGGGCGCGTCGCCGTCGGGTTTCGATTGCTCGGGCTTCACGCAGTTCGCATTCGCAACCGTCGGCATTCGCATCCCGCGCACTGCCGATAAACAATTCTACGACGGTAAGGTGATCGCAGGCGACCCGTTACCGGGCGACCTCGTATTCTTCCAAACCTACGAATACGGTCCGTCGCACGTGGCGATCTACCTCGGCAACGGAGAGTTCGTTAACGCCATCGGAAAAGACGTGCACGTCGAATCATTCCAATCCGATTATTTCCGCAGCCGCTATCTCGGCGCGCGCCGTTTTTTGTAGCTCGAGCGCTTCCGAGAGTTCGCGTAAGAAAGACGCAGCGTCCATGACGAGGCCGAGCGATTGCGTCGAACCGCGATCGGTGAGCTTCGTGACGCTTGCAGGGTTAATGTCGACGCAAATCACCTTACAGCTTGCGGGCAAGAGATTTCCGACGGCGATCGAGTGCAAGAGCGTGCACACCATCAACGCCATACCGATCTCGGGCACGTGCGCGCGCATCGCGCGCTGAGCTTCGACGACATCGGTGATCACGTCGGGAAGAGGCCCATCGTCGCGGATCGAACCCGCGAGAACCACGGGAATGTTCTTG
>Ga0302324_100016757_pt1 | contig 14579 bp, 6 predicted proteins | sample Palsa_T0_1_FD_201949 | JGI IMG/M metagenome (GOLD analysis project Ga0302324, IMG submission 201949) | Peat permafrost microbial communities from Stordalen Mire near Abisko, Sweden - Palsa_T0_1 | ecosystem: Environmental > Terrestrial > Soil > Palsa > Peat permafrost | place: Sweden: Abisko...
CATCGTGATTGTTGACAAAAAGAAAATTGGGCCACGAATCGTTGGCGACGGCGATGTCGGTCCATCCATCGTTGTTGAAATCGGCGAGGACAACGCCCATGCCCTTGGCTTCCGGTTTGCCAACCCCGGATGCGTCGCTTACATCGGTGAAAGTTCCGTCGTGATTATTATGGTAAAGCTTGATTCTCTGCCCTTTGTAGTTTCCTGGATGACAGTAGGAGCGATAACCGGGCCGGCGTTCGCCGCACCACAGATTATTGTTCGGCGACCACTCGATGTAGTTCGTGACCACCAGATCGAGCCAGCCATCCTTATCGTAGTCAAACCAACCCGCGCTGGTAGACCATCCGCCCTCGTCGGCAACTCCGGCTTTGGCCGTGACATCAGTGAAGGTTCCGTTGCCGTTGTTGTCGTAAAGAATAGCGCGGCCATAGCCGGTCACGTAGAGATCGGGGTAGCCGTCATTGTCGAAGTCTCCCACTGCCACTCCCTGACCGTAGTGTCCGCTTCCGCCAACGCCGGCCTTCTCTGTGACGTCGGTGAAGGTTCCGTCACCGTTGTTGTGGTAAAGGGCGGAACGCAGAGGGTGAGGCGGCTTGTACCAGTCGGTAGCCGCCGACTGAACGAAGAATAAATCCATCAGACCATCCTGGTCATAGTCGATCCATCCCACGCCCGTGCCCATCGTTTCCAGATAATATTTTTCGTCGCTGGCAGTCGCATCCTGCTGGAAAGTAATGCCGGCTTTTTCGCGAACGTCCGTGAAGCGTACGGGGATGGGAGCGTCCTGGGTGTTGGAAGTTTCCCCGGCCAGAGCGGTCAGATGCACGGCCAAAAGGACGACAGCGGCGAAAGCAACAACCACGGCACTGCACTGGTTTTGCCGACCGCGGTCGCCCCTGGTCTTTGATTTTCTCTCCATTTTCCGATCGCTGCTATCGTCGCCGGAATCGAGGGTGCGGCATATTCTCCCGTTTGTCGAGGACGGAAGAGCCATTTCCGCATTCTAGCCCATCTGGAATCCAGGCAGGGCAGTGCTTCGCGTGCTTCGGCAGTTGCACAGTGGCACGGCCCCTCGCCATCAGTCGCGGCATTGCCCGTGTAGATGTTCATTATGTCGGACGACTCGACCGAGGAGTGGTACTAGGTATTTGTTGGCAGGAGCCAAAGGATGGTCGATTCGGAAGTCCTTTTTTGACGCGCTGAGCGTACCGTCGACTACCACCCCGCCCTGGAAATAACCAGCCCAGCCGCTGCCGGAAACGCATCTACTCCATCACCCGAGCCATGCCCGAAAAGCCTCCAACCGGGGTCCGAATTCCCACTGTTGCCGCCGAAAAAGACACCTCCCGCTCCATCGCCGCCATCTTCATCGCCTAGTACGCCGGTGCCGCCGACAGCGCGAACCATACGGGCCGTTGGCAGCCTCTGGGTCACTATTGCCTCCAAGGGCTCCGAGCCCTTCTTCTCCGTTCCCCCCGAGCCTGAGGGGGCAATGTAACCAGTAAAGCTTCCACCCGAGCCCTTCACATCCAGCGTATAGGCGGGAGCCGTGGTGCCGATGCCGACATTAACCGCATTCGAGCCTGTCCCTCCCAGCACCAGGGCGTTACTCTGGGTCACCGAGGCGTTGGCTCCAATCGCAGTCGCATTGGTCAGGTTGCCCGCGCCGACGTTCGCGGAGTAGCCCAAGGCCGTGTTATTCGTGCCCGTGGTGTTGGAGTACAGCGCCCGCCAGCCGGTGGCGGTGTTGGATTTGCCCGTGCCGGGTGTACACCAGTATCAGTTTATCCGACCTACTTTGGACCACCATTCTTTTTGGGTTCAGACGATTGATTGACCTCTCCTCCCCGCGCGTGTTGGCTGGCGTCAGATTCGCGGAGTTCTTCAACGTCGGCAAGATCGCGCAACCGGCCGGCCGCTAGTTTCGACGCAATGAGGTCACTCTTGGAAATGAAAAAAACTGTGAGGCCGCTGTTCGCGTCGATCACCCCTTCGACACGCCGCGCCCATGCCTCATCGAAATTCATGCCATCGATGCCGGGGAGAATATCGACCGCGGCCGGCTCCCGTCCCAAGCGGATGAATTTTCGGGGGTCCGCAAGGTCGTCAACGGTGATATTGGTGAGGGGGGCACCGAAGCTGGCCAGCGCCACATAGATCGCCTTCGCGTTCGCCGCATCCGCCTTGATGAACAAGTCGAGATCTTTAGTCGCGCGAGGCTGCGCGTGAAACGAAACTGCGTACCCGCGAGATATTTAACGCTGTGGGCGTCGAAGACAGACAAGAGTTTCTTGAAGTCGTCGAGCATTGCGGGCCGGTTCTTTAATGGTGTATGCGGTGAGGGTGAGCTCTGCCACAGCACTCATCCGCTCGTGGACTGGGCGACTCTGCCAGTACCGATATTCGTCGGCCTTCATTTCCTCGCGGCTGTCGTATACGCGGATGCTCTTGTCCATACTCGTTTGTAGCATTCAGCGGGGCACTTTTCAATGATTGCGGAATTTCTTTTGTGGTCTTTTGTGCTTGAGAGTGCTTCAGAGAGTGCGGTCCGCGAGAAACAACGCGAACTGAAGCAGTTGCTGCCTTGCGGCCATCGGCATCGGTTCGCCGGTGGAGGTGGCTGCCGGCGGAGTCTTGGACAACGCCTCTTCAATGCGATTCACATCGAGCCCGCCCGCCTTGCTGCCCTTGAAACGATCAAGTACCTCCCGGGCTTTGTCGATTTGTCCGGTCTCGTAATAGAAGACGCCCAGGGTAGAATAGCCGCCAGCCCATTCCGGAAGCAGTTCGACGGCGCGCTCAAGCTGTGCGGCAGCTTGCACCGTTTTTCCTTCGAGGACGGAGACAATCCCAAGTCCCCAAAGGATCTTCCCTGAGCCCGGAACTCGATCCAGGCCCTTCTGTAATGTCTCCTCCGCACCCCGGGGGTCGCCTTGGCGAAGTTCGACCAGGGTCAGCGAGAGGTAATACTGATCGTTGTCGGGGTTGCGGGCGATGGCATCTTGGAAAATCTCGGCGGCCCGCGCACTGTCGCCCATATGCGCATAAATGTCTCCCCGTAGTGCCAGAAGCGCGTCATCCTGCTGGCCGTGCGCGGAGACAGATTGCGCGGTCTCGAGGGCCTGGGGATAGAGACCCTTGCGGAAGTAGGCGTCGGCCAAGTCGAATTTGACGTCATCGGAATCCGGATTGAGCTTCAAGGCCGACTGGAAATGCGAGATCGCGTCGTCGTACAAGCGAAAGCGGGCGAGCAATACGCCTACGCCAGTTTGCGTGCGATAGTCGGAAACGCTGAACTGGTCGAGCTGTGCAATTGCCTTGCGGGCATCGTCGGGTTTGCCGAGCTTCAGATAGGCTTCCGCCAGCAAGTAAAGATCCTGAGTCTGGCCTGGGTGTTTCTGGAGCTCTTCGGTCAACTCAGTCAAGTTCAGTTGCGCTCGCGCGAGCGGAGCAAGGTGGGACTGGCGGTCGACATCGTCAAACAGGTGCTGATACGGATACGAACCGTGCGGGGCTTCTTGCGACAGGGTTTGAAATGAACTCAGATCACGCTCCGCGGCTTCTGTCTGATGGAGGCTTCGCTCTACCATCGCTAGTTTGTAGTATCCCGCCGCCGGGTCGCGGCTGGCCTTCACGTAACGTCGAAGCAACTGGGCGGCTTCCGCAAATCTCTTCTTGGCAATGCGCAGGTTCGCCAGTTCCAGCAGCGCGCCGGGAAAATTGGGATTCGAGCGAAGCGTTTTCTGGAACATGGCTTCGGCGCCCGCCTCATTCCCCTGCCGTTCCTCGATGTAGCCGAGATTGAACAGGCAAGCATCGTTGCGAGGATCGAGCGCCAGTCCTTGCTGGAAGTATTTTGTGGCTTCGTCGAAACGACCGAGATGGCCATAGGAGATGCCCATTAGAGCGTAGGATCCCGCCGAGGGTGCAAGGGTGATGAGCGTCTTGAATTCTTCAAGAGCCAGCTCTGTTCTTCCCGCCATGAAGTAGCTTTGGCCGAGAGCGGCGTGGAGGTCGGCTCGTTGGGGTGCGATTTTCACTCCGGACTCAAGCAAAGGGATCGCGTCTTCGAAATAATTCTGGGACATGCTGATCCTGGCCAACAAAACAATCACGTCAGTATCTTGAGGCGCAAGTTTGTGGGCTCGCATCAGCAGGTCCAGCGCATCCACGGTCTTCGATTGATCAGCGTAGACCTGCGCCAACAAGTAGAGCGTCTCGGCAGACTCTGGTTTCAGCTTGAGAGCGCGGTTCAACGCCAAATCGGCTTTTGAGTAATCGTGTCCGCGAAGGTAGGCCTGCCCGAGGTTGTAGAGAATCTCAAATGCTTCCGGCTGCAGCGCATGAGCTTTCTCCAGTTCGAGTTGGGATTGGCGATATTGTTTCGCTGAGGCGAGGAGAACACCGAGACTAAAGTGCAGCCGGACGTCCTCCTTGTTTTGGGCGGAAAGCGTTCTGGCAAGGCTGAGGCCTGCGGCGTTCTGTCCGGACTGAAGGTAGCAGCGGACAAGATTGAGTTTCGTCTCCGTGTTCGCCGGGCGTACGCGCTGAAAGTGCGGAATGGCTTCGGCCGGCGAGCCCTTGGCCACGAGCAGCAGGCCCAGATTGTAGTTCCCCTCGCGATCTGCGGGATCAAGGCGTAGAACTGTCCGAAACTCCTTTTCCGCAAGCTCGGGCTTGTTTTCAACCCCATATAAGTTGCCGAGGTTGTTATGCGTTTTGCTGGAGTTGGGGCTCAGTTTCAGCGCCTGCTCGAACGCTTCGAGCGCGTTGGCGTAGTCCTTTTCGCTGCTGTAGACAATCCCCAACAGGTTGTAACCGGCAACACTGCGGGGATTTAGCGCGAGTTGCTCCTGAATTTTCTGCTTGGCTTCTCGGATGGCACCTTGACGAAGTAGGGTTTCTGCTTCCGCAAACGGGGATGGGATGGCTGGAACTTGACGGGACGTGTTTGGCGTGCTGCTGGTCTGTTGTGCCGCCGCCGGGACACCCGCCAATGCAAGACCCAGCATCAGCGCCAGCATGGGGAGTGGAATGCGGCTCGATGGATGCGGAGATAAGCTGCCAATCAACATTTCCGCATTCCGCCTCCCCATTCGGATCATGATGGCCCAGACTGCACGTCAATTTAGCATCTTCAGCGCTTGCTCAGCCATTTTGTGCCCGGGTTGCAGCCGCAGAAGCTGGCGCAACACGTCTTTGGCCTGTTGCTCATTGTGCAAGACGATATACAAGCGGGCCAGGTTCAAATAAGCCTGATCAAAGTTTGGGGCAATGCGGATGCAAGTTTTGAATTCTTCTTCCGCTTCGGAATAGCGTTGGCCCCGCACCAAGAGCACGCCAATATTGTTGATGGCATCGGGATAGTCCGGCCGCAAGTTCACCGCCTTCGATAGATATTCGAACGCACGCTCGAAATTATCTTGCCGGGCATAGAGCATTCCGATACCGTAATTCGCTTCCGGATCGTCGGGCTGAAGTTCCAGTGCCTTGGCCAGCAGCGTCTTGGCCTCCTCATAGTTACCGCGGCTGCGATATAGATTGCCCAGGTTGAGAAGAGCAACGGTGTAGGTTGGCTCGAGCAGCAGGGATTGCTTGAAATCAGTGATCGCCTCGTCCGCATGCCCCTCCTCGGCGGAGATCATTCCAAGATTGTTCCACGCTTCAGGATAGTTCGGACGCAGCCGCACGGCTTGTTCCACATACCGGCGCGCCTCCGGCAAGTTGTTTCTTCGAAGATAGAGGGTCCCAAGATTGTAGTAGGCCTCGGGAGCCTGGGGCTTTAGGGCAATGACCTGCTTGAACGATTCCGCTGCCTGGACCAGATAGCCGCGCTGAAACAAGGCCACTCCATACGTGAAATCATTGCGCTGAAATCCGCCATCCGGCAGCAGTCCTCGGAACGGCAGCGCTTTCTTGACACGATCCGCCGCGGTCTGAGGCGCCGATTGCACATCCTCCAGGATTTGTTTAGGATCCGCAACGCCTTGATAGACTTTCACGATCATGCCCGATCCATCGATTAAGAACGATGTCGGAATCGGGAGATCTCCGCGGCGATCGAACAAATAGCGGTAAATGATGTTGTAGATACCGGCGATGTCCGGTGTCGCCAGCAGGTTGGGGAAATTGAGTGCTTCCTTGACCGCGAGTGCTCTTACGGCGCTGTCATCGAAGGGATCATCCAGGTTGACGCCGACGACGCGGATGCGGCGGGCGGCGAGTTTCGCCTGGTGTTGGCGAAGAAGTCGTAGCTGATCGATGCCGGCAAGCGCCGTTGTGGTCCAAAAATTCAGAAAGGCAAAGCCGCCCTGGAACGACCGCAGATCGCACAGGTTCCCGGCGAGGTCGGGCAGCGAGAAATCTGGAGCGCTTAAGGGCTCGATCAGCCATGTCTCGACTGAGGAAGGCAACTGTTCCGGCAGCGCAGGATCGCCCGCCCGCGTCCATGGTGCCGGGGAAGCTACAAACGGCTGGGCAAGAAAATCTCCCGCCCCTTCCTGGATCTCGACTCGCTGATTTACCGGCAAACGATCAAGGATCTGAGTCAGGCCGCTCGGCCAAAGAATCGTAGCGCGAACGTTTCCCTCGACTTTTCCCAGTCCGAAGAAAAGTTCTTTGGTGTGCTGAGCGAGAAATCCCGAGCCTGCCTGCACGTACTTCGTCTGGCGGTGGCCTCCCGCCTCCAACCTGACCGCGGCTCCAATGGCATCGCGGTTGCTTTTTGTTCCGCGGAGCCGGAAAGAAATCGAGTGCCCGAGATCCTTCGCCGCGCTGTGCAGCACGCGGAGTTGCGGGGCATTCCGATTCTTGAGGATAAGTTCCAACCGCCCGTCATGGTCCAGGTCGGCGAGCACGAAAGAGCGACTATCGTCAGGAAAGTCCAGGCCGACCGCACCTGAGACTTCGGAGAATGTAGCGTCGTGATTGTTCAAGTACAAAACGTTTCTCTCGTAGCCGCTCCAGGAAACGTCAGACCGAATCAACTCGTTGATGGCATTCCATCCATGCTCGTAGTGCAGCGAAGCGGTTGAATTGGGAGGCGACTTAGCGACGACCTGCCGCCAAAAGAAGCTCTCCAGGTCGCGATGGTCGGAGCCTGAAATATAGCCATTCGCGATGTACAGGTCGGAGAACCCGTCGTGATCGAAGTCCCATGCGTCGGAACACCAGGCCCAGCGGCCCATGGCAACGGCCGCCGGCGAGCTTACATTTTCAAACTCTCCATTGCCCAGATTTCGGTAAAGCGAATTCCCGCGCGCGTGCTGGCGATAGAGAGCACGGATATCCTCCGGCTCCAGCTCATGAAATTTGTTTTGCTGCGAAACCCGCAAGCCGGCCGCGGACCACATCTTGGCAACGTAGATGTCCTGTTTGCCGTTGTTGTCGAAGTCGAACCAGCAGGCGCTCATTCCAGCGCCGACATCGTTCACGTGCGCTTCGGCCGCCACCGCAGTGAATGTCCCGTCGCCATTGTTGCGATAGAGATTGTTGCGCCCAAAGTCGTTCGCCACGTACAGGCTGGGGCGGCCGTCCGAGTGATAGTCGCCCCAGGCGCAGGCGAAGCTGTAGCGATCATTCTCGACGTTCAGTCCGGCAGCGAACGTCCGATCCTCGAAACTTGCATTGCCCTGGTTATGGAACAGGAAGTTCGGCGGCCCGTTGCGTGCGTCGAAATAGGGGGCGGGATAGTGATACTGATCCAAGCCGAGATAGTAAGAGTAGAGGCAGAAGTAAATGTCAAGTCGTCCGTCTCCGTCGTAGTCGGCGATGGCAGCATGGGTAAATGTTCCCTGCGGAGGCTGCACAAATTTGAAGGCATCGGGCTTGAGTCGAAATCTCCGGTTGCCCTGGTTCAGGAATAGTTGCGGACCGGCGGCAGAAACCACCAGCAGGTCCTGTAATCCTTGGTTCTCGAAATCGGCAAACAGAGCGCAGGCTGTGCCATCCAGCAGGCCCACTCCTGATTCCTCCGTTATGTCTTCAAAGGTGCCGTCGCCGCGATTGCGATACAGACGGTTGGGAAGCCCCGGTGGTTGGCAAACGTAGAGCTCATCGAAGCCGTCGTTGTCGATGTCTCCCACGGCCAAGCCGTTGTTCCCATAGACGTCGATTCCGCAAGCCCCGTCGAGAACCGTGCGCCAATAATCGGCGCCGCGAAGCATTTGGTTTTTGTAGGATTCGGTCTGACCGAGCGCCTGCGCGGTGACGTCGAGGAACCACGGTTCGCGCACCCGGCTGACGATTTCCTGGGTTGCTTCCCAGCCCACCGCGCGCCATCCCTTCGAGTCGTCGTGTAACCATTGCATACGCCACAGCCCCACCCGCTCCTCACGGCTGGCGTCCAAGCGTGTGCCGACCAGGTCATAACGGATGTCGACCCGGACGGGCGAGGACCGAGTTGCGTCCTCGATTCCGACAATCTGGAATTCGGCCGTTTCTATCCTGCCCAACGGTGCGAAATAGTCTGTGATCTCCTGTAGAAATCGATCCCGGTTCAAGGTGTCGCTGCGAGAAAAGCGCCGGCGGAGAACCTCAATTCCGGCACTCGAACGCGTGCTGACTTCCTCGCTGGCATGTAGCGGAGTGGCCTCAAGCACGGGCGCGAGGAATTCGGCAACCCGTGAAAGAGCCGGTGAGGAGACCCTGAGACCGTTACTCCATGCGCTTAGAACCTCCAGGATCTCAGAGGCGTACTTCTCGGTCGCATATTCATCCAGACCAGGAGTGACGAGGCGCAAAACGTCCTCGAGCGGAGCCTGATTGGGGTAATGCGGGGTAAGCCGAGAATCCGCAAGCGGGAACCAACCGGGTCCGACGATTCGAGCCCGCGGCGTTGCTAAACCGTGAAAAGGCGCGGCCAAAAATAACGCGGGAGCCCAGCCCGCGGACTTCAAGAAGGTTCGACGAGAGAGTACGGGAGGAGATTCGTCGGGGGCACGCTCCATCCTCAAACATCCTCGCTTTGAAGGGCCACGACGGAAATCTTAGCACTTCTTCCCGAGCAACTGAGTCACGCCGGATTCGCCGAAATGCACCGAGTTCAAGATCCCGCCAGGCAGATCGCGTGGAGGTGAGAACTGAATCTTGGGACCAGCGGAGAGGAGGTGAGGGATTGTCGGACTCCAGCTCACTTCGGGGGCGGTATTCATTCGCCGCGGATCTGAGTCCTGGGTACCGATGGGCAGGGGGTGCAAGAAGGGGTAATAGTGGGAAGAAGAGTCCCTCCGGGCGCGAGTTCTCCCGCGCACGCAGATTGGCCGTCATAAGCGGCCGTCATAAGCGACGGTGCGGATCGAACGCCCCAGCTTGAGGGAGGTTCCGCGCTAGTACAAATCCACTAATTTTTTGGTTGACAACGGATTTGAACCCGCTTTATCGTACCTCTCGTCTGTGCAGTTGGACGCCAGGTCGTGGGTTTATGTAAACGATTACATCCTAAAGGTTGGGGTTACCCCGGGAGATGGCAGTGCTTGCCTGGACGCAAGCCTTCGACGCTGAAAGGAGAGCTCATGAACCGACAGTCGGTTTCCGGGATGTTGCGAGTTTTTTTGGCTTTTGCAGTCGGCGCGATTCTCAACGTCAGTTCCCTCCAAGCCCAAGTTGATACCGGTTCCATCACCGGCAGCGTCAAGGACCCTTCGGGAGCCGTCGTCAGCCCGGCCAAAGTCACGCTGACCAACGAAGGCACGGGTACCAGACTAACGACGACGACCGGAGGGGACGGGATCTACGTCTTTTCCCCGGTGAGAATTGGGAGTTACCAGCTTGAGGTTTCCGCTCCAGGCTTCAAGAAGGAAGTGCAAACTCACATCGCCGTCGATGTGAACGCGAGGGTCCTAGTTGATTTCAAGCTCCAACTCGGAGCCGTGAGCGAGACGGTCGAAGTGGCGTCGGCCGCTCCTGTACTGCAGGCCGAAGATGCGTCGGTGGGCCAGGTGGTCGACCAGCGCAGCATAAACAATGTCCCGTTGAATGGGCGCAACTTTACGTTTCTCGCTCAAATGGCCGCAGGCGTGAACACCCCTCAGTCGGACACGCGCGGCAACGCCCAATTTGGGGCCTTCGCGGCCAATGGCAATCGGCCGGCGCAAAACAATTACATGCTCGACGGCATCGATAACAATTCCGATACCGTAGACTTCCTGAACGGCACGAACTTCGTGGTTCTTCCCCCGGTTGACGCGATTGCGGAATTCAAGGTCCAAACCTCGGACTTCAGCGCCGAGTTCGGCCGCTCCGGCGCGGCGGTTCTCAACGCCACCATCAAATCCGGCACCAATCAGTTTCACGGAGATGCCTGGGAGTTTTTCCGCAACGACAAATTCGATGCCGCGGACTATTTTGAAGACGAAGGTCACGTTCCGAAAGGCGAGCTTCGCCAGAACCAGTTCGGCTTTACCCTCGGCGGTCCGGTCATCAAGAACAAGATTTTTTTCTTTGGCGATTATGAAGGGCTGCGCCGGGTCCAGGGAACGATTCTGACGGGTTCGGTGCCTACGCTGGCTGAAATCAACAGCGGCTTCACCAATCTCTCCGACCTGATCACCGGGCAATCGGGCACACAAACTGACGCACTGGGCCGAACCATCCCGGTCGGAACCGTTTTGGATCCTGCAACCACGCGGCCGGTTACCGCGGGAGTGAAAGATCCCGTGTCGGGCTTAACCTCGACCACCACAGGCTATGTCCGTGATCCCTTCGGCACCTGCGCCCCCAGCACCACGGCCTTTAGTCTCTCCGCTTGCGGACTAAACCAGCTCCCCGCCACGCGCTTGGATCCGAATGCCATCGCGTTGCTGAATCTGTATCCCAGCCCGAATACTACGGCTCCACTTTTTCAAAATTACGCCAACTCCCCGAAACTGTTTGAACACAGCAACGCCTTCGACAGCCGGCTTGACCTCGATTTCAACGAAAAGAACCAGCTGTTCCTGCGCTTCAGCTATAAAGACGATCCGCAGTTCATTCCCGGCATTTTCGGAGGGGTGGCGGACGGCGGCGCTTTCCAACAGGGCCCCCAGACGGCGACTGCTCAGCAGAGCGCCATCGCCTATACCCATGTCTTTTCTCCGAGCTTGGTGAACGTTGCCCGTGTCGGGTTCAATTACCTGAACACCACGCGTGCGTCACCCGACGCCGCGGACCTCGGTCTTCCGGCCAAATTTGGCATCCAGGATATCCCGCAGGTACCGAAGAACGGCGGCCTTCCCGCCTTCTCCGTCAGCGGATTATCCACCCTCGGCAGCAATGCCTTCCTGCCTTCGGATGAAGTCAGTTCTACTTTTCAGTTCACGGACGACCTGACCAAGATTTACAGCAAACATACGTTTAAGATGGGCTTCGAATGGCAGCACGTTAAGTTCTCCACGTTGCAGCCACCCTGGTCGCACGGGGAATTCGATCAGAGCGGGCTGTTCACGGAGATCCCAGGCGTTGGGGCAGGCAGCACCGGTCGTGCGCAAATGTTGTTGACACCCATTCCAGCAACCGTCCCCGGCGGAATTGACTACGTAGGTGGTCCCTCTGGAAACGGCGACGATGGAGGAATTCACGACGGGATTGACATTTCCAACATCTCCCTCACCGATAACGGGAAGAATTACTACGGAGTGTATGGCAACGACGATTGGAAGGTTACGCCCAAGCTGACCGTCAACGTGGGTCTACGTTGGGACTTCTTCACGCTCGTCTACGAGCACCACGGGAACCAGGCCAACTTTGTTCCGAACGGCCCCCCCACCGGTGGTCCCATGTACATATTGCCGGCTGGGACCAATCCCGCCGATCTGTCCACAAGTTTCACCTCTTTGCTGGCTGCGGATGGCATCGCGCTCGACATAACGAACAGATATGGCAAAGGGCTGGGCAATTCGCAAAAGACGAATTTTGCGCCTAGGATCGGTTTCGCCTACCAAGCCACCCCCAAGCTGGTGGTTCGAGGCGGCTGGGGAATGTTCTACAACGGCTTTGAGAACCGGGGTTTTTCACCGAACCTCGGCGAAAATTACCCCTTCCAGTTCAATTTCCAGTACGAACCACCGGACCCCGGTCATCCGGTCACCTATACGGGATGCACCAGCCCCTACGCGACTCCCATTGGAAGCGCGACCCTGGAGACCGGCTTCTCCTGTACTCCGCTCGTTCCGTCTTTGGTACAAGGCGAAGGTTTGGACTTGCGCGGAATCCAATTTGATTACCAAACCCCTTACACCATGAGCGCCAACTTTACCCTGCAATACCAGCTAACCCCTACACTAACGGTGCAGGCTGGTTACGTGACGTCCCTGGCGCGCCACTTGGAGGTGTTTCCCAACTCCAACCTGCCCTCTCAGATCACCCCCACCGGGGCGAGCCCCGTTCTTCCATTTCCCGGATTCGGGGAGAGCAACAGCTACGCGGAAACGGCCGGAAACAGCTTCTATCATTCTATTCAAACCAGGGCTGAAAAGCGGTTTGCAAGCGGGTTGAATTTCCTGGCCACCTACACCTATTCCGAGACGCGCACCGACGCCGTAGACCTGCTTAATAATGGGAACGGCCAAGGCTACCGCGCTCCCGACGTTCCGGGGGCGGGCATACATTATGATTACGGTTATGCACCGTTTGACATTCGCAATGTCTTCCACCTGAACGGCGGCTATGAACTTCCCTTCGGGACGGGCAAGCGCTATCTGAGCGGCGGTGGGCCTGCCGGCCAGGCGTTCGGTGGCTGGAGCGTGAACGCGAGCATTGTGCTTGAGGGCGGCCAACCGATTACCTTGGCTTGCCCCACGGGCACAGGCGCCGACACGGGCTGCTACGACCTCCGCGTACCTGGACAGCCCTTGGGCAGAGGCATCCACACCGACTCCAACGGCATAGTGAGCCTATTTAGCAACCCAGCGGCGTTCACCCAGCCAACGCCGTGCACGGTTGCACCTTGCTCTCTGGCTGCCTTGGGCGGTCCTCCGTCGCAAGTTGCCGGACCGACCTTCAAGCGCATGGACTTCTCCACGTTTAAGAACTGGCGGCTCGGCGAGCGCTTCACCCTCCAGTTCCGGGCTGAGTTCTTCAACCTTTTCAACCACCCGAACTTCAATGCTCCTGGATTCGGAGGAAACGGCGTCGTGGCGGTCCCGAACTCGACCAATTTCAATAGTTCGAACTTTGGTGAAATCGGGTCAACCCGCGATGCTCCTTACGATCCGCGGGAGATTCAGTTCGCTTTGAAGCTGTATTTCTAGACCAAAAGGCAGCTCGGGAAGGACGTGTTTCTATGCGTCCTTCCCTATGCTTTGCGATGATGGATGGTTGGTCGAACCTTCCCTTGACATCCTCCGCGCCGCAAGCGGCGAGGATTCCTACGGAGCCTCGTTGGTTGTACGAGGTCTCTTCGGTGGGTTCCTCCCACAACCGGCCTACTTCACCGGAGGACAACGAAGAGGCTTAACTTTTGGCATGGCCCTGCCATAGGTCGTTTGGACGAGAGAAGTTTTACAACGAACGAAAACGAAAAAACAAGGGGCCTTATATACCCGATATACCCGGCCTGAACGCCGAGGCTTTACGGCCCAAAGGCGGCAATCGCGCGGCGCGGTGTAGCGTGCCGGGTGTACCATGCCGGGTGTACCATGCGAAGATCGTGAGTCCGAAACCCTGGCCGGTCTGCTCTGTTCTCCTGATCCTGGCGTGCGTGCCGATTCCCACGGTCAGCCAAGAGCAGAGTCCAGCGTTAGAGCGCGAATTCCAAGCGGCAGTGTCGCAATATAACTCGGGCAAGCTAACCGAGGCGGCCGGTAAGCTGGAGAATTTGGTGCGCGATGTACCGCAGAGCTTCGAAGTGCACGAACTCTTGGGACTGGTCTACTCCGCCCAATCACAGGATGCCAAAGCCAACATTCATCTGGACGAAGCTGTCCACCTCAAGCCAGATTCGGCGCCGGCTCGAACCAACCTGGCTGCCAACCTGGTGCGCTTAGGAAAGCTCGATCCGGCGCGGGAACAGTTCGAGAAAGCTGTCGAACTGGAGCCGCACAACTTTGATACCAACCATAACCTCGGCGAATTTTACGTGCGAGCGGGGAAAGTTCCCAAGGGGGCTCAGTATCTCGAACGGGCGCAACGAATCGATCCTTCGGCTTACGACAACGGCTACGACTTGTCGCTTGCCTACATTCTGACCGGACGGCTGGCGGACGGACGACCACTGATTCACGATCTTCTAAAGCGCAAGGACACCGCGGAACTGCACAACCTTCTGGGTGAGCTGGAAGAAAAAGACGGGCAATTCGTGGCCGCGGAACATGAATTCGAGGTTGCGGCGCACGCCGACCCGAGCGAGAGCAACCTATTCGACTGGGGCAGTGAACTGCTGCTGCACCGCACGCTCGGGCCTGCCGTCGATGTTTTCGAGAAGGCTACCGAGCGTTATCCCAGCTCGCCTCGACTGATGATCGGCCTCGGCGTGGCCCTCTACGCGCACGGCAACTATGACGAGGCGGTCGCTGCCCTGTTGAAGGGTGCGGATCTGAATCCATCGGACGGGCGGTGTTATCTTTTTCTGTCGAAGGCTTACGACAGTTCTCCCAGCCAGG
>Ga0302324_100016758_pt1 | contig 14578 bp, 16 predicted proteins | sample Palsa_T0_1_FD_201949 | JGI IMG/M metagenome (GOLD analysis project Ga0302324, IMG submission 201949) | Peat permafrost microbial communities from Stordalen Mire near Abisko, Sweden - Palsa_T0_1 | ecosystem: Environmental > Terrestrial > Soil > Palsa > Peat permafrost | place: Sweden: Abisko...
CAAATCAGCGGCTTAGCGGGCGCCCGACCCCTGGCTGAGGCGTTCGAGTATCTCGGGGCCCCGGCGGTTGCCCGACCGCACCGCCAGCGAGGTGCCCAGGCGCCACAGGCCGTAGCCGTAGGCCAGGCAACCGACGCCGATGAACGTCCGGCCGACGGCCGAATGGACCACCACCACGGCGATGATTCCGGGCACGCTGAGCACGCCCAGCGCCAAGAGCGCCAGGATGAGGATCAGGCTGGCGAAGCACCCCTGGCCGGTATTGGAGGCGAAGGCGTTGGACCGCGACTCGGGAACGGCCCACGGTGCCCGGATCGACACCACATTGCCGATCGCCAACTGAACCTCGCAGATGGCGGCGGCCAGCAGCAGCACGGGCACGACCTGGGTCCAGCCCCCGCTCAGGGCGGCCAAGACGACGGCGATGACGGCCACCAGAGGCAGGCTGGTGATGGCCAGGCTCAGGTTCTTGCCCTGCAGGTCGCTGGTCCAGTCGGCACCGCTGGCTTCGTGCACCCACCACGCCCGCCCGTCCATGCCCAGCTCGTTGTTGGCCCGGCCGCCCCCCAGGGCGATGGCGAGCAGGGCGACATAGACCAGCGAAGGACGGTGCGCCACTCCCTTGGCCAGGACGCCGGCCAAGACGAAGAAGGGGAAGATCACGGTCGACACCAGTTGCACCCGGCGGCGCGGGTCGCGCCAGCTGACCCGGACCTCCCGGGCCGCCACCGCCCCTGCCCGGGTACGAGGCAGCCAGGCGAGCAGTGTTCCGAACAAGGCGTCAGGGGAAGGGCCGCTGGCGAGGCCAAGGGCGGTGCCGACCGTGCCGGGGGCGGTGCCAGCTGGGCCGGGGGCGGTGCCAGCTGCGCTTGGGGCGGTGCCAGCTGCGCTTGGGGCGGTGCCAGCTGCAGCCGCAGCGACGGGCTGTCCTGCGCCGGCGACGGGTCGCGCTGTGGTGACGGGCTGCGCTTGGCCGGTGACGGGCTGCGCTGCGCCGGTGACGGGCTGCGCTGCGCCGGTGACGGGCTGCGCTGCGCCGGTGACGGGCTGCGCTGCGCCGGTGACGGGCTGCGCTGCGCCGGTGACGGGGTGTGCTGGGCGACGGGCGGTGGCCGGCGTTTCCGGGGCGGTGGCGATGCGATCCAGCGTCCGGGCCCACCACCAGCACAGGGCGGTCACGGTGAGGGCGCTGAGCACGAGTTCGCCCGCGGCCACCGCCACCCGGCCCCGGCTGGCCGCCACCATGGCCCGCATGGGCAGCACGACGGGGATCCAGCCGGCCACGTTGGCCAGCGGTCGCAGGCTGGCCAGGGTGGTGTGGGTAGGGAGGAACACAAATCGCAGCAGCTGGGGCAGCAACGCCACCAGGGGCACGATGAGGATGCGAAGGTCCCGCCCCTTGCGCGACCGCAGCGCGGAGGAAAGCGCGGTCACAATGGCCCGCGACAGGGCGATGCACAACGCCAGTTGGAGCACCACGGCGACGACCACCAACACGGCACCGGGACCCAGGGGAGCGAAGCCCACCACCGCACCCGAAAGGGCAATCAGGGTGGCAAAAGGACCGATCCCGAACAGCGACGCCGCCAGCAGCCCGACCATCAGGTCGCGGCGGCGCAGCGGCAAGAGCTCCAACCGGGACGGGTCGAGGGTCTCGTCGCTGCCGAAACCGAGCAGCGGCACCACCGCCCAGCCGAGCGCCAGCGCCGTGCCGAACAGCACGGCGATGACTGCGGCGTCGGCCGGCCGGCTACCCGCCACGGCCAACGCGGCGAACCCGGCGGCGGCCAGGATTGCCCCGTAGATGGCCGCCACCACCGTGCCGACAATGCGCCCCGTCCCGCCCCGCAGCCCGTTGACCATGAGGCGGGCCTTCAGTCGGACGAAGACCCAAGCCATTCCAGGCTCCCGACCGGTGCCTCGACCGCCCCCACCAGGCGGACGAAGACGTCCTCCAGCGGTTGCCCCTGGCGCACCTCGTCCAGCGACCCGCTGGCCACCACCCGACCGGCGTTGACGATGGCCACCCGGTCGCACAGGCTCTCCACCAGCTCCATGACATGGCTGGAAAAAACGACCGTCGCTCCGGTGTGGGTCAACCGCTCCAATACCCCGCGGATGGCCCGGGCCGACACGGGGTCGATGGCCTCGAACGGCTCATCCAGGAACAGGACGCGGGGGCTGTGGAGGAGGGCGGCCGCCAGGGCGATCTTTTTCCTCATGCCGTGGCTGTAGTCGACCACCATGGTGTCGGCCGAGTCGGACAGGTTGAGCACCTCGAGCAGTTCCCGGGCCCGGCTGGTGATGACCGGCATGTCCATGCGGCGCAGCAGCCCGTGATAGGTCAGCAGCTCGATCCCGGACAGCCGTTCGAACAGGTTGAGATCCTCGGGCAGGACACCGATGCGGCGCTTGGCCGCCACCGGGTCGGCCCACACCTCGATGCCGTCCACCCAGACCGCCCCGGCGTCGGGCCGCAGCAGGCCCGTCGCCATGCGGAGCGTCGTCGTCTTGCCCGCACCGTTGGGGCCGACCAGGCCGACGAACGATCCTTGGGGGACGTCCAGGGACAGGCCGGCCACGGCGACGGTGGCACCGAAGCGCTTGTACAGATCTCGGATGGCCACGGCCGGTCCATCACTCAGAACGAATCGCCTCCTTCGGCACAGTGGTAGTCAATACCCAATCGGCGGCGCACCGGCCATCCCTTCGGGTATAACTCGCGCCGTCAGGTCCGGTACAGCTGGCCCACGTCCGCGATGTCCTCGGCTGACCCGAGGGCCGACGCCTGCTCGTACCGGTGCTGGGCGGTCGCGGTCAAAGGCAGCTCGCGGCCCGCTTCCAACGCCAGCTCGACGGCCAGACGAGCGTCCTTTGCCCCGAGTTGAGCACTCCACCATGGGTCCTGCTGGCCGGTCAGCACACCCTCGAAGCGGTTGCGCACGCCGGGGCTGACCATCGGGCTGTCGCCCAGCAGCTGGCGCAGCTGGTCATCGGACAGCCCACCCGAGCGCCCCACGGTGAACGACTCGGCCAGCGCCACGACGCCGTCGAGTAGGAGGAGGTTGACGGCCAACTTGGCTGTGCTGGCCAGTGAGGGCGAGTCGTAGCGGCGCACCGTGTCCGACAACGCGTCGAGCAACGGCTCCACGGCGGCGGTGACATTCGGTCGTCCTCCCAGGAGGTAGACGGCCTGGCCCGCCGCCACCGCCACCGGGCTGCCCAGAATGGGCATGGCGGCGAAGCGACCGAACTCGCCGTCCAGTTGGCGGCTGAGGTCGGGGGAGATGGTCGAGATGTCGACGTAGACAGCGTCGGGGCTGAGGGAGGCACGGATGCCGGCGTCGCCGCACGCCACGTCTCGCACTGCCTCGTCATTGGCCAGGCTGGTCATGGCCACCTCGACATCGGACACCGCGTCCGCCGCGGTGGCCGCTTCCCGGGCGCCCTGGGCGAGGAGCTCCGGTGCGCCGCCCGGCGTGCGATTCCACACCACGACCTCGTGGCCGCCGTCGACCAGGCGGCTGGCCACCGCCCGACCCATTCGGCCCATACCCAGCACCGCGATTCTCATGGCCCTGTTCCTTTCCCTCGGCCGACGTTCGTAACCGCTGACGGGGTCTTGTTTCATCGCCCGCCCTATGGTTTCGGAAAACCTCAGCCGTCAGGAGTTCCTATGGCCAAGCCCAACCAGACCGCCGTCACCGCCATCTCTGCCGTCGTGGGCACCCTGTTGCTCCTTGTCCTGGTCCAGGCGATCACCGGTGGGCTCACCGCCCGAGAGGTGGGGCACAGCGGTTTAGTCAACGCCCACGCCGGGATCGCCTACCTGGTGGCGGTGCTGGCGGTGGCCACCGTGGTGATAGCGGCGGTGATGTGGCGGGGCAAGACGGGCGGGCAGGTGGTGCTGATCGAGTCGGTGGTGTTGCTGGTGCTGGTCATCATCCAGATTGGCCTGGGCCAGCAGATCGGCAAGCTAAGCGACAAGACCGGTCAGCACCCGGGCCTGCTGGCGGTGCACATCCCGGTGGCGCTGCTGGTGTTCGGCGTGGGGCTGCATCTGTCGACCTTCGTGTCCAACCTGAAGCGGTCCAGCCGGTAACTGCGGTTCGTTGGAGGTTTCAGTGAGCCCGGTCGCGGCCACGCCCCGTGCCCGCCGCCAACCGCCCCCGTTTCGCCTGGTCACGGTGGAGCGGGTCGAGCATCTGAGCCCCCGTCTGGTGCGCGTCACCCTGGCCGGTCCGGCGCTCGACGGCTTGACCGTGGAAGAACCGGCGGCCAGCGTGCGCCTGTTGCTGCCCTCGCCCGGCTCGGACCATCTCGTCGTGCCCGACTGGAATGGCAACGAGTTCCTCTTGCCCGACGGCAGCCGCCCCGTGATCCGCACCTTCACCCCCCGCCGGGTCGATCCGGTGCACCACCAGCTCGAATTGGAAATCGTCAACCACGGGCCCGGCATGGCGTCGGAATGGGCAGTGTCTGCGTCGGCCGGGACCCGGCAGCAGGCGGCGGTTTCGGGACCGGGGCGGGGCTACACCATCGACCCTGACGCTCCCGCCTTCGTGCTGGCGGGCGACGAGACGGCGATCCCCGCCATCAGCCAATTGCTGGAATTCATTCCTGCGCGGGTAGCGGTGCTGGTGCACATCGAGGTGGCCCATCCCGAGGCGCGGGTGGCCCTGGCCGAACATCGGCGAGCGACGGTGCAGTGGTGGGATCTGCCCCCCGGTGCCCCGGTGGGCGACGCCCTGCTGTCGGCCATCGAGGGTAGTGAGCTGGTGCCCGGCGTGCGTGTGTGGGTGGCGGGCGAGGCGGCGGCGGTGCAGCGCATCCGCCGCCACCTGTTCGAGTCGCGGGGCTTGTCTCGGGCCCAGGCCACCGTTCGGGGGTACTGGAAGCACGGCCGCAGCGGCGAGGCCGACGCTCTCACGGAGGGCCGCTGAAGGCCACGTTGGTGCGGGCGGGCAGATCCAGGAACCGCAGCACCTCCGATGCCGACGCTCTCACGGAGGGCCGCTGAAGGCCACGTTGGTGCGGGCGGGCAGATCCAGGAACCGCAGCACCTCCGATGCCGTCGGTGTTACGGGGGGCCGGTGAAGGCCACGTTGGTGCCGGGCAAGCCGAGGAACCGCAGCAGCTCGACGCCGTCGGCCCGTAGCGCCTGCAGCACGGCCGATGAGACCGCTTCGAGGAGGCGCACCGTCAACGCCCCGCCGCTCAGTGCCCACGTGGCCACCACCCGCCCGTCCACCAGGGCGCACGGGCGGAACAAGCCGTTGGTCGTGACCACGGCGTAGTCCCCGACGAACGGCGTGCGCGAACACCAGCCGAGCAACAGGGGGTCGAAGGCGCCCAGCAGTCGCGGCGGGGGCAGCGGTGCCGCCGGCTCCCGTTCCTTCAGGTCGACAAGGCCCTCAGCGCCGACCACCAACTCGTCGGTGATCTGGTCGAGCGCTCGACGGCTGTCACCCAGCGTGATGCCCGCCCACTTGGCCAAGTCGGCGGCGTCGGCCGGGCCGTGACCGGCCAGGTATCGGCGGGCCAAGCGGGCCAACCCCTCGTCCCGACTGCACGGTGCGGGCGGGTGGCCCAGCCATTGGCGGGCATCGACAAAGGCGTGCTGGGCGCCCCGCATGGGACCTCGCACCACCTCGGCACGGAGTGACGCGGCGAGTAGGAGGTGCACCAGGGCCTGGCCGGCGGTGGGAATGCCGGCTTCGTCCAGGTGCTGCCGCAGCTGGTGGCGCGTCTGGGGCCCGAGCGCGGCGATGGTGTCGACAATGACTTGGACCCCGCGCTCGGCTTGGGCCGGGGTGACGCCCTCCTGATCCAGCCGCCTGCGGTTGGCCGTGGCCAGCTGCGGCGTGGTCAGGGGATGGAGCCACCAGTAATCCTGCGGCGTGACCAGGTGCAACGTGCCCCGGTTGAGCCACGTGATGACCAACGAGCGGCGGTCGGACAGGGCGGCATCGACATCGGCCGCGGCCAGGGCGGCGGACCGGCTGCGCACGCTGAGCCGGGCCCCCCGGGGGTCCTGGGCCTGGACGGCCAGGAGTCGCTCGACCACCTCCTCGGGGCTGTGCGCCGGTGCGCCGCTGAGCAACTGCGCGCTCAGCCGTTGGGCGATCACGTCCGCCACGGTAGGTCCCCTTGCGGGCGTGGCAGCCTGGGGACCCATGGCCCACTCGGCGAGGCACGGGCGCGAGGCTGCGGTGGCCGCCGCGGTGGCCGCCGCGGGCCGAGGATCACGGTGGCTACACCACCGCGGCCTCATGCCCCAGACCGCCAGCGGCGCCGTACGGGTGGCGGCGGGAAGGCTGGCCAACCACGGCCAGTACCAGTACCGCAACCAGTACCAACAGGTGATCGTCGCCGACCTGTCCGACTACATGGAACGCAGCGGCTTCTTCGGCGCCCACGGCCAGCGGATCATCCACTTCGCCATCGCCCATCTCCAGCCGGGCGACTGGGCCATCGACGCCGGGGCCAACGTTGGGCTCATCGCCGGCCCCATGGCCGCCGCCGTCGGGCCAACAGGCTGCGTATGGGCCATCGAGCCGCTGCCGAGCAACGGCACCCGGCTGCAAGCGCTGAAGGACGTCAACGGCCTGCGCCAGCTGGAGGTCATGACGGTCGCCCTGGGCTCGACCGAGGCCACCTCGCGGTTGCATGGCTCGTTGCGCCCGGGCGGCAGCGGGTCGGGCTCCTTCGTGGCCCCATGGGCCAGCCACGAGTCCGTCGAGGTGGCAATGGTCCGCCTCGACGACCTGGTCGCCCGCCGGGCCCCCGACGCCCCGTTGCGCCTGGTGAAGATCGACGTCGAAGGCTCCGAGCCCGACCTACTGGCGGGAGCGGGGGTGACCCTGACAAAGCACCGACCGCTGGTCATCTGCGAGTTCCACGACCCGTTGCTGCGCGCCGCAGGCTCGTCCTCCGAGGACCTGCTTGCCTCCTTCTCCCAGCTCGGCTATGGCCCGCAGGCCCCCTTCGCCCGTCCCCGGCGCAGCCTGCAGGGCCGGGTGTGCGACCTCCTCCTCGTCCCCGACGAGGCAAGATCGCGCCACGGGTGGTGATCTTGGGAGGCTTGGGACCTGGACCAGGCCCTCTCGTCCACGAACTATGCGGGATAAACGTTCTTTGGGTACTTACCGTCGAAAATCAACGAAAAGTACCCACAGAACGCCAATCCCACACGGAATGGGGTCCCGCGCCGACGGCGCGTGCCGTTTGCTCAGGCAGGCCCGAGGAACGCGCTGATCGTCGGGTCGGCGGCCATCTCCCTCAGGTCGTCGGCGGTTGGGAGCTGGGGCCGGTCACGGTCCTGGTTGACGATGCACACGAAGCCCAGGTGGTCGTCGGCCGCGGCACGGAACTGGTGCCATTGCCACGGCCCCACCTCGACCAGGTCGTGGGGACGGAGGTCGATCACCTCCTGGCCGACCAAGCACTGGCCGCGGCCCCGCAGCACGATCACAGCGTGGGCATGATGGTGGCGTTCCAGTGTGGTGTGGCCACCCGGCTCCACCTCGAACACTCGAACCTGGCACGCCAGGTCGTCCCGCTCGAATAGGACCTGGCGCGACAAGTCCCGGAACGTATCCTGCCCATCCGGCTTGTAGGGCCGGACTTCAACCCCCTCCCACCGCAACGGCTCCTCCTCCCGCCGCCGAGCATCGGTCATGAGCGAGTGGCCTCGACCGCGGTAACGAACTGGCGCGCCCGCTTGTCTATGTCGGGGCTGTTGAGCAGGTCGCCGCTGATCAGCAGCATGACGTCTGGGCCATAGAAGTCCAGCATTTCACCCACCCGCTCCACCGACATGCCGCCCGCCGGGACCGGTAGGGCGGGACCGATGGCGCCCCACGAGCCCCGTGCCGCCTCGGCCAGGGCCGTGCACTGGACGGGGGAGAAGGCGAAGCGACCCCCGAAGTTGGGGAAGATCACGGCGTCCGCCCCATACAGCCGGAACAGTCGGCCCAGCAGCAACGCGGGGGCGATTCGACCGGTCCCAGCGAAGGCGGGATGCCCGAGAAAAGCGAGGTCGGGATGGTCGCCCGCCAACTGGGCGAAAGCAGGAAGGCCATACACCATGGGTGCCACGAGGACGACTTGAACCCCCTCGCCCTCCGCCACCGCCAACTGATCGGCCACCTGCCGGGGCGTCCCCACCACGCTGGGGGCATACGCCGCCCCCGTCCCGCTGGACGCCACCGCATGCTGGCACGCCTTGACCCGCTGGGAGAACGGGGCGGGAGACTGGTCGGCCAACCCGTGGTCGTCCTTGATGACGTCGATGCCCGCGCCGGCCAACCGCCGGCATAGCTCTGCCAACTCGGCCACCGGCGCACCCTGCGGCTTCAGCGCGCTGCACGTAAGCGGCCCTTGCCGGCCACCGGCGATCCGGCGAAGCCCCGCCAACCCGTGGTTGGGCCCGGCGAACAAGGCGAGGATGGACGGTGGAAGCTCGGCATCGACCAGCTCGACGTCACCCTGCAGCGACACGTTGCCAAACAACATGCTGAGCAACTGGGCCGGGTTGTCACCCACCGTGACGGTCGAAAGGTTGATGACCACGAGAAACGAGCCGTCCCCGCAGTCGGTGATCGATTCAACCCGACCGACCACGTGCTCCCGGACCCACGGGTTGGTCACCGCTTCGAGGGCCATCTCGACGCTCTGCTCGAGAGCGATGGCGCCAGCCCGTTGCTCGATGTCGACGGCCGCCGCAGTCACCCGATACGTGACCCGCAGCCACTCCTCCATGGCACAGATTGCACCACAGACCTCAGCGGTTGTGCTCGACCGTGTCGGTTTGGTCGCGGGACGGCCGGCGCAGCGCGATCACCTGGGCCAGCTTGGGTTGGAAGCGTTGGCGGATGCGCCCCAAGGTGGTCGACGTCCAACTGGTCGGCGGGACAGGGGGGACGACAACCGGCCGGGTTGCTGAGTCCTGCAAGGCCCCGACCAGCAGGCCGATCAGAGTGGACAGTTCCGCCACGCCGACCGGCGTTGATGCAACGCATACGTCGTCGACCCAGTGGCTGAGCACCACCGCCTGGGTGTCGGGATGCCAGGTGGCACGGAGGTACTTGTCGTTCCCCCGGACGTCAGGCAGGTACACCCGCTGCGTGGTCATCTCCGCCACGCATACAAGTATGCACCCCGTCAGTTGGTGGCGAGGCGGCCGAGCGTCACGGAGGACGGATCGACGTGCGCCACGCGGAGACCAGCCCGCACCAGAAGCCTGCCCGCGCCCATTCGCAGGGGCGTCCGACGGGCGGCACGCACCTGCGAAACCTGCCACGCAAACGCCGCGTCCTGCTGCAGCCGACGTTGCCGATCCCGCATGAGAGCCTCGCTGATCATCGGATTTGTCATGCCCCAATCGTCGCAACAAACCCGGACAGAATCGGTCCGCATTTCGCGGCAGAATCACATTTGTGGCATCTTCCTCCGCCCGGCTCTTGGAGCTGCTCTCGTTGCTCCAAACGCGCCCGCATTGGAGCGCCGTGGAGCTGGGCGATCGGCTCGGGATCACCGAGCGAACGGTGCGTCGCGACGTCACCCGGCTGCGCGATCTGGGCTACCCGGTGGTGGCCGACGCTGGCCGGACGGGGGGCTACGAGCTGGGCCGAGGCGGGGCCCTGCCCCCGCTGCTGCTGAGCGACGACGAATCCGTTGCCGTGGCCATGGGCTTGCGCGCCGCGGCCAACGGTGGGGTGGCGGGCTACGAAGAGGCCGCAGTGGCGGCGCTGGCCAAGTTGGAACAGATGCTGCCGGCCACCGTGCGCGAGCGCGTGCTAGCCCTCAACGCCGCCACCGTGCTGACCCGCACCAGCGGCGAGCCCGCCATCGACCCCGACGTGTTGCTTATGCTGGCCCAGGCGTGCCGGCGGGCCGAGCGGATCCGGTTCCGCTACCGCGACGGCAGTGGCAACCTGACCGAGCGCCGGGTCGAGCCCTACGGCCTGGTCAACGCTGAGCGGCGCTGGTACCTGGTGGCCCGCGACCTCGACCGCCAGGCATGGCGTACCTTCCGCCTCGATCGGATGAGTGAGCAGGCCTTGACCGGGCACCGTTTCGTGCGGGTCGAGGATCCCGACGTCGGTGCCATGGTCAGCGAGGGGATCGCCCACACCCCGTACCCGTGGCAGGCCAAGGTGGTGCTGGACACCGACCTGGCGACGGCGCTGGCCGAGGTTCCCCGCACCGTCGGGACGGTGACGGTAGAGGGCGACGAGGTGGTGCTGCGCTTCGGGGCCAACGAGGTCGACTGGCTGGCCCGCTACATCGCCGGCTTGCCGTTCCCGGCCGAGGTCCGTTCGCCTCCTGAGCTGCGCACGGCGTTGCGAGCGCTGGGCCAGCGGTTGCAGCAGTCGAACCGGGCGCGGCCTCGACGCGCCACTCCCTGAGAAACTGTCACACCGGGATGCCAAGATGAAGCGATGACCCTCACCCGTTTGGTGCACCACGTCCGCCAGGTCGCGCTGGGGGAGCAGACCACCTTTGCCCAGGGCGTGCTCACCGTGTCGGTGGACGAGGCGCGGGGCATCCTGGCCGATCCCGCCCTGGCCGAGACGCGGCTGGCCTGGGTATCGCCCGGGGAGTCGGCGCGCATCGTGAAGGTGCTGGACGCGGTCGAGCCGAGGACCAAGGGGCCGGGGGGCGGCGGCATTTTCCCCGGGTTCGTCGGCCCCGCCACGCCCCAGGGCAGCGGCGAGACCCACGTGTTGCGGGGCGCTGCGGTGGTCAACGCCGGCTACCTGCCTCGGGCGCAAGAGGCGCTGGTGGACCTCAGTGGCCCCGCGGCCGCCCTTTCCCCGCTCGGATCGTCGCACAACCTGGTCATCGAGTTCACCCCTGCTCCCGACGCCGGTTGGGACCGGGTCGATGCCGCCTTGCGCAATGGCGCCCTTCGCCTGGCCGCCCGGTTGGCCGAGGCGGCGCTCGACGCCGAGCCGGACGAGGTGGAGGTGCTCCCGTCGCCGTCTGCCACCCGTACCGACCGGCCCCGCATCGGCGCCATCACCAACCTGCAGACCCAGGGGTCGTTCAAGGACGTGTTCCTGTACGGGCGCAGCTTCGGTCCGTGCTTCCCCACGCTGCTCGACCCAGGCGAGCTGGACGACGGGGCGGTGGTGAGCGGCCAGTTCGGCCACCCCGCGCTGAAGAACCCGACCTATATGCACCAGAACCACCCCGTGGTCAACGAACTTAGGCGCCGCCACGGTCTCGATTTGGATTTTGCCGGCCTGGTCATCTGCCCCGAGCCGGTGGATCAGGCGGGCAAGGAGCTGATCTCGGCCTTCGCCGCCAAGCTGTGCGCCGCCGCCGGCTTCGACGCCGCCGTCGTGACCAAGGAGGGGGGCGGCAACGCCGATGCCGACATGGCTCTGAAGATGGACGCCCTGGCCGACCTGGGGATCGAGTCGGTGGCCCTGTACGGCGAGATGGCGGGGATCGACGGCACCGGCCCATCGATCGTCGTCGCCCCGGAGCGCGCCACCGCCATGGTCAGCACGGGCAACTACGACCATCGCCTGCAACTGCCCAGGGTGGAAAGGGTTCTCGGTGGTGCCCAGCTGGCCCTGTTGGGAGTCCCAGCGGGCGACGCCTACCAGATCCCCACCGCGGTGGTCTATTGCGCCCTAAGCCCGCTCGGGTGGGGTCGTGTGACAGCCCGGGCCAGTTGAGTAGCTTGCAGCCATGGCGCGGATAGTCCACTACATCAACCAGTTCTTCGCCGGTGTCGGGGGCGAGGACTCGGCTGGCGCGGGCCCGACGCTGGTGATGGGGCCGGTCGGCCCGGGGCGGCGGCTGGCCGAGTTGGTGGCACCGGAGCACGAGATTGTGGCCACGGTGTGGTGTGGCGACGATGTGGCGGCGGGCTTGGTGGGCGAGATCATAGCCCTGGCCAGCTCGGTCCAACCGGACCTGGTGGCGGCCGGGCCGGCCTTTACCAGCGGTCGCTACGGCCTGGCCTGTGCCCGGGTGGTGGCGGCAGCGCAGGCGGCGGGGCTCGGTGCCTTGGCCTCCATGCACGAGGACAATCCCGGCCTGGACGAGGCGGGGGCGGCCCCGGTGGTGGCCAGCGGCGAGGTGGCGCGTCGCATGGCGGTGTCGCTCGACCGGCTGGCCGCGGGCATACGGCGCCTGCTGGCGGGCGAGGCCCTGACGGCCGAGGACGGGCGCATCGGCAAGCTGGCCCGGCTCACCGTGATGGCCGACGCCTCGGCCGCCCAGCGCGCCGTAGACCTGGCGTTGGTCCGGCTAGGGGGCGATCGGGAGGCGACCGAGATCCCGCTGCCTCGCTTCGACCGGGTGACCCCGGCCCCGCCGGTGGAGGACGTGTCGAGCGCCCTGGTGGCGTTGGTGACCGAGGGCGGGCTGGTGCCCGATGACAACCCGGGCGCCCTGGAGTCGGCCCGAGCCACCAAGTGGTTGCGCTACTCGGTCGAAGGCCTGGACGGCCTGGCGGCGGGGGAGTGGCGATCGGTGCACGGAGGTTTCTCCACCGTGTGGGCCAACGAGGATCCCAATCGAATCCTGCCCTTGGACGTGGCACGCCTCCTGGAGGCGGAGGGGGCATTCGCCGGCCTGTTTGGCGAGTACTTCGTGACCACGGGCAACGGCACGTCGGTGGCCAACGCCCGCCGTTTCGGTATCGAGTGGGCCGCCGACCTGCGCCACTCCGGCGCCCGAGCCGCCATCTTGACCTCGACGTGAGGTACGGGCACGCGTTGCGGGGCAACGCTGGCGAAGGAACTGGAACGGTCGGGGATTCCCACCGTGCTGCTGTGCAACCTGATCTCGATTGCCGAGCGGGTGGGCGCGCCGCGCATCGTGCCCACGCGGGGCATCCCGTACCCCACCGGCGATCCGTCGCTCAGCCCGGCGGCCGAGCGGGCGTGGCGCCGGCGACTGCTGCTGCGGGCCCTGGAAGCGTTGCAGACGGCGGTTCACGAGCCGACCGTCTTCCCGATGGACAAACAAGTCGAGGAGGCCCATGTCTGATGTCGTGATCTCGGCCACCAGCCAGGTGCTGGCCCATGTCCCGTCCCTGGTGCGGCACGGGTCCAAGCCCCGCCGCGAGTTGCCCAAGGATGCGGCCGTGGCGGCCGCCTTCGCCTCGTCGCTGCGGTCCTTCGACCAGGCCATGGCCTACCCGGCCAATCAGGCCTACCTCAATGCCCTCCACCCGCGGGAGCTCCCGGCCCGCCCATGGAGCGACCTCCCGGGTGCGTCTCGCTGGACCCGTTCCGGCGAGATCATGCCCGAGGAGGAATTCCTGGGGCTGCTGGCCGCTATCGACGACTTCAACCTGCTGACGTTGTCGGGAGACGCCGCGGGCGACGCGGCCCGCGCGCTGGCCCGACACCCGCTGGCCAAGCGGCTGGATCTGGAACGGGTGGAACGCTGCGCCGGTGACGTCGACGCCGTAGCCGCCGAGGCCGGGGCGCTGGCCATGATGGCCGGGGTGGCCGCCTTTCGCTGCGGTCAGGTGGGTGACGAGTCGCTGTCGGCCCATGTGTTGATGGACAACCTGGCGGCCAAGGCCACCGCCACGTTGGCCCTCATGCACCTGCTGGAACGCGACGGGATCGATCCGACGTCGATCGACTATGTGCTCGGGTGTGGCGAGGAGGCGATCGGCGACCGCTACCAGCGCGGTGGGGGCAACCTGGCCAAGGCGGTGGCCGAGGCGGCGGGTCTGAGCGAGGCGTCGGGCGCGGACATCAAGGATTTCTGTGCCGCTCCTGTTCCCGCCCTGGTCATCGCAGCCAGCCTGGTGTCATCGGGCGTGTTCGGCCGGGTGGCGGTGGTGGGCGGAGGGTGCATGGCCAAGTTGGGTATGAAGTTCCAGGGGCACCTCAAGCACCAGATGCCCATCTTGGAGGACGTTCTGGGCGGTGCGGCGGCGCTGGTGGAAGCCGACGATGGCGTCTCGCCCCGCATCCGGCTGGACAGCGTGGGCCGACACAAGGTGTCGGCCGGCGGGTCCAACCCCCAGGTCATGGAGGCGCTGGCGGTCGAGCCGCTCACCCGGCTGGGCCTGACCATGACGGCGGTCGACGACTACGCCACCGAGTTGCACAACCCCGAGGTGACCGAGCCCCAGGGCTCGGGCAACGTGCCCGAGCGCAACTATCGGACCATTGCTGCCCTGGCGGCGCGCAAGGGCGACATCGCTAAGGGCGACATCGCCACGTTCGTGACCGAGCGGGGCATGCCCGGCTACAGCCCGACCCAGGGTCATCTGGCGTCGTCGCTGTGCTACCTGCCCCATGCCGTGGATCGGCTTACCACCGGGACGGCCAATAGAGTGATGCTCATCGCCAAGGGAAGCCTGTTCCTGGGGCGGGTGTGCCAGTTGTCCGACGGGATGAGCGTTGTGCTCGAAAGGAACGGATTGAGGCAATGAGCGATACCTCCACCATCGTCGAGGCGACCCGGGAGAATTTCCGGGAGTTGGTCGCTGAGGGCACCGTGCTGGTCGATGTATGGGGCCCGGACTGCCGACCGTGCCTCGCCCTGTTCCCCCATGTGGAGACGCTGGCCGAGAAATACGCGGGCGAAA
>Ga0302324_100016760_pt1 | contig 14578 bp, 20 predicted proteins | sample Palsa_T0_1_FD_201949 | JGI IMG/M metagenome (GOLD analysis project Ga0302324, IMG submission 201949) | Peat permafrost microbial communities from Stordalen Mire near Abisko, Sweden - Palsa_T0_1 | ecosystem: Environmental > Terrestrial > Soil > Palsa > Peat permafrost | place: Sweden: Abisko...
ACGAAAAAGAATTGGCCAGCCTCGGAGCGAATTTGAAGGGAGCGGGTTATCGATTCATCGGCGGCCGGGGTGATCCGTTTATAATTGAGCATAAGGATTAGCTTCGGAGAATCCAATGAACGGCCAGAGTTCATTTCGCTCTTTCGGCGACTTCTATCCTTTCTATCTTGGCGAACACGCCAACCGGACTTGCCGGCGGTTGCATTTCATGGGCACGAGTATCGCCGCCGTGTTGATCGTTACCGCCCTCGCCACGCAACGCTGGTGGCTCATCGCGGTGGCCCTGGTGCAAGGTTACGCATTCGCGTGGGTGGGCCACTTTTTCTTTGAGCACAACAGGCCCGCGACGTTCAAATATCCTTGGTTCAGCCTGATGGGCGATTGGCGGCTGTGGTGGGATATTCTCAGCGGCAGAATTCGGATTTAAGGCTGGACTTGCTGGATCGCTTTCGTTACCGGCTGCATTTCCTGATGCTCGCCTGCTTCGGCGCCTTGCTGATCGCGATGGCGAAGCTGCACTTCGCCACGAACGTCTCGGTGACTTTCGCCCTGTACGGCGCGCTCCACGCGTCAGCCTTGGTCATCGCGCTCCGCGACCATCATCCCATCTCGCGAAATTGCATATTCATCGCCGCGGCCGCGGGTTTGAGCGCGATGACCCTCCATGTCGGTATCGCCACGGCACATTGGCTGGGACCGGGCCGTGGAAATGTGGCTCTGTATGCGGCGCTCGGGCTTTCCGCAGTAACGGGCGCGGCAACCTACGGAGTCTTGATCCGGGTGTGCGGCATTTATGAGTTAACCGCTCGCGCGCTCGCCGTCATTTGTCTCAGCTGCCTGCTGGCGGCCTATGCCGCCATTGTCACCCTCGCGCACTTTCGCTTTCTGGGTCAATGGTGGCTGGCGGTGCTGTGGTGGTATGCGTTCTCCGGCTGCTTGTGGTACCTCGATAATCATGGCTCGTCCGGCGAACGCACGTGCTCGGGGCGCACGCCCAGGCCCAGGATCTGAGCCGGCCAGCGCCGCAGCCACGCGTTCGTGTCCAATATCTTCAAAGGCCACGGAACCTTCAAGGTGCGTGCTTTCCCCGAGACCATAGGCTTGAGCACGCGGTTGTGAATCGCCACCTGCAGTCCTTGGATCACCTGGGCCGGAAACAGACGGCGTTGCCGTACCGTATCCAGATCACGATCCTCGAGCTTTCCGGTCTTCAGCTTCGAGGCGAGAAGATTCGCGGTCGCCACCGCATCTTGGATCGCTAGATTGATGCCCACTCCGCCCACGGGAGACATGGCGTGCGCCGCATCGCCGATGCAGAGCAAACCAGGCCTGGACCACGTCGTCAGCCGATCGACCGAGACGTTCAAGAGTTTGACGTCGTCGAAAGTCTTCAATTCGTCCACTCGGTCCGACAGAAAGCGGGCGCCGTCCGCGACAGCGGCCTTGAATGCCTCGAGCCCCGCGGCATGGATGTGCTCGATGCCGCCCTTGCCGATGACGAAGGCACATTGCCAATACTCATTGCGGTCGATGGTTACGATCATCGTATCGGCCCGGAGGCGTCCAAGCACCTGCTCGGGGTCTCCCGCTTTCTTCGAGAGCCGAAACCAAAGCACATCGATGGGTGAGCCTAAGTTCTGCACCACGAGACCCGACGCGGACCGTACCGTCGAAGTGCGGCCGTCGCAGCCGACCACCAGATCCGCCCGCACTTCGAGCGGGCCGTCGGACGTGGTTCCCTTGACGCCGACCACGCGCCCCGTCTCCTGGATCAGATCCGTGACCTCGGCCGACATCATGATTTTGAGGGCAGAGAATCGTTTGCCTTTGTCCGCCAGGAAATTGAGGAAATCCCATTGCGGCATCAGGGCGATGAACCTGCAGGGTGCGGAAATGCGCGAGAAATCCGCGACTCTGACCCGGGTGTCGCCGATTTCCGCGGACAGAGCACGGATTTCGGAATGTGGCAATTTCAGAAAATCGTCTATGAGTCCCAGCTCATGCATGATCATCAGCGTGGAGGGGTGCACCGTGTCGCCGCGAAAGTCACGCAGGAAATCCGCATGCTTTTCCAAGACGACGGTGCTGACGCCCGCCCGCCCCAGCAGGTAGCCGAGCATCATGCCCGCCGGTCCTCCTCCGGCGATGCAGCACTGAACTTTCAGCGTTTCGGCCATGCGCCCCCCAATATACGTGGTCGGCGGGGCGAACGACACCTGGGGTGCCCTCACGGATCGACGCCTACGTCGCCCCCACCACTGCAATCCCATATTCGCCGCCGCGTCGTCTTGATAAGATTCCATACGACGCGCTGCGAGATCTCGCCTCAAAAATAGGGGGAACCATGCAAATCAATGAAGGTGGCTGTCTCTGTTCCGCGATTCGGTTTCGTATTTCCGGAGAGCCAATTTTTTCCCTTGTTTGCCATTGTGCCACCTGCCGCAGAGCGAGCGCGGCTCCGATGGTGGCGTGGCTCACGTTCGATCGCGGACAGGTCGAAATATTGTCCGGGCACCCGCGTATCTACCGGTCCTCGCAGGGTGTGGTGCGCCAGTTTTGCGCTGCCTGCGGCACCCAGATCTCCTATGAGAACATCGAGAGCCCTTCCACCGTCGATATCACGACCGCCTCCTTGGATAACCCGAATCTCTTTCCACCGACCTTGGAGTTTTGGCTGGACCATCGGGTTGCATGGCAAAGCGCCGATCAATCTCGAACTCCGTATCCCAGAGGCACACAATGACCCGGCAATTGATCAGCTCAGGATCCCAGTTCGAGCACGACATCGGATATTCGCGTGCGGTTGTGGACGGCGAGTGGGTATTCGTGTCCGGAACGACGGGCTTCGACTACGCGGCCATGACCATCTCCGATAACTTGCTGGAGCAGACCGAGCAGTGCATGAAAAACATCCAGTCCGCTTTACGCCAGGCGGGCGCCGACTTCACGGACGTGGTGCGAGTCACTTATGTGCTGCCCAATGCCGCCCGCTTTTCCGAGTGCTGGCCCATTCTGCGCAAGTATCTGGGCGCCGTTCGGCCGGCGGCCATGATGATTTCCGCCGGGCTTGCCGACCCTCGCATGCAAATCGAGATCGAAGTCACCGCGCGCAAGCGTGCCTCATGAAACCAGCATCTCTGAATTCTCACCATGATGGCGGCTGCACCTGCGGCCGAACGCGCTGTCGGCTCCGTCGGAGGCACCGTGTTCGGCGCGACCGGCACTGGGTATGCTAATGTTAGACCTGCAAAACGTGGAGAGACCCTTTTGAAAGCCTTGCTCGCGATTATCGGCTGGTGCCTGCTGCTGGTACTGTGCTGGCCGCTGGCCGTGTTGGCCATCGTGCTCTGGCCCTTGCTATGGCTGCTGTCACTGCCGTTTCGCCTGATCGGCATCACGTTCGACGCGCTGTTCGCGCTGCTGCGGGCCATTTTGTTTCTGCCCGCACGGTTATTGGGGCATCGCGACGGCACCGTGGGTCGCTCATCCTAACCGGCGCGATGCAGGCTGTCCCTGTTCGATGCGCGTTCGCACGGCGCCTAGCCGACTGTCCACCAGAAAATAAAGTGAGTCATTGATGATCTTGGCCCGGGAAGCACTCGCGCTATTGCAAGAGGGAAATCGCCGCTTCGTATCGGATATCAGCAATCGCGACCCCATCGCGGGCCGGGCGCGACGTCTCGAGCTGGCCGCCAGTCAGGCGCCGTTCGCGACCATTCTGGGTTGTTCTGATTCGCGGGTGCCGGTCGAGATCGTCTTCGATCAGGGCCTTGGTGATCTTTTCGTCATTCGCGTGGCCGGCAATATCGTCGCTCCCTCCCTGATCGGCAGCGTGGAATTTGCCGCAGTGCAATTCGGTACCCGTCTGGTGGTAGTGCTGGGCCACACTCAGTGCGGTGCCATCGCAGCGACACTGCAGCAGTTGCAACGGCCGGTCGAGAATCAATCGCGCAATCTACACTCGATCGTCGATTTGATCAGGCCCTCCGTCGAAGGCCTGCTGGCGACGGAACTCAGACACGATCTTCATGCTTTGGGTCAGGCGGCGGTCCGCGCCAATATCCGGGCGTCCGTGCGGCAGTTGAGGCACGGCTCGGACATCATCGAACAACTCATCCAAACGACCGGACTCATGGTTGTCGGCGCCGAATATTCCTTGGAGACCGGTGTCGTGGATTTCTTCGATGGATTGTCGGGCATCGATGCGTAGCGCGGGAACATCCATCTCGAGGGGCGGTGTGCGCCGACGCTCGTCCGTAAGGTCGCGAGGCTGACATGACCACTCTCGAGGATTTCAATAGAATCGGCGCCGGTAAATTGCCCGGTCTTCTCGGCATCCTCATCACGCAGGTGAGCGGATCGGAAGTCCGAGCCGAACTCGTGATCAACGAGACGCATATGGCGCCCAATGGATTTCTGCACGCGGGCACCGTCGTCACCCTGGCCGACACCTGCGCCGGCTATGGATGCGTCGCCAATCTTCCGCCGGGTGCGACCGGCTTTACGACGATTGAACTGAAGTCCAATCACTTGGGAACTGCCCGGGAGGGAACCATCCTCGGCAGCGCGAAGGCTGTACATCTCGGCAAAACTACCCAGGTCTGGGATGCCACCGTGACTCACCGGGAATCGGACAAGACCCTGGCGTTGTTTCGCTGCACGCAAATGATTCTGTACGCCAAGCAATAGGCTACCGGGGGAGCCCGCCATGATCATCGATCACATCGGATTTGCTGTCAGCGATTACGACAAGAGCAAGCAATTCTTTTGCCGCGCACTTGCACCCCTCGGTATCGGATTGGTCATGGAAGTGCGGGGTTGGGCGGGCTTCGGCAAGGGTGGCAAACCTGAATTTTGGTTCGGCGTGGGCGGGGACAAGCAAGCGCCACTGCACGTCGCCTTCATAGCCGACAATCGTGATCAAGTGAGAGCCTTTTATGCGGCCGCTCTCGCCGCCGGAGGTACCGACAACGGGCCGCCGGGAATTCGGGAGCATTACCATTCCAACTACTTCGGCGCCTTCGTATTGGGTCCGGACGACCACAATGTGGAAGCGGTTTGTCACCGGGCCGAACTCTAGACTCAGACTAGGTTCGTAGAGACGCCGCCGCCGTAGGATGCGGGATTTTGCCGGCACGGGTTCGAGGCCCGCTGGACGCGACTCACACCCGGCAGGTAGTATCGCCAACCCCTAATGCGCCCGTAGCTCAGCTGGATAGAGTACTGCCCTCCGAAGGCAGGGGTCACTGGTTCGAATCCAGTCGGGCGCACCAATCTAATAAAATCAAGCAGTTACGTGCGTTTCTGAGCTGCTGGTTATCAGTGCGTCCTCCCGGTTCGCGATTCGCTCATGGCAAAGCGATTCTTTGTCTGAGCCGCCCCGCCGCAAAATCCAGGAATGCGCGTGTCTTTGAAGGCAGAGCCCCCCGCGAGGCGTGGATGAGATGAACGGGAAGCGGCTCCGGCTCGAAGTCTGCCAAGATGATTTGCAGCGAGCCGTCGCGCACTGCTGCGGCACATTGGTAGTGGAGCACTCGGGTCACCCCTACACCTTGGGCTGCCGCCAACACGGCCGCCTCCGCAGTCGAGACGGAGAGCCGAGGCGCAATCGCCACATCACTCAGTGCTTTCGCTTCCCTCGATCGGAAGGACCAGGCGGGCGCCGCCGATAGGCTGTCGAAATTGACACACGGCACCGCGTCAAGGCCTTGCGGATCGCTGGGCGTGCCGTGACTCGCCAGCAGCTTGGGACTTGCGCACACGACAGTTCGCATTGAGCCGATGCGGGTCGCGACCATGCGGCTGTCCGGCAGTGGCCCGATCCGCAGCGCCATATCGACATGGTCGTCTATCAAATCGAGATTCCGGTCCGACAATACCAACCGCACATGGATGTCCGGATACAGGGCCAGAAACTCGATGACGAGGGGAAGGATATGCAATCGACCGAAAAGGATCGGGGCTGTCAGGACCAACTCTCCGCACGGCTGTTGAAACTCGCCGGCGGCGATGCGCTCTATCTCATCGACTTCCTCGAGGATGCGCTTGGCAGAGGCCAGATACACGGAGCCTGCGTCGGTGAGAGCCACTTTGCGGGTGGTCCGTGTCAGCAGCTTGGTCCCGAGGTGCAATTCGAGCTCGTTTACTTTCCGGCTGACGGTCGCGAGCGGAATGCCCAATTGCCGGCTCGCCCTCGAAAAACTTCCTGTTTCTGCCACCTGCACCACGATCGACATCGCCTCCAGGCGGTCCATAATTATCTCATTTAATGGGAATATAGTTCTCAATAGTAGCTGATTATCCTCGAATGTGAGATGGCGTATCTTCTTTCTAGGTTGCCCAGTGCGGGCCGCCTGATGCGGAGGTCTGACGGTCCGTTATGGCGGAATGCCAGCCAGCATTCCCTCAACGAAATGAGGCTGTTATGTCGTACGGATTTCTCGATATCGCTGCAACGCCGAGTGTGCGCGCCGCACAGGCCGCGATGGGCAGCGAGCATCTGTGGCAGAACTTCAAGGGGCACCGCGAGTTCGACGCCTTCACGTCCGATGAGGTCGGCTTCATCACCAAGCGCGACAGCTTCTACATGGCAACCGCTTCGCAGACGGGTTGGCCGTATATCCAGCACCGTGGTGGACCAGCGGGGTTTCTCAAAGTCGTGGACACGAAGACGCTGGCCTTTGCCGACTATCGCGGCAACCGCCAATACATCAGCGTCGGCAACCTCGCTGCCGATGATCGCGCGGCGCTGATTCTGGTGGACTATGCGGCCAAAGCCCGTCTCAAGATCTACGCTCATGTCGAGGCCGTGCCGCTCGACGCCGATCCGACACTCACGGAGCGGGTAGCGGTGCCGGGCTACAAGGCCAAGCCCGAGCGAATCCTGCTGTTGCACCTGGTAGCGTTTGACTGGAACTGCCCGCAACACATCACACCGCGATTCACGGAGCGGGAGATTTCGGAGGCGATGTGTCCACTGCATGAGCGCGTGGCCGCATTGGAAGCTGAGAACGCCGCGTTGCGAGCAACGCTCGCCAACTCAAAAGGAGACTGATGATGGAAACCCAACGCATCGAGTGGCGCCACCATGGCGGGCGCCTCGCCCGCAAGGTATGGAAAGCGCCGCTCGATGCGGCGGTGGGAGCACTGGCCTCAGAAGTAGCGCATCTGTTCGAGATCGGCGATCAGCCCGGGGCCTGTCGGATGCCAGCCGAGCCGAGCCTGCGTTTGCGCACTTGAAGCCCGAAGATCCCAGCCGATAAACGCGGCGAGCCATCCAAAATGACCTGCCACCTGCTCCGCGGGTAGGGCGACCACTGGTACCTTCAAGCCTCGGCCGATCACTTCTGCGATGTCCCGAAGCGGTACTCCTTCTTCAGCGACCGCGTTATACCTGGCGCCCGCTTCCCCCTTCTCCAGCGCCAGTCTGTAAAGACGGGCAACGTCGAGCACGTGCGCCGCCGGCCAGCGGTTGAGTCCGTCGCCCACATACGCCGACACGCCCTTCTCACGAGCCACGGCAATTGCGTAGGTGATGAGGCCCTGCTTGATTCGGTTGTGGACCTGAGGAAGGCGCACGACCGACACGTTTACACCACGCGCCGACATCGAAGCCCCCGCCAGTTCCGAAGCCACACGGGGATTCGGGTGGCTAGGATCGAAGTGTTCTTCGGTTGCCGGTTGACCGGGCACAGCATTCCCCATTCCAGTTCCGGAGGTGATGATCAGGGGACGATCGGATCCGACGAGTGCGGCGCCGAGAGTCTCGATGGCGCGCCTGTCCATCTCGCAATTGGCCACGAACTTCGAGAAGTCGTGGTTGAAGGCGCAGTGAATGACGCCTTCCGATTTGGCTGCTCCGCTGCGCAGACTTTCGAGATCCTCAAGATCCCCCCGATGCACTTCGGCGCCGGCGGCTGTCAGGGCCTGCGCCCCCGCATCGGATCGCGTTAGTCCGAGCACTTGATGGCCCGCGTTGATGAGTTCCGGAACAATGGTCGAACCGATAAAGCCTGTAGAGCCGGTGACGAATACGCGCATGGGGAAAGTCTCCAATGTTGTTCGCGAACTAGTATTGGCTTAACCTTACATTCTATTAAAGTAGTGACGTTATCCTGGTATAAATACCAATAGGATCCGCATGCCCGCCGAGAACGATAATCTTCTGGGGACCTACCTGAAGGATCGCCGCACCCGACTCGATCCGGCTGCCTTAGGTTTCTCGGCAACACGCAGGAGGACACCTGGGCTGCGCAGGGAGGAGGTCGCCCAGCGCTCCAACATCAGCGCGACCTGGTACACCTGGCTGGAACAGGGACGGGGCATGATTGTGTACAACCCGGTCACGAGTTCAGATGCGGATCGCATTCAATCACTCATCACCTCGAAGCCGGCATCAGTGGTGTAGCGGTTCGCGTCCCAACTCACTTCAGCGCCGCAGTCTCCACCGGAGCGGCCGCAGGCTTCGGTGGCGGCGGCGGTGCCGCACCACTCATCGATCGCGACATGCTGCGCAGCCCCATGCCCGCGCGCGCCAGGGATGTTGAGAGCCATCGATCCAGCACCCCCTGGGTCGACCCACCTCGATTCATCAGCCGGCTGGTCCATTGCAGCGACGGATCGCCCCGTCTGCCCGCCTGGAGGGACACGGAGCTGCTGCTCGATTCCCACAGAGTCAGTACCCTCACCCGATCGTACGATCGGTACTCCGACAGCCGCTGCCAGACAGTGGAGTTCCGAAGCAGCGACGTTTCGCCGAAGACGCTTGCCGCGGGATCCTTGTCTAAGACCGTGCGCTTGCGCGGCCGAAAATCCGTGGCCGAAAATCTAGGCTCTTCCATGATTGCCGGTGCGGTAAAGGAGTCCAGGGGCAGCGTCAGCGCCAGGGGCGGTTTCGATGACTGAGGAATGCCGCCCACACCGGTATCCAGGGCGCCATCGGCAAGCGATGCCTGATCTCCCGCCAGCGCCTCCGTGCTTCGGACCAAGGTAAATAGAATCAGTCCGACCAGCATCCTTTCACGGAGGCCGTTGCAGCGCGCCGCGGCGTCAACGAGCGGCACATCATTGGATGGACGAAATTCCGACATGGCGGTGGATACTTCATCGCGACCTTTGGGCTTTCATAGCATCCTCCAAGCCCGCCGAGGCCCCGCGTGACGCGCATCACAGATTTGCGCGGGAGGCGCAGAGCGCTCCGGCTGCGGTCAACATAAGTTAACGGCGACGCCTCATTATGTTCGTCGTGCGCCGCACTCAGGTATCCGGTACGTCGCGATACGCGGCTCGTCCCTTTTCCCATTCGCGGCCGTTGAAAGGTGTCACGGACATCGACTCGATGGTGCCGCTGTCGATGCAGCGCGCGTTGACGCTGACCCCGTCCGGATGCGAGCGAGGAATGTAGAACGACTTCACGCCGCAGATGGAGCAGAAGTAATGCTTGGCGGTGTGCGTATTGAACGAATACGTCGTCAGCGCTTCGCGGCCGCTGATCAGCTTGAATCGATCGGCCGGCACGATCAAATGCAGGTATCCGAACTTGCTGCATATGGAGCAGTCGCAATCCGCAACCTCGATCTGCGCCGGCGCCGTCACTTCGAAGCGGACGCGCCCGCAATGACAGCCGCCGGTGTGTGTACGCATGTTCGGGCTAGTGTTTGTGCTCTTGCGCCGCCAGGTCGCCGACCAGCCTCAGCAAGCGCTCCGGCGCGTCCGCAGCGTGCTCCGGCCCGCCCGCACTGCCTACGTCGGCGATGAATTTGCCGTTGACCACAAAGGTCGGGACTCCGTCGATTCGATAGCGTTGCCCCAGTTCGTCCGCTCTTTGCAGCGCGGTCTCCACGGCGAAGGAGTGATAGGTCTTGGTGAAGTCAGCTTCGGAGATGCCGAATTTCCTCACGAACACAGCCTGCATGTGCTCCGTTTCCGCCGTGTTGTTTGGATCCGCCGCAACGAGAAGATCCCCGTGGACGTGAATTTCCTTGAAGACTTCGCTATGCAGCTGATCCAGCTTGCCAAGGCTCTGCAGCGTGTAATACAGCCGTGCCAGGGAGCGATGGCCTTCGTTCCACATTACGGGGACACGCGAAAAACTGATGTAGGCAGGCTTCGCTTTCAGCCACGCTTCGATCGCGGGATCGATCGCATAACAGTGCGGGCAGGCGTACCAGAAAAACTCCAGCACCTCGACTTGCCCGGTGGGGACCTCGGTGGGTTGTGCCGGTACCAGCCGTTTGTAGTTGACGCCTTCCTGCCACGGAGTAGGGCCCGTCGTTGTCGCGGCGGATGCCGTGGGGGTCGCCGCCGCAACCGTCGCAGCGACCGCCGCCAGCAGCGGATTGTGCACACCGCTGTCGCTGGGCACATCCTCGACGGTTTCCGAACCGTCTTCATTGATGCGCGTGATCTTCGATGGCTGGTCGGATGCCTGCTCGGCGGTCTTGGGCTTGACCGCGGGGGTGTCGGTCTGCGCCACAATCGGCGCCGACGCCGGATTCGGAGTACCGGCGGGTGAGAGCTCAACCGCCGATTGTTGTTTGCCGCAGGCGGCCAGCACGAGCGCCAGCCCCAGGCATAGTGCCAAGCGTGATGGCCGCATTGTCAGCGCACGCCTTGCAGGTACGAGGCCAGATTGCGGATGTCCTCGGGCGACAGGCGTTTGGCGATGGTCTCCATGATACCGTTCGGCCCCGTCGTGCGCGCCCCCGATGCGTAGTCATTCAGCTGTTTGGTGACATACACCGATTGCTGACCGCGCAGCGCCGGGAATTTCGCAGGTTCGTTGCCGCGAGCGGTCGGGCCGTGACAGGCCATGCATGCCGGAATCGCCCGCGCCGGGTCGCCTCCCCGATACAGCTTCTCGCCCGCCTGCCAGTAGGAGGGGTCCGCTTCCAGCCCCGTGTTCGGCAGGCTGGCGAAATAGGCGCCCAGATCGGCCATGTCATCGGCGCTCAACGCCGCGGCATTCGGCGCCATCACGGCATTGGTACGCTTGCCGTCCTTGAAGTTCTTCAGCTGTTCCGCAATGTAGTCTGCACCGAGGCCCGCGAGACTCGGCCATTCAGGGTTCGTGCTATTGCCGTTGGCGCCATGACAAGCGCGGCAAATGACGGCCTTGGTGGCGCCATTTTCGACGCTACCTGCGGCGATGGCCGAGTTGCCGATGAGCGCACCGGAAATTGTTGCTGCGAGAATCCAAAGCCGCTTCATGATCGCCTGTTACCCCATGTAATGTGAACTGCCGTCAACCCTAAATTGTACACTAGAGTCAATAATTTGCGTTCAAACGGCGGCCCATGTCCATCTATCCCAATGTGAAATTCCTGACCAGCGCGGCCGAGGCGCAGCAACTCGCCCCGGATCTGGGAAGAGAAATTGCCTTCGCGGGACGCTCGAACTCCGGCAAATCCACCGCCATCAACGTAGTCACTCAGCGTACAGGTCTGGCGCGAGTGAGCCGCACACCCGGGCGCACGCAGCTGATTAATTTCTTCGAGCTTGCCCCCGAACGCCGCTTGGTTGACCTGCCGGGGTATGGATTTGCCAAGGTGCCGGAACGTGTGCGGCTTCATTGGCTGCAATTGATGGAGCACTATTTCAATGTGCGTGAGTCCCTGGTCGGACTGATTTTGATCGTCGACAGTCGCCGCGGCCTCGGCGCCCAGGATGCGGGAATGCTCGAGTGGGTGCTTGCCAGGGACCGCCACGCCCATATCCTGCTGACCAAGGCGGATAAGCTGAATCGGCGCGATTCAGATCGGGTACTGCGCGAGACCCGGACGGCATGCTCCGACACGGCGGTGACCACGCAATTGTTTTCGGCGCATGCCAAACAGGGCATCGACGAGGTGCGAGAGGTATTGGATCGCTGGCTGGGCGCCGGATAAAAAAAGGCCCCGGTGGTTACTTTCGCAGCCACCGAGGCAGACCAACCCGGCATGGGGATGACAAACCGGGTCATTCCCGCTCAGGGAGAAGAGCGGGGAGCGTCTTACTCGCTCATTGGATTAGATGGGGACGCCTCTCGAAAGTTCCAGCCCCGACAAGAGCAATTTATCGTCTGCGCCCAATCTGCGGTCACGGTGCATAACCGACTGAATATTGGCGAATTTTGCCCTAAATGGCGGTGCCCCGCCAGGCTCTTTGCGCGCCTGCATCAGGGTCTGTCCTACGTAGGTGTGGGTGCTTGTCCTACAAGCGCCTAACTAATGCGCTTCGTCCCAGTTGTGCCCTATCCCCACATCGACCTTGAGCGGCACTGCGAGTTTCGCGGCCTGCGCCATATGGGCGCGCAGCTGGCCCACGATGGACTCGACCAACTCATCGGCCACTTCGAGAATCAATTCGTCGTGCACCTGCATGATGAGGCAGGCCGAAATTCCCGAGCTCTGCAGCCAATCGTCCACGCTGATCATGGCCCGTTTGATGATGTCGGCCGCCGTACCCTGCATGGGCGCGTTGATGGCACTGCGCTCGGCATACTGGCGCAGGGCTTGGTTGCGGGACTGGATTTCCGGCAGATACAGGCGCCGGCCGAACACCGTTTCCACGAAACCTGTTTCGCGCGCCTTCTGCCGCGTATCTTCCATGTAGCGCTTCACGCCGGGATAGCGTTCGAAATAAACATCCATGTATTTCTGCGCCTCGCCGCGGCTTATCCCCAGCTGGCGGGCGAGTCCGAATGCCGACATGCCATACATCAAACCGAAGTTGATCGCTTTGGCGGAACGCCGCTGATCGGCCGTCACGGCGTCCAACGGGGTGGCGAACACCTCCGCGGCAGTCGCTTGGTGAACGTCACGATCTTCGGCGAAGGCCCGCAGCAAGCTCGCGTCACCGGATAGATGCGCCATGATGCGCAATTCGATTTGCGAATAATCGGCGGCGACCAGGGAGCGGCCAGGCGGTGCTATGAACGCCTGCCGAATGCGCCGTCCCTCCTTGGTTCGGATCGGGATGTTTTGCAGATTCGGATCCGTCGAGGACAGTCTGCCGGTGGCGGCGACCGCCTGATGATACGAGGTATGAATGCGTCCCGTGACCGGATCGATTTGCTTGGGGAGATTGTCCGTGTAGGTGGACTTGAGCTTGGCGACACCGCGGTACTCCAATATCAGCTTGGGCAGCGTATAGGTCGCGGCGAGTTCTTCGAGCACGTCTTCCGCCGTCGAAGGCTGGCCGGTCGGAGTCTTGCGCACGACCGGGATGCCCAGCTTGCCGAACAAGATCTCCTGCAATTGCTTCGGTGAGTCCACATTGAATGCACCCCCCGCTTCGGCATGAGCCTGGGCCTGCAGCTCCTGCATTCGCGCCGCGAGTTCGGAACTTTGAATCCTGAGCAACTCGCGGTCCACCAGGACGCCCTTGCGTTCCATGCGATACAACACGGGAACCAGCGGCTGTTCGATGGTTTCGTAGACGGTCTGCAACGCCGGCAGCGCTTCGATCTGCGGCCATAGCTTCAGATGCAGCTGCAGCGTGACGTCTGCATCCTCGGCCGAGTACTCCGCGGCGCGCTCCACATCCACCTGATTGAAGGTAATTTGCTTCGCGCCCTTGCCGGCCACATCCTCGTAATGAATGGTTTTGATGCCGAGGTATTTCTCCACGGCCGAATCCATGTCATGGCGGGTGGCAACGCTGTTGAGCACGTAGGATTCGAGCATGGAATCGAACCGCTGTCCGTTGAGCGCTATGCCGTAGTTCGCAAGAACGTGGGCGTCGTACTTCAGGTGATGTCCGAGTTTCGGCCGGGCAGCATCCTCGAGCAGCGGCTTGAATGCGGCAAGCACCTTTTCACGGTCGAGTTGCTGCGGAGCTCCCGCGTAATCGTGGCCCAACGGCAGGTATGCCGCTTCCCCCGGCGCGACCGCGAACGACAGGCCGACGATGCGCGCTTGCATGTAATCGAGGCTGTCCGTTTCCGTATCGAAGGAAATGAGCGGTGCCGCGGCGAGCCTCGTCAGCCACGCATCCAAGGCGTCTTGCGAAACGATGGTGTGATAGTCGCGCGCGGCGGCCGCGGGTGAGGCAATGGCCACCGCGGCAGCGCCCTGCGCTCCGGGTGTTTCCGCGACTGCGACCGCCACGACACCCCCTGCCGTTGCGGTGCCCACCGCAGCCGCGGTGCCGGCTGCGGTCGCCGCCTCGTCCGTACCCAGGGACTTGAGCAAGGCCCGCAATTCCAGCCGGGTGTACAGCTCTCGCAGCCGCGCAACATCAGGTACGCCGCCGGCAAGCTCGTCGGCGGTAGCGTCCAGCGTGAGCTTGGTATCGATGGTGGCGAGCTTGCGCGACAGTTCGAGCATGGCGAGCTCGTTGCGCAAGTTCTCGCCCACCTTGCCGCCGATGTCCGCGGCGTGAGCCACGAGTTCATCCAGGGTTTGATACTGACTGAGCCATTTGGCCGCGGTCTTGGGCCCTACGCCGGTAATGCCGGGAATGTTGTCCGAACTGTCGCCCACCAGCGCCAGATAGTCGACGATCTGCTCGGGAAACACATCGAATTTTGCCTTGACGCCGGCGCGATCGAGGCGCGTGTTGCTCATGGTATTGATCAATCCGATATTCGGACCCACGA
>Ga0302324_100016765_pt1 | contig 14578 bp, 14 predicted proteins | sample Palsa_T0_1_FD_201949 | JGI IMG/M metagenome (GOLD analysis project Ga0302324, IMG submission 201949) | Peat permafrost microbial communities from Stordalen Mire near Abisko, Sweden - Palsa_T0_1 | ecosystem: Environmental > Terrestrial > Soil > Palsa > Peat permafrost | place: Sweden: Abisko...
TTTTTAGAATCTCCTTACCCTGGCCGCCTCGCGATCCCCACGGGAAGCCGATTCAACCCGAGTTCGACATCGAAGTAGTTCGGGATCCGACTGGCTGCAATACCGATCGTAAGTTAGGCCTGAAAAGTGCCGATCCGCACATATCCGTCTACCGGCGCCCGCGGATCATCGCAAATCTTAAGTACATTCTAAATTTCCCGAATGACTACAAATTTGGCTTCAACGTGAAGACGGCATTCGCGCAGCCTGGGGCGCCCGACGGCCAAGGCGTCTATTCGATGAACCTGATGGCGGACGCGCGTTTTCTTGCTCTGGACGAGCAGCACGAGGGCGCCATTAAAGATCACATGCCCGGAGCGCCCAAGCTCTCTGCAGAGGATATGCGCAGGCTTGTGAGCTTCACCCGCCAAATCTACGCCGCACAGGTGGAAGACAAGACAGCGGGAAACCTCATCGAAGCCGGTGGGCCGTCCGGCCTTGGCCCGTACAATCTCGCTAAGGCCGATATCGGATTTAGCGGCGAAGCCATCGACACACCGGTCTTTCAGCGCTTCGATCAATGGCGGGCGAAAGGTGATCCGGAAACCGCCTCGGACGCTGCGCGGTTTCGCGCCTCGGTGGCTCGCGGACAGGACCTCTTTATAACAAAAACATTCCTCGTCCGAGACGTAGCCGGCATCAACCACTTAGGGGTTGGAAATCCGGCCAAGCGCGCCTGTGCATTGTGTCACAACGCCCAGATGACCGGCCACGACCTCGCTCCAGGGTGGATGAACATCGGAACCGCGAACTGGCCCTGGGCAAAAAACGACTACGACCTCCCGCTGTTTAAATTAACCTGTCGGCAGGATGTACCTGCCCAACCCTATCTTGGCAGAATTATCTACACCAATGATCCAGGGCGCGCGCTCGTGAGCGGTCGGTGCTCCGAAATTGGAATGATAACGATGCAGCAGTTTAGGGGTCTGGCAGCACGCGCACCTTACTTCTCAAATGGCTCCGCCAAGACGCTGCGTGAGGTGGTGGACTTTTACGACCGGCGCTTCCAGATCGGATACACCGAGCAGGAGAAGCAAGATATGGTCAACTTCTTGAGCGTCCTATGATCGTGGGAAAGGCGTGGTATCTGAGGACCGGCGCTCTGTTGCTTCTATTTGCCGCAGGCGCCGCTTCGTACGCGGACGGGAAACGAGTCGCTTTTGTCGGATGTCCTGTCATGCGCGACATGGAGATGCCGGCGCGACCCTGCTGGCTCGCCCAGGATGGCGATAAGCTGTATTTCGTCGGCATGCAGGGCGACACCTTCCCGCCCGCCGCCTTCTATGCCCCACAGTTGAAGCATCGAGTTCTGGTGGAAGGGGAGGAAGGCGAGGGAGAGAATATCTGCGGCGGGGCGCCACTGAATCATGTGAAGGTATCGGTACTTCCGGAATTGGATCTCTCGTGCGATACGGTGCTGCCGTCGGGGGGCTTTGCCCCCGGACCAGAAATCAGACCCTCGCCGCCTTTTCGCAAGGGCCGCGGCCTGGCAACTGATCCGAGCTATCCGCGAGCCCCCTCGTATGCGCCGCCTCCACCTCCGCAACCCCCTTTCCAAGTGCGCACCTTCCGCCTGGACTTTTCATTCGATGATGACTTCGTGCACCTGCCCGAGAGCTTTATCATCATTGGTGCTGCGGCGTATTTCAAAGACATAAAGGCCAGCAAATTGACGCTCGATGTTTATCGCGACCGCGTCGAGTTGACTGACGGGACAATCCTCCAAGAGGATGCGCTGGTCGCCCAGCGGCGCGCCGATCGGATGTTGAATCTCCTCACTACCTGGGGAGTACCCGCATCCAAGATCGAGACACATCTCAATGCGCAGGCTGAACCCGGGGGACGTTATTTGACGTTCACTGTCGCTCCGTGAGGGTCGAGGTTTAGCTCGTTAACTGGCTTGGTGCGGTCGCGACCTTAATGGCAGACGAACGGGAATTCAAAATTGGAGTTTCTCCAGATGTTCCAGTATGAAGATAGCGCCGAAGCCCGCGACGCAGGTCATGACAAGCCGAAATTCAATAAGACGGCGTTCATCGAAGCGCTTTAACACGTCCCTGATAGCGCATCCGATCGCGATGCCCAGGCAAATATACGAGAACAGTAAAGCTAGTGGGACAACCCCAAGGACGTTCTTGTTGTGAATCTGCATCACATCTGTACTTAAAAGAACTGCGGCATACAGGCCGGTCGCATACAGGGCCGCAAGTCCATCCGAAGCAGCCGAGAAGCAGCTTCCTCAAAATCTGGTCGATCGGCGCCAACGTCAATGATCAAAGTGCCCGGATGCGGCAGTGAGACCGAGCGCTTATTGCGGGAAACATTCAAACTGAATGCGGACAATGGAGATGGATAATCTACCAGACTTGATGGACAATGTGTCTTTAAATACGACGCCGCCTGCGCCGGGGACAGACTTATGAAACTGACTTTCTTCCATATGCAGGGCTACCGAGATCTACCCGAGGATTTCAGCGAGCGGTACCCAAGCGTTTGGGTCAATCCACCGAATGATGAGCTGTGCGATCCGGTCCGGGTCGGTCAGTACCTGCGCTGGAATCTCAAAGAACTCCATTACGCCGCGTCGCTGGGTTACGACGGGGTGGGGACCAACGAGCACCACCAAAACGCTTATGGCTTTCCGATGCCGAGCCTGACCGCCTACCACCTGGCAGCGACTACCGAGGACGTCGCGATTGTGTTGCTTGGACAAACACTGCCCATGAATCATCCGCTGCGTGTCGCGGAGGAGATGGCTCAGATCGATGCGCTCTCGGGCGGCCGCCTGGTTGCGGGGTGGCCAGTAGGCACGACAATGGATGTCAATCACTGCTACGGCGTCATACCCACCCAGACGCGTTCACGCTTCATGGAAGCACATGATTTCATCAAGGCTGCTTGGACGCGCCCGGGGCCATTCATATGGAATGGTAAATATCACAAGCTGCGCAACGTGAATCCCTGGCCGAAGCCGATTCAAAAGCCGCATCCGCCCATCTGGCTGGCGGGCGGCGGGTCGATGGAAACGTGGGAGCTTGCCGCAAAGAACAACTACGTCTATCCGTTTCTGAGCTTTAACGGTCATCTCGCTGGACAGGCGATCATGCAGCAGTTCTGGGACTGCAACGAGGCAGCCGGCAATGACGCAAATCCCTACCGGGCGGGCTTCGCTCAGATCGTGGTGGTGGCCGAAACCGATCAGGACGCGGAGAAACTCTACGCCAGCCACATTTCTAATCTTTATCGTAAGACTCTGCATATTCCGCCGTACTTCTCAGGATCGCCTGGCTACTCGTCAAAGCGCAGCATGGTGAATGCGATGAACAAGTTTCAGGAACCCACGGCCTTCTCTACCGTGCCGACGATGGTGGACTGGAAGGAAGCGATTGAATCGGGAAAGGTCATCGGTGGTAGCCCGGAGACCGTCCGTCAGCGGATGGAAGAGGCAGCCAAGACCTTGCGTGTCGGACACTTCGTGCTGCTCATGCAGCTGCAATCGATGCCGCACGACCTGACGCTCTACAACATCAGGATGTTCGCCGAGAAAGTCATGCCTCACATCCGCCATCTCTGGGATGACAAATGGAGTGCGGCAGGCTACTGGCCCTCGGGTGCACGCACGCCCAAGGCTGCGGCTGTTGCAAGCTCGGCGCTGAGCGGAGTGGCGTGATGACTCAGAATGATCCGGAAAGCCGCAAGGTCGGCCTCGCCAGCGGCCTGAGTGCTGACGTGCTGCTAAAAGGGCGCGGTGCGCCGCTGCTGTTTCTGCATCCGGCGCAGGGGCGGGTATGGTCGCCATTCCTCGACAGCCTGGCGCAGACTCATACGGTGTATGTACCGTTGACGCCCGGCGCCGACGAGCCCGATGAGCTGCTCTCATTCGATACGTTCGGCGATCTGGCACTCTTCTACGATGATCTATTGCGTGCGCTGTCTATCGACGACGCCGTGGTGGTGGGTCACGCCTTCGGCGGCATGGCGGCGGCGGAGTTCGCAGCGCACTGCCCGGGCCGGGTATCTGCCCTCATCCTGATCGGCGCGATGGGACTGTGGATCGACGAGATGCCGGTTGCCGACGTGCATACGACACATCCGACCGAACTGGCCGGCCTGCTGTTCACCGATCCGGACAGCGAGGCGGCGCGCTCGGTGCTGCAGAAACCCACGCCACAGGATCGGCTGGCGTATCAACTTGTGATGGGAGCGAGCTGCCATTTTTACTGGCCGGTTCCCGATCGCGATTTGAAACGGCGCCTGTATCGCATCACAGCCCCGACGCTGCTGATCTGGGGCGACGCCGACCGCGTGGTCCCACCCGCCTATGCGGACGCATTTGCGCGCGGCATTCGCAAGACGAGGAAAGTGCTGGTACCTGGTGCGGGGCATTTCCCGCACCTGGAGAGATCCGCTGAAGTGATACGTTCCATCACGAGCTTCCTGGGGGAGATCGTACCCGAGTTTGCCGCGGCGAGATAACGAACACATCGTGGGGGTGAGTATGACGGGGTACTTGGAGCGCAAGGCTTACTATGCCGAAGCCCCGGTGGCGCTAATCATCGGCTGCGGAGGCTTAGGTACGTCGATTGCCCGGGCGCTTGGCCGGCGCCATCCGTTGCTGATCTGCGATCTCGATGGCGAACGTCTCGACCGGACGATCGAGACACTGCGTATGGATGGATATGTAGCCGCGGGATATCGATGCGACATAACCGATCCTAAACAGACCCACGCGTTGGGCGATACGCTGGCCCTTGGGGCAGGCGTGCGTGTATTGGCGCACGTGGCGGCGGTTGGCATGTCGATTCGAGACTGGCGCAAGATGATGGCAGTTGACCTTTCCGGCGTGCACCTGATTGCCGAAGCAGCCGGTCCGCACATGGTGCGGGGCGGCGTCGCGATCTTCATTTCCTCGCTCGCCAGTTATCTGCCAGCCATCGATCCGCGCCTGGAAGCGCTGCTGGGTGATCCATTGAAACCAACCTTCCTCGACGAACTAGTGAAAGTGCTGGGTGAAGAGCCGAATTTCGACGACACCTACAGTCACGCGAAACTGGGCGTTAACCTGCTCGCTGAGAAACTCGCGATTCAATGGGGTCCGAAGGAAGTACGCGCGCTGTCGCTTTCTCCTGGCATGATCGACTCGCCCATGGCACGGGCCGAAGGACCGACCCTACCGAGCCACGATGGGACGAACGCGCGTGTGTCCCGCGGCGACAAGGCACGCGAGATCCCGCTGGGTCGCCAGGGCACGCTGGTTGAAATCACCAACGTCGTGGATTTTCTGGCTTCCGATCAGGCGAGCTTTCTGAATGGCATCGACATTCCGGTAGATGGCGGTCACCGCGCCGTCTGGCGCAGCCGTCGGGTGATTCAGCGCTGACCCGCATCAAGCCGCTCATCGTTTCAGTGAAAGGAAAGCGAGAAAATCCTCGGCGACAACCTTGAGTAGCGCCTTGCCCCGCGCATCGTGGGTGTTAGCCAGGTGTATCTCACAGGCGTAGGTCAACGCCTGGAGTAGCATCAATCCGCGCGCCCGGACTATGGGACTCGCGTCCTCATGCGACGCCTCGCGAAATGGCGGATTGTTCTCGCCCAGGCCGGCCAACAGTTCGCAGGTCAGCTTCTCGAGGGCGTCGAGGTCGTGGTTGGCGTGACGCAGCTCCAGGATGATCGATAACGGCACTAGTTCCTTTGCCACAAACTTTACGACTTTCTTCACCCATAGAATCAACTGCGGCAACGTGGGACGTGGACCCGGCAACATGGCCAGCACCGCGCGGGCCTTCGGCGTGTACTCGGCAATCACCTCTGCCAGGATCTCGGTTTTGTCCTTATAGTGCAGATACACCGTCGATCGCCGCAGACCCGCGGCAACGGCGATCTGATCCATCGTGGTAGAGTCATAGTGAGTTTCGTAAAAGAGCATGCGTGCTGCACTTTTGATTCGGCTACGGGTCAGCTCGCGCTGTGCCTGACGCAGCGGCGTGTTGTACTTCATCGAACGCTGCGGCTGATTTGATGTGGGCATTTGATAACTATCTGTGGTGGTAGGAAAGGATAGCGGCGACGGGCGACTCTGGCCAAGCAGTTCTTCGAATTTAGAGACTTGTGCGCTCCGCAGGCCTGAGCTGTGCTCCTATAAGAGGACGCACGTCTCACTTTACTGGACAATGTGTCTCGCCATATGCGAGGCTGTCTATATTCGATAGCGTACGAGCATCACCAGCGTCGTAACGACAGGCGTCCCAGGGGTTCGGCAGGAGGAGCGAAGGCATGAACGCTGTGCACAACGTCATCAAAGATGCGCGCCACATCTCCGAAATGGCCAATGATAAGTTCAAGGCGCTACCTTACAAACCGATCTCGGCAGACTCCCATGTGACCGAGCCGCCCAATCTGTACAAGGACTACATTGATCCAAGGTATCGCGATCGCGCGCCAAGGACGATGATCGGCCCGAAGGGTGGAACGGTCTGGTCCATCGACGGCATTCTCGATGGCAAGCCCTACCTAGTCGGTATGGGCAGCATCGCTGCGGCCGGGATCGATCCGAAAGAGATCAAGATGGATACCCAGAAATTCGAGGATATTCACAAGGGCGGTCATGATCCCAAGGCACGCCTGGCAGCGCAGGACCGCGACGGCCTAGGTGGTGAGATCATCTTCCCCTCGATCGGAATGGTTCTCTGCAACCACCCTGATGTCGAGTTCAGACAGGCTTGCTTCCAGGCCTACAACCGGTGGCTGGCGGAATTCCAGTCCTATGCGCCAGATCGGCTGTTTGGCCTCGGACAGTCCGGCGCCGTTTCGGTAGAGCAGACTGTCGCTGATCTGGAGAGCATAAAGAAGCTGGGCTTTTGCGGCGTCATGCTGCCCTGCGAACCGGCCACGGAATTTTCCTACGAGGATCCGCGCTTCGATCCTGTATGGGAAGCCGCCGTGGCTCTGAAGCTGCCCATCACGTTCCATATCCTGACCTCACCCAGGGAATCAAGAGCCATCGTCGCGACGATCTCCGGCGAGCAGAATCGCGGACGCAACATGGCGTTTTTCCATCACACCCTCATTCGGGCGAACCAGGACGTCATCAGCACCTTTGTCTGGGGACGCGTGTTCGAGCGCTTTCCTCAATTGAAGCTGGTCTGCGCAGAGGCCGACGCGGGCTGGGTGCCCCACTTCATGTACCGGCTCGATCATTTCTACCGGCGGCATCGATTTCACTCGAATCTTGGCGATATGGCCAAACTGCCAAGCGAGCGCGTGTTCGACAACGTGTATTTCACCTTCCAGGATGACCTCATCGCGATGAACAGTTTGGATATGCTCAATCCCCGGCGGTTGCTGTGGTCCAGCGACTTCCCGCATTCGGACTCCACCTGGCCGTGGAGTCAGCAGCTGCTCGCCTACCACACGCAGAATATGAGCGATGACGAGCGGCGCTGGATCTTAAGGGACAATACGCAGGCGTGTTTCAACCTGACGGGCGCCTGGAACGGCTGAGCGCACGGCGAGCGCTAGCCATCGCCGCTGCCGGTAAAGATAGCGAAAGCGTTGAAGGGATTGCCGCTTTTGTCTCGAAGCGCCCCCCAGATTTCAAAGTAGCCGGCCTTACGAGGCGCTGAATTTCCGGGGCTCCAAGACCGCAGTCCTCACGGTGGCGAGGGTTAGTGTCGGACAGATCGAGTGGCGGTTGCGTTGTATCCGGCCGCTCTCATGTCGGCAATTACACGGCCGCGAGCGCGGGCAAGCCGCGACATTACTGTGCCGATCGAGACACCTGTCGCCTCGGCGATTTGTCGGTACTTGAGGCCTTGTACGGCGCACAGCAAGAGCGTTGTCCGGAACAAAGCTGGCAGTGCGTCGATAGACGCCTGGAGTCTCGTCGCATCGTCTTGCGCCATCAGGGCCGTCTCAGGTGTATCAAGGTTCCGTTCGCTCATTAGTTTGCTTTCGACCGCTTCGATATCGTCCGTTGGTACGAGGCTCACGGCACGGTTCTTTTGCAACCAACTGTGTACGGTGTGGCGAACGATGGTCAGCACCCATGCGCGAGCATTACCGTCGGTGAAATTGCCAATGGCACGGTACGCGCGAACGCAGGCATCCTGCACTACATCCTCGGAGTCGGCGGAGCTGCCTGTGAGCCAACGGGCCAGCGCACGGGCGTCGGAAAGATGCGGCACCACCACATTCTTGAAGCGCTCATGGGTATCGGCTGAACGGTTGTCTCTCGCTACTGGTGCGCTCCGTGGTACTGACCCCGTGTCCCGGCCGTAAGTTGAGCGAAGAGCAAGGGCATTGTTGAGTAGCCCAGGCCGGTCACCCTGCCTGGGCCCTCCCCGGAACCGGATGTGGGGATTTCCGCCGTCCGGCTCTTCCGCGGATGTGTCTTGCGGTCGCTTGGTCATCGTTTATCTCCAGATGTTGACGACAATGTGCGGCTCGGGCAGAGGCAGGTCCCTGAGTAGGTCCTCAAATCTCTCCCAGTTGAGACGTGCCCGCTGGCTACGGCGGTTGAGCCACTTGAACCAACTGCGTTTCACCTGACGCACCAAGCGCCTCAGGCTGTGGATGTTTCCGTTCACCCCGAAGTAGTTGATGTGACCCCGCACTTTTCTCACAAGCGTGGCATGCTGCTGCTGGACTGGACGGTGCCGATTTTCTCGACACCACGCATACACTCGTTGTATGGCCCGCGCCAACCGAGCACGCCGGGTCTTGCACGCAACCGCCCAGCTTCCCACCCGGGTCCGCCGCCAATACCAGCAGAACCCGAGGAAGTCGAACGACGTCGGACTCCTGCCTTCTCCCCGCGACCGTGAGGGTCTGCGAAAATCCAGCAGTCGAGTCTTCTCGGAGTGTAAGGTCAGTCCAAAGCGCTCCATTCGCTTGCTCAGCACCGCCTGCATCCGTACTGCGTCGTCTTGGCGTTCGAACCCGAAGACACCGTCATCGGCGAAGCGGATAAACGTGGCCTTGCCACGCAGCCGCGGCCGGACTTCTTCGGCGAACCACCGATCCAACACCGTGTGCAGATAAACGTTGCCGAGCATCGGCGATAGGGTTGAACCCTGAACCGTGCCCTCGGACGGCTCGGTAAATACCTCCCCGTCCAACACCCCGACATGCAAGCATTTGCCGATGAGCCGCAGCAGCGACCCATCAGCCACCCGCTCTTGGAGCATCTCCAACAGCTGCGATCGGCGCACGCTGTCAAAGAAGGACACCACGTCAAACTCCAAGATCCAGTTCGCTTCGCCTTCATTCACCGCTCGGGTCAGTGCTCGCACCGCATCGTGCGCACTGCGCCCGGGGCGAAAGCCATACGAGCAGTCCATAAAGGTCTGCTCGTAGACCGCTTCCAGCACCTCGCGCAGTGCATTCTGAACCACCTTATCTTCGGTGGCCGAGATCCCGATGGGGCGCGTCTGACCCTGCTTCTCCTTGGGAATGTGCACCCGTCGGATCGGCTGATGGCGATATCGCATCGTCTTCAGCCGCTCGTGCAGGTCCCGCAGCTTTTGCGGCAAGTCCTGCCCGTATTGCTCCTTCGTGATGCCGTCCACCCCAACCGCCGCATCACCGCGCAACCGGGCAAACGCCCGCGCCAGCAGCTCCTCGTCGATCAGGTGGGCGAGCGAATTAAACCGGGCCGCAGGCTCCCGTTTCGCTCTGTCCGCTACCTTGCGAAGTCCCGTTGACATGTCCAGCGACGTCGAGGCGTCGGTCATGTTGCCCTCCGCAAGTTCACATCCGCACGGGCCGCCTTTGCTCGCCTGGGTCCGCGTGCCAATACGTTCCCCAAGGTCATCGCTCCTACTCGGCCCTCCGACTCCCTGCGCTGCGTCGTCTCAAGCTCTGGTTCCCCTCGCTTGAGCCTACCTGCATTCGATTGCCTCTCCTGCAGGACAGACAGGGCCTCCCAGATGACTGGCCCATCCTCTTGAGCACGCGCCGTGATCGAACACCCCGCCGGTTGCGCTACCCACTCGACCGCCACGCAAATAGCGCTGCTGCCTTCCAACCCAATGAAGCCTTGGGCACCGGCATGAGAGAGATTTCGGGGCTGCATTCTCACGGCTCACACTCTCGCGTACCTACGCATCAACGGGACAGTTACCTGCCCCGCTGCAAGGCTCGCTACCGGCCTGCGGGTCTACGCTTTGGCCGGACGGGATTCGCACCCGCTGGATGAGTAATCCAAATTTCAGAACGTATCCGATCACGTTCTTCCTTCTGGACCAGCCTTCACTGGTCGCTTCCATCGGCACTCTCCAGACAGTGAAGTGGTGCCAATACTTCGATTGGAAACGTGCCCGTATCAATGGTCTATCGCCCCCCCGCTCGCTGGAACGTCGCTCCCCTATAAAAATTAACGAAATCAATACATTGATTCTCAGTATCCTCCGTCAGATTCGCCGACGAGAATGTTGGGGTATGGGCGATTGGGGCTGTAGACTTAGATCGAACCGCCACAAGTGCGGAGGCTTGGAAACACGGATCGTGCAATCAGGGGGGATTCATGTTGGTCTCTCGCAGAAAAGATCTGCCATGCCGGACGTAGCTTCTGCGCCCAGCTGCTTCAGGTTCGGGGTTTTCGAAGCTGATATTCGAAACGGCGAGCTTAGAAAGCAGGGCAAACGCTTAAACTTGCAAGAGCAGCCCTTTCAACTGCTGGTGATGTTGCTCGAAAGGCCCGGAGAGCTGGTGAGTCGGGAGGAGGTACGTCAGCGACTATGGCCCCAGACGATCGTGGATTTCGATCATGGCCTCAACAAGGCAATCAGCAAGATTCGAGATGCGTTGGGAGACTCGGCCGAGAGCCCCCGCTTTGTCGAGACCGTCTCTCGCCGCGGCTATCGATTTCTCGCCGACGTGGCAGTTGTCCGCGCTGGGCAGCCGAAGACGGTAGTAGGCGATCTCGCGCCCGCTGCCAATGCTGCCATCTCCCCTGCCGATGAAGTTCGCGCATCACCGAACAAACCGCCCCTTGCTGCTCCATGGATACTATTCGGCGCCGTACTGGCGGTAGCTCTTGCCATTTGCTTCGGTTGGGTTCTGTACAATTCGAGGAACTTCTCCCCGGCGATTCGCGCCCTGGCAGTGCTGCCTCTGGAGAACTTCTCCAGCGACACCTCGCAGGATTACTTCGCCGACGGCATGACCGAAGAATTGATAACAGATCTTGGTCAGATCAGCGCCTTGCGCATTATTTCCCGCACTTCAGTGATGCCTTACAAAGGAGCTCACAAGCCCCTCGCGCAGATTGCCCGAGACCTGAACGTGCAAGCCGTCGTGGAAGGCAGTGTCTTCCGTTCTGGTGACCGGGTTCGCATCAGCGTACAGCTGATCCGCGTACCCGCGGACGAACATCTATGGGCGCAGAGCTATGAAGGCGAATTGCGCGACGCGCTCGCGCTGCAAAACCAGGTGGCCCAAGCCATTGCCGATCAGATTCGAGTCACGGTGAGCCGCCAGGAGCGGGCGGCACTCAAGAAATCAAAGCCAGTGAACGCGGTGGCATACGACTCTTACCTCAAGGGACGCTACTACAGGAACATGAGGACCGCCGCGGGGCTGACTCAAGCAATCGAGTTCTTCAAGCAGTCAATTGCGGCCGATCCTAGCAACGCCGAGGCCTACTCTGGCTTGGCTGATTCCTACTCATTGTCGGGCTCTTGGGAATACGGGCTTCTGGCTCCTGCCGAGGCGTTTCCGCAGGCTAAGGCGGCAGCGGATGAGGCCTTGGCTTTGGACGACAGTCTGGCCGACGCCCACACCTCTCTCGCCCTTGTACTGGATCTGTACTATTGGGACTGGGATGCCGCCGAGAAGCAGTACAAGCTCGCTATCAGTCTGAATCCGGGATACGCCGACCGCGCATCACTGGTACGCCTGGCATCTGTTCGTCACGGGGCGCAATACGCAAGCCTTGTATGAGATGAGAAGAGCTGAGAGGAGCGGGTGGACGTGCTATTGACGGACGCTCGACACCGACTTAGGCACTCGGAGAAGGAATTGACGTCCTCCCCGCCGTTCGCATAACGGGTCAACGGTAATCGGCTGACGATGGCACGTTGTCGGATGGACACGAAGACGATCGGGTGTCAGATGGGCCTCGACCATATGATCTTGGCGGATCTGGCTTTGGTTATCTGTTGTGCCCCGGAATGTATTGCTAGACATACGTAAAGGGGCCGGATTTTCTGGGTAGCGCTAACTCCAGATAGACCAACACCGCTACCTGCGATCCATGGCGTATAAGTGAGCATTACGGGTTGCTGGATGCGGACGAGGAAATATGAAGTCGACAACGTGGTTGACTGCCGGGTAGCTGCGAGCGATGCTAGGGATGCGCGTCGGCAGCAACTATCCCCGTTTGGAGGTGTCGGCGGCTGCGAGGGACCATTCCTAGGCCGTTCGCTGCTTGCGGTTATTGGTAGGCCGAGGATCAGGCGCTCAGGAGGCACCCCAACGCGGCCAGATCGCGTACCTGCCACAAGAGGAACTTGCATGCGTGAATACCTGATGCCGATGTTCGTGTTCGCTGCTCTTGCGTTAGCCGGCTGCAATAAGTCGAAGTCGCCGGAAGATGTGTCAAAGGACGTAGCCAACGCCGAGCAGAAGGCGAGCAACGAGGTGACGAAGAGCGAAGTCCAGGCGCAGAGCGCGCTGGATAAATCGTACGAGAAGGTCAATGACCAGGAGATTAAATTCAACAACGATGCCGCACACCAAACCTACAATGTGGCCATTGCAAAAGCCGATGGCAACCGCAAAGTGGCCCTGGCGACTTGCGAATCGCAGAGCGGCGATGCTCAAAAGGCTTGCAAGGACCAGGCGGAAGCCGACTACAAGGCGGCGCGCGCAGATGCCAGGGCCGCCGCCGAGGCGGCCGTGCAGCAGCAGTAACACATCTGTCGCGTCTCAGAATTGATAAGACTGGTCTCACTGCCCCGGCGAGCGATCTCAATGCAGAAGGACGACGATACGGTCTGTCAGTTTTTCTAAGGAGATGGAAGCGGAACGTATGTGGGGTCATCTGGGAACACTTTCTTTACCAGTACAACCTGCTGGTCCCAGATTGAATGCTGCAAAGCTCTATTTATTCACACATCGGGAAACACTCCGTTAAAGGGTTCAAGCGCGGTTGCTATCACCAGACGCCAATGAGGCGAATGAAAACCCCGTTACGAGTGCCGTCCCCGCTATGACGATTACGGCGCCGAGAAGTGTGTCCCAACCGACCGCTTCGCCCAGGAATAGGTGTCCCCACATGATGCCGAATATCGGCACGAGAAAGGTCACGGTAAGCGCCGGAGCCGGACCCAGATCGGCAATCAAGCGAAAATACAGCAGATAAGCGACGCCGCTGCAGAGGATGCCCAGCGCAAGAACCGACACAACGAGCGTCGCGCTAAAATGCATTGAGTGCGCAAAGAAGGGGACAGCCGGCCCAATCCACAGCGTTGCTGCCCACATGCTGCCTTCTGCATTAGAGAACGCATCGACGCGAGGAGCGGAGTGCGCATAAGTGGTAGCGACCCCGTAGCACAGCGCGGCACCAAGTCCGAGCAGAATAGCAACGTGGGCATTTCCGCCTACTGATGAGGGATCGAAGCGGACAAGGATCGCAACACCTGCGATCCCCAGCAAGAGACCCACAAACACCGATGGACGCGGTAGTGTGCGCGACCAGAGCGCGCCGACCAGCGCGCCCCAAATTGGAGCCGTGGCATTCAGGATTGCCATTAGTGATGCCGATAATGTGCGAGCTGCGATGGCAAACAGCAGGAATGGCAGCGCCGAGTTGATTAGTCCAAGAATAAGGAAGTGACGCGCATACACGCGCAGCCCGTTCGGACCAGTGCGCCCAATACGAATGAGGCGAAGAAAGAGCGCGGCTAAGCTGACCCGCAGAGCGATCAGTACGACCGGCCCGAGCAGAGGTGCTCCGATACGCATGAATAGGAAGGAGGACCCCCAGATCGCTGAGAGTGCCAACAATTGTAAGACGCTACTGGTGTTCATGATTCCTTCGCCAGGGCGGAATGATACGTAGCCCGGCGGCTCCCAGCTCGCCGTTTTCGGTCGTCGAACTTATTTTACGGGCGTGAATAGTACGCGTGGCGGCGCTTATTCATGACTGGGCCAAAATGCTTAAGATCGCCGGTCAGCAGATGGGTTGCTTTCGCCGCCCGGGCCGCGAGGAAGATGGGCTGATCTTTGTCGCGGAGCTTAAGGCAACACAGGTTGGTGGAAGTATATAATCCACTGTTAGGGGACCCCGACGAGTTACGCAGAGAATCTCCACCTCCACGGCAGTGGCATCGGGGGAGACCCAACGGGCGAGTGTGCGGTCGATCGCGAGGAATGCGAGATGCAGGAATATCAGGGCGGATGCCATTGTGGCGCTCTCGGAATCATCTATCGCACCGACATCGATCCCATGTACTGGCGCCTGCGGCACGACGGCTGTACGTTTTGTCGGCGCCATGGCGTGGTTGGCACATCGGACCCGGCGGGCAGTCTCTCCGTC
>Ga0302324_100016766_pt1 | contig 14578 bp, 13 predicted proteins | sample Palsa_T0_1_FD_201949 | JGI IMG/M metagenome (GOLD analysis project Ga0302324, IMG submission 201949) | Peat permafrost microbial communities from Stordalen Mire near Abisko, Sweden - Palsa_T0_1 | ecosystem: Environmental > Terrestrial > Soil > Palsa > Peat permafrost | place: Sweden: Abisko...
AAGCAGAATTCACGGCGGCACGCCACGTCCGGTGCGCCAACGGGGCGATCCGCCGAGGTCATGAGGCCAGCTCCTGCATCGTGACGGTCATATCGGAGATCCGCTCCGCCGTCAGTTTCCGCCGCCGCTGGATGATCCGCCGTCCGCCCATGAACTCGGTCGAGGCGTTGACCGCCTCCACGGCCTGCACGGTGCCGTCCGCCGTCAGGTGGAACAGCGCGAATTTGCCCGCGGCAACGTCGCCCCGGACGACGACCTCGGCTGTATCGAACGGGATGCCGACGATTTGCAGGCGTAGGTCGTATTGATCCGACCAGAACCACGGCACCTCCGGGGCGGGTTGCGGGCGGCCGCAAATCGCCGAGGCCGCCTGCTTCGCTTGCTCCAGCGCATTCGGCACGCTCTCCAGCCGCATGGTGCGGCCGTACAGCGGCAGCGGCCGTTTGGTGCAATCGCCGATGGCGAAAATGTCCGGATCCGGCGTGCGGGCGTTCAAATCGACGACGATGCCGCCATCGCATTCTATCCCGGCGTCCCGCGCCAGCTCCTCGTTGGGCACGCCGCCAACTCCGATCAACGCGGCGTCACAGGGAATGACCCGTCCGTCGGCCAGGCGGACGCCCGTCACCGTCCCATTGACGCCTTCCAGGGCCTGAACACCGGCGTTGAGTTCGATCGCCACACCCTGGGAACGATGAAAGTCCTGGAAGAAATTCGAGAGCGTTTCGCAGGCGACACGTGCGAGAACGCGTGGCGCGATCTCGATGATCGTGGCCTCAGCACCCAGTGTGCGGGCCGACGCGGCGGCCTCGAGGCCGATATACCCGCCGCCGACCACGGCAAGACGCTTCCCTTGGCCCAGTACCGCCTTCAGCTTGTCCGCGTCGGCGGCGGTGCGCAGTTCGAGCACATTGTCCAGATCGATGCCCGGCAGCGGGATCCGCCGCGCGCGGGATCCGGTGGCGAGGATCAGATGCGCGTAATGCATCGTGTCTCCGTCACTGAACGTCACCCGATGCTCGGCCGGATCGATTTTCGTTACGCTCAGCCCCAGTTTCAGTTCGATGTCGGCGTCGTTGTAAAACCCGAGCGGACGCAGCACGAGGCTGTCCGCGTCCGCTTCGCCGGTCAGCCAGGCTTTCGACAGCGGCGGTCGCTGGTAAGGCGGCAACGGCTCGTCGCCAACGAGGGTGATGCCGGTCTTCCAGCCCAGTTGACGGAGCATGGCGGCGGCGGAGCCGCCCGCATGGCCGGCTCCGGCGATAATGATCCGATCGTAGGCCATATTCAGCGGCGCCTCGGCGGGGCCGCGACGGCAAGCGGAGACGTAATATCCGCGAAGCTGACCGACATCGACGTGCGCACGTCGATCACCGTTGGCACGCGCGCGGCGATCGCTCGTTTCAGCGCGGGAGCGAGTTGCGCGGGTTCGGTCACGCGCTCGCCCTCGCAGCCCATCGCGCGGGCAATGGCGGAATTGTCGAAATCCTTGAATTCCGCGGCAAACGATCCGGAGCCATGATAAACCCACCCAAGCGCATTGTTGTTGAAGACGACGACGACGATCGGGATATCATGTTCGATCGCGCTCATCAGGCCGTTCATGGTCATCGCGAAGCCGCCGTCGCCGCAGACCGCGACGACGGGACTGTTCGGGTTGACCAATTTGGCGGCGAGTGCCGCGGGAATGGCGAAGCCCATCGGTCCGGAGCCGGCGGCCTGCAAAAAGCCACCGGCTTTCTTCGTCTGATAGTAGTGCGTCATCAGGATGCGGTTTTCGCCGGCGTCGCAGGTGACGATCCCTTCCGGCGGCAAAGCCTTGGCGATCTCGCCGATCACGCGCTGCGGCAGAAGAGGTGCCTCGTCGGACAGATACTTTGGGTCGTTGAAGTAACCTTTTTCCGCCCGCCAGGCCGCGACCCGCGCCACGCCTCGCGCGCGACGGCCGGCGGCTTTGGGCTCCACTTCGCGCAGCAACTGGCGCAGCACGATCGTGGCGTCACCGATCAGCACATGCTCGGCCGGGAAATTCCAGGACGCGTTCTTCGGTTCGACGTCGATCTGAATAAAGGTCTGCCGCGTCGGGTCGAGCAGATCCTTGTTCTCCCACGCGGTGTCGCTTGGCCCGAGCTTGGTGCCGACGGCCAGGATCAGGTCGGCTTCGGCCAGACAGGCGTTCGCGGCCGGTGTGCCGAAGGTGCCGAATACGCCAAGCGCCAAAGGATGGGTCTCGGCGAAGGTGCCTTTACCAGCCGCTGTCGTGCAAACCGGCACTCCCGCCGCCTCCGCCACCGCATGCAACGCATCATATCCCTGGGCGATCCGCACGCCGTTGCCGGCGATGATCACCGGCCTTTCCGCCGCCAAAAGCGCCTCGGCGGCGGCCTCGACGGAGGCGGTATCGGCGGGCGGTGGCGCTGGGGGGATATAATAACGCGTCGGATACAGCACCGGCCGCGAATCCGGTTCCACCGTGCCGCTTAGCGAGTCCTGCGCGAACAGCACGGCGACCGGGCCAGGCTGACCGGCCATCGCATGCTTGATGGCCAATTGCGTGGCCTGAACGGCGGCAACAGGCTCGTGTGCCTGCATCACCTGCTTGGTCACGCCGCTGAACGCTCGCCGCGCGTCCCAACTGCCATAATCCCCGGTCGCCTGCTGATAGGGCGCATGCAAGTGGAACCCGGTGGCGTCCGAGAAATCGGTCAGCAGCAGCATGGGCGAGCTGGACAGATACGCCTCCATCGTGCCGATCAATCCATTGCCAAGCACCCATGGCCCCTGCCCGATCAGAACGCCCGGGCGGCGGGTCAGGCGGCCGTAGACCTCGGCCATCACGCCGGCGAGAGATTCTTCACGCACCATCATCATCTTCACGGAGTTCTGGTATTTCCGCAGACCCGAAACGATGCGGCCGGTGTGACCGCCGGAAATCCCGAACACATACTCGATCCCCGCCTCGTGCAGCACGCGGCCCACAAGTTCGGCGGCAGGCTCGGCTTCGGACAGCATGCGTTCCACGGCCATTTGCGTTTTCCTCCCGGTCACGGGGGCGGGATTGGAGCAAGGGAATGGGTGGCGAGCAAGCGGGGGCGCGGATGGGCGCGAAGTTTGGTTATGACCGAACCCGCCGGACTAATGCGGCACATGCCCCTTGATGGCATTGGCTCGCGCGGCGCGCGTGACCCGCCCCTGGGGGTCCACGTTCATTCCGGCGCGCACCCGGGCCTTGAGTTGTTCGATCTCAGCCGGCTGCATCGCGGCGATCGTTGGGCGTGTGCTTCCCGTCATCGTGCTCGTGGCCCAGAATTCGTCGAAATCGTTGAAAGTGCGGCTCACCGCGATCTCACGGGTTTCGATATCTTCAAGTCCGGCGCCGGCCCAAAGATCGCGCAGCGCTTCGGCCCGCGAGGCGCCGACGCTTGGCGGCTGCGGAGGATTGAAGCCCATCGCGCGCAGTTCCTCCCGGATCGGAGCGAACGGAAATCCGCCGTCCAGCTCATCCCATGCGTATGCCGCGACCGTGCCTCCTGGGCGGACCACCCTCACCATCTCGGCGACGCCTTTAACCGGATCGGGCACGAAAAAGATGACCAGCGACATGACCGCGGCGTCGAACCGATCGTTGGAGAACGGCAGCGCCATCGCATCGCCCAGTTGGAAAACGGCGCGTTGTGCTGCGGGCCGGGTGCGGGCGAAGGCAAGTTGCGCCTCGCTGGGATCGATGCCCTGTATTTCGGCCGGAGCGCAATGCTGCACCAGCAACTCCGAGAAGGCGCCGCTGCCGCAACCGACATCGATCCATCGCAGACCGGCTTCCGGTGCCAACCAGTCGAGGAAGACCCGGCCGGCGATCAGGCTCCACTGTCCCATTCCTTGGTCGTAAGCGGCGCCGTCGTCGAAGCGAATGCGTACGTCGGACATTGGCGGGATCCTTTGATCGTTCTTGAATTCTCAGTTCACCGGATTGTTATACCAGGCGGCGGGAGGAACGACCCACCGTCGACTTTTTCGTCATTGCCGGCTCGACGGGGCCAGGACGTTTTCTCGGACATAAAGCAGTTGTCCCATGGTTGGTAACCACTCGGTTCAGGACCGAAACCGGATCATGCCGGGTAAAGGAAAGATTATTTCACCACGAAGGCATGAAGGTCACGAAGTCGGAATATTCGCGCGTAGAAACAATTCTTCTTCGTGTGCTTCGTGCCTTTGTGGTGATATCATGCTTTCTTTCCGGCATCGAAACGCCACATTCCGGCGAAGTTCGGGACGCTTACCGTTAAGCGTATTGACGCCCACGCGCTAAACAGTGCCGGCATGCTGGTACGAGCATCTACATCTGCTCGCTTTGCATGAACTCGATGACCTCTCCGTTCGGACCGGTCACGAACGCGATCCGCACTTCGACGAACGGATCCTCACTCAGGCGTCTCGTTCCTGGTTCGACACGAGACACCGCCCCGGCGGCCAAAGCACGAGAATACGACGCGTCGGTGTCTTCGACCCGAAGGCAGAAATGCAGCACCGCGCCTTCCGTTCGTTCCTCGTCAGGAAGCCGTCGCCGTCCTTCCGCCTGGACAGTGGAACCCGGACCGAACACCTCCACGAATCGCCCATCTCCGGCGTCGAGGAACGCGGCGCGATCGATCCGGCCGGGGACCGCGAACGGGAAATGCACGCGGAATCCCAGGCCTTCGGTATAAAACCGGATCGTTTCGTCGAAATCGGCCGCCCGGATCGCCACATGGTGGAAACCCGGTGCCGTCCCGAGGCTTTTCATCCGCCCGCCTTACGGGCTGACGTGGCCAATGAACTTCGGCGGCGGCCGAGTGCCCCACTGCGAGCGCAACCCTTCCTCAGCCGAGACGAGGTTGCCGCCGTTATGAACATTCAACCGGTCGGTATCGGCCCAATGCTCGTGGACGCGACCCCACGGATCGGCCCAATAGTCGTAAACCTGACTGCCAAGCAGATGACGGCCAATTCCCCACATGTGTTCATATTTGGCGAGGCCGTTGAGATATTCATGGCCCATGAACACGTCGTCGATGTCCTGCACCTCGAACGAGAAGTGATTGAGGCCGGCCCGCTCGTTCCTCATGCAAAAGAAAGCATGGTGGTCGACATACTCATCGCCCGCATCGACCCGGCTGAACTGGCCGATGATGTTTTCCTTTTCGCCCGCGTAAACGTCGTCCGAGCCGATCAGCCCCAGAGTATCGCGGAACCAACGAACCGTCTCCTGGTTTTTCGGCGAGCCGAGCACCGCATGGCCGATGCGCTTCACCGTGGACGGGCCCTCGGGGAAGCGGATCACCTCACCGGCACGGTTCAGTGGCGCTTGCGCGGAGTTGATCGCCTGGCGGTTGACGTGGATCGGTTGCACCGGCTCGATCCCATGCACGACCTCGATCGTGTAACCATTGGGTTCTTTCAGGCGCACGCGCTTGCCGCCGCCGGGCTCGTCGATGTTCTCGATGCCCGAGGCACCGGGAAATTTCGCGATCGCTTTCAGATCGTCCTCGTCGCTCGCGACCCAGGCGAAACCGACGAAGCCGGGATCGCCTTTTTCAGTGACATGAATGTGGTGCACCGGATCGGTGCCACGCATGTAAAGTGCCGTCGGCGTACGCGCCGCTCGCACCATTCCGAACGCGGTCAGAAACGCCTCCTGCGCATCCAGATCCGGTGACCGGATCCGGCCGTAAGCGAGATCTCGCACCTTGATACCAGCCATGATCTCTCTCCCTCTCTCGAATTTAAAGTAAGATATAGCCTACCGGCCTTCGGAACAAGTCCGGTTCGTGCCCGGCACAGAACAAGAACGAACGAGCTAAATGAGCCGGACAGATCGTGTGCTACCGACATGAGAAGGCCTTCCCTTGCGAAGACTATCGCCGAGTGCCATAGCACCCGGCCTCAAACTGATGGATCCGGGATCGCGAGAGGCCCTGATGACCGAGATTGTTGGCGGAAACCTGAACTTCGGTGACCTGATCCTCCGGGAGGAATTCGATTATGAGGGAAAGACCTGGCGGTCCTACCTTTTGATTCCTCAGGAGCACCTGGAGGATCTGTTTCGAAGCCCACAAGCGATCAAACCGGCCGATGCTTACGAACGCGCGCCGCGGTTTTGGAAACAAATTTCCGAGCTCACTCGCGATTTTTACAAAGATTATTTAGCGACCCAAATAACAGCGTCCCGCGGCGCCTCTCGCCGGCAATGGTTTCAATGGAAGGATTTCAGCCGATTGGAGTTAGCTTATCGCGACTTCAAGGCGGCCAGCAATGAGCCGGTTCGATTGAGCATATTTGCGCGCGACCCGGCTCTTTGAGTTGCGCGGATGCCTTTACTGGATGATCGCTTTTCCAACATCGATCAGCAGCCCTCCGCAAAGCTACGGGACGCGCGACGTTCGACGAGACACGACGGCATTCGCGGCGACGAACTCAGCGGGGCTCTCGGTGAGATAGTGAAGAGTCACTTCGTCGACTGCGCGTCGTACTACGAGAAATGCGAAGTTACGGACACTCATGGGAGTCTGTCAAACGAGGTTGATCTCGTATTTCTAAACCACTTCCACCCGGCCTTCCTGTTGAAGGATCGCCCCCGTGCCTTTTTCATCGAGGGGGTGCTTGCCGCCGCCGAGGTAAAAACCTCCCTCGATAAAAGTGAAACAATAGACTGCTTGCAAAAGGCACAAGCATTCAAACGGCTTCTGCCAAGGGTGGAGGGAAATGACCTTCAGACACACAACGTTGAGGCGGAAGATTGGTCCAGGTATTTGCTACGTCGTCCCTTTTTTGCTTTTGCCTATGAAGATACGAGGCGTCTCAGCACCATTCACAGGAACATCGAAGAATGGATAAACGCCCATCAGATTCCTGATGTTGAACAGATTGACGCCTTTTTTATTCGTAACAAAGGCATCATTGTGAATCTTGGCTCTGGATCTGGAACGCTGGAGATAAGGGATGCCAACGGTGATCTACTGAGCGGCTTCGTCAGGAATGAGACCACCGCTGTTTTTTCCCAGCTGATATTGTGGCTATCATCGGTTTGCCCAACGTTTACGTCCCTGCACCCAATTCTGCTAAGATACATGAACTTCAGCACCGCTGGATTCGTAAAGTGACGGGTGAAATCAGCAGCCATTTCGCGGCTCATGGGCCGGACATCACCACCTCGTGGCATCGACCGTACCACCAAACCCGGGATGAACCGGCCGCCGTCAAATAGCGATCCGCACACCCAGTTCGACCACGCGGTCGCTGGGAATACGGAAGAACTCTGTGGCCGGGACGGCATTCCGCGCCAGCCACAGGAACAGCCAGCGCCGCCACCACGACAGATTCGGCGCCATGCTCGGCACCAATACCTCGCGGCCCAGGAAGTAGCTCGCCTGCATCGAGTCGAAGCCGGCCTCGGGGCCCAGGTCCTCCAGAGCGCGGGGGATATTGGGGCTTTCCATGAAGCCGTAGCGCAGCATGACCCGATGGATGCCCGGCGCGAGTTCCTCGACGGTCGCGCGCTGGTCCGCCGGCTCCTCCGGACGGTCGGTGGTTTGCACCGTCACGAACATCACTTTCTCGTGCAGCACCTTGTTGTGCTTGATGTTGTGCAGCAGCGACGTCGGCACGTAATCCTGGTTGCCGGTCAGGAACACCGCCAGCCCCGGCACGCGGATGATGCTGCGCGATTGCGGCAGGCGGGCCAGAAACGGCGCCAGCGGCATGCTGTCCTGCCGCCAGCGCGCCAGCAGAAGATCCCGTCCGCGTTTCCAGGACGTCATCAAAGCGATCAGCGCCATGCCGAGGATCAGCGGAACCCAGCCGCCCTCGACGACCTTCAGCGTGTTCGCCGCGAAGAACACCCCGTCGATCAGAAACAATGTACCGACCACCGCGACCGCGGTCGCGCGGGACCAACGGAACTGGCGCCGGAACACCACCATCGCCAGCACCGCCGTGCAAAGAAACGTGCCGGTGACCGCGATACCATACGCCGAGGCGAGGTTGTCCGACGTCTTGAACACCACCACCAGCGCCAGCACTCCGATCATCAGCGCCGTGTTGACCTGAGGAACATAGATCTGACCCTCCTCCATGTTCGATGTGTGCCGCACCGTCAGCCGCGGCAGGAAGCCAAGCTGCATGCACTGCCGCGTCGCCGAATAGGCACCCGAAATGACGGCCTGGCTGGCGATCACGGTGGCGGCGGTCGCCAGTATCACCAGCGCGAGGCGCCCCCACTCGGGAGACATCAAAAAGAACGGGTTCGCCACCGCCGCCGGATCACGCAACAGCAGCGCGCCCTGACCAAAATAGCACAGCACCAAACTGGGCAAAACGATGAACAACCAACTCTGCCGAATTGGGATCGGACCAAAATGACCCATGTCGGCGTACAGCGCCTCGGCGCCGGTCACGCAAAGCACGACGGCACCCAGCACCACAAACGCGAGATATTTGTAAATCATACAAAGCTTGACCGCGTACCACGGTGAAATCGCCAGCAGCACATCCGGACGGTGGACGATCTGCCCAATACCCATCATCGCCAGCACGATGAACCAAAGTGCCATGACGGGCCCGAAGACGCGGCCGACACTGTGGGTGCCGCGATACTGCACCGCGAACAGCACGATGATCACCGCGATGCTGATCGGCAGCACGTATTGCTGCAACGTCGGTGCCGTCACCTCCAACCCTTCGACCGCGGACAGAACGGAAATCGCCGGAGTGATGACCCCGTCGCCGAAGAACAGGCACGCTCCCACGATGCCGACCATCGCCAGAGCGTTCCGCATCGCCGTGTTGACCGCGACCCGTTGGGCCAGCGCCATCAGCGCGAGGATGCCGCCCTCGCCGTGGTTATCGGCCCGCATCACCAGCATCACGTATTTCACCGTCACGATCAGCACCAGCGACCAGAAGAACAGCGACAGAATACCCAAGACCTCGACTTCGGTGATGGGCACGTCTTCGAACACCTGCATACTCGCCTTGAGCGCGTAAAGCGGGCTGGTGCCAATGTCGCCGTAGACGACTCCAAGGACGGCGAGCAACCGGCCGGCCGAGGATGCGGAATGTTTTGACGAGGCCTCGGTTACGGTGGCGATCAAACCGGCACTCGCGAAACGGCTCGGACCGTTGCGTCAATCATGTCACGCACCACCTCGCCGGCGATTTGCCCGGGATCGGGCGGCGTCGCTTACGCTCGCGGCTGGCGGCTGTCAAAGGGGTCGATCATCGAATCGCCCCCCCGTGGCGCCCCCTCGGCGCCCATCCGGTCGCCCAATCTGGTTGCCCAATCTGGTTTCCCCCTTGGGCCGATTGGTCAGGCGGCGTCGTCGCGCCGGTCGCGGATCTTCACGTAAGCGATCTTCACGTGGTCCTCGCAATAGGGACGGCCGGGCTCGGACGGCACGTCGCAAAAGCGAAACTCGCGCGTGCCCGGCTCGCCAAGGGGCCAGCAGCAGGTCACGATGCGTCCGTATGGCCGCGGTGCGAGCGCAACAGGCCTGGGCGGCGGGGCCGGGGCCGGCCGGGGCGCCTGCACGACCGGCCGCGGCATTGGTGCGTGTACGATCGGCCGCGCCACGGACGGGCTCCGTGATTGCATCGGAGTCGCGGAACCATGAGCATAGGCTGGGAAATTTGAATCCGACTCGGCGACCGTGCTCGGCAGTGGCGGCAAGGTCGGACCCTCGACCCGGCGCACGGTGGCGCGGCGCACCGGCGCTGCGTTCGGATCGCGGCGAATCGGCGACGGGCGGGCGGGTAAATCGAGCCGATGCGCCTTGCCGACGATGGCGTTCTTCGTCACACCCAGACGGCGCCCAATTTCGGCGGTGGAATGACCTTCCTCCCAGAGTGCCCGTAACTGGCCGATAACGTCCTCGCTCCACTCCATCTTGTGATCCCCCATCACTTTGGACACAAAATAGAGTATCGTGCACCGGGCCTCACCTCAACAGCAGAATGGCACCCTGCCACAAAAAGTTGTGGACAACCGAGTCCTGGACCACAAAATACGGTGCTGACACGCGAAAAGGGCCGGTGCGAACACCGGCCCTTTCGTTAACGGTCAGTTTGTCAGTCCGGCAAGGCTTTGGACGCGAAGACCGAGCCTTAGCCGGGGCTGGCCCCGTAATTCGGCTGCATCGCCCGGATATTCACCACGTGCTTGGAGCAACCAGCGCCGGCCAGTTCCACGTGGGTCGCCGCCGCGGTGTGAGTGCCCGTGAAACTACCCGCGGGGCCGTTCCCGTCCATCGACGTGACGGTGCCCGTGATTTTGCCGTCGGCGGTACGGGTCCCCTGAATCTTGCTGATCCCGCTCATGTCACTGAAATAGGCGAAACCGACGATCGTGGCCGGGCCCTTGGCCGGCAGCGGCTTGATGTGCCATTCCGTCGTCGGGCAAGGCGTAGTCGTCCCCGGCATCATGCCAGCCGGCCGTGATGACACGCCGCCATAATACTGCCCCCCCTCCTGAGCCATCGCCGCCATGCCCATGCCGATCAGGGCGGCAGCCCCCAACGCGGTCATAACAAACTTCGAGGTCACGTTTCCCATTGCCCATTCTCCTTTTATTGAGTGGTCATGATAGTCATTAACAAAAGCTACAGGCAAGGGTCGGAAACTACTCAAAATAGTGCGCATAGGGAAAGGCCGGTGCGATTTCCTCCATCGCCAGGCCCCTGATTTAGCCGAGGCCGCGAGCGTGCCATCTCGTTGCTAAACGGCAGAACATGTGCCCGGCCGTCCGCGATTATTCGGAAAGCATGCAATTCAGTTTCGCCATGGGCGAAAAATATTGGGCGCGGCACGGGTCAAACATGACGCCTCGGATGTTTCGTTCCGCCAAAGGAAATCAGGGCAAAAGCAGACCTCGGCAGGTTCCCGGTCAGACCAACTCCCGGGCAGCGTTGCGCGGGCACCAGGAATTCAAATTCGTCCGAACCGCCCAAGCCTGCTTAGAACAACAGGCCCTTCTTCAGCATCCCATGCACCCCCTTCTCTCCGTTCACCGTCTGCGTGACGTGGAAATCGACGGCGAGCGAGCAAAACTGATATGCCTGCTCCTTCGACAGGTTGGCGCGGCCGGTGATGAAAGAGATCATCTGGCGCAGCGCCTGCTTCATGGCGAGATCCAGGTCCTCGTTCATACCCATGGTGATGAAGTGGGTCGGCGTCTCGGCGCGCGGGTAGGTCAACAGCGGCGCCCGCTCGCCGCCGCCCTTGTGCAGGACGAGCGTGAAGGTGCCGGTCAGACAAATCTCCAGCGCGTTGATGCAGACCTCGCCGTCACCCTGCACGCCGTGGCCGTCGCCCGCGGAGAAATTGGCTCCGGGAGCCCAGACCGGCAAAAACAGGATGGAGCCGGCGGTTAGCTCCTTATTGTCGAGGTTGCCGCCGTGCTCGCGCGGTTGAATGGTGGAGATCGTGCCGTAGCGCGGCTGCGGCGCCACGCCCATGACGCCAAAAAACGGCGCGAGCGTTAGCTCGGTGCCCCATGGCAAACGGCACGTGCCGCGGTCGCGGTCGACCGGGATATGGCTCAGGTAGCGGTCGGGGAAATCCTCGGGCAGCGTTCCCGCCAACGGGCGAAAGCCGCAATAGCCCCAGTCGTTGCCCAGTACGATTTCGTCGATGCGGACTTCGAGCATGTCGCCGGGCTCGGCGCCGGCCACACCGACCGGGCCGGTAAGGATATGGCCGCCCGCGCGCGGGATATTCGAGGCATGGATCGCCGCCAGCGCCGGTGGGATCGTCATGCCGGACCCCGGCGGAGGCATCACCTCGGCGGCGCCGGAGACGCATTCCAGCACGACCGTGTCGCCGGAATTCACCGTGAGCAGGGCTGGATAGGCGGCGTCGAACGTGCCCCAGCGGACGGTCTGCGGCGAAGGAGAAATACGGTGCATTGCCATGGAAAATCCTCGCCTGGCTGGGTCGCTCGCGGAGAATGGACTTTCACCCCGCCGGGCGCGGCTGGCAACCGGCCGCGGTGCAGCGGACCAGGTCGAGGCCGGCGAATCACGTCAAAATGACGGGCCCCTGCCCTCGCCGGCCCTAAGTTCTCACCCATGAGATCGAAACTGACGATTTATTGGCGCAGCGACGATGCGGGCCGGGCCGCGGATGCCCACCCAAGGCCGTGGAAATGCGACATTGGCCTTGCTGCGGCATTGGCCGGCCTGGCGCTGTCGCGGCTTGCGCTGTCGCGGCTTGCTCTGTCGGGGCTTGCTCTGTCGGGGCTTGCTCTGTCGGGGCTTGCTCTGCCGGGCCCGGCGCTTGCCGCTGGCCCTTCGGACACCACACCAGTCCCGGTCCAAAAGCCGGCGCTGCTTTCCAATCCGGGCGACGTGCTGGCTGGCATGGCTGCCCACCTCGATCAGAACCCCGGCGTCGTCGTGGTGACCGTCGATACCTTGCCGATTACTCAAGGCGACGTCGCCAACGTCATCAGAACGCTTCCCGCCAGCCTTGGCAGCCTCGGCCCGCCGGACATCTACAGACACGCGATGGACGTTCTCGTCCGCCAGAAGGTGATGGTGTTGAACGCCCGGAAACTCGGCCTCGACAAAGATCCGGTGGTGATTCAACAGGGAAAAGTCGCCTTCGAACGGATTCTGGCCGACGCCTGGCTCACCCGCAAGTCGGATGCCGCCGTCACGGAGGGTGCGCTTCATGCCCGCTATGACCGTGACATCGCCGGCAAACCCGGCCCTGACGAGGTCCGGGCGCGCGTTATCCTGGTCCCGACCGACGCCGAGGCCCGCGGCCTCATCGATAAACTACGGAACGGCGCCGACTTCGCTGACCTTGCACGTCAGTCCAGCAAAGACCCAACCGCGGCCGCGGGCGGCGATCTTGGCTATCTGCCGCGCGAGGCCGTGTCTCCCGAAGTCGGCTCGGTGATGTTCGCGCTCCTTCCTGGGCAGGTGTCGCCTTACCCGGTCACGTCGGTCGCCGGGTATTTCGTGCTGCGCGTCGAGGGACGCCGGCAGCGCGCGACCCCTACGTTCGACGAGGCGCGTCCCCAACTTGAGCACGAATTGCGGAACGAAGCCGTCAGAGAAGCGATCACGTCGCTGTTGACCGAGGTGAAAATAGTTCCCGCCACGACACCCGCGGCACTACCGAAGTAGGCTGAAAAAATGTCCGATCAGGCCTGTCGGCGACCGCGGCGGCGGCGCAGACCGGCCAGACCCAGGATGCCGACACCCATCAGCGTGATCGATGCCGGTTCGGGAACCTGGGTCATGCTGACCCCGTCCAGCAATGCGAAGGGCGGGTCCGAGTTTGGTGTGCCCACGGCCAGAAATGTCAAAACCTCGGACGCGGCGGTCGCGGTGAAAATCATCGATTGCGAGTTCCAGGCAGCATCGCCACCCGATGGCACGTTCATCAGCGTTGACGTCTGCGTCGAAGTGCCAAACGTGACCTGCCACTCATCGGTCGTGGCGCCGGAGTAACCCGCCTGCTGCGCGCCCGCCTGATAGAATGTGAGGCTGTATTGCTTCCCGGAGACGAGGCCGCTGATCGTTTGACTGATGGCATCCTCGTATGTCAGAGCCGAATCCCCCGCGAAGAAGTTTCCGCCCGCCGGGCTCACCCCCGGGAAAAGCGCGAACGTCGCCGGTGAATAACCGGCCGGACCACTGTAACCCGTGCCGCACATGTTATTGACGCCGCCGACCACCACGCAATCTATGCCGGTCTGGTTCGCTTCAGTCCAGCCAGGCAATGGGTTGGAGTTGAGAACCTGATAACTTTGCGTATTCGAACCGACACTTTCGAAGCCGCCATTGGTGACCAGGTTACCGGCCGCTCGCGCCGGGCTTCCCGGCAATGCGACTGCCATTGTCATCAAACCAAAAGCAACGGCGCAACCGGGGAATTTTCTGATCCGCGACCGGACAAATTTCGCTGCCAGCATGACGATATGGCCCCTGCATTGCGCCGGAAGGAAAGCCCATGAAACTTCGCGAACGCGGGGCCATTGGCGCCGGACGGTCGCCATCTTGTCCATGATGAACTGCAAGTCATCAACAGTCAAAAGCTTTCCAACAGAATTGATAATTAAATGTTTTAAGTATTAGTTAACGAATAGAATTGAGGACAAACGTTTTAAGTATTCGTTAATTCCCGCGGCGCGACTTCCATCCATTGGCGTCTGTCCGGAAGCAAATGGTACGACGACGAGAGTTGGACCGTGTCCGCGGCGGTTCGACCGCATTGCCCCTCTGCGTTCATCTTTTCTTATCCCTTCTTATCCGCGGCAAGATTCTTACCGCGGACCAATCTCCGACGTTTGAACCAGAAAAATTTGCCGCGGATAAGAAGGGATAAGCAAAGATGAACGCGGATGCTTTCAGACCATGGTCCGATCCGGAGCGATGCCAAAGGGAAAAATCCGCGCTCTTGGGTCCGCTCTCTTGGATAAGAAGATTCCGGAGGGTTTCTGATCGCTCAGGCGAATCGACCTTCGTCAATCTGGTGCCGGAACGTTTCGACGCGCCTACCACTCTGCCGCCGCACCTACGGCCGACATTAAACACGGCCG
>Ga0302324_100016768_pt1 | contig 14576 bp, 16 predicted proteins | sample Palsa_T0_1_FD_201949 | JGI IMG/M metagenome (GOLD analysis project Ga0302324, IMG submission 201949) | Peat permafrost microbial communities from Stordalen Mire near Abisko, Sweden - Palsa_T0_1 | ecosystem: Environmental > Terrestrial > Soil > Palsa > Peat permafrost | place: Sweden: Abisko...
TCGTAAGCCTCTTTACGGTCTTCTGGCTGCAGGCAGGTATCCTGTGGGTGGTGTCCCTGCCCCTCCAGGCGGCGTTCGCAGCGGCGCCGTCTCCCCTTGGTCCGTTCGACTTTGTCGGCACGGGCGTAGCCCTCGCGGGTTTCCTGATCGAAGCGATCGCGGACTATCAGTTGACCTGTTTCGGCCGGGATCCTGCGAATAGCGGCCGGGTCCTGGATTCCGGCATCTGGGCCTGGTCTCGGCACCCCAATTATTTCGGCGACACCATGATGTGGTGGGGCGTGTTTGTGCTTTGCATGTCCGCAAGCCACGCCTGGTGGACAATCATCGGTCCGATCGTGATGACGTATTTCCTGTTGCGCGTATCCGGCGTTCCTTTGCTCGAACGCAAGATGGCCGGTCGCCGTCCGGAATATGCGGATTACATTCGCCGCACGAGTTCATTCGTGCCGTGGCCGCCCCGTCGCTAAGACGCGATGGCGACAACGGCGTTGACTGCCATCGCGATCAGCACCGTATTAAAGAAAAACGATATGATGCCATGACCCAGCGTGGCGCGGCGCATTCGCGTTTCGCAAACCTGCACATCGGACACTTGCGCGGTCATACCGACGACGAACGAATAATAGAGGAACTCCCACGGACCGGGTTCGATGCAGCCGGGAAACATCAACGGCGGGCGCGAATCCGCCTGCCTCGGAGCGTAGTAGAGGTCGGCATAGTGAAATGCGGCCGTGACATGCAGCGTCAACCAGCCCAGTGGCGCGCAGAGCAGAACGAGCACGAGCGTAATGCCGGACGGCTTGTTGTGACCCTGGTTGAGCATGGTGATGATGCCGGCGCAGCACAACGCAATGATTGCGAGCATGATGATGACGACGAGAAATATCCCTTCGTCTTCTTCCATAGCACGGCGGCGCAGATCGTCGGGCGTAAAGCGGAACACCAGCAGGCCGATCAGAAAAAGATAGATGACGAAAAATGCATTGCCCGCCGCGATAAAGCGCAGGGGAACGGGAAACGAGTGCGCAGAGAAGAATACTGCCACGCCCAGCAGTGCGCAGAAATAGAATCGCACATGTTGGCGCAGATGCGTGAGTGCGGACTTGATCAGGCTTTGCTCCCCGGAATCGCAAATGGCGATCCGGAGCCTCGCACGAGTCGCAGGCGCGCGTCAGTCCGCCGGAGCCGCGATCAGAGCTGGAAACGCACCTGGTCGATCCAGAAGCGCTCCATGCGCTTCAGACTCACATTCAGGACATCGAGCTCGCTCAGGCCGACATTGCCGACGGCCTCGAGCGACCCCAGGTGCCGCTCGAACAACTCGCGCAGCATGTCGCGGACGGCCTCGCCCTTGCGGGTGAGCCTCACCAGAACCGAGCGGCGATCGACGGCCGAGCGTTCGTGATGAATATAGCCGCTCTCCACGAGCTTCTTGAGATTGTACGAGACGTTGGAGCCCAGATAGTGACCGCGCGTGCGCAATTCGCCCGCCGTCAGTTCCTGATCGCCTACGTTGAAGAGGAGCAACGCCTGCACGCTGTTGATTTCGCGCTCGTCGCGCCGGTCGAGTTCGTCCTTGATCACGTCAAGGAGCTGCCGGTGCAATCGCTCGATCAAAGCGAGAGACTCGAGATAAAGCTTGCGTAGTGGCTGCGCGCCGTCGAGCGCTGCAGCCGCTTGCGGCCTAGCCAGTGCTGTCATCGTCTTCACCCACCGGAATTTTTTCCGGACCCACCTATTTGATTCAAACAGTAGGCCAGCAAATGTTAAAGGCAGGTAAATTCGCTCAGATTTCGCCCCTGAGCATTTTAATTATTCCGGAGAAATCGAGGCCGCCCTGCCCTTTGGCGGCGAACAGCGAATAAAGCTGCGTCGCTTCGGCGCCGAGCGGCGTGGTGGCGCCGGACGATTGGGCGGCCGCCTGGGACAGCTTCAGATCCTTGAGCATCAACGCGGAGGCAAAACCGCCCGCATAGTTGCGGTTGGACGGCGCGGTCGGCACCGGTCCCGGTACGGGACAGTAGGTCGTCAGCGACCAGCATTGGCCCGACGAGGTCGATGCGATGTCGAACAGCTTCTGCGGATCGAGCCCGAGCTTTTCGGCCAGCACGAACGCCTCGCAGGTGCCGATCATTGAAATCGCAAGCAGCATGTTGTTGCAGATCTTGGCCGCCTGCCCGGCGCCCGCACCACCTGCAAGCACGATCCTCTTGCCCATCTTTTCGAGCACGGGAAGCCCACGCGCGAATGCCTTTTCGCTGCCGCCGCACATGAAGGTGAGCGTGCCGGCTTCCGCACCGCCAACGCCGCCCGAAACGGGCGCATCGAGGAAATCGAAGCCGGCCTTTTCGGCTGCGGCGTGAACGGCGCGCGCAGAATCGATGTCGATGGTCGAGCTGTCGATCAGGAGCGCACCCTTTTTTGCGGCACCGAGAATACCGTTGTCGAGATAGACGCTTCGCACATGCTGCCCTGCCGGCAACATCGTGACGACAATGTCGGCATCTTTGACGGCGTCATTAGCCGTCGCGGCTTTCTTTGCGCCCGCCTTCAGCACAGGCTCGAGCACCGCGTCGCTCAAATCGAAGGCCGTCACGGTGTGCTCCGCCTTGACGAGATTGCGCGCCATCGGCCCGCCCATATTGCCCACGCCGATAAAAGCGATCGCAGTCATAGCTTCAGCTCCTTCTCGCCCAGCGGCGCAAAATAGACGTCGATCTCCGCATCCGACACGGATTCCAGCGTCGCCGGCTGCCATTTCGGCGATTGGTCCTTGTCGATGATCGTGGCGCGAACGCCTTCATAAAATTCGTGCCCCGCGATCACACGATTGACCATGCGGAATTCCATACGCATGCAATCGTCGAATTCGAGCCCGCGGCCGGTTCGCAATTGACGAAACGCGATCTTCAGGCTGGTGGGCGATTTCGTGCGGATCGTGGCGGCGGTCGCGCGCGACCAGTCGCCATCGTCGGCATCGAGCGCCGACAAAATCGCCTCGATAGTGTTTCCTGCGAAAAAGCGGTCGATCATTGCGCGAAGCTCCGCCAAAGGCGCCGCGCCTGTATTGCAAGACAACGCGCCGATCGCGGCGTTCGGCGCATCGCCGGCCGCAAGGCGTTCGATCAGCGTCTCGGTCTTTGCAGCCGGAACGAAATGCGTCGCTACTCCCGAATTCAACGCGTCTGCGCTCTTGAGGCGTGCGCCAGTGAGCGCGAGATACATGCCGGTTTCGCCCGGAAGGCGTGGCAGGAAATAGCTTCCGCCGACATCGGGAAAGAGCCCGATCCCGGTTTCGGGCATTGCAAACATGGTGCTTTCGTCGGCGACGCGATGGCTGCCATGCAGCGACACCCCGACGCCGCCGCCCATCACAATACCGCGGATCAGCGCCACATAAGGTTTCGGGAAATGCTTGATCGTCGCGTCGAGAATATATTCGTCGCGATAGAAATCGAGCGCATAAGGCGTGCCCGCACGGCCGGAGTCATAGAGCGCGCGGATGTCGCCGCCGGCACAGAAAGCGCGTTCGCCCGCGCCGCGAACGATCACCGCCTTGATGGCCGCGTCCCCTGCCCATTCATCGAGTTGCGCCTTCAATGCGAGGCACATTCCATGTGTCAGCGCATTTAACGCCTTCGGACGATTGAGCGTGATGAGACCTGCGGCGCCGCGGCGCTCGAACAGGACTTCGCTCTCGTCGGTCATTGCCGCGACATCTCGCGTGCAATGATGACGCGCATGATCTCGTTGGTGCCTTCGAGGATCTGGTGCACGCGCAGATCGCGCACATGCCGCTCGGCCGGAAAATCCTTCAGATAGCCATAGCCGCCATGAAGCTGCAGCGCATCATTGGCGATCTTGAAGCCCATGTCGCTGGCAAAGCGCTTGGCCATCGCGCACAGCATCGTCGCCTGCGGATCGCGGCGATCCAGCGCCGAGGCGGCGTTGCGGATCATCAGCCGCGACGCTTCCAGCTCGGTCGCCATATCGGCGAGCTTGAATTGGGAGGCCTGGAACTCGGAGATCGGCTTGCCGAATTGCTTGCGGTCATGCGAATAGGCTTTAGCTTCGTCCAGCGCCGCGCGCGCCGTCCCCACCGAGCACGCCCCGATATTGATGCGGCCGCCGTCGAGACCCATCATCGCGATGCGAAACCCCTCGCCTTCCGCGCCGATGCGATTGGCGATCGGCACGCGGCAATCCTCGAAGATCACCTGCGCCGTGGGCTGGCTGTTCCACCCCATCTTGCGCTCCTTCTTGCCGAAGGAAAGCCCTTGCGTACCCTTCTCGACGACGAGACAGGAAATGCCCTTGGGTCCGTCTTCGCCGGTGCGGACCATGCAGACATAGGTGTCCGAAACGCCCGCGCCCGAGATGAACGCCTTGGCCCCGTTCAGGACATAATGATCGCCGTCCTTCGCCGCACGCGTGCGAAGGCTCGCAGCATCGGAACCGGAGCCGGGCTCCGTCAGGCAATAGCTCGCGATGTTTTCCATCGACACGAGCTTCGGCAGGAAGCGCTTGCGTAGCACCTCGCCGCCGAAGCGGTCGATCATCCAGGATGCCATGTTGTGGATCGATAGGAAGGCGGCAGTGGAGGTGCAGCCGGCAGACAGCTCCTCGAAGATGATCGCTGCATCGAGCCGCGTCATCTCGGACCCGCCGACGTCTGCCTTCACATAGATGCTGGCGAAGCCGAGCTGGGCCGACGCGCGCAACACGTCGACCGGGAAGTGTTCCTTTTCGTCCCATTCGGCGGCATGGGGCGCGAGTTTTTCAGCTGCAAAGCGGCGGGCAGCATCCTGCACCGCCCGCTGGTCTTCCGAGAGCTCAAAATCCATGGATCGCCCTACGAGCGGTGAACTTCACCGCTCGTAAATGAAGCCGTTGACCTGCTTTTGCAATGCCTGAATTTCGGTTGCATGGGGCGCCAATACGGCCTCGTCGGCCGTGCGAATGGCCGTCTCGCTCCCAGCCGCCGGACCGGCCGCGGCATCGACCACGGTTTTGATGGCATCGTAGCGTCCCCGAATACCCTGCTGGCTGGCGACGGCTTCATCGTAAGTGCCGGTGTTCGATGAAGCCACGGCGCCGGCAGCGCTCGAATCCTGCGCAATATGGCCGGCAGCCCCTCGCATCACCCCGAGATAGATATCGACATCGGTCTCGCTGAGCGGTGTAACCTGATAGTTCGGCACGACTTCGACCGTCGCGGCCTGCGCTGTGCGCGCGTCGGCAGCTGCCGGCGCGGAAGCCGGACTCGACCACACCGCCAATCCCGTAAATACGGCTGAGAACAGATTCATTTTTTGTCCCTCGACACCCTGGGTCAGGATCGGCCGATCGAATGCCCTTGGCAATCCGCAAAAGCCTCAATCGTCTTGCTTAGTTACCGCCGGAGTGATTAGACCGTTAGGCTTTTAGCCATGGAACTTCAGCTAATGGGTTCGCCACAATCCTTTCCCGCGACCCGAATGCGCCGCTTGCGCCGGCATGACTGGACGCGTCGCCTGGTGGCGGAATCCACGTTGTCCGCCGCCGATTTCATCTGGCCTCTTTTCGTGGTCGACGGAGAAAAGCGTCGCGAGCCCGTCGCATCCATGCCCGGCGTCGACAGGCTGTCGGTGGATTTTATCGCCGGCGCCGCAGAAGAAGCGGCCAAATTGGGAATCCCGGTTGTCGCTCTTTTTCCCTATACCGACCCAGGATTAAAGACGCCCGACGGACGCGAAGCGACAAACCCATCGAATCTCGTGTGTCGTGCGGTGCGGGAAATCAAGCGCACGGTGCCGGAGATCGGCTTGCTGTGTGATGTCGCGCTCGATCCTTACACAAGCCATGGGCATGACGGCGTTCTGGTCGACGGCTACGTGGTAAACGACGAGACACTGGAAATTCTCGCGAAGCAGGCTCTCGTCCAGGCGGAAGCCGGATGCGATATCATTGCACCTTCCGACATGATGGACGGCCGCGTTGGTACGATCCGCGCGGCGCTCGAAGCGGGCGGATTCAAGAACACGCTCATCATGGCCTATGCCGCGAAATACGCGTCGGCGTTTTACGGGCCGTTCCGCGATGCGGTGGGCTCGGCAAAATCGCTGACGGGCGACAAACGCACCTATCAGATGGATCCCGCCAATGGCGACGAGGCGTTGCGAGAAGTGGCGCTCGACATCGCCGAAGGCGCCGACATGGTGATGGTCAAGCCGGGGATGCCCTATCTCGATCTCGTGCGGCGCGTGAAGGACGCGTTCCACATGCCGACCTTCGCCTATCAGGTTTCGGGAGAGTATTCGATGCTGATCGCCGCCGTCGAGCGCGGCTGGCTCGAACGCGACCGTGTGATCCTGGAAAGCCTGATGGCTTTCAAGCGTGCCGGTGCATCCGGCATCCTGAGCTATTTTGCTCTCGATGCAGCGCGGCTTCTGAAGAGCGGCTAGCAAGGCTCACGACCGTGTGAGAACCGACCTGCTTCAACTCGAAGTGAACGGAAATGGGCCGATTCCGGCGCTGCGGACCTTGCTCTTGCTTGGCGACAGCCCGAATAATTACGCCAACTTAACAAGAGGAACGCCATGCGTACTACCATTCTTGCAATCGCCTGCGGCTTTGGCCTGCTTGCGGCAAACGCCGCGTTGGCCGATCAAACGCAAGCACCGGTGGCCCAGCCGATTTCGGCCGTCTCGACCGCGACGGACTCCAATCCCGTGATTTGCCATGGGCTCGTGCATGAAGGCGTGCTCCTTCACAGCAGCGAGTGTCACACAAAACATGAATGGGATGCGATCCGGTTTCGCAACCAGGAAGCAATTCGCGAGTTCCAAAACAGCGCCCTGACAACGACACCGAAGTAAGCGTCGCGATCGCGATCAGATATTGTGACGCTGCGACGCCGTGAACAGGCTTCGCAGGATAATCTCGGCGCGTGACGGAAGCACATCGAGTCCGGAGCGGCGCTGGCCGAGGTCGATGACGTTCTCGAGGATCAGCATGGCGAGGCCGTGTACGGCAGCCCATACTGCAAGCCCAAGCGCGGTGTCGTTCAACGCTGTGCCGATTTCCGTGCCGACTGAGTCCGCCGCAACGCCGAGACTCGGAAACGAATCCCGGTTGGGCAGTTGCGGCCCGAACATCAACCGTGCGAGCGCCGGGCGGCGCGCCACGAACCGCATATAGGCCGCGCCGATCTCCGAAATGCGCTCATCCTCGAGCTCGGGACCGGATGCCGCGGCCGCGATTTCTGCGCGCAATTCGTCGAAGCCTTCGATCGCGAGTTCCACAAGTAGCGATTCGTGGTTGGAGTAGTGGCGATAGGGCGCTGCGTGGCTTACGCCGGCGCGGCGTGCAACGGCGCGCAGGCTCAACGCCGCGAGACCCTCTTCCTCAAGAATTGCGCGCGCGGCTTCGCGCAAACTGTTGCGCAAATCGCCGTGATGATACGCACGTGCACGCTCGGGCTCACTCATGCGCGACCGACTCTGAGCTTTTCGGTGCGTGCGAACAGGCTCGACGTGTCCCAACGTCGGCCGCCCATCCTTTCGACTTCGGCATAGAACTGATCGATCAATTCCGTGACCGGCAGCGACGCACCGGACTTCCGGGCTTCGTCAAGACAGATCGCCAGATCCTTGCGCATCCACTCAACCGCGAAGCCATGTTCGAAATGGTTCGCGAGCATCGTCTTGTGGCGGTTTTCCATCTGCCAGGATTGCGCGGCGCCCTTCGAGATCACGTCGACAACCGCCTGCGGATCGAGACCGGCGGCGCGCGCGAAACTCAGGCCTTCGGAAAGGCCCTGCACGACACCGGCAATGCATATCTGATTGACCATCTTGGTGAGCTGACCCGAGCCCGCGGGGCCCATAAGCCGGCATTGGCGCGCATAGGCGGCCATCACGGGTTCAGCCTTGGCGTATTCCGCCTCGCCGCCGCCACACATGATCGTCAACTGGCCGTTCTTGGCGCCCTGCTCGCCTCCGGAAACGGGCGCGTCGACAAAGCCGAAGCCGCCCCCACGCGCCTTGTCGGCCAACTCGCGCGCGATTCCTGCCGAAGCCGTCGTGTGATCGACGAAGACCGCGCCTTTGCCCATTGCACCAAACGCGCCCTGCGCACCCAGTGTCACGTCGGACACGTCGCTGTCCCTGCCGACACAGGCAAAAACCACTTCGGCCCCGTCCGCAGCAGCCGAAGGCGTCGTCGCGGATCGCCCGCCATATTGGTCGACCCAGCTTGCCGCCTTGGCGGCCGTACGGTTGTAAACCACGACTTCGTGACCAGCCCGCGAGAGATGCCCCGCCATCGGGTATCCCATGACACCCAAGCCGATGAATGCCACGCGCAATGCCATCGCCAATCCTTTCGTCTGCGAGTTTGCCGGCCTGCTATTCCATTACTTCGATATGCGTCGGCCCGGGGACGACGGCCGGTCGCTTCATCAGAAATACCACAAACAGCGCAGGAAGACTGATGAAAAACATGAACAGGAAATCGTTGGCGTAAGCGACAATCTGTGCATTCTGCGTAATCAGCATGTCGAGGTTCTGCATCCCGAATGGAATCTGCAAATTCCAGAACATGCTGGGCGCATTTGTCGCCAGATTCCGATTAAACGGATTGGCGCTTGCGGCCATCTGCGCATGAACCGTCTGCGTGCTCATTGCGAGCACGGTCGTGGTGATCGAAATGCCGATGGCTGCCCCGACATTCCGGATCAGATTGACGAGCGCGGCGCCGTCGGTGCGGTAGAGCGGCGGCAGCGTGGCGAATGCGACCAAATTCATGGGTACGAATACGAATCCCATGCCGATGCCCTGGATGAAGGTCGTGACGATCAACCACCAGGGCGCTATCTCCGGCGTCCAGCGAGACATCTCGAATGTCGACCACAAGAGAAGCAACAGGCCAGTCGCCATCACATGGCGGGGATCGAGCCGCAGCGCGAGCCGGCCCGCGAGCACCATCGCGATCATGGTGCCGACTCCGCGCGGCGCCATCAGCAAGCCCGTGTCGGTGACCGAATAGCCGCCGAGATTCTGCAGATAGGGCGGAAGCAAAGCAGAGCTTGCGAGCATCACGAGACCGATGACGAACATCAGAAACAGTGCCGAGACGAAATTCCTGTCGCGGAACATTTCGCGGGGAATGAACGTGCCCTTGCCGGTGAACATGTGAACGATGAAGAGATAGAGGCCAAGGCCGCCGATCACCGCTTCCGCGACGATCTCCGTCGAGCCGAACCAGTCCTGCGACGTGCCGCGATCGAGCATCAATTGCAGGCCGCCGAGACCCACGCCCAGAACTCCGAAACCGAACCAATCGAACCGCAATGTGGAATCTCGATGCGTGTCGCGCAGGAACAGACCGATGCCCGTTACGGCCGCGATGCCGAACGGAAGGTTCACATAGAATACCCAGCGCCAGTTGTAGGATTCGGTGAGCCACCCGCCCAGGGTCGGACCCAGGATCGGCCCGAGCATGACACCCATGCCCCAGATGGCCATCATCGCGCCACGCTTTTGCGGCGGGTAGAGATCCATCATGATCGCTTGCGACAAAGGCGAAAGCGCCGCGCCGAACACGCCCTGCAGCAGACGGAAGGCGATCATCTGATCGAGCGTTTGCGCCGCGCCGCACATCATCGAGGTGATGGTGAATCCCGCGAGGCTGATGAGCGCAACGTTTTTTCGTCCGAAACGTGACGCGAGCCAGCCCACCGGCGCCGTCATGATGGCGGCGGCCACGATATACGAAGTCAGAACCCAGGTGATCTGGTCGCGCGAGGCGGCCAGGCTGCCTTGCATATCCGGCAGCGCCACATTGGCGATGGTCGAATCGAGTGCCTGCATCAACGTGCCGGCCATGGAGCATAGCACTACAATACGGAGCTCGAACTTGCTCTCATAGGCGTCGGAAGAAAGACCTACTGCACGCGTCATGGGCGTAGTCGACGCGCCTTCAATGTCCGAACAACATGCGCCACCAGCGACGGTGACCCGTGTCGATCGAAACGTCCGTACTCATTCCCGCGCGCAGCAAGGGGTCGCCGGACCTTATGTCGAGCTTTATGCGAGCGGTCAGGCGTTGGGTTACCTTCACCCAGTTTCCGCTCGCGTTTTCGGACGGCAGCACCGAAAAATCCGAGCCCGTCGCAGGACTGATCGAATCGACGTGACCGTGCCAGGTCCGTCCCGGATAGGTGTCGATGGTTACCTCGACCGGATCTCCGATCCTGACATTGGTGACGTCGGTCTCTTTCATGTTGGCTTCCACCCACACATTGTTGGTGGACACCAAACCGACGGCGCTTGTGGTCGAAAATGAAGAGAGCGCCGATATGACGAGAGTGCCCGGCTGAAGCGAATCGACTTGAGTGACGATGCCGTCGAATGGCGCGCGCACGACGGTGTGGTCGAGTTGCCGCTGCTGCTCATTAACCTGCGAAAGCGCGGCCAGGTATGCCGGCATCTGCTCGACCGGCGTGTTCAGATTTCCGCCGAGCTTGGCCAACTGGACTTCCGCCTGGTCCTGCAGAGAACTGAGCGTGTTTTGCGCCGTGGCAAGCGTGAACTTCGCCGTGTCGTATTGCGCTTTCGCGATGCTGTTCACTTTGAGCAGCGCGGCGTAACGATCGAATGTCACCTGGTCGAGCGCCACCTGCGCCTGCTGCGCGGCGGCATCCCGCAGCATGCGCTGATAATCGTCTTTCATCGAAATCAGGGTAAGTTTTTGCTGCACCAGGTTGGCTTTGGCATTGGCGAGCGCAATCTGGAACTGGAGCGGGTCGATGCGAAAAAGCACGTCGCCTCGCTTGACGGTCTGACCCTCATGAACGTCAACGTCCTTCACGAGCCCGGACACGTCGGTCGACACGTTGAGCTGTGCGGCATGCACATAGGAATCGTCGGTACCGACATAGCGCCCGCCCGTCAGCCAAACCGCCAGCGAAACGATGACGACGAGCGCAACGCCGCCGATCATCAGCACGCGGCGCAGAAGCGCGCGGTCCGTCCGCAGACGGGTTAGCAAATCCCAGCTCAAGCCGCGCGACTCGCGAAGGCCTGCCGCATATTGGGACGTGTCGGTTTGCAACGCTGACATATCGACTACTCCGCGACCGCCATCTGCGGCGCAGATGCGCCATCGGCGTTCAAATTGCTCTTGATGTGAAGAAGCGTGTCGACAAGTTGTGAACGCTCGCGCTCGTCCACGCCAGATAAAACTGCGGCGCTGAGATATTCGCGATAGCTTGTGATCTCGTCGAGAATAGGTTGGGCCGCCGGCAGAAGATGCAGACGCCGGATGCGGCGATCCGCCGGATCGGCGCGTCGCTCGACCAGCCCATGTGCTTCCAGGCGGTCGATGAGGCGGCCAACCGTGATCGGCTCCACTTCGCAGATCGTGGCCATCTCGTTCTGGGAAATGCCGGGCTGCCGGCTAAGCCGCGCCAGGATCACCCATTGCGCCCGTGTCATGCCCCGCGCCCGGGCGCGCTGGTCAAAGCGCGTCCGCATCATGCGGGCGACATCGTGGAGCACTATCAGCGGGTCGCGGTCGAAATTTTGCATCTGAGGCATCTCTAAGCAGAGATAACATAAGCAGCGTTATTATAAGCTACAAGATATTTGCAAAGAAATCGTTTCAACATAATACCTTTATACTTCAATAGCTTAGAAGCGGTACGCACAAAATGCATGGCAGATGGGCGACCAGACGACCTGCGATATTTTTGGGACGACCGGACCGAAACGGTCAGTCAGGTGGCGCGGCCAGCGCACCATAGCGGCCTCGGAAAAACACCAGCGGCTCGCCGGCCTCGCGCCGGGCAAACCGCAGAACACGGCCAACAAGGATCGCATGGTCGCCGCCTTCATGGGCAGCTTCCGCGGCGCATTCGAAGATCGCGAGCGCGTCGGCCAGCGCCGGGGGGCCAAGTTCTGTCGGGAGAAGCTCAATCCCGTCCAGATGGTGGGCGCCCTGCTTGGCAAGCCGCGACGACACGTCTTCATGCGCTGTGCCGAGCACGCTGATGGTATAACCGTGCGCCTTGGTAAACGTGTGGTAACGATCCGATTTGCGGTCCAGGCACCACAGCACCAGAGGTGGATCGAGCGACACCGACGTAAACGAATTCACCGTGATGCCGAGGGGATGCCGATCCGGAGTCGCGGCCGTCACGACCGCAACTCCTGTCGGAAAGCTTCCCAAAGCCTGGCGAAAGGCACGTGCGTCGAAAGTCATCGGACCGGTCTCCGCTAAACGCTTGGTTAAGTCGCGGCGTGCATTCTGTCATGAAGAAATTAGGCGAGGCGCGCGACCGGGGAAAGCCCGGTGTGGACGCCATCGCTCTTGGGTTGGGGTTTCGGACATGGCGAACGACGGCGCCATTATCATCAGGCGTATCAAAAAGGGCGATCACGGCGGCCATCATGGCGGCGCGTGGAAAGTCGCCTATGCCGACTTCGTGACGGCCATGATGGCCTTCTTTCTGCTGATGTGGCTGATCAACACCACGACGCCGGAGCAGAAGCGCGGCATCGCCGATTATTTCGCGGCCCAGAGCATTTCGCAGACATCGAGCGGCTCCGGCGGCGTGTTGGGCGGCAAGGTTCTCGGACAGCAAGGTGCGCGCGCAGCCGGTGTGACGTCGATCAACCAGAAGGACAGCCCGCCGGCGCCCTCCGATCCGGTTCGCTCGCACGACACCGCCGCCAAGAGCGGCGGCTCGACTGCGGCGCAGGGCCAGGCGCAGTCTTCACAGGCCGCCAGCAATGGTTCGGATAATGCGTCGACGTCGACTCGCGACGAACAATTCACTTCCGCGGCCGAATCGATTCGGCAGGCGATGCAGGACAGTCCGGACATCGCCGACCTGTCGCGCCAGGTGATCGTCGATCAAACGCCGGAAGGCCTGCGCATCCAGCTTGTCGATCAGGATGGAAGGCCGATGTTCCAGCCGGGCTCGACCGAGCCCATGCCCTATACGAAGAAGGTTCTGCAGGCGGTGGCGAAAATCATCGACCGATTGCCGAATCGAATCTCGATCAGCGGCCATACCGGCGGCAAGGCGTCCGAAGGCGCGATGTCCAATTGGGAACTTTCGGCGGGCCGGGCCAATGCCGCACGCGCGATCATCACGGATGCCGGAGTCGATCCGGACCGCATCTACGAAGTGGCAGGCAAAGCAGGCTCGGATCCGCTGTTGCCGGAGGACCCCAACGCGTCCGCCAACCGCAGGCTCAGCATCGTGCTCCTGCGCGAAGCCCCGCCCGTCCCTCCGGACCATAAACTTTGATTGCAGATTGTGGTTACGACGTACTGGCGCCGAAGCCCGATCCATAGTCATAATTCGCTTCGGCGAACGGCTGGTGGGACAGGATTGACCGATCAAAGAACGACACGTCTGCCGCAGTTCTTCCTGACGCCGGGAGGCCCGTGCCCTTATTTGCCCGGCCGTACCGAGCGCAAGGTGTTTGCCCGGCTGAACGGCTCGCTGGCGCAACCGCTGAACGAGGCGCTGACCCATTCGGGCTTCCGGCGTAGTCAGATGATCGCCTATCGCCCGGCCTGCGAAGGCTGCGCGGCCTGCGTCTCGGTACGCATCGTCGTGGCGGAATTCGCGGCCTCGCGAAGCCAAAAGCGGATCAAGCGCCGCAACGCCGATTTCGTCCGCCGCGAAGTGCCGGCCGAAGCGACGCGCGAACAATTCGCACTGCTGCGCACCTATCTCGATTCGCGGCACTCGGGCGGGGGCATGTCCGATATGGGACTGTTCGATTACGTCGCAATGGTCGAGGAAACGCCCGTGCAGACGCATATCGTCGAATATCGCGAAATTGCGGGCCCGGGCGAACAGGGCCGCTTGCTTGCCTGCGCGCTCACAGATGTTCTGCGCGACGGTCTTTCGATGGTCTACAGCTTCTTCCACCCGGGCGAGACGTCGCGCAGCCTCGGCACGCAGATGATCCTCGATCATGTCGACGCCGCGCGGGCCCGAGGCCTGCCTTACGTCTATCTCGGCTATTGGATCGGCGGCAGCGAGAAGATGGATTACAAGATCCGGTTCCAGCCGCTCGAAGCGCTCGGCGCCCAGGGCTGGGTGCGGCTGGCGTCCTAGAAGAGCTCTTTCGCTTTTCGCAAACCAAGGCGAAATTTTCGCAACACACGCGAAGCTTGCCAAACTGCCAGCGTTTGCGGGGCGTTTTGCATGCCTATCAGGCAAACACTTCGCCTGTTCTTCGCCGGACAATCCCGAACTTATGGCGCAAACGCCCCAAGCCTTTTCCTAGCTAATTCCTAGGTTGAGGCTATGGCGGCGTCCCTCCAAATACTACCCGGATTCCTGTGGGGTATCGGTGCGGCAATGTTGGCCGGGACCGGGACTCGTGGGAGGAATCTGACATGCGCAATTTCATTGCCTATTATTGCCTCGTGGTCAGGACGGCATTTCGCCATTCGCTCGACCACACCCAAACAGTCCTATTTGTTCTTTTTATCGGGGCAGGTGCCGCGACCGCTTTTGTCAAATGGTTCTCGCCAAAGGCGGCAGCCATGATACCCGACGTTTCAGG
>Ga0302324_100016769_pt1 | contig 14576 bp, 12 predicted proteins | sample Palsa_T0_1_FD_201949 | JGI IMG/M metagenome (GOLD analysis project Ga0302324, IMG submission 201949) | Peat permafrost microbial communities from Stordalen Mire near Abisko, Sweden - Palsa_T0_1 | ecosystem: Environmental > Terrestrial > Soil > Palsa > Peat permafrost | place: Sweden: Abisko...
TACCGCCTGCTCGACGCGCTGCTCCAAAAACTCGCCGAAATCCGTTCGCGCGTGGATGAATCCCTGACCGCACGTTCGCCGCTGGAAAAATACGACGAGGTCGAAAAAGATCTGCGCGAAAAATGGGAGAAGGAACTGGCCGCCGGCATCGAGGCCGAATACCGCCGCCACCGCGCCGACCTGCTACTGCTGGTGCAATGGTGGCTGCGCGATGTCTGGCTGCACACGCTCGCCGGCGGCCGGGATTTGATGAGATTCCCGGACATTTCCGGCGCAGAGGCCGTCGCCCGCCGCCTCAACCCGCGCCAGGCCCTGGAAAACCTGCAAACCCTGGAACAAACGCAACGGCTGCTCCACTCCAACGTGCAGGAAGCGCTCGCACTCGAGGTCAGCCTGTTGAAATTGCATTTTTAATTTTCGTCCGCAGCGGGTAAAATCAGCGAATGATGTCCGGGAAAAAAATCAGCGGGACTGCATATTACGCACTCGCGTTCGGACTTTTTCTTGGCCTTTGCCTCTGGAAATTCGGCAACCCGGTCATCCTCGACGGCAACATCACGCCACCGGTCACGCCATCCGATTTTTTGAACGACCCGTGGCCGACCCGCTGGGCCGGCCCGATTTTTCTGTTGCTGGCGCTGCCCGGCGCGGCGATGGCCTGCTCAAAAAAACCGCGCGGGCCGGGAACAAAATGGCTCTGGCTGCCGCCGTTGTCCTGGCTCGGCTGGCAGCTTCTTTCCGCGACGCAAACGGTGGACGCCACCCTGACCAGCGCGACGCTCTGGCAGTTTTTTGGCTGTGTCGCGTGTTATTTTCTCGGCGCGCTCGTGTTGGGCAGCGAGCCAATGGTGCGCTGGCTTTTGATCGGCGTGCTGGCCGCGTTCACGTTTTGTCTCGTGCGCGCCGTTGACCAGCGGCTGTTCGAGTTTCCACAAGGCCGCCAGATGTTGATCGAAGGTGAGCGGGGAAACTGGACGAATCTTCCGCCCGAAACGCTGCTGGAAATGAAACGCGATAACGTCATCATCACCACCAACGGCATGGACGTGGCCAATCCGGCCATCCTCGCGAAGTTCGCCAAGGGGCGCGTCAACGGCACGCTGGTTTATCCGAACGCGCTCGCCGGCGCGGTTTTGCTGCTGTTTCCCGTTTCGCTGGCGCGGGCGTTCAACGACACACGCCGGCTGCGGCCGGCCATCCGCACCATCGTCATCACCCTCGCACTTTTCCTGGGCGGCGCGGGATTTTTCTGGACGGGCTCAAAACTTGGCTGGCTCATCGCCATCGCCGCCGGCGCGATTTTTTTGTTCCGGTTCAAATGGCCGGCCCGGTTCAAATGGCCGGCTTTGACAATGGTTTTGCTCCTCGGTCTGGGAATTTTCATAATCCGCTTCCACACTTATTTTGCCGGCGGCGCCACCAGCGCCAGCGCCCGCCTTGATTACTGGCGGGCGGCGGCGCAGACGACCATTGCCCATCCGTTGCTTGGAACCGGCCCGGGAACTTTTCAGCGTCCCTATGCGAAGCTCAAATCGCCGGAGGCAGAAATGGCGCGGCTCACCCACAATGACTATCTCGAGCAATTTTCAGATTCAGGGATTGCGGGCGGAATTTTTTATGCGGCCTGGATTGTGACGGCGCTGGCAATTCCCGGCCGGCGCCTCTGGAAATCCGGCAGCCCGCTGACCTTCGCCATTTTTATCGGACTGCTCGGCTGGTTCGCCCAGGGCATCGGCGAATTCGGGCTCTATGTTCCGGCACTGGCCTGGACGGCTTTTACGCTGCTGGGCTGCCTGCTGGGGCTGTCGGCAAATCAAATGGACAAGCCGGCAGCTGCAAATTAACCTTCCGGCCGTGATGAAGATCCTATTTCTCAACGGGCCGAACCTGAACCTGCTCGGCAGCCGCGAGCCGGAAATCTACGGCCATACGACCCTGGCGGACATCGAGGCAAAAGTCCGTAATCGCGCGGCCGAATTGAAGGTGGCGGTTGATTTCCGGCAGTCCAACGTGGAAGGCGAACTCGTGGACTGGATCCAGCAGGCCAGAGGAACATTCGACGTGATTGTGATCAACGCCGCCGCCTACACCCACACTAGTATTGCGCTGCGGGACGCGATTGCCGCCGGCGGCGTGCCGACGATTGAAATCCATCTATCCAACATTCATGCCCGGGAAGAGTTCCGGCATAAATCTTTGATTGCGCCGGTTTGCCAGGGGCAAATAACGGGGTTCGGTCAAAAATCCTACATTCTTGGGCTGGAAGCAGCCGTTTACGTTAACGAAAACAAAAAATAAACCTGAATTGACACTTTTTTGTCATTATTGAGAGTTTTTTTAACAATTAATATTTTCTGATTTTGATTCTTGACGTTCACCCTGCATAATAATAAGCTGCGGCCAGATTTCAACAGAACCCCTCTTGGCTTCTGTTTTTGGCAAAAGACTATTAAATTGAATTCGCTTTAACGAAAACGCATCGTGGACCTAAAAGATATCAAAGCCATCATTGATTTGATGAAGAAGAACTCCATCACGGAGTTCGAGCTGGAGCGGCAGGATTCCAAAATCAAGTTGAAACGCGGAGTGAATGGCGGCACGCCGGCGGTTCAATATGACGAGCCTGCCATCGCCGGTGCAGCTCCGGTTTTGCCGGCAGTTGGAGTTGCGCCGGTCGCCGCGCCTCAACCGGCCGCGACGGGCGAAATTGACATCAAATCCCCCATGATCGGGACTGTTTACCGGGCACCTTCACCGGAAGCGGGCAATTACGTGGAGACTGGCAGCGAAGTCAGCGCGGACACGGTCGTTTGCATCATTGAAGCCATGAAAGTGATGAACGAGATCAAGTCCGAGGTCAAAGGCGTCGTCACCCAGATCCTGGTGGAAAACGGCAAGCCGGTGGAATTTGGCCAGCCCCTGTTCAAGGTTCGTCCGACCTGAAACGGCGGCAACGCGTCCGCCTGAACCCTGTTTGCTTTCACTGACAGCCCATGTTTGAAAAAATTCTGGTTGCCAACCGCGGGGAAATCGCCGTCCGCATCATCCGCGCCTGCAAAGAACTGAACATCCGCACCGTGGCGGTATATTCGGAGGTGGACGCCAATTCCATGCACGTCCAGATGGCGGATGAAGCCATCTGCATCGGGAAGGCGGCGGCCTCCGAAAGTTATCTGCGGATTGACCGCATCATCAGCGCGGCGGAGATCACGGATGTGGACGCAATCCATCCCGGCTACGGCTTCCTTTCTGAGAACGCGCATTTTGCGGAGGTCTGCGAAAGCTGCAACATCCGTTTCATCGGCCCCAGTCCGCGCGCCATGAGCGCGCTTGAGGACAAGGCCATCAGCCGCGCGCTCGCCAAAAAAGCCGGCGTGCCGACACCGCCCGGTTCGGAAGGCGTGGTCGAGAACGAAAAAGACGCGCTGGTCATCGCCAAACGCATCGGTTATCCGGTGATGATCAAGGCCGTCGCCGGCGGCGGCGGACGCGGCATGCGCGTGGCGCACAATGACATTTCCCTCGTCAAGGGCTATCACACGGCGCGGACGGAGGCGGAAAAGGCGTTCGGAAATTCCGGCGTCTACATCGAAAAATTCATCGAGAACCCCCACCACATCGAAATCCAGATTCTCGGCGACACCAAGGGCCACATCATCCATCTGGGCGAACGCGACTGTTCCATCCAGCGCCGCAACCAGAAGCTCATCGAAGAATCGCCGTCACCGCTGCTGGAGAACAAGTTCCGCAAGCTGCGCGACAAGATCGGCAAGGCCGCCGTCAAGATTGCCGAGGCCGCGCGTTACACGAACGCCGGTACGGTCGAGTTCATCGTGGACAACGACGGCAATTTTTATTTTCTCGAAGTCAACAAGCGCATCCAGGTCGAGCATCCCGTCACGGAAGAAGTGACCGGCATTGACCTGGTGCGTTACCAGATTTTGATCGCGGCGGGCGAACCGCTCCAGCATTCACAGAGCGACATCCACATGAAGGGCCACGCCATCGAGTGCCGCATCAATGCCGAGGACCCGTTTGACGAGTTCCGTCCCAGCCCCGGCCGTCTGGAAATGTATTACCAGCCCGGCGGCCGCGGGGTGCGCGTGGACACGCATGCCTACGCCGGCTACACGATCCCGCCGACCTACGATTCGATGATCGGCAAGCTCATCACCTACGGCAAGGACCGGCGCGAAGCAATCGACCGCATGAGCTGCGCGCTGGGCGAATACATGGTCACCGGCATCAAGACGACCATCTCCTTCCAGCAGGCCATCATGCAGGAGCCGAATTTCCGGCGCGGCGTCTATTCCACCGCCTTTGTCGAACAACTGCTCGGCGGCGCGCGCCGCGAGTTGATCGAGGAAAAAACGTGAGGCGCGCCTGAATTTCATCTGACCCGCGACGGCCCCGGCCCGACCGGCCATCCACCGCAGAATTAAATTTGACAGCCGCCGGACGCCGTTTATCTTTCATGACCATAAGATATGGCCGACATTCCTCCAATCAATCCCGGCGCACCGATGGGTGCCATGCCGCCCACCAAGAAAGAGACGGGCAAGGTTCAGCCGAAGAAAGAAACCGTCCGCATCAATTTGCCGCCCAAGCCGACCGCCGCGCCGACCATCAAGCTGCCGACGCTGCCGCCCGGCGGCCCGACCGGCGCATCCAGCGGTTCGCCCTTACTGGTGCCAACGCCGCCCGCCTCGACCACATTGCGTTCATCCGCCACGCCCGCCGCCCAGCCGCGTCCGGCAGCGGCCGCCGCCGCGCCTGCGGCTGCGCCCGCCGCCCGTCGTCCGGTTGCAGCTCCCGTTGCGGCGGCAAAAATCAGCCCGCTGGACAAAATTCTGGCCATTGCCGCCGCCATTCTCGGATTGGCGGCGATCGGCTCCACGGTCTGGATGCTGTTGATGCTAAACGACGCACTGCAACAGTAATTTTTCCGCAGAAAACCAACCTTACCCATTTGTTTTTTATGGCATCTCCTTTGATTTCCGCGCTCACACAGGACAACTTTGAAAAAGAAGTCCTCCAGTCCGCCACGCCCGTCCTCGTGGATTTCTGGGCCGAATGGTGCGGCCCCTGCAAGATGATCGCACCGCTCCTGGATGAACTCGCCGACGAATACGACGGCAAGGTCAAGATCGGCAAGGTCAACATTGACGAGCAGCAGGCGCTCGCGACCCAATATGGCATCCGCGCTATCCCCACGCTGCTGTTAATCAACAAAGGCCAGGTGGCCGAGCAGATGGTCGGCGCGAAAAGCAAGCGCGACCTCAAGGCCAGCCTCGACCGCGTCGCGGTTTGAGTTCCTGACCGGGGTTATGTCGTTCATCGTCACCCCCCGCCAGTTCTCGCAACGCGCCGAGTTCTATCATCAGCTGGCCCAGCTTACGGCCGCCGGCATCGGACTTTTGCCGGCGCTGGAACAGATCAAGCGGAATCCACCCGGAGGCGCATACCGCGAACCCATCCAAAAGCTGCTCAACGAACTCACGCAGGGCCGCACCTTTGCCGGCTCGCTGCAGCAACTGGACGGCTGGCTGCCGGAATTTGACGTCTCCCTGATTGACGCCGGCGAACGCAGCGGCCGCCTCGACGCCTGTTTCCGGCTGCTGGCCGATTATTACAACGACCGCGCCCGCATCACCAAGCAGACGATCACGCAGCTCCTGTATCCGGTCGGGCTGGTGCATTTTGCCGCCCTCGTTTTCATCGTCATCCTTCCGTTCGCCAAATCGCAGTTCAACGTCGGCCAGGTCCCGCTGTTTTTATTCGAGGCCGCGCTCGCGCTCGCCCCGTTTTATCTGGCCGCCGGCTTCGTCATTTACGCCACGCACAGCCGGCAGGGTGAAAAATGGCGCGCTTTGGTCGAAGCCATTTTGCGCCGGGTTCCCGTCCTGGGAAAGGCGCGGCACTATCTCGCGCTCGCCCGGTTCGCCGCCGCGCTCGAAGCCCTCATCAGCGCCGGCGTGAACATCATCCAGGCCTGGGATCTGGCCGGCAACGCCAGCGGCTCCCTCGCAGTGCGCCGCGCCGTCGCGGCCATGAAACCGGATGTCACCGCCGGGAAAACGCCCGCCGAAGCCATCCGGCAGCATTCCGTTTTTCCCGACCTGTTCGCCAACCTTTATTCCAGCGGCGAAGTCAGCGGCAAGTTGGATGAAACCTTGAAGCGGCTTTATGCTCATTATCAGGAGGAAGGCACGCATAAGCTCCAGATGTTCGCGCAATGGCTGCCGCGCCTTGTCTACTTCCTCGTCGCCGGCATGGTCGCCTACAAGGTCATCCAGTTCTGGAGCGACTATTTCAAACAGATCTCCACCATCTCCGGCGGATTTTGATTTCGCTTTCTACCGTCGCAAATTAATTTGGCCCGATGACTTTGAATGAAATCCTGGCCGATGAAGCATTGCGCCGCCGCGAATTTCCGGTAGCGCGCGACAAAATCTTTCTCGGCCACGCCGGCGTCTGCCCGTTGCCGCGCCGTGTCGCCGACGCCATTTCCGAATGTGCGCAGCAGGCCGCGCTCGGCGACCAGGAAGCCTTCGTGCTGCATCGTCTGGACGACGCACGCAAACTCGCGTCGCAACTGTTGAACTGCCAGACCGATGAAGTCGCGCTCGTCGGGCCAACCTCGCTCGGCTTGAGCCTCGTCGCGTCCGGCCTGAATTTCCGCAAGGGCGACAACATCCTCATCTATCACGACGATTATCCGTCCAATGTTTATCCATGGATGGCGCTCGCGCAAACAGGCGTCGAAGTGCGCCTGCTCAACACGCGCGGCCTCGGCGTCATCCGCCCGGTGGACGTGATGGGCCAGGTGGATGAGAACACGCGGCTCGTCGCGCTCGCGTCCTGCCATTTCATCAGCGGCTACCGGCTGGAAATTTCGGCCATCGGGAAATATTTGCGCGAACGCGGAATTTTATTTTGCCTCGACGCCATCCAGACGCTTGGCGCATTTCCGACGACAGTGGAGCATGTGGATTTTCTGGCCGCCGACGCGCACAAATGGCTGCTCGGTCCGTGCGGCGCGGGCGTGCTGTATGTCCGGCGCGAGCTTCAGGAGAAATTGAACCCGCCCATTTATGGCTGGCACAATGTCCGCAACCCAAATTTCGTCGCGCAGGAACAGATCGTATTCCGCAGCGGTGCGGTAAAATACGAGGCGGGCACGCAGAACCTGCTCGGCCTTGTCGGTTTGATCGCCGCGATGGAAATCGCGCTGGAAGTGGGCGTGGAAAACATCGCCGCCGAACTGCTCCGCAAACGCACCCTGCTCGTGCCGGCGTTGCAGGCGAAAGGTTTCACCGTCTTGAACGCCGACGCAAAACCGGAAAACGCCAGCGGCATCGTCACGTTTTTTCAGCCGGGCAAAGACGTGGCGGCGTTGAACCAGAAACTTTCAGACGCAGGCGTGGTCGCGTCGCTGCGCACCGATCGCAAAGGGCAGAACTATCTCCGCTTCTCACCGCACTTTTACAACACGGACGCGGAGTCGCAGCGCGCGCTGGAATTGTTGTAGCGTCATCGTTGTCGTTATATTCTAAATATTCGTTCGTCATGTTCTTCCTGCTTACGGACATCTTTGTGCTGGCATTTGCCGCCCTGGTTTCATGGTGGTTGAGCGGGTATGACGCGAAGCTGACGGGTCATGATGAGAAGGCCGACCGTCGGCGACGGGTCATCCGCTGCGGCATCACGCTGCTGCTGGTGGAGGTGGCATTTTGGAATTTGTGGTTGTATGGGCGCTACAATGACGTGGCGGCCGGCGCGTTATATCTGGCCATCGCGGTACTGCTCGGCCTCACCTGGGTCGGCTGCCTCAGCGAAATGCTGGCACACGGATTTAACTGGCTGTTTGATCCCCAGGATCACCGTGAGCTTGATTTGGACAAAAACCGCCGTGACCTGGATGCCATCGTCCGTCTGGTCAAAAGCGGCCACAAGGACGCGGCCATCCAATTGTGCCAGCGGCTCAAGGAATCGGGCGATGCCAGCGTGCTGGCGATGGAAACGATGCTGGAACATCTCGGCGTCCAGCAAAATGCCGTTCAAAAGCCCAAACCGTTGAACGAAGCCTCGCGGCTGCGGTTGCAAGGAAAGTTCACCGGGGCCGAAGCCATTCTCAAGTCGCTGCTGGCGGAAAATCCGGCCAACGTGGACGCGGCGCTGATGCTCATCCGGCTTTACGCGCAGGACATGCGCCGCATGGATCTGGCGACGAACGTCCTGGAGGCGCTGGAGCAGCAGCCATACGTTCAACGAAGTCAAATTGATTTCGCAAGGCGCTCAATCGGCGAATGGAGCCAGGGAAAACCCGGGACGGGAAAAACGGCCGTTCAACCGAAGTCCATTGACGAACTGCTGGCACAACGCTATTTCGGAACCGCGCTGGAAATTCTGGAGCAAAAAACCCGGGAAGAGCCGCCGGATTTTGATTCATGGCTGAAATTCGCCGAGGTGCATGCGGTTTATTGCGGCAACCTGAACCACGCCGAAAAAATCGTTCGCGAAATCGAAACCAATCCCGCCTTCAGCCCGGAACAAAAGCAACTGACCAAAACCAAACTCAAGGAATGGCGGGAAGCCGGATTGCAGCAGTCTTGAAGTTTTATCTCAAAGACCAGCCCGCGTTGCTTGATTTCCTAATCCCGCCGGCTGTATTCCAGAATCGCGCCGCGCCACCAGGTGGCGAGCGATTCGCCGGGGCGCTGCCAGCTTTGCTGATGCAGCCAGACCATCACCCGCTGGTCGGACATGACGAGCATCCGTTCGCCGGCGGTCAATTTGTCCGGCCCTTCGGCCAGCAGTTTTTCGCCCAGCGCCAGCACCGGCTCGCCGCCCACGCCAAGCTGGAAAAACTGCTCGGCATAGACCGGGTTGAGCTGCTTCTCGCGCAACAGCGAGACGTGGATGGCGTTGACATAAGGATCAAGAATCGCCCCGGCCAGGCCGGCGTGCGGCCGGGGCGGCGTCTTGCTGACGGTAAGCTGATTAATTTTCAAGTGCGCGCGGAGCGAAACCAGTTCCGCCGGCGGCCGGGTTTCCTCCGGCGTCAAAAACAAACCCAGCCGCCGCGCGGGCGCGCCTAGGCTGCGACGGCTGGTCAGCACGCTTAACGGAATGGACAGGGTCAGGCCGGCCAGCACGGGCGTGAACCACCAGAACAGGGTCGGAGCAAGCTGCCACATAAATGCGCCCCACAAGACACCGATGAACGTGTGTCCCCAGTTTCGTTGCGCGGCGTAGAGCCAGGTGGTGCCGGCGGCGGAGCGTTTTTGCGTCACCCAGCCGACGCTGGTGCCGAGCAAGTTGGAGGCGACGAACCGCGTGTGCCAGAGCATGAGCAGGGGCGCGTGCAGCGTGGAAAAAACGGTTTCGCCGACCACGCCCGCCGTCGCCCGCGCCAGGCCGCCGAACGAATCGCGGCGCGGCCAGTCGTCGGCAAGGTCATGGAGCGCGAGCGCCTTGGGCAGCATGATGACGACCATGCAGACCAGGAAAATCAGGAACGCCTCCGCCGTGCCGCTGCCGCTCCAGTTGCCCAGCAGGGACGGCATGGTGATGGTCGAGAGGCCGGTGAATTTTTGATACGCGAAAATCCAGTTGAACGTGAGCAGGAACGCGAGCCAGAGCGGGCCGGACAGATAGCCGAAAATCCCGAGGATCAGGTGCAGCCGGCTGACGCCGCGCAGTCCTTTCGCAAACAGCACCAGGCTGTGCTGCAAATTGCCCTGGCACCAGCGGCGTTCGCGCTGCGCGTTTTCGATCAGCGACTGCGGCGCCTCCTCGTAGCTGCCGGCGAGGTCGTAGGCGAACCAGACCTCCCAGTTCTCGCGCAGCAGCAGCGCGGCCTCGACAAAATCATGGCTCAAAATCTGGCCGCCGAACGGCTTGCGCCCCGGCAGTTGCGGCAGGTCGCAGCATTGCATGAACGGCTCGGTGCGGATGATGGCGTTGTGGCCCCAGTAATTGCCGAGGTCGAGCGCCCAGTAGTTCAGCCCGGCGATGAACACCGGCGCGTAAAGGCGGTTGGCGAACTGCTGGATGCGACCGAACAACGATTCCGCGTTCACGAGCGCGGGGACCGTCTGGATCAGGCCGACGGCCGGGTGCGCCTCCATCAATTTCACCAGATCCACGAGCGTTTCGCCGCGCATGACGCTGTCGGCGTCGCAGCAAATGAAATAGCGGTAGCGGCGGCCCCACGTGTTGAGAAAATCGCGCACATTGCCGCTCTTGCGGGCCTCATTGACGAGGCGGCGGCGATAGTAAATTTTCCCCAGCGCGTCGAGGTCGCGGACCAGGTCATACCAGCGGCGCTCCTCCTCGACCCATTTGTCCGGGTCGGTCGAATCGCTCAGGATGAAAAAATCGAAGCGCTCAAGCCGGCCGGTGTGGGCGAGCGATTCGTAGGTTGCGCGCAAACCTTCATAGACGCGCATGACATCCTCGTTATAGACCGGAAAGACGATGGCCGTGCTGGTGCCGTCAATGTCCTGGCCGCGGCAGTCCTTCAGGCCGGTGAGGCGGCGGCGGTCGCCAAACATCCGCAAAAAAAATCCGAACACGCCATGCACGCAGCCGATGGCGGTGAACAAAAACAGGATCACGAACAGCACCAGCAGGACGGTGCGGGACGTGGACCAGCCGGTGCGCAGGAGCAGGTCCGCGAACAGCAGGGAGACGAAGCCGGTGAGCAGCACCGCGCAGGAATAGAACATGAACACGCGCCAGCCGCGCTGGAAGCGCGGGGCCGCCGCCACGGAAATGTTCGGGGCGTCAGGCATTTTGCCGGAACCAGTCGATCAGCAGCAGCAGGCGGGCCTGGACCTGCCCGAATCCGCCGTGGGTCAGCCAGAAAACGGCGACGAGCAGCAACGCGAACAGCGTCCACACCAGCACCATCTTGAAATAGGGCAGCCGCCCGATGTTGGTCAGCGTCGTGATCGGGCCAAGGTCGAGCGGGCGCGGCGTCATCTTGGAAAGCTGGAAGTCCGGCCCGGCGCGGAAATAAGTTTCGCGCATGGCACCGGTGAACTCCTCCGGCCACGGCCCGGGGCGTAGAAACTGGTCCTGCCACCGGCCCGGCATGTCGGCGAGGAGCAGCGCGAGCCGTCCGCGCGTGGAAAGCGTCTGGTCGTTGTTCGTGGGCGATGTCTGCAACACCTCGGAAAACCATTCCGTCACGATGCGGTCCATCTCCTCGGCGGCGAGCTGCGTGGCCGAGATATTGGGTTCGGCGGGCGCGCGGCGCTGGGCGCGTTCGAGCACGCGCAGGACGAGCTGGCCGAGCAGCGGCTTGTTGCGGATGCGGAGCGCGTGAAAATAACTTTCCACCTTTGCGTAGGCGCCGTTCCATTCCTCGAGCGGCCGGCCGGCGAGCTGGCCGGATTCGTCCGGCAAAATCGCGGGGTTCACGGCGGGCTCCATTGGTAGGTCCACGTTTCGCCGACGGCATTCGTGCCCTGTTGCAGCGTGCAGCGCAGGTCAACCAGGTCATGGCTGCCGGCCTTCGGCTGCATCTTCAGGATGACGCGCCACGTTCCCAGAAAGGTGTTTCGCGTCACGAAATTGTCCACGATGGTCGCGTTGCCGCTGCAGTTCGCGATGGCCACCGGCGGCTTGTCGGCGGGGATCGCGTCGAGCTTCGGCCCGTCGAAATCAATTACGAACTGCCGCGCGCCCGCGAACTGCGTGTCCGGCCCGATGCGCGTGGAGACGACGCGGTTTTCCGAACGCCTCACGTCCGCGTCGCCGCCCTCCCAATACAGCGTATAGCCGAGGCGGAACGGCTGGAGCGGCACGGGTTTGATTTTTGGATCCCAAAACGCGACGATGTTGTCCAGCCCCTCGTAGTCGGTGCTCAACTCGACGAGGTGCAGGTCACCGTCGCCCCAGTTGCCGTCCGGCTCCACCCACACGCTCGGCACCTGATGGTAGAGGTTGAACATGTCCTGATACGCGGCGAAATTCCGCTCGCGCTGGAGCAGGCCGTAGCCCTTGATGTTCGGCGCGTGGAAAACCTGGTGGCGCGTCGCCGGCGGGTTGTCGAGCGGCCGCCAGAAAATCTCGCCGTTGCCCATGTGGACGAGCAGGCCGTCGCTGTCGTGAACCTCCGTGCGGTAGTCGTCAAATTTGCGTTCCGTGTCCTTGCCGAACCAGAACATGCTCGTCAACGGCGCCAGCCCGACGGTCTTGGACGGCTGACGGTTCTTGTCCGCGGCGGCGATGTTATTCGTTTCGCGAAAATACAGAACCGCCTTGATGCTCGCCGTCGTGGTCTCGCCGGGGCGGATGAAAAATTCATACGCGCCCGCGCAGCTCACGCTGTCCAGAATCGCGTAAAGATGCACCCCGCTGTCGCCCTCGCCCGGCTTGCCGAGCCACCAGTCGGTGAAGATGGGAAACTCCTCCGGGCGGTCCGCCTCGCCGCTGTCCAGCGCCAGCCCGCGCGCGGACTGGCCGTAGCGAAGGTTTTTGCCGAGCAGCCGGAAATAGCTCGCGCCGAGGAACGAGCCGAGCTCGTCCCAGCGGCCGGGATCGTTCAACTGGTTCAACACCCGGAAACCCGCATAGCCCGACTCCGACGGGATATGCCGGGCGATGTTCAACTCATGGTAGTCAAAAAAATCCTTGTCGAAACGGATTGGCTGCGTGTACGTGGACGTGAATTCGTTCACATGTATGGGCTCGTGGTAGATGTAGCCCGGATGAAAAAATTCGATGCGGAACGGCAGGTCGTCGGCGGCCCACAGCGCGCGGTCGGGGCGGAATTCGATCTGCCGGTATTTGTCATAGTCGAGGTTTTCCGGGCGCAGCACGAATGGCAGGTCCCGGTGCGGCGAGTGGAACGGCTTTTGGGCGCGTTCGAGCGCGAGTTGCGCGACGTAATCAAGGTTCACCTCGGCGGACTCCGAGGCGGCGCAGACCGACCCGGCCAGCAGACTTCCGATCAGAATCAAAGGCCCAAAGGTTCGCCACATCTTGGGAACATGAGAACTGAAAATGACCCGGTTTGCAAGCATCGCCCAAAACCCGCAGCCAAATCATAGATTACAGCGGCGCCCGTGTCATTGTTTGACGGGCCGGGGAAGGGCAAAGGCGACATAGGCGTCGCCATACTCGCCCGCCTTGCCCAGCTTGTTGCCGGTCGAGGCGATGACGACGTATTGCCGGCCATTGAGCTGATAGGTTGCCGGCGGCGCGCTGCCGACCCAGGGCAGTTTGCCGGACCACAGTTCCGCGCCGGTCGTCTTGTCGAAGGCGCGAATTTTTGCGTCGCGGGTGCCGGAACAGAACAACAATCCGCCAGCGGTGACGATCGCCCCGCCGTAATTTTCCGTGCCGGTCTTGGGAACGCCCTGCGCCGTCAGTTCGGGATATTCACCCAGAGGCACCTTCCATTCCAGCCTGCCGGTGTTCAGATCAATGCAGTTCAACGTGCCCCAGGGCGGCTTGTTGGCGGGGTAGCCTTCATTATCCAGAAATCGTGGGTAACCGGTGAAACTGTACCGGGGACGTTCGCTTTTGGCGGCCGGCGGCGGCGATGGCCGGTCACGGATCATCAGATAATCGAGGAGCGCTTTGAGATCGGCGTCGCTCAATTTGGGAAACGCGGGCATGCCGTTTTTGCCGGTCCGCACCTGTTGAATGATATCATTGTCCGACAGTCGAAAACGCAATCCACGCAACGGCGGAGCCATGCCGATGCCCAGCAGGCTGGGGCCGTGGCACGGTTCGCAGGAAACTTCGTAAACCATCCGGCCACGGGTCTTCGGGGCCGACGGATCGTCCGGCGGATCATCATCACGGAAGACCGAGACCATCCAGCCGACATGATTCGCGCTGACATAGAGCCGTCCCGTTTCCGGGTCAATGCACGACCCGGACCATTCGGCGCCGCCATCCATCCCGAAATATAAATTGGGATGTCCGAGGCTGGCGGGACGGAAAAATCCGGTGGTGGCGCTTTTGAAACGGCCCGCGACATAGTCCGCCGCCTCCGGCGTCCGGTCTGTCAGGTCCGCCGCAGTGAATTCCATTTTCGCGAACCGCTCCGGCAGCTCCGGGTCCGGCTGATAAGGCGCCGTCGCTTCGCCCGGCAGGTCGCTCGCCGGCGCGCGTCTCATTCGGAACGGGAAAATCGGTTTGCCGGTCACCCGGTCGAGCAGCAGCGTGTCGCCATTCTTGGTGGCGACCGCGACCACGTCCACCCGTTTGCCATCGCGGGTGATGGTGGCGAGGTTGGGCGGCGCGGGAACATCCCGGTCCCAGATGTCGTGCGGGGTTTCCTGAAAATGCCAGAGACGTCTGCCCGTGCGCGCATCCAGGGCGAGCAGGCAGTCGGCAAACAGATTGTCGCCGCGATGCCACACCCCGATGAAATTCGGCTTGGAGGAAGCGGTGGAGATGTAGGCAATGCCCCGCACTTCATCGAGCGCCATGCCGCTCCAGCAGTTCGCGCCATAACTCTCGGGGCGATCCCAGGTGTCGTAGCCGAATTCGCCTGGATGCGGTACGGTATGGAATGTCCAAAGCTGCTTGCCCAATATGACATCAAAGCC
>Ga0302324_100016772_pt1 | contig 14575 bp, 12 predicted proteins | sample Palsa_T0_1_FD_201949 | JGI IMG/M metagenome (GOLD analysis project Ga0302324, IMG submission 201949) | Peat permafrost microbial communities from Stordalen Mire near Abisko, Sweden - Palsa_T0_1 | ecosystem: Environmental > Terrestrial > Soil > Palsa > Peat permafrost | place: Sweden: Abisko...
CCCAGTGCACGCGCGATGTCCAAATCAACCCGCAAAGGGCGGCGAGTGAATCCCTGCTCGAGAATATCATCCCTCGCCCGGGTGTCGGCGATGGCTGCAACAAAACCATTATTATTCATGACTCATAACACACATTTGAGGCCAGGCGTCGATCGCCGTCAGCCAAGCGAGCCAAACTCCCACGTCTGCCCTGCGATCGGGGAGTCCGTGTTGTCCGCCTAAAATGGACCGCGTCCTTGGCACTAAAACGAGTCACTGGATGCTCGCCGAGGGTACTAAATCAGTGCAGCGCTGTCGATTTAGCCTGGCGCGATCCTCCGGCCATGAGCGCAAGAGTTGCGCTGCCGGTCAATCGGTGCCAACGCTTCGCTCACTGATGGAGGTTCTCCGGCAGGCGTGCCGACCAGGCTTGTTTTTGCGCAGACTTGTGATATGCAGTAGCGCTGCAATCAGCGCAATAAAAATCGCTACATGCTCATGGGGATCCTGAAGTCGAGCGTCGCATGACAGTGCCTCCGCAGAGCATCGGACGTCGGCTGCGATTTGTGCGCGGCGTTGCTCGAGCGGCAGGGACGCCTCGAGCCGGCCGCGCCTTTGCCGCAGAGCGCCTGAAGGGTCGGTGATGAAACGCGAACAGATAGTCTTCGTCGGCACCAGCGACCTTTCCGGACATTTTCGGGGCAAGAGCTTCCCCGCGGCCGATCTGCCGGCGCGCTTCGTGCGCGGCGTCGGCCTCGCCCCGACGAATATTTTCCTGTCGGCCTTTGGCCCCATCCAGGTGACGACCTTCGGCACGGTCGGGGAAGTTTTTCTCATTCCTGATCCTGCCACCCGCGTGCTCGTTCACTTCGAGGGCAGCGCGACGGAATATTTCTTCCTCGGCGACATCAGAACCGAGGCAGGCACGCCGTGGGAGTTCTGTCCCCGCGGCATCCTGCGCCGCGCGCTCGATCGTCTGGCTGCGGAGACTGGACTGCGACTGCTTGCGGCTTTCGAGCAGGAATTCATCTATAGCGGCGTCGCCGCGCATCCTCAGCAGCCCTATGAACTGGACGCCTATCGACGGCAGGGACTGTTCGGCGAAGCGCTGCTCGCGGCGCTGCGACAGGTCGGCGTGGTCCCGGACACATTTCTGTCGGAGTTCGGCGCGCAGCAATTCGAGGTCACATCCGCGCCGGCCGCGGGGCTGCGCAGCGCCGACAACGCCGTAATCACCCGCGAACTTGCCCAGGCGGTTGCCTTTCGCTGTGGACACCGGGTGAGCTTTGCCCCGATCCCGGAACCCAACGGCACGGGCAATGGCACCCATATTCATTGGAGCTTTTTGGACCAGAATGACCAACCGGTGCTGTATGAACCCGAGCGGCCATGGCAACTGTCGCTGCTCGGCAGCCAATTCGTCGCAGGGATCCTGGAGCACCTGCCGGCGCTGTGCGCCGTGACGACGCCGTCGGTTGCCTCCTACTACCGCCTGCGCCCTAACCGCTGGGCGCCGGTGAATGCCGATATCGGAGCTCTCGACCGCGGCACGGCCGTGCGGATCTGTCCGGTGGTCGGAAGCGATCCTGCGCAGCGCGCCCGGCAATTCAACGTCGAATTTCGCGTTGCCGACGCCACTGCCAGCCCCTATCTTGCTCTGGCCGCGCTCGTGCAGGCCGGGCTCGATGGCATTCGGCGGCAGCTGCACATCGAGGCGATAACACCGCAAGCGCTGCCCAAGAGCCTGGGCGAGGCGCTGACACTGCTGGAAGGCTGCGCAGCGGCGCAGGAGTGGCTCGGGACCAATGTCCTCCCGGCCTACGTGCTGTTCAAAAGAGCGGAGATCCGAGGTTTGCAGGATCTTGATGAGAGTGAGATCTGCCGTCGCTATGCCGAAGTCTATTGATCATGGCGCTATGAGTGCGGGCAGCGCGGGTTATAGGTTGCTCGCTGCCGACGAGCCGCCGCCCTGCATCGAAGTCGGGCGCCACGCCCGATCGAACTTCGTGATCACAGTCGATCACGCAAGTTGCCGCATTCCCCGACGCCTGGGCAATCTTGGCTTGCCGCCGTCGCAGTTGCAGCGGCACATCGCCTGGGACATCGGCGCCCTGGGTGTCGCCCGACACGTTGCCGCAGCGCTCGATGCGGTTGTGGTGGCGCAGAATTATTCTCGCCTGGTGATCGACTGCAACCGCGACCCCAAGGTCGCGACATCGATCCCGGCGATCGGCGAATCGATCGACATCCCTGGCAATATCGGCTTGAGCAACGCGGAGATTGCCGCCCGTCGCATCGAGATCTTCGATCCCTATCACAACCACGTGCGTGCGCTCCTGGATGAAAGGCTCGCAGCCGGACGCGCGACGATTCTGGTGGCTCAGCACACCATGACGAACATCTTCAAAGGCGTTCAACGGGACATGCATGCCGCGGTACTTTACAACCGCGACCGGCGGTTCGCGGGTCTTGTGCTCGACGCGCTGCGCCGTGAGGGCGGTCTACTCATCGCCGACAATGAGCCGTACTTTGTCAGTGACGATAGCGACTATACGATTCCGCGCCATGGCGAAGCGCGTGCTCTGCCGCATGTCGAGATTGAAATCCGCCAGGATCTGGTAAGCGACGACGCCGGACAGGTGAAGTGGGGGCGGCGCATCGCCCGCGCGCTGCGCGATGCTGAACAGTCATTTATAGGAGCATTCGGATGACTCAGCCGCTCAGCCGTGAGATCGAGATTGAGCCCGTCCACACGGCTATCCTGTTCGTTGATGTACAGAACTACAATTGCCTCGAGGATGGCGGCGAATATGCGCATCTGAGTGCGGCCGAGAAGAACGAGCGCTATGGCTATTTCTTTCGCACCCTGAAGCAGAGCGCGCTGCCCAACATGGTCCTGCTGCAGCAAGCCTGCCGCAAAGCCCGCATCGAGGTCACCTACACCATTGTTGAAAGCCTGACCGCCGACGGGCGCGACCGCTCGCTCGACTACAAGATCACCGGCTTCAATGTCCCGAAGGGATCAGCGGATGCCCGGGTCGTGCGGCAATTGGCGCCGGGCGCGGATGAAATTCTGTTTCCAAAGACCTCATCATCGGTGTTCATCTCGACCAACATCGATTACGTGCTGCGCAATCTCGGCACCCGCTATCTGATCATTGCCGGGTGCCTGACCGATCAGTGCGTCGACTCGGCGGTGCGCGATGCCTGCGACCTTGGGTACCTCGTGACGGTGCCCACCGATGCCTGCGTGACGTTGTCGGCGGAACGGCACGATTGGTCGCTGCGCAATAATCGCGGCTACTGCCGCCAACGCACAACGCGAGAGCTGCTGGACGAGATCGCGAGACTGGCAGTCAAGCGGTGAGCCGCACGCGAACACGGCCTCGCGGTTCGCGCTGCAGCGGTGGGCGACCTGCCGAAAATCGGCCCGCACGGAGCGTGCAATAGTGCCGAGCAGGAATGCCAATGAGGCGCAGGGCGCATCATTGCGCGACCGCGACGCGCGGGTCATTGCCAATATCGCGCGCCTGCGATTTTCTCCGCTGACTCTCATCGGCGGTCGCGGCAATCGATTGATCGAGGAGGGAGGACGGCAGCTGCTCGACCTTTCGGCATCCTTCGGCCCGGCCATCCTGGGCTACAGCCATCCGGCAATCACCCACGCCGTGGCTGCAGCATGCGCGAATATGGCCGGCGCAAGCTTGCTGGTTCATCCGAACGAGAACGCAGTAGCCTTGGCCGAGGATCTGCTGCGCCTCACTCCCGGACGCGGCACGCGGCGCGTCTGGTTCGGCCATTCCGGCTCGGACGCCAACGATTGCGCCGTGCGCGTGTTGCAGGCCGCGACCGGCCGCTCACGGTTCGTTTCATTCATCGGCTCCTATCACGGCAGCCTCTCAGGATCGATGAGCATCAGCGGGCACAGCGCCATGGTGCACAGCCTGCCGCGTGCCGGATTGCTGCTGCTGCCCTATCCGCACCCATATCGCCCGAGATTCAGCGCGGACGCGGTTCTCGAACTCCTGGATTATCATTTTTCCACCACCTGCCCGCCGGACCAGGTCGCCGCCATATTCATCGAGCCACTGATGTCCGACGCCGGGCTCATCGTCCCGCCGCCGGGCTTTCTCGCGGCGATTCAGGAACGCTGCCGACTCCATGGCATTCAAATCGTCGTCGACGAAGTCAAAGTGGGTCTCGCCAGAAGCGGCAGACTGCACTGTTTCGAGCATGAGGGGCTGGAGCCTGACCTCGTGGTGTTCGGCAAGGCCCTGGGCGGTGGTCTGCCGCTGTCGGCGCTGATCGGGCCGCAGCACATCATGGATTACGCGCCCGCCTTTGCACTCCAGACGACCGCGGGCAATCCGGTCGTCGCGGCCGCGGGTCGCGCCGTGCTGCGCGCAATTGCCGACGAAGATCTGATAGAGCGGGCAAATCGCGTTGGTGAAAAATTCTTAAGCGGCCTGCGCGCATTGACTACGCGGTACGCGATGATCGGTGATGTCAGAGGCCGCGGGCTCGCACTGGGCGTTGAGCTCGTGAGTGATCGGGCATCGCGCGAGCCCGTGTCCGTTTCGACCACGGCCAAGGTCATCTATCGCGCCTACCAGTTGGGAGCAGTCTTCTTTTATGTGGGACTGGGCCGCAACGTGCTGGAATTCACGCCGCCGCTGACGTTGAGCGAGGCCGAGGCCGAAGAGGGGCTTGCCATCATTGACCAGGCGATGACCGATGTGGCACGCGGCCTGGTGGCGGACGCGGACGTCGCGCCCTTTATGATGTGGTAGGCGGCGCGCCTGCCGCCGACGCTGCCCCTCAATTTCGGAAAATCACAGCATGGGCTATTTGATATCGCGGTTGAGTCTGCCCGAAGCCGTCGGCATGTCTTTGTCCATCATCTGCCCCACCGTCACCGCGGCTTTCAATATCACCCTGGTGGCGCAGGCGTGCGGACCGGCGGCACCGCTTGCATTCGCCATCGGTACCGTCGCCATGGCGCTCGTAGCTCTGTCGTTCATTGCGTTCACCCGCCGCGTCGCCCATGCGGGCTCGGCATATGCCTATATCAGCCAAACCTTCGGCAGCCGCATGGGGTTCGTGGCAGGTTGCGCGCTCCTCTTGACCTATCTCGGCTTTTCGACCGCTCTTGGTGCCCTCGTAGGCAGCTTTAGCAGTGCAGCGCTCAAACGTTTCGGGATCGACATCGGTCCGTGGTGGCTCGCGATCGGCGGCGGTTCGATGCTGGTCGCTTGGTTTGTGGCCTTCCGCGATATGCGGCTCGCCGGGCGACTCATGCTCGGCCTCGAAGCGGTGGCCGTGCTGGGAATCGTCGGACTGTGCGTCAGCATCCTGCGCCAGGTACACCCGGGGATCGAAGAGACCATGACCACTTTCCGGCCCTCCGCACGCTACGGCGGCTGGGCGGGTTTGGGATTCGGTATGGTCTTCAGCATCCTGAGTTTCGCCGGGTTCGAGGGAGCCGCGACCTTGGGCGAGGAGACGCACAATCCGCGGCGCAACATCCCCATCGCTCTCCTCGGCACGGTGCTCGGCTCCGGTATCTTCTTTGTGCTGGTCGCCTATTGCGAGGTGATCGGCTTCGGCCTCAATGGCATCAAGGATCTGGCCAACTCCGAGGCGCCGCTCAATGATCTCGCGCTGCGTTACGCATCACCGCAGCTGGCGATCGCCCTGGACCTGGCTGCCGCCGCCAGTTGCTTTTCCAGCTTGCTCGGGGGACTTGCGGCGGCGGCGCGGATTTTGTTTGCGTTGGGCCGCGGTGGTCTCTCGGCCACGCTTGCGGATGTACATCCCGTGCATGGCACGCCGGCACCCGCCGTCTCGCTGGCGGCGATCCTGCTTATCCTGCCCTTCGTCATCTGGGCGCCCTTCACCGGCCCCGGCAACTACTACAGCTATCTCAGTACCACCGGCGTGCTCGCATTGATTCTGGTTTATATCGGCGTCGGCGCGGCGGAGACAGTGGAAGGCTGGCGCGAAGAGCGGCCGCTATGGTCAGCTGCCTGCACCCTGGGTCCGATCCTGCTCCTGTGGGTGCTGTACCGCAATCTCACTCCGGTGCCGCAATACCCCAATAATCTGTGGCCGTACGTGGTCTTCGTTTGGGTTGCCATCTCATGGGCGTTCACCCGACTGCGCCCGAGTGTCATCACCGCGCCACTGCCCGACTATCTATAACCAGCAACAAGACAGCCCGGCTGCGTCTTCGGCAAAACGGTGCGCCGTGCAGCATCGGCGGTTCCTGGCGGCGAAGCCGCGCTCTGCCGGCAGCCCAGGATCCGCGCCCCTAAAATTTGTAGTTGACCTGGGTGCCAAATGTGCGCGGCTGGTTGGTCGTATAGCGGATCAAGCCTGGAATGTTGAATTGGAAACTCGTGTTGTTGGCCGTCAGCTCCGCCACCTTATTGGTGAAGTTATCCACGAATAAGTTGACCGCCCATCTGTCATTGGACAAACCTACGCGCGCGTTGCCGATGGCATATCCCCCCAACTGGAAACCGAAAAAGTACGCCTCGTCATACGAGGACCCGACATAGGTGTCGGATACGCGGGCCGTGAGCTGATAGTTCTGCAGCACCTTGGTCGTGTATACGAGCGCGACGCTCGCCGTGTCTTTGGGAACGTTCATGATGGGCGCGGTGCAACCGGCGGTCGTTACGCAGTACGGAGTCCCGTCGGGATGCTCGGCGACCTGGGTCAGAAACGTCAAGAATGTCGCGTTGGGATCCGTCAGTTTCGCATCCGTATAGGTGCCGCTGGCAGTGATCAACCATGCGTCGGACAGTTTGGCCTCGACTTCGAGTTCCGGTCCGAACGAGCGGCCATTACCGGCGTTCGCTTCATACTCATAGCCGCACAGCTGCAATATCGTCTGCTGCACGCCAGTCCATTTGATGTAATAAAAATCGCTGTTGACCGTCAGCCAGCCGTTAAAGAGCTTGGCTTTCTCGCCGATTTCGTAGTCCCAGACGCTGTCCGGACCGAACGAGGGCGAGTACCCGGGGGCGCAATGGGGCGGAATATTCGGCGGCGGCACGATCTGATTGGCGCCGCCGGGCCGGAACCCCTTGGAGGCGGAAATATACGTGGTCAAATCCGCATTGGGGCTGTATGACAGATTGAAGCGCGGGTTGAAGCCACTGTCAGCCGCCCTGGTTGTGGTCGGCGCCACCGGCGCAGGAGTTGCGGCGTCATAACCCCATTCCTGTTCCAGCTGCGTACTTTGATAGCGATACCAGCGCACACCGGTGGAGAATTTCAAGGTATCGGTGATCTTGTACGAGCCATCGGCAAACAAGGCCGCCTGTTCGATTCTATACGGATTGTTCGACTCGTAGATGATGCCTATGGGATTGCCGGGCTGGGCAAAAAATGTGTTGGCGCCGTATTCCTGCCACAGAGAATGCAGGTCGCTGACAAAGGCCCCGGTCGTCCAATGCAGCCGGTCGTCGCCGTGGGAAGTCAGGCGAAGCTCCTGGCTCGTCTGCTGGCTCTCATCGACTTCCGAATAGGGAATCGGGACATCCGGGTAGATGCCGCCGTTGTCGAAGGTGGCGGACTCCGAGGCGTCCTGGGTCTGATGCTCCTGTCGCTCCCAGTACGCGCTGGAGCTGGTCAGATCGGCAAAACCGAGATCAATTGTGGCGGTGAGACTGTAGATGTGCACCGTATCGGCGATCGGCTCCGGGATATTGAACGCCTCGTAATGCGCGAGGTACCCCGGGCCCGGCGGAGAGTCAAAATCGTCGTAGCCGCCGAGCACCATGCGCTGATACAGCGCGGTTGCGACGATGGAAACGGTGTCACTGGGTTGAAACAGCAGACTGGCGCGCGCGCCATAGAGATCTTCGGTGTTGACGTTGTGCACGACGGCTTCAACCGGGGCGGCGAGGACGTTGCCGCGTGTTATTCCCGTATCCTCCGGGAACGGGTTCAGGACGACGCGATCGATCCAGCCGCTGCGGTATGAGTCGCTGCCGACCACCCGCAGGGCGAGCGTGTTGCCCAGCGGAATGTTGAGCATGAAGTCCCCGCCCCCATTACCGCTGCCGCCTTGGGTGTCCGACAAGGTGCCCTGGAACGAGCCTTCCCAGGTATCGAGCTTGGGTTGGTTGGTGACGACCTTCACGGTTCCGCCCATGGATCCGGAGCCATAGAGTGTTCCTTGCGGGCCACGCAACACTTCGATGCGATTGATATCGTAGAGATCCGGATCGATCACCACCTTGCCGACCTGCGCCAGCGCCGGCGGCGACAACGGGACTTCGTCCAGATAAAACCCCACCGTCGGCGCCGCACCGCCGTTGGAGGCGAGACCACGCGCCTCGTATTCGGTGAGCCCGGGTCCGGCGGTACGCATCGAAAGGCCCGGAACTTCTTGAGTAACCTCTTCGACCGTGGTGATGCCGGCCGCTAGCAGCTGATCTCCCGTGACGGCAGACATGCTGATCGGAGTGTTTTGAATGGTGGAGTTGTACTTCTCCGCTGTGATCACGACCTCCGCCAGGCCGCCCGAAGCGGCGTCCGCGTCGGCGTCGGCTGCGGCTGCCGAGACGAGCTGTGCGCCGCATGCCGCCCACAGCAGACCCATGCATAAAACGAAGTCCCGTAGTGCCGGGAAGAGCCGTTGTCGAGTCGGCCGCGCTAAGGTTGCACGGCACAGCGAGCCTGACCGCGACTCAAGCTTCCTCGATCTCATCATCACGGTGTCCCCCGTTGTTATTGCGGACAATTAAGCAAGGACCGTACCAGTCGGCAAATACCGTGCTGGCATATTGTTATGCATCTTGCACAGGATGAACCGCTCGGCGATTACACCATCGCCGATCTCGCCGCGGCAATCCGCGCAGCCCGGAAAGCCGATATCCGAATGCCGCAGGAGATGTCGACCGGTCGGAGAGTGCCAGGTCGTGGCGACGCTCATGCCAAACTCCTCAAGCCGTGCTGTCCAGTGCGCGCTGAAGCCGGCAGAGTGCAGTGATCGCGTACGCGAAGCATTCGTCGCGCTCGCATCCTCGACACTGCCGGGAGTAAACCCCACAAAACATAGCGTCGCCAACGCGTGAAGCGTCCCGGTTCGGCGAAGTATCAAGAGCGCGGCCGGCCGGCGCTGGCGCAGCTTCCGGGCAGCGAGTGATCGAGCACTGGGAGCGCACTTGCCCGCCGTTGGGTACACGCCGGGGAAGCGCACGCGACTACGCGCCGCGCCCTGGTCGGTCAGCTCATGCAGATGGGCGATCTGTTCCAGAGGAAGATGCCATCGGTCGTCGGGCAGCGCGCGAGCTGCCCGCGGGCGTCTACATTGCAAGGCAGCATGAAGCTGCGCGGAATTTCGCCCGAGGATTCAGCGGATGAGTGCCCCAGATCGGATCAGGTGCAGTGCCACATCGCACCGTTATCGGGCAGACTCCCCGCACGAATAGGTGCATAGCCTGCAGGATTTTGTCGATCGTGCGCGCGCCGCGCCCCAATGCCGCTCAAGCGTGCCTCGTTCCGCACTGCCATCGGGCGTGGCCGGAGTGCGATTAAATTGAACGGCGCATCGTTTACGATGAGGACAACTACCACCCCGAGGTACCGATGCCGCACCAGCACACCATCCATCGACACCAGCATCACTATGGATGGGACAATTCGCTTGCCGCCGCGATTCGAATCGCGCCCGGGGAGTCGGTCGAATTCGAGGTACACGAGGCCTCCGGCGGGCAACTCTCAAAGACTTCGACCGCCGCCGCTGTCGACCAACTGGACTTCAACAGGATTAATCCGGTTACGGGGCCCGTCTTCATCGATGGCGCGGAACGCGGCGATGTTCTGAAGGTGACACTGCTCTCGTTCACGCCCTGCGGATGGGGTTGGACGGCCAACATCCCCGGGTTCGGGCTGCTCGCGGATGACTTCCGGGAACCGGCTCTGCACATCTGGCAGTATGACCGGAAAACCCTGGCGCCGGCGCTCTTTGGTCATTGGGGCAAGGTGCCGCTCAAGCCCTTTACCGGCACCATCGGTGTGGCGCCAGCCGCGGCCGGCGTTCACAGCATCGTTCCGCCGCGACGTGTCGGCGGCAACATGGACGTACGAGACATTGCACAGGGCACCGAACTGTTCTTACCGGTCGAAGTCGCAGGAGCGCTATTTTCGGTCGGTGATACGCATGCTGCCCAGGGTGACGGTGAGGTCTGCGGGACTGCCATAGAAAGTGAGATGACGATCGCGCTCGGATTCGATCTGATCAAACAGACACCGCTGTCATATCCGCGATTCACGACCCCGGGCCCCGTGACCCGTCACTTCGATGCAAAGGGCTACGAGGTAACCACCGGCATCGGACCCGATCTGATGGAGGCTGCGCGCGCGGCGGTGCGTTCGATGATAGATCTGCTGGGCAGGCAGCATGGCGTGCCGGCGGTCGACGCATACATGCTGTGCAGCGTGTGCGCAGATCTGCGCATCAGTGAGATCGTCGACGTGCCGAACTGGACGGTATCGTTTTATTTTCCGCGAGTCGTATTCGAGTGAATCGCCACACAGGCAAGTGACTGCGCCCCCCACACGAGTGGCAATGGCAGTCGTATCTCGCGCCAGGATTTTGTCGAGCCTCATGCGTCCGCCCGGCCGCCACCATCAACCGGCAGGAAGCCAAGGAAGGTTCCCAGAATGCTCGGTGACTGCGAGTCCGCGTCGCCCTGCCAGCGCGCGTTGGTTCCGCCGACGGCGGTCCTGGCTCTGCAAGCGCAGAGCCAGGTGCCTTGGATCCGGGCCCGTACAGGAGGCATGCCCGCTCGTCGATGAGCTCGCGTTCGAGCTTCGGAGCCTGTGCGCAAGTTGACGCGAAATCGAAAACGCATTGCTGTGGCCCTAGCCCGCGCGACTCGCTACGCTTGCAGAGCACTTACCCTGGCATGCCGAGACTTTCGTGACCTACGTACTTTATTATTGGCCCGGCATCCAGGGCCGCGGTGAATTTGTGCGCCTCGCGCTGGAGGAAGCCGGCGCGCTCTACCGCGACGTGGCACTGCTGCCGGAGGCGCAGGGCGGCGGCACTCCTGCAGTGGTTAAGGTGCTCGATGACAAGAGCATCAAGCGTCCGCCGTTTGCGCCCCCGATCCTAAAAGCCGGGCGGCAGTTCATCGCGCAAACCCCCAATATCCTGCTGTTTCTGGGCAATCACCTAAAGCTTGCGCCGCGCGATGCGGCAGGCAGGCTCTGGACGCATCAATTGCAGCTCACCATTTCGGATTTTTACCTCGAAATCTTCAGCACACACCATCCGCTCGGCGACGCCTATGCCTATGAGGAACAGAAGGCGGCGGCCAAGCGGCGCACCAAGGATTTTCTGTCGACGCGCCTGCCGAAGTTCCTCGGCTACTTCGAACGCGTCCTCGAGCGCAATCGTGCCCGCGGCCCGTGGATGGTCGGGACACGGCTCACTTATGCGGACCTGTCGATGGCGCACATCATCGCGGGCCTGCGCTACGCCTTGCCCAGAGCAACCCGCAAGGCCCTGCGCAGCCGCCCTCGCCTGCGCTCGCTTTACGATCACGTGTTCGAACGGCCGCGCATCGCCTTATATGCGTCCTCCGGCCGAAGACTTCCCTTCAATAATGAGGATCTGTTTCGCCATTACCCGGAACTGGATCGCTGACGTGAATCTTGGCACCGGCCGCAGCAGTGGCCGTGCAATATGCCGGGCGAATCCGCCAGTGCACGCCATGAGCGCAAAAAGGGCCGCGAACGCGGCACCGTGCTAGCCTAGGTAGCGGGGGGAATCTTTAAGCTAAGGAGCGTCGCCATGCGAGCGTCGGTTCGAACTATTTGTGCTGCCGCGGCCTGCGCCGCGCTCTTGGGTGTTGCCAGCGCGGCGGACACGGGAACTTCCGCCTCGCTCACCGACGCGCTCGCCGTCATGCAGTCCCACCATTTCGTCGATCTCACCCACGCCTTCGCCCCGGGCATCCCGCATTGGAAGGGCGCACCCGACGAGACGGTCAAGACGCTCTACACGGTTGAGAAGGATGGCTTTCGGATCAATGAGTACTGCCATGTGGGGCAGTGGGGCACGCACGTGGATGCGCCCGCCCATTTCCATGCCGGCCTGCACACCGTTGATGCCATCGATCCTAAGGAGATGCTGATGCCGCTCGTCGTACTCGACGTGCACGAGAAAGCGGCCAAGAATCCGGACTACATTCTCACTGTCGGCGACGTTCGCGCCTGGGAAAGCCGCCACGGCCGCATTCCGCGCGGCGCCTTTGTTGCGATGCGCACCGATTGGGCGAAGCGCTGGCCTGATTCAGCGGCGCTCGCCAATCGCGACGCCAAAGGCGTGTTTCACTACCCCGGCTGGAGCAAGGAGGTATTAAAACTTCTGTATGAGGAGCGGGGCATCACCGCCTCCGGGCATGAAACGACGGACACCGATCCGGGGCTGCGCACCACCCACGACGACTATTCGCTCGAATCGTACATCCTGAGCCTCAATCACTATCAGATAGAGCTGCTTGCAAACCTCGACAAGGTGCCCGAGGCTGGGGCGATCGTGTGGGTCACGTTCCCCAAAGTTGCAGACGGAGCGGGCTTTCCGGCGCGCGTCATTGCAATCGTGCCATGAGCACGGCCGCACCGATCGAATACGCCGATGCTTCACGCGAGGTGCGCGCGGTGTATGACGACATCATGGCGACGCGCAAGACCGACTGGATCAATAACTTTTGGAAGGTGCTGGCGCACGACCCTGCGGCACTGCGCCGCATATGGGCCAATGTGAAAGAAGTCATGGCCCCCGGAGCGCTCGATCCCTTGACGAAGGAACTCATCTATATTGCCGTCAGCGTGACGAACGGCTGCGGCTACTGCATCGCATCGCATCGCGCCGGCGCCATCGCCAAGGGCATGACGCCCGCGCAACATGCCGAACTCATCGCCGTCATTGGTCTTGCCAATGAGACGAATAGCCTGGCAGTCGCGCGAGATGTGCCGATCGACGAGCGGTTTCGCTGAACAATGAAGAAGGAGACATGACATGGCTATGACCCCCTCGACTACCCCCAGTTCTGCGCCGCCGGAGACACCGATGATCGACATCGATCCGGAAGCGGCCCATCACTACCGCTGGGATGATCTGCCCAAAGAGCCGTTGAAAGGCACTCTTTCCCGCCGGCTCATCACGGGCGAGCGCATGATGCTCGCCCACGTCTACTTCCAGAAGGGCGATGATGTGCCGCGGCACTCGCATGAAAACGAGCAACTGACATACGTCTTGTCGGGCGCGTTACGGTTTTGGCTCGGTGCGCACGATGAGCGCGAGCTGACCATCCGTGCCGGCGAAGTTCTCGTGATCCCTTCGCATCTGCCGCACCGGGCGCTGGCGCTCGAGGATACTCTCGACGTCGATGTCTTCAGTCCACCGCGCCAGGACTGGCTTGCGGGCACCGACGCTTACCTAAGAAGTTAGGTGGCCGCGTACGACATCGCGCCGGGGGTGGCCGCGGCGTTGCAGGATTTCGTCCTTCCGGAGCAGCTCGGCTTTGGCCTCGTGTCGGCTCCGGTCATGTTCACGGCCGAATGGTCGAATGGCACTTGGGGCCGGGGGACGCTCAAGCCCTTCGGCCCGATTGAAATCCTGCCCGGCGCCCGAGCTTTGCAGTACGCCGAACTCGTCTTCGAGGGACTGAAGGCCTACTGCGTCGCTCGCTCCTGGCCGAATCTGTTTCGTCCGCGCGAGAATTGGTTGCGCTTCAAGCGCTCGGCCGAGCGGCTCTCCATGCCGCCCGTCACCGAGGGACTCTTTTTCGAAGCCATCGACGCCGTTGCCGGCGCCTGTCACGGCTTCATCCCGCGCGTACCGGGTCGAGCCCTGTACCTGCGGCCGTTCCTGTATGGCGTCGAGGACGGCTATCTGCTGCGCAACTCGACCCGCTTTCGCTTCACTCTCATTGCGAACCCCGTGGAGAGCTACGCCGTTGGTCCGATGCGCGTCGCTCTCGAGCGCGTCGATGTGCGCGCGGCGGTGGGTGGCGTGGGAGCGGCGAAGGCGGCGGCCAACTATGCAGCCTCGCTGCGCGCATCGAACGCGGCGGTGGCACGCGGCTATACGGTTGCCCTATGGCTCGATGCGCGCGAACAGCGCTTCATCCAGGAACTCTCGGGAATGAATTTCTTCGCCGTCATCGACGGCGAGCTGCACACCCCGGAACTCGACGGCACAATTCTGCCCGGCGTTACGCGTGACTCGCTAATCACCCTGAGCAGGCATCTGGGCTATCGGGTGATCGAGCGCACGATGGCAATCGATGAGCTCCTGCTGCAGCTCGCAAGCGGCGCGTGCAGCGAGGTCTTTGCCTGTGGCACCGCGGCGATTGTCTGTCCCATCAGTGTGTTGGCGGACTCGAACGCCCGGGAGCACGTTCCGCGTGAGCTTGACGTCGTGGCGTCGCGCCTGCGTGAAGCATTGCTTACGATCCAGGAGCGGCGCGCGCCTGACCCCTTCGGGTGGACGCGTGACGTGGGGCCGCTGCCGCCGGAGTGTGATTGGGTCCCGGCAGTGAATGTGGACCTGCGGCGCGGGGTCGGG